>Ga0306921_10006150_pt1 | contig 12513 bp, 13 predicted proteins | sample sta12Cox44000080_FD_203760 | JGI IMG/M metagenome (GOLD analysis project Ga0306921, IMG submission 203760) | Lab enrichment of tropical soil microbial communities from Luquillo Experimental Forest, Puerto Rico - statoxic.12C.oxic.44.000.080 (v2)... | ecosystem: Environmental > Terrestrial >... | reverse complement strand
GAAAGCGGAGACCGCGGGGGCGCGGGGTAGCGGCCGGGGGCTGCTCGGCGTCTCGGCGTGATCGCGGCCGACATGGGCTGGTCGAACTGCCCCGGACCGGACCCGCGCGTCCGCCCGGTCGCGAAGCTCCATCTCCAACGGTACAGCGTCGGAGGGGCCCCAGGGTTGCGGGGGTGCAATTCAACGATTGGGACCGGGTCCGGGCCCCCGCGCCTCACGGCCTGACATCCGCCGTCGGCCCACCTCGACGACTGTCGCTCCGAGGACCGCGCCAACCATTGCTGCGATCACCGCGTTGCCCAGCGCCGTGACGACGAACAGGGCGTTGCCGATGGCGCCCAGGCCGGGATCAGATCCGCCCTGAAGTTTGACCCACGCCGTCATCACCATCATGGCTACGACGAATGTACAGCCGCCACCGAGCGCTCCGGCGAGGACGCCGCGCCTGACCCCCGGGGCGGGGCGCTGCCCAATGAGCCACCACCACAACGAGGGCACAATTACGAGTCCCGACCCCAGCACGGTTGCGATCCAGATGGTGTCGTGCGACCTCGCGACCAGCAGGCCCGCGGCAGCTACAATAAGGACAGTTGTCAGCCAGGTCCGTGACAGGACTGGTCCCACGGCAATCCCCTCCCTCTAGCGAAGTCCGCCTCAGCGGCGGAGACTCGCCACGACCGCCCAACTGACCTGGTGGCTGCCCGGTGACAACGAACTCCAGCGCCATTCCATCACTTCTCGGCCGAACACGTCGACGGTGCGGGTCGAGTTCGAGAAGGGCGAGTTCCGCTTCGAGGCCGCGACGCCGAGAGCGAAGGCGAAAGCCGAGCTGGCGCCGGCGCGGAGACTAGCGGGCGGCACCCGCCGCCGCCGCCGCCTCGCCCCCGCGGCGGAACGGTGGCCGCGTGCCTGCGCCGTGGCGCCGCCGGCCCGCCTCACCTCCGGTACAGAGTCTTCACGTGCCCCCAGGAGGTGGTTGCCGCCGCGGTGGGCACGGGCCCGAACACCTGGACGCGGCCATTCCATGTGTCCGCGACGAAGATGCGGCCATCCGAGCGGATCGCGACCGACATGGGGTGGTCGAACTGCCCGGGACCGAAGCCGCGTGTGCCCCATTCGGTGAGGTAGGCGCCCGTGGCGGTGAAGACCTGGATGCGGTCGTTCCCGGTGTCGGCGATGTAGACGTTGCCCGAGGCATCCAGAGTGATGCCGCGGAGCCCCCAGAACTGCCCCGGATCGCCGCCGAACTCGCCACCCCACCACCGCACCAGGTCGCCCCTCCGGGTGAAGACCTGGACAGTCTCATTGTCGGCATCCGTCACGTAGACGAGACCGTCACGGCCCAGCGCGAGTCCTTCCGGATCACTGAACTGACCCGGGGCCGTTCCCCGGCTGCCCCACTGCGTCACCGGCTGACCGTCCGCCGTCAGGACCTGGACACGGGCATTTCCCTGCTCGGAAACGTAGACGCGCCCGGCCTCATCGACGGCCACTCCCTCGGGATGGATGAACTGACCAGGGCCGGAGCCGGAGCCGTCCCAGATCGAGACCAGCGCTCCATCGAGCGTGTAGACCAGGACCGGCGTCAGGCAGGTGCCATCGGGGTACGGCGCGGTGAGGTAGGCGAGGCCGTCGCCACCGACCGCCATGTACATCGACCGAAAAGGTACTGGCCACGACCGCAGCGTGTCGCCGCTGCTCGTGAACGCGAACACCCGCAGCCAGACGTAATCAAGGACGTAGAAGTTCCCTGCCGCGTCGTGGGAAATGCCCCAGGGGCGCGCGAAGCCGTGGGGACCGTAGTGGTCCAGCGTCTGGAGAAGAACCGGCGGCTGGCACCGGCCGGTGGCCGGAACGGTGACGCTCATGGCGGCCAGCCCGACGAGGATCAGTCTCTTCATACGTTGCCTCGCCGTGATAGTCGACCCGAGATCGGTCGACCATCAAGCCAGCTGCCGCACGCGCACGTGAGGGACGGAATCGGGGGCAGGCCCTCGCCGGCGGGGCATCAGGGCGCCCGCCCAACTGGTTCCGGAACCAGTTGGGTCACCTCGGTTCGGCTTGCCCCGGGGCAGGTTCCGCTGCTAGGCCGCGCCCTAATCCCCGGCGCCGAAGAACACCACGCGGTTCTTGGGCGGGTGCTTGGCCTCGAGCAGCGCCTGGTTGGCGGCGCGCCACAGCTCCTGCGCGCCGCCCGAGTGGTCGGGGAACAGCGCCACGCCCACACTCACCGTCACGCCGACGCGGTGGCGGCGCAGGTCGAGGCCCTCGAGGCTCGCGGCCTGGCGCTCGACCGCGGCGCGCAGCCGCTCCGAAATCGCTTCGGCGTCGTTCGGGGTCATCGGCGCGGTCAGCAGCACCACGAACTCCTCGCCGCCCCAGCGCGCCACCACGTCGAACGGCCGCACCGCGTGCTTGAGCGCCTGCGCCACCTGGACCAGCACGTGGTTGCCGGCCTCGTAGCCCAGGCGGGTGTTGAAGGCCTTGAAGTCGTCGATGTCCGCGATGCACAGCGCCATCGAGGAGTGCTCGCGCTGGGCGCGCGCCATCTCGACCTGGACCTGCTGGTCGAAGTAGGCGCGGTTGTAGACCCCGGTCAGCGCGTCCACGAACACCAGCCGCTCGATGCGCGCGACGCGCTCGACCAGCCCGGCCACCGCGTCGGCCAGCAGCGTGATGACCGCGAGCTCGTCGGGACGGAACGGCTCCGGATTCCTGCTCAGCACCTCGAGATGACCGAGCGGGCGCCCTTCGGCGCCCACGACCGCGGTCAGCGCCAGGGCGCGCACGCCGCGCCGGCGCCCTTCGGCCTCGAGGCGCGGCGCGCGCGCCAGGTCGGGGCAGTAGAGCACCGCGTTGGGCGAGGCGACCGCCTCCTCCGCCAGCGATGGATCGAGCGGCTGCGGCCCCGCATCCGGCTCGGCGTCGAGCGCGATGAACAGCACCTCGCTGCCGTCCAGAAGCTCGGCGCCCACCTGCGCGAGCTGCTCGAGCAACGCCGGGCCGGCCTGCCACGGGTCGCTGACCAGATTGTCGTCGAGCGCGATCAGACGGCGCAGCGGGCCGAGATCGGCGCGCGCCCGCGACGGCAGACCGGCGCGCGGCAGCTCGTGGATGCCGTCGCGCGTGGTGACGGGCGGGAGGTGGATGGAGATGACGTCGAAGGCGCCGCGCGTCTGGTAGCGCAGCACCGGTCCGGGGCCGTTGGGGCTCGCGGGCAGTCGCCGCACCGCCCCGCGCTCCTCGAGCTCGCCGAGGGCGGTGAGGGCGGCGCGCTCGAGCTGGACCACGACCCCGGTCTGGAGCGCCCGGCGCACCTCGAGGCGGCTGGCGGCCGGCAGCTCGTCGAGCGGCAGGAGGCGCTCGAGCAGCTCCCGGAAATCGATGGTCTTCTGCTTCATCGGGCGTCCCTGCCTCCGTGCCGGGGGCCCAGAATTACGTCCGAAAGCATCGGGTGGGGATGGCCGAGTTGGTGGCGCGAGAGCATCGAAGGGTTCGACCCACCACAATCGTACCACAGGCGGCCGCCGCCCAGCGCGGTTCAAGTGCGCGGAGGGCGCGCGGCGCCGCGGATCGCGGCGCTCAGTGCAGGCGCTGGATCCGGGTGACGGCGGTCCCGAGCGGCGACTCGAGGCGCAGCAGGTAGATTCCGCTCGGGAGCGCACGCCCGTCGTCGCCGCGGCCGTTCCAGCCGATGCTCGTCAGGCCGCGCGCGAGCGGCCCGCGATGGAACGTGGCCACCACGCGGCCCTGGAGGTCGAAGAGGCGGGCGTCGACCTCGATCGGCTCCCCGGCGCCGCCCGCATACAGCTCGACCGCCGCCCGGCCGCGGCCCGGGTTGGGCACGACGCGGGCGCGAATGCGCGCCGCCAGGGCGGGCGAGATCGTCACCGCGTAGGGCCCGAAGCTCACCAGGGAGCCGTCGGCGAGCTCGAGATCGAAGTCGTAGAAATAGCCGTGGCCCGGCTCCGCGGTCGGATCGTCTACAAAGCACGATCCCAGGCACAGCACGTTCTCGCTCCCGATCGGCACGGCGTGAGCATCGATCGATGGCCGGCGCCACACCGTGTAGCGGGCCTGCGGGTAGCTGCCCGCGATCTCGATGCGCGGGACCCCGTCGACATAGCTCACCCGCAGCTCGGGATCGGCGAGCGCGAGCACCGCGCTCAGGGCGAGCACCGCGAGGCTCGCGGCCGCAATTCGGAGAACGCGTCTCATGACGCGATTCTCCGCCTTCCACGCGCGACCGGCCAGTCGAATGTGACCGCCTCGCGGCGGCCGCGGCGGACGCCCGGTCCCGAGCCCGCGCCGGGGTGAAATGCCTTGACACTCCGTTCCCCGGCTCATTAGGGTTCAAACTCCTTGCGCCATTTCACATTGCTGCCGCGGAGTGCGCCCGCCATGCGGTTGTCCGAGCTGCTCAATCCCGACGCCATCTCGCTCCGGCTCAAGGCCCAGAACAAGCGGGAGGTGCTGGTCGAGCTGGTCGACCTGCTCGAGAAGGGGCACGGGTTCGACAGCAGCCACGGGGAGATCCTCGACCGGGTCATGCGCCGGGAGGCCATGATGTCGACCGGGCTGTTCCCGGGGGCCGCGATCCCCCACGGCAAGGCGCGCTCGGTCGATCGCATTGCCGCCGCGTGCGGCGTGTCGCCCGAGGGCGTGGCGTTCGAGTCCGAGGACGGCAAGCCCACGTATCTGTTCGTCCTGCTGGTGTCGCCCGAGAGCGCCACCACCCAGCACGTCAAGCTGCTCGCCAACATCTCGCGCCTGCTCAAGGAGGAAGCGGTGCGTCGGAGCCTCATCGCGGCCGAAAACCCCGAGGCGTTTCTCGCGGCGCTGCGCGCCGCCGAGAGCGTTCACGTCGCCTCCGCGTGAGGCGACCTCCGACCCGCTAGCCGTTCCGCCCGGCCCGACTTACATTCACGCGACCTGCGTCGGTCGCAGGCGTCGACGGGGCCGCGTCCACCTCGAACCCGGGAGCCGCGCATGCACTTCATCGACGCCTGGACCTCGCTGCCGCCGCTCGGCCTGATCCGGCTGCTGCTGCCGGCCGCCTTCCTGGTGCTGGCGGTGTTCGTACCCGGGCGCGGCACGGCGCGGCTCGCCGCGCTGGGGGTGGCCCTGTGCCTGCCGCTGGTGCGCGAGCTCGAGGTGCCACGCAGCCTGCTGGTCGTCTGGGTGGCGCTGTGGGTCTTGATCGCCTGGCAGGCCGGCCGGGTCACCGCCGGGGCGCGCCGCTCGCTGACCACGCGGCTCGCCGGCATGGAGCCGGGTACCGTCGGGCTCCTGATCGGCGCCGCGCTGCTGGTGCTGCTGCTGGCGGCGGTGGCGCGCCAGGACCTGGCGCCCGAGGAGTCGCGGCGCGTGGCCTACGCGATGCTGCTCATCGACCTCGGCCTGCTCCATCTCATGCTGCGGCGCCACGCCCTGCGCGCCGCCGTGGCGTACGGATCGCTGGGGCTCGGGGTCCAGGTTCTGGACGGCATGGCGCGCCACGCCGAGGTCGCGGCGGCGCCGCCCTCGGCGGGGGTGGTGCTGGCGACCGCGATCGCGGTGGCGATGACGGTGCGGCTCGCCGGGAGCCGCGAGCGCGCCGCCGGCACGGCGTGGGTGTCGGACGCCCACGACCTCAGGGACTGAGATGGTCGTGCTCGATACGGTCGGCGGAAGGGTAAAGCGGGGCGTGCGACTGCTCACCACGCCGCCGCGGCCCGGCGCCCAGATCACCGGCATGCTGTTGTGCATCCCCGGCATGATGCTGCTGTGGTTGCCGTCGCTGTGGGCCGCCGCACTCGGCATCGAGCTGATCGGCACCGCGTTCTGGTGGTGGGCGCGCGCGGCGCCCGACCCGGGGCGCGAGATCCCGCGCTGGGCGTGGCTGCGGCGCCCGGCCGGGGCGCTGTGGCTGGCCGCGGCGCTCCATACCGTGGTGCCCGGGCTGTCGCATCAGCTGGCCATGTTCCGGCAGTCCCTCGAGCTGTGGCGTCACGTGGACGCGATCGCGGTGATGTGGGCGGGGCTCGAGCTGCTCGCCGCGCTGCCGCTCGCCCGCCCCTACTCCGATCTGCCCGGGCCGCTGCTCGGCATCCGTCCTTGGCTCCCGGCGCTGCTGCCGGCCGCGGGCTTCGCGGTGCTGTGGCGCCAGTCGCCGCATTGGACCCAGGTCGCCGTGGTGCGCAACATCGCGGAGGTGCTGCTGGTGCTCACCGCGGTGCTGGCGGCGCTGCGCGCCTTCGGGCGGCGTCGTTGGACCGCGAGCCTGCGCTGGCTCGTGGTCTCGGATTGCGCGATGGCGGTGCTGCTCGTCGACCTCGCCAAGGTGCTGCCGGGGGTGGTGCTGATGCTCTGGCTCGCTGCCTTCGGCGGTCATTCGTTCCTGCTCGCCGGCGAGCTGCGCGGCGCGGCGCCGCGGCGCGGCGTGGTGCTGAGCCTGCTGTGGCGGATGTCGACCTTCGTCACGTCGGCGGCGCTCACCTGGCCGGCCCTGGTGAGCATGTTCCCGGCCTCGACCGAACGGCTGAGCGCGCTCGGCTTCCCGGCGGTGGGAATTGCCACCATGCTGACCGCCTGGATCAACGTGGGGCGGATCGTCGAGGCCCCGGAGCGCCGCACCCTGATGCGCGCCGATCCGGCGGTCACCTTCAGCCACCTCGGCGCGCTGCTCGGGCTGGTGATCGCGCCGGTCGCGCTGCTCGGGGCGCTGGTCACCGGCTTCCACCCCTCGCCGCTCGCGGGCCTGGCCTCGATCCTGCCCGCGCTGGCCGGGGGCGGCCTGGCGCTGTGGAGCCGGGGGCGCGCGCGGGCCGAGGCGCGCGCCCGGGTGCAAGCGGCGCTCGAGGCCGCCCACGACGGCCACGGTACGCGCCCGGCCGCGGCGTACGGGCGCGGCGGCCACCGCGCCGAGCCCCCGGTGCGGGACGAGGGCAGCGCCCAGCCCACCCACGCCGGCCTCGCGCTGCGGCAGTTCGCGCGCGTCACCTTCAACGTGGTGGTGACGCTCGAGCGCACGGTGGTGTCGCTGATCGCCCGGTTCGCGAATGCCGTGACCTCGCCGCTGCGCGACCTGAACAGCGGCGATGCCCAGGACTACCTGCTGTTCCTGGTGGGCCTGAGCGTCCTCGTCCTGGTGTTGCCGCTGCTGCGATGAGCCTCTCGGCGATCGTCACACCCGTGGTCGGGAGCTTCGGCACCGCGCTGGTGCCGACCGCGGTCGCGCTCGCCGTGGCGCTGCTGCTGTTCCTGCTCGAGCGCCGCCAGGATCCGCAGGCCGCCACGGTGGCGCCGTTCGCCGCCCTGCCGCCGCTGGCCGGCGTGGTGGTCGCCCCGGCGCGCGCCACCTTCGTGCTGGTGCCGCTGGTGGTCGGTCTCGCGGTGGCGATGATGGCGCGCAACCGCCGCGACCTGCTCCACAGTGAGTGCGGCCTCAAGCTGCTGTGGGTGCTGGGCCCCGCACTGGCGCTGTCGTGGGCGGGCATGGAGCTGCTGACGCTCTCGACCGGGACCTCGGTGTTCGCCGAACAGTGGGCGGTGCTTCAGCTCGGCCTCGAGCCCCGCTTCCTGTGGAGCACCGCGCTGCCGCTCTCGTTGCTGACCGGGGTGGTGCTACTGGGCGCGGCGCCGTTCCACTTCTGGATGGCCGATCTGTTCCACGGCGCCCGGGCCTGGCTCGCGCCGCTCACCGCCGCCGCGTTCCAGGTCATGGGGGCGATGTGGCTGGCGCGCCGCCTCACCGGCATCGAGGCGTTCCCGGCCGGCGCCGAGATCACCGGGCCGATGCTGGCGATCGCCTCGGCGGTGGCCTTCATTGCCGGTGCCGCCACCCTGCTCGGCCAGCGCCGGCCCGAGCGCCGGGTGGGAACCCTGGCGAGCCTCCACGGCGGCCTGATGCTCGCCGCCCTGGCGGCTGCGCACGGCCGCGAGGACTTCGTCGACGCGAGCCGCGCGATGATGGGCCCCTGGGCCACCCACTTGGCGCTGGCCTACACCGGCGCCTCGATCCTCGCCCGCTTCCTGCCCGTGGCCCCGGGGCTCGCCGCGCCCGGCGCCACGCTGTTCCGCCGCCACCCGATCACCGCGCTGGTCGGGGCCCTCCCGCTGCTCTCGCTCGCCGGCGTTCCCGGTACCCCCGGGGCCCTGGTGTGGCTCGACACCGCGAGCACCCTGGCCGCGACCGGGCACCCGGGCGTGCTCGCGGCCCTCGCGGTGGCCTGGCTCGCCGCGTTCGCCACCGCGATCCAGCAGTTGCGCGAGGGTTTCGGGATCCCCGCCCAGGGCCAGCCGCCCGAACGGCCCACCCCTTGGGCGGCGCGCGGCGCGCTGTGGATCGCGGCGCTGGGGCTGGCAGCGATGGGAGCCGCCTGGCTGGGGCGGGGGTTCGCGGGCTGAAAGATCAACCAATAAGTCGTAACAAACAGTAATAAACATTGACTAAGACAATTGCCCGTGGGACGATCCCTGCGAAAGGGGGACCGTTCTCATGACCGCAGCCACGGCAGCTCGTGTCTCCGCCGCCTCCACCGGCGGGCTCGGCGCCTTCGTCAGGCAGATCCTCAGCGATCGCGAGCGCTACTTCGGTGAGGTGGTCGAGGGCGAGGGGCTGGGGCGGAAGCTCGCCAATGCCATGCTGACGCTGGTTGCACTCTCGGCGCTCTACGGCGCGGCGACCGGCGCCTATGCCAGCCCGGCCCAGGCGCTCGCGGCGGCGATCAAGCTGCCGGTGCTCTTCCTCGGCACACTCGCGATCTGCTTTCCCGGCTTCTACGTGATCCAGGTGCTGGTCGGCTCGCGGCTGTCGCTCTCCCAGGTGCTGGCGCTCGTCCTGGGCGCGCTCTCGCTCAGCGCCATTCTGCTCGCGGCGGTGGTGCCGATTCCGCTGTTCTTCCTGCTCACCGGGGCCAACTACTACTTCCTCACCCTGCTCCACGTCATGATCGTGCTCGGCGCCGGCCTGCTCGGGATGGCGGCGCTGCACGAGGGCCTGGCGTTCGCGTGCGAGAAGCGCGGCGTGTACCCGAAGAAGGCGATGACGATCATGAAGGTGTGGGCGGTGCTGTTCGCGTTCGTCGGCATTCAAATGGCGTGGAACCTCCAGCCCTTCGTGGGCGACCGCGGCCAGCCGTTCGCGCTGTTCCGGCACAACGAGGGCAACTTCTACACCGCGGTCGTCTACTCGCTGCGCAAGATCGCGCGCGGCGACGAGAAGCGGCCGGAGGCGCCGGTGCTGGGCAGCCCATCGCGCCTGCGCGTGCGCTCGTGGTCCGATACCAGCGGGGCGCTCACGCGATGAGCGGCGCGCCGCCGCCTCACGACCACGAGATCCTGACGCTCGAGGAGGTGGCGCACTACCTGCGCCTCAAGCCCCAGACCATCTACAAATGGGCTCAGGAGAAGCGCATTCCCGCGGTCAAGCTCGGCAAGGAGTGGCGGTTTCGAAGGAGCATTCTCGATCGCTGGCTCGACGAGCAGATGCTGAGCGAGGACTCGGGGTTCAGCCACCTGCGCGAGGGCGGGGAGCGGGGATGAGAGGTGGTGGCGGCTCCGTCACCGCGGGATACCTGACGCCGCGCAGCGTCCGTGCGCAGACGACCGCGAGGAGGGCGAGGACGGGCACGCACAGGACGCTGCCTTCGGGCCCGACCGGGCCGCCCGACATCCACGCCGGCGCCTGCGGCGAGACGATCGCCGTCAGCAGATGCCCGGGTGCGGGGGCATGGCCGCTGTCGCCGACCCCGAAGAGGTAGGTCTCGCCCCAGTCCCACGAGGCGTGAAAACCGATCGCCAGCCACAGGCTTCCGGTCCGCCTCAGGGTCAGGCACGCGAGCAGCCCGAAGATCGCGACGTTGGCGAGACCGAGCACGCTCTCGTTGGGACCGACATGCGTCGCGGCGAACCAGATCGTCGTGACCACGGCCGCGGGCCAGAACCCGGCGGCTTCGGTGAGCGTGAACTGCCCGTAGCCGCGATAGAGGAACTCCTCGCGGACCGCGAGCAGCAGGAACACCACGGCGTAGACGAGCGCGAACCCCGCAGCGGCGAGCGCCGACGTCCGGGGCAACGAGACGTTGATCGCGCCGGTCGCCCGGAGCGCCAGCACCAGCACGCTGAGCGACACGATCCCCGCCGCCGCGCCCTGCCAGAAGCGCGAGCGCAGCGCCAGCCGCCAGGGCAGGCCGAAGGCCGCGAACGGGCGGCGCTCGATCCGGGCCGCGACCGAGCTGTAGATCAGGATGGCGACCAGTTCGATCGCGTGGCCGAGCAGATAGGCGATGGTGCCGTCGCTGCCGTGGAGCGAGGCGTTGAGCCAGCGCCGCAGGGCCGGAAAGGCCACGAGCGCGAGCAGCGCGAAGACCAGCAGCCTTCCGAGGGCAAGGAGTCTGCGGGTCATGGGCACCCTACGCGGGCGGGCGGGTGACGGTTGCATGCGGAGCCCCGGCCGGCTCCGAATTTTCCCCTTGCGCCCCCGCGCCCGCGGGACTATACTGAACCACATGGTTCACTATTCGGCCCGCCTCGACACCGCCTTTGCCGCGCTCTCGGACCCCACCCGAAGGGGCATCCTCGAGCGCCTGGCGCGCGTGGATGCGTCGATCAGCGACCTCGCGACGGACTTCAAGATGACGCTGACCGGGATCAAGAAGCACGTGAAAGTCCTCGAGTCGGCTCGACTGGTGAACACGAAGAAGGTCGGACGGGTGCGGCTCTGCAGGCTGGGGAGCCGCCGGCTCGACCTCGAAGCGGCCTGGATGGCCAGACACCAGCAGATGCTCGAAGCGCGTCTCGACCGGTTGGCCGAGTTCCTCGAGCGCACGAAAGGAAGCCAGCCATGAGCGCAGCCACCAAGACCTCCGTTCCCGCCCAGCTGACCCGGACCTCCGAGCGCGAGATTCGCATCGAGCGCGTGTTCAACGCCCCGCGCGAACGGGTGTGGCGAGCCCACACCGACCCGAAGCTGCTCGCTCAGTGGTGGGGGCGTGGCAACCGGCTGGTGATCGAGCGCTACGAGCTCGAGCGCGGCGGCCACTGGCGCTTCATCGAGCACAGCGACCACGGCGTCCACGGGTTCGAGGGACGGTTTCGAGAGGTGACGCCGATGGACCGGCTGTCGATGACCTTCGAATGGGACGGCATGCCGGGCTATCCGGCGGTGAGCACCGCGACCTTCGAGGATCTTGGCGACGGCCGCACCAGGCTGGTCTCGACCATGCAGTTCTACACCCCCGGGGAGCTCGACGGCATGATGAGCTCGGGGATGGAGGCGGGCATGAACGAGAGCTACGCGGCGCTCGACGCCGTGCTGGCGAAGATGAGCTGACCGGCCCGGCGCGGGCGGCGACCGGCGGCGCTGGAGTGCGGGGCGGCCCTCCGCCCCGTGCCAGGCTCGGGGCCATGACCGACCTCGAGCCGGACGCCGCCAGAACGCGCGGTGACGCAACGAGGCCCGGGGCGTTGCCACCCCGGGCCTCGTGATCGAGCAGCGCCGCCGGTCGTCAGTGCAGCACGGTGAGTCGACGGATGAAGGTCCTGCCTCCCGCCTCGAGGCGCGCCCAGTAGAGCCCCGCGCCCACATGGGTCCCGTTGTCGTCCCGGGCGTCCCAGCTCAGGCTGTGACGTCCGGCCTCGACGCTGCCGTCGACCAGCGAGCGCACCTGCCGTCCCTGCAGATCGAACAGAGCGAGACGCGCGCGCCCGGCCTCCGGCATCGCGAACTCGAGCCGGGTGCTCGTCACCAGCGGGTTGGGAACCGGAGCCAGGAACTCGAGCGTGAGCGGCGGCGTCTGGCTGTCGACCGCCACGATCGGCGACGTGTTCCACAGCAGCGAGTAGACCAGGTCGGTGTTCGCGTTGATCCCGTTGTTGCGGTACACGACGATCGGATGCCACCCGGTGGTGCCGGGCACGAACGACATGATCTCGTGCGCGTCGTCGACGAACGAGGAGTACGCCAGCGCGCCGCCGCGGCCATTCATCGTCCCGCTGAGCGGCGAATAGATGTTGAAGGCGACGTGCGAGGTGCCCGAGTTGCGGTACAGCATCCAGTAGTAGGTGACCCCGGAGGTCAGGTACGCCTCGTAGACGTCGGCGAGGCGGTTGGGCGACAGATCCTGGTAGTAGTACGACGCCTGGCCCGCGGCGTTGCGACCCGCCGCGTCGGTCTGATCGATGGCGTAGTCCCCGGTGCCGCCGGCGGGGTCATAGCGCACCGCCGCCGGGTACATGGTCACCGGGGTGCCCGAGAAGTTCCCCACCACGAAATCAGTGAGGTTGCCGCTATACAACGAGGAGGTGAGGACGCTGCTGAAGCCGGAGCTGCTGCCGGAGTAATCGCTATACAGGTACAGGTCGTAATCGTCGCTCGCCCCCGTCCCCGCGATCGCCATCACCCACGCGTAGCCCGGGGTGCGGCTGAACTGGAATCCGTCCTCGTTCGGGTCGCCGAAGTAGGCATTGTCCGTGACCGGCGGGTGGGCGCGCACCAGCGGCACGGCCTTGGTCGTGACCAGCGGGCTCCAC
>Ga0306921_10006148_pt1 | contig 12515 bp, 13 predicted proteins | sample sta12Cox44000080_FD_203760 | JGI IMG/M metagenome (GOLD analysis project Ga0306921, IMG submission 203760) | Lab enrichment of tropical soil microbial communities from Luquillo Experimental Forest, Puerto Rico - statoxic.12C.oxic.44.000.080 (v2)... | ecosystem: Environmental > Terrestrial >... | reverse complement strand
TGCGAAGGGTATAATCCCGAAGATCTACTCGATCCTACTCGGTTGGAGGCCGAACTGCTGGTGCGAAACTGGCGTCCGGGTGACCGTTTCTGGCCGGCCCATCGCAAAGCTCCGAAGAAGATTAAACAGCTCTTAGAAGAGCGTCACCTGCGCGGAGTGGAGCGAAAGCAATGGCCGGTGGTGGTGAACGGAACGGACCTGGTTTGGGTGCGCGGATTCGCCGTGCCTCGCCGGTTGCGCCCGCATAATGGCGGTCAAGCCGTATGGATCCGAGAAGTTCGATTGGAGGTAGCGTAGCGGAGGCGATACGGCTGTCGAGGGAAGGGCCCTGCGCGCTCAATAACTTGTGAATCAAGCTGCCAAAGCTCCTGACTTGCGGGTGGTCATTTCCGTAGACCAGCTCCAGAAGCGCGTGCGCGAGCTGGCGCTTCAAATCTCCCATGACTACCGGGGCACGACCGTGCATTGTCTGGCCATGCTCGAGAACGGCTTCATCTTCATGGCGGACCTGGTGCGTGCCATGGATGTACCTTTGATCTGTCAGTTCATCAAGCCCCGCTATCGCCACCAAGTCGAGGGCAAGCCCGAGGGGTTCATGGAGATCTTCTTTAGTCACGACGCCAATATTAAGGGCCACCATGTGCTACTCATTGAGGGGATCATCCACTCAGGCGTCACCACCGATTTTCTGGTGAATGACCTGAAGAGTCGTGGAGCGGCTTCGGTGAAAGTGGTTACTTTGCTTGATCGCCAGACAGCGCGTCGCGTGCCCTTTCAGCCGGATTATTTCGGATTCCTGGTGGACGACGCGTTCTTAGTGGGTTACGGGCTCGGATCGTCCGAGCAAACCGAGCGGAACCTGGCTTGCATCGCCAGCGCCGGCTGAGATATACCTGAAATTCGTATGACTTAAGTTATCGGTCGGAGCCAGTTTGTTTTGGCTCAATTGGGGTTAGAATAGCAAATCGGGGAATTCCTTCGATCCAAATTCCACCCTTGGCATCTAACCAACTGAGGTGCCTAGCATTTGTTGTGGAGGCACTAGTTTCCGAGGAGCTTTAAGAGTGAATTCGACGGTTAAAACGGTGGTTTTCTGGCTGGTTATCGTGCTATCGGCCTTCCTGCTGTGGCAGGTGGTAAAGGCTGGGGCGGGCAGCCAAAAGGAGCAGGAGCTTACCTTCTCGCAGTTTATGGGGGAGGTGGAGAAGGATAACGTAAAAGAAGTCACCATCATCGGCCAGGAAGTGCGCGGCAAGCTCCAAAACCCGCCCGGCTCGGGCTTCCACACCACCGCGCCCGCGAACTATCCCGACATGATCAAGATGCTCCGCGAAAAGGGCGTGAATATCAGCATTCGCGACGTGAGCAACGGCAGCTGGCCGAGCTGGCTGCTGAATTTGGCTCCTCTCATTCTGTTGGCCGCACTCTGGTTCTTCATGATTCGCCAGATGCAGACCGGTGGCAACAAGGCGCTCTCGTTCGGCAAGAGCAGGGCCCGTCTGTTGTCCATGCAGCAAAAGAAGGTGACCTTTAAGGACGTAGCTGGCGTCGATGAGGCCAAGGAGGAACTGCGCGAGATCATCGAGTTCCTGCGCGAGGCGCAGAAGTTTCAGAAGCTCGGCGGACGGATTCCGAAGGGGGTGCTGCTGGTTGGACCTCCGGGAACGGGCAAGACCCTGCTGGCACGGGCTGTGGCCGGGGAAGCGAATGTGCCGTTCTTTTCCATTTCGGGCTCGGATTTTGTCGAAATGTTTGTCGGGGTTGGCGCAAGCCGGGTGCGTGATCTGTTCGAGCAAGGCAAGAAGAATGCCCCTTGCATCATCTTTATCGATGAAATCGATGCCGTAGGGCGTCATCGCGGTGCCGGTCTCGGTGGTGGTCACGACGAGCGCGAGCAGACCTTAAACCAGTTGCTGGTCGAAATGGACGGCTTCGAGTCGAACGAAGGCGTCATTCTCATGGCGGCGACCAACCGTCCCGATGTGCTCGATCCCGCCCTGTTGCGGCCGGGACGCTTTGATCGTCGCGTGGTCGTGAGTCGTCCGGACGTGCGCGGACGGGAAGAAATCCTGCGCGTCCACACCCGTAAGATTCCTTTGGCGGATGATGTTGAACTGTCCGTCCTCGCCCGTGGCACCCCCGGCTTCTCGGGGGCTGACTTGGCCAACATGGTGAACGAAGCCGCCTTGGGCGCGGCGCGGCAAAATCGCAAAGCCGTGCTGATGTATGACTTCGAGATCGCCAAAGACAAAGTCTTAATGGGAGTGGAGCGGAAGTCGCTCCTGCTTTCCGAGGAAGAAAAGAAGGTAACTGCCTACCATGAGGCAGGGCACGCGCTGGTGGCGACCAAGCTGCCTAATTCGGATCCCTTGCATAAGGTCACCATCATTCCTCGCGGTATGGCGCTCGGCGTAACCATGCAGTTGCCGATCGACGACAAACACAACTACACCAAGGAGTATCTCGAGACCGAAATCGCCATCATGATGGGCGGGCGCCTTGCCGAAGAGTTATTCCTCAACCAGATGAGTACCGGCGCCGGCAACGATATCGAGCGGGCCACGGAAATGGCGCGCAAGATGGTGTGCGAGTTCGGCATGAGCGACTTGGGGCCGTTGACCTTTGGCAAGAAAGAAGAGCAAATCTTCCTTGGCCGGGAAATCGCCCAGCACCGCGACTACAGCGAGGCGACGGCGATCAAGATCGATGAAGAAGTCCGTCGCATCGTCAGTGATGGCTACAAGCGGGCCAAGAACGTTCTGGCGGAGAATCACGAGACGCTGGTGAAGATTGCCCTGGCACTGCTCGAACGCGAAGTGCTCGATGCCAACGAGATCAAGATGATTATCGAGGGCAAGGAACTTCCGAAGATTACGGCTCCGCCCAAGCCCGACGAGGCAGTGCAGCAGGTTTTGAAACCCGAGCCTGGACGCCCAGGAATCGCCAAGGGCGGAGAGAGCCCGGCGCGAGCCTAAAAATAGAAATCTCTCAGAGCAGAAGCCGAGCGCAGTCCAGATTTGGGCTGCGTTCGGGCACATTCCAACCCGGTACGCCTAAACTCCTCACGTTGGCTGTCAGCTAGGCTCGGAACTGACCGTCCGGGAGCCGCCATGATTCACCGATGTGGGTTATCTACCGAAGAATGGTTCAGCGATTATGAATAGCCCGCGTGGCGTACCCAACTCCGACACATAGACATTCCCCTGCAGGTTAGCAAATGAATATCCGGCGCACTTCTGGCCACCGTTGATCGGACTATTCAGGCTGGCTGGTGTGAACTTGGTTCCCTGAGGGATCTTTCGCTGTCGATTTAATCCAGGTTGCCGCCCATCGGCTCATAGCGGTACTTTTTGCCATCCCAAAAAAGCACCGAGTCGAGACCACTCTCCTTCGACTCCTCCACGTAGATCGCCGTGTGCGGCTTTTTTCTCACCTTCAGCTTTTTCACGTAGACCTTGTCGAAAGGAGTATTGACGATCAGGAACTTCGCCATCGGTTTGGGCGAATGCCAGGCTTGCTCACCGGCTCCGTGAATGATTAACAGGCAGAAGCCTCGGTGTTCCAGATCTTCTGAAGAAAACTGAGTGGTGATCTTGGGATTACTGTACCCAAAAAAGGCATCGTACGGGTCGAGGACCACGTAATCATCTTCTGCCTCGTTCATCATGGGATTCTTGCAGCGCGCCGGAATGACGATGTCTTCCACGCCATCGCCGTTGAAGTCTCCTACGAGCGGTTCTAGGCCTACCAAAGTGCAGGTCGGTCCAAATTGCTTGGCGACGAAATCATTGTCGACGGTAGGCTTGGGAGCGGCTGGGTCAGTGGCAGCCGTGTTGGGTGCGGTTGGGTTGGGTGAGGTTTGACCTTCGAGGATAGCGCCCAGGGACAAACCCGACATAAGCAGCCAGAAGACAAATCGAGGGAAAGACATGAGGTTACTTTAGACCCGAGCGAGCGCCCTTCCTAGAGAAGTAACGAGCGGGACAGCACTAAAGTAACCACCAACAGCTTGCCGATCCGAGGCCAAAAAGATAAGAAACGGCGCTGCCATACGTAGGATCAATTAATCGCGGTCAAAGTGCTGCCAGCCTTGTGGGGCGAGTTTCACTCGCTTGCCCTCAGTGGTCAAGAAAATGCCGCGGTTTGGCCGGATGCTTCCGATGGATGTGATGGGAATGCCAGCGATATGCCGAGGAACACGCCGGCCTGGGGAAGCGGTGAATAGCAGCTCGTAATCCTCTCCCCCGTCGAGTACGAACTTGCGATCCACCGGGGTTGGTGGTTTTCCCAACTTCGCCGTGGGAATCGCCTCGGCCTCAATTTCCGCGCCAACCCCGCTCTCGCTGCAAATATGCGCGAGATCGGTCGACAGCCCGTCGCTGAGATCAATCATGGCAGAAGGGATTGCTCTTTGGCGCAAGACTTGCCCTACGCGGATGCGCGGCATGGGGCGAAAATGTTGAGGAAAATCGCGCGCCCGAAGCTTGCGGCCGGAAAAAAACAGGCTGAGTGCAGCGGCAGAGCCGCCAAGCGTGCCGGTCACATAGATGCGGTCGTGCGCTCGGGCGCCTGAACGAAGAATGGCCTTAGAACGCGGTACGGATCCCACCACGACGATATCGATCAGCACGCCACCGGCGGGCGATTCGGAAGTGTCTCCGCCGGCAAGGCTGATTTTGAAGGTCTTGGCCAGCTTCAGTAGGCCTTTCAAGAAGCCATCCACCCACGCCTGCGGCAGACTGGGCGGCAATGCCAGGGACAGAAATGCCGCGATCGGCTCTCCTCCCATGGCGGCAATGTCACTCAATCCTCGCGCCAGCGCGCGATGGCCGATCACCTCAGGCGGATGCCACTCCCTGCGGAAATGAATGCCCTCCAAGCTAAAGTCGGTGGTTACCAGGGCTTGATGAGCGGGCAGAATGCGAAGAACCGCGGCGTCATCCCCGATCCCAGCGATGACGGCGCCCACCGAACGGGCGCGCGCACGAATGCGCGCGAGCAACGACTTTTCCTTCAATGGCAAGTAGCATTCAATATAGCGCCTGGAATCGATGGGAGATCTCGAACCGGAAGTAAGTCCCCCCCTGGTTACCTCTGTGGGACGACTGGTTACCGGCTATGGGACGACAAGTCAGGGGCGGACTTCAGTAATCGAACAGCTTTTCCTAAGGTCATTGACAGATGGGAGGCCCTTTGTTACCGTTCAGGAGCTGAATTCGTAGCCTTTGGCCAAGCTAACTGCATTGTGCAGTTTGTCTTAGGCGTCTTGGGTAAACGATAGCGATCGAACCTAAGGCGCAAGCCCACCCTCAGCAAGGTTTAAGCCGGGATCAGGCACTCGGTTAGTCCCGAGCGGCGAACCATCGCCTAGGTTTGATCTGATCCCAGGAAGGAAGCTCTTGCGAAAACGTTTTTACATTCTTTTTGTAACAAGCGGAGAGGACGGCCAGCTGCGCAAAATCCCCATCCCCGCCCAATACCTGTATGTGTTGGTGGTGGGTGGAGCGATCGCGATGTTGTCGATGACCGGCATTGCCAGTTCGTATTTGCGCATGCTGCTCAAAGTTTCCAGCTTCAATGAACTGCAAGCGCAGAAAGAAGAATTGAGGAACCGCTACACGCGGCTGGAGCAGGTTGCCCGCGAAAAGGACATTCAGGTAGCTTCGTTAGGCTCGCTGGCGAGCGAAGTTTCGTCGTTGTATGGGCTGAAGAACGATCCTGTGGTGCAAGACGCCCAGGTGAGCTCTTCCCTCGACCGGCTTTACACGCTCAAAGACACGGCGTTCAGTGGCGCCGCGACCACCGGCATCCTGCTGGGATTGACTCGCAACGTGACCCCGGCCGATTGGCTGCGGGCCAACTCGTCACCGAGCTTGTGGCCGGTGGAAGGCCCGGTAACCGGCTCTTTCGGAGAAAGAATCGATCCGTTTAACGGAGAAGGTGCCTTCCACAGCGGAGTGGACATCTCCGCCTCCGTGGGACAACCGGTAATCGCCCCGGCCGACGCCGTGGTGGTAATGGCGGATTTCATGGGCGGCTACGGCCGGGCCATCGTGCTCGATCACGGGCACGGGATCACGACCCGCTATGGGCACTTGGCTAGCTTTGCCGTAGTCGCGGGACAATACGTTCATCGCGGAGACACCATCGGATTTGTCGGCCAGAGTGGCCGTAGTACGGGCCCCCACCTTCACTACGAAGTCCGTATCAATGACACACCGGTGAATCCGCACAAATACCTGCGCATCACTGTCGCCCACGCCGGGGGATTTGCCGCAGGAAGCTAAAGCAGACAGCCCTTCCCCACACAATTTGAGAACCAGGCGGTTTCTAGCGGGCTCGATTCCGGGAGCAATCCGAGCCCACGGCCGGCTACCGTCTGAGTCCGACCCAGCGCTCCGACACGACCATGGAGTTGATTGGATTCTGCGGATCGTAACGGACTGAGGTCGGCACTCCGAGGCGACAGGAGTGCAGATTGATGAGTTGTCGAAGATAGGTTACGTCTTGCGAAGCCTCGTAGGACACCCCGGCAACGTCGTAATGAAAGATCAGCATGAGCGAGGGCTGACGACCATTGCTTTCGATCTCTTGAACGTCGATCACGGTGCCGTCGGTGATGCGTCCCACCTGGTCGAGCCAAGCGCGACGCTCTCGCTCGACTTCCTCTGGTCGTTTCGGTTTACGCCGCAACAACAGGTACGCAGCGAGCGCCGTGGCGGCGCCCGAGAGAACCCACGCGCTTGGAGGAAGGGGCATCATGCGGACCTCTACAGCCGCCTCCTGAAACCGGAACTCCCTACATAGGATAAAGCACCTATAGCCGGCGGTGAAAGATGTTCACGAGCGGGCCACCGCGGGGCGCCCGTGCCGGGCAGCGATGCTTGAGACAACGTCTTACCTCCCCGTTTCTGAGGTGTGATCGTGAATGATTTTCCACCCTTCGGGAAATTTGCGAAAAATCAGGGTAAATAAACCATGGGGATTGTTCCCGTCAGCACTGGTCAGCTGCCAAGCTCCGCGCACGAAAGCGGAATCTTCTCCGAGCGGCTCCACTTCTAAGTCTGAGAATCGGAGATTCCCCATCTCTCGCCCTTCGGACAAGTAACGCTGCCGGTAACGTGCCAAGGTGGACTGCCAGCCTGAGGTTTTGGTCCCGTCGGAGAAAAACGTCAGCCGTGGAGAGTTCCAATAGCCCGCCATGAAGCCCTCGAGATCATGGTGGTTCCAGGCTTCGACTTGCCGAAGCAGTACTTGTTCGACGGCAGCGTTGGCTTCCCGAGCGTCTTCGCCCAGGCCAAGCACGGGACAGAAGAGAAGCAGCAGAAGGGCTACGGCACCTCGCCCCAGGTTGTGCATGCTCGAAACCCCTATGGGTAGTCTAGCCGGGCCCGCAGAACCGAAGGAAGTGAGGTCTCGGCTACCTCGATCCCCGGCCCAGGAGAACAGGCTTAGGCCGGGTTCTTTTTGGCGGCAGCGGCAGTCAGCTGTTCGGCCCGCTCCCACGGCCGTTTGCGACGCTCGGCCTGAGGTTTGTCGCGGTCTTCGATTCGGTCGTAGTGATAGGCCTCGCTGACGGTCCCTAGCGATTCGTTATAAAGGCTGGGTAATCCCAAAGCCTGTTTCAGCTCTTCGGTGAACTGCTGCAGGGCTTGCAAATGTTCGGCGGTGGCAGGAACTTCGGTCTTGGCCGTTTTTAGGAACTGCTGGTGCCCCCGATTGACGAGCTTGGAGATCTCGCCCCCGATCAGGTAGCCGGGATAAGCGAAGATCTTCACCGCACCGTCGGGATTTTTCTGGATGGCCGCCGAGCTATTGTATTTCTTTAGAAACACCCGAGCCTGCGTGCCCGGCGCCTCAATCAGGTCGAAGCCATGATCGCGCAGCCAGTTCAGCACTTCTTCGTAATTACGATGCTCTTGTTTGCCAGCCATCTGAACCTTTGCCTGTTCTGTAACTTAGATGCGGCGTCCGGGGAATCGATGCCACAGGTTTCTGTGGAACCAAGCAGACTCTCTTATAATCTAACCCAAGGCCGCTTGTGCCCGCCTTTCGCTAGCGGGGCGGTTACGACGGTCACCTGGTTTCGGCTCGATGCACAGTACTTCTCCTAAATCCGTGGAACAGTTTGGGTCTGCGTCACCTCCGCAGTTTGATGGTCCCCCTTCGTCGGACTTGGCTGAGCTTGCGAAACTCGGCCAGAGCAGTTTGGACCGGGTTGGTAACACTCCTCTCGTCCGACTCGAGCGTATCGCCGCCGGGATCCCGGGAGCTCGAATCCTGGGCAAGGCAGAGTGGCTCAATCCGGGAGGCTCAGTCAAAGATCGGCCCGCCGCCAACATTGTGAACGAAGCGCGCCGCGAGGGTAAGTTAATTCCCGGTAAAATCTTGCTCGATTCAACCAGCGGAAACACCGGCATCGCCTATGCCATGCTGGGGGCGGCGTACGGTTTTCCCGTGACCCTGTGCATGCCGGAGAATGTTTCGGTCGAACGCAAGCGCATCCTCAACGCTTACGGCGCGACCCTCATCTACACCGATCCCGCCGAAGGCTCCGACGGCGCCCTTCGCAAAGCGCGCGAATTGGCCGGCAAGTATCCCGAGAAATACTTCTACGCCGACCAATATTCGAACCCTGCCAACTGGCAGGCTCATTACCATGGCACCGCCAATGAAATCTGGCAGCAGACGCAGGGAAGGATCACGCACTTCGTTTCCATGTTGGGCACGAGTGGAACGTTCGTCGGCACCAGCAGGCGGTTGAAGGAGTTGAATCCGCACATTGGCTGTATCTCCTTGCAGCCCGATTCGCCGTTCCACGGAATTGAAGGGGCGAAGCACATGGCCGGTGCCATCGTACCCAAGATTTACGACCCGACTCTCGCCGATGCCGATCTCGGAATTTCGACCGAAGAGGCTTACGTCATGGCCAAACGGCTGGCTCGGGAAGAAGGTCTGCTGGTCGGTATCTCGGCCGCTGCGGCGGTCGCCGGATGCCTCAAACTCGCCCGCCAGCATCCGCCCGATCAGGCAAGTGTGTTTGTCACCATCCTGTGCGATTCGGGGGACAAGTACCTGAGCGAGAGGTTCTGGGAAGAATAAGAAACCCGCCGATGGTCACCAAGCCCAAGGAATCCGTTTTTTCATGCTAAAGATTGGCCAGTCGCAGTACGAAGCCCTCCGCCGGCACGGCGAGGAGACCTATCCTTACGAGTGCTGTGGTGCGTTGCTGGGGCGTTTTGAGGATGGAGGACGGGTGGTCACTTCGACCGCTCGCTGCGGAAATACTCGCGACGATTCCCCCCAGAACCGCTATCACATCGATCCGAAAGAGGTGATTCGCATCCAGCGTGAGGGACGGGAGCGACAGGAAGACATCATCGGTTTCTATCATTCCCATCCCGACCATCCGGCTCGCTGGTCGCCGACCGATCTGGCGGAAGCCCACTGGTTTGGCTGCTCCTACGTGATTACCAGTGTCGAGAAGGGCAAGGCGGCGGACACGAATTCCTTCGAGCTGACCGGCAGCGATGAGCAGGATAAGCAACTGGTGGGCGAAAAGATCGAAGTCGGATAAGGCCGATCGAGCGCCCGGCTAGAACACGAACCCGCGCCCAGGCCCGATTTTGGCGCCCGCCGGGGGTGATGGGCGGCAATGAAGCTGAATCCTCCACCCTCCCAAGGGCATCATTTTGAGGATATGACGAAAATCCATATTCCCAGTCCCTTGCGCCAGTATGCCGGGCAGCAAGCGGACGTTGCCGTGAAGGGCACGACCGTTGGCGACGTGCTGTCGGATCTGGTGGCCAGGCACCCTGATCTCCGCCGGCATCTCTACACCGAGGATGGCAAGCTTCGGGCGTTCGTCAATATTTACCTGAACGACGAGGACATCCGCTACCTCAAACGAGAAGCCACGGCAGTCACCGAAAATGATACGATTTCGATTGTTCCGTCAGTTGCCGGGGGCTCGCTTCGATGAGCCAGGATCGGATCGCTAGTTTTCGATTGGCAAGCCTGCCGCAGGGCCTCGATGCTTCATCCGGATCCGCCTGTCACGGCTAGAATCATCCCCCAAGCAGAATGCGCATGGGAGCAATCAACAACTGAGGTTTTTATGGTCACCGTTTCTCCACCCAAACCCGAAACTGCCACGCTAAACAATGACGAAATTCTTCGTTACTCGCGGCATTTGATCATGCCCGAGGTGGGCATGGAGGGCCAGCAGAAACTCAAGGCCGCTCGCGTGCTCTTGATCGGCGCCGGCGGCCTGGGATCGCCCCTGGCACTGTACTTAGCGGCAGCCGGCGTGGGCACACTCGGCATGGTCGACTTCGATGTGGTCGATTACACCAATCTGCAGCGCCAGATTCTTCATGCGACCGCCGATGTAGGGCGCAAAAAGCTGGAATCGGCGCGCGACAAGCTGAAGGCGATTAATCCCTTTGTTCAGGTGCGTTCGTTTGAAACCAGGCTCACCAGCCAAAACGCGCTCGAGCTGTTTCGGGACTTCGATATCGTTGCCGACGGCACCGACAACTTCCCTACTCGATATCTGGTCAACGATGCCTGCGTACTGAGCGGCAAGCCCAACGTCTACGGCTCCATCTTTCGCTTTGAGGGCCAAGTCAGTGTGTTTGCCGCGGAAAACGGTCCCTGCTATCGCTGCTTGTATCCCGAGCCGCCCCCGCCCGGCCTGGTTCCTTCCTGCGCCGAAGGCGGGGTTCTGGGCATCTTGCCCGGACTGGTCGGGGTTATTCAGGCGACCGAAGTCATCAAGTTGATCCTCGGGATCGGTGATCCGCTCATCGGACGGTTGTTGCTGGTTGACGCTTTGGGGATGAAATTCCGCGAGCTCAAGCTGCGCAAGAATGCCGAGTGCCCCGTCTGCGGTGACCACCCTACTCTTACGCAGTTGATCGACTACAATCAGTTTTGTGGAATTCGTGGAGAGGAGGGCCAACCCGTGGAAACCGGCATCCCAGAAATCGAGGTCGAAGAACTAAAGCGGCGTTTGGATCACGGAGAGGACCTGTTTATTCTAGACGTGCGCGAGCCGCACGAATACAAGATCGCGAATCTGGGTGGACATCTGATCCCACTGAACGAGCTGCCCAAACGGATTCACGAACTCGACTCCAGCCGCGAGATCGTGGCCCATTGCAAGATGGGAGGCCGCAGCGCCAAGGCAGTTCAATTTTTGCGCCAGGCCGGGTTTGAGAAGGTTCACAACCTCAGGGGCGGCATCACCGCATGGGCGGATCGCATCGATCCCAAAGTACCTAAGTATTGAGCTTTACCGAGAAAAAAAATGGGGGAGCCTGACGCTCCCCTCCTGCCTAATACTTATTTCGAAGCGCCACCAGCCTCGCTGGCAGCTTCTTCCCCTCCGAGCACAAGCACATACTTCTTGCCCGCGAAGCGGACTTCAGACAACGATTTGGTGCCATTCTCGTTGCCCTTGACGACAGCAGCATTCGACGCGGCCGTCTTGTCGACATCGACCCGTCGCGCCGTGGTCGTAGCTACGACCTTCTTGCCTTTGAGGATGTTCAGCTGCACGTTGGGTCCGGAGCCATCCCAGTTCAGCGAGTACTCGCCGGCGGGGACAACTTTCCCATTAATCGTCACATCAGTCATGGTGGTCAGCGAACCCTTGTTCGCATCACTGGCCGCGAACGCACTAGTCGCCAATAGCAATGCCAATCCCAGCAGTAACCCCTTAGTAACTTTTGCGAACTTCATATGGACTCCCTTTTCTTCCCGAATTGCGTCGGGAACCGGCTCTGGGCGGCTCCGCCTTGGCAAAAAGACTTGCGTTTCCCTGCCGAAGGCCTACAATCATGCCGCGGGGCTAACAAGAAGCGTTTCGGGCCGCAAGCCTCTGCGCTCTCGCGAATCGGGATTGGGCTCACCAGGGCCGCCAAACCGAAAGTGAGCTCAATCCCAGCCCCTGAACCTAAAAGCTGGACAAGCTGGTTAGTTTTGCCAAGCTTTTACCAACGTAGTCTGATACGTTGTGGCACGCTTAGAAGTTCCTTTCCTCCGAATCCAATGTTCATCGCGTTGGACGGCCAGTCCAAGCCGTTGTTAGCAATACCCCCTTGTAACAAGGTGTAACCTTTTGTGAACCTCTGCGCACAACTCTGACCGTGACGAAAAGCCCGATTTTGCTGCCTATCCGCCATACGCGGGATTTTGTATTGCATGATTGTGGCCAAAAAAGAGACGGGTATAAAGGCTTGGATGACAGCACCTAGCGCCAGGTTCCGAAATGAATGCTGTCCGCGCTTGGGATAGGGCGTTGCGAAAGCGGACACAGACCGGCTCTCATAACACCAAGACACACGGCCAACTACAAATTGTGAATCGGTAACGGCGAGGCGGACTTAAGGCTTGGGGTTCGCGGAACTGACCGCCGTGTGGTTGGAATGCTTTGGGGTCAATTTTCGGATGAGAAATTCTTGGAACAAATTGGTGGCGGCTCCTCCGCCGATGCCGATAGCCGCATTCTC
>Ga0306921_10006146_pt1 | contig 12516 bp, 10 predicted proteins | sample sta12Cox44000080_FD_203760 | JGI IMG/M metagenome (GOLD analysis project Ga0306921, IMG submission 203760) | Lab enrichment of tropical soil microbial communities from Luquillo Experimental Forest, Puerto Rico - statoxic.12C.oxic.44.000.080 (v2)... | ecosystem: Environmental > Terrestrial >... | reverse complement strand
GGCCGGGTCGAAGGTGGCCGGCCATATGTCCTCCCCCACGCCTTCCACCAGGTACGGGCGGCCGCTCCCGCCGGAGTACACCGAGCCCTCCGGGTCCGCGCCGATCACCTTCACCCGGCCGCCAGATGCCTCCTTCAGGAAGCGGCCGGCGCCGGTGATCGTGCCGCCGGTGCCGATCCCGGCCACGAAGTGGCTGACCCGCCCATCGGTCTGCGCCCAGATCTCTGGCCCGGTGGAGTGGTAGTGGGAGGCCGGGTTCTCCGGGTTGGCGTACTGGTCGGGCTTCCAGCCGCCGGAGGTCTGCGCGGCCAGCCTGGTCGACACCGAGTAGTAGGAGTCGGGATGTTCCGGCGAGACTGTGCCCGGGCAGACCACCACCTCGGCCCCGTAGGCGCGGAGCACGCTGATCTTGTCCTGGCCGACCTTGTCCGGGCAGACGAACAGGCAGCGGTACCCCTTCTCGGCGGCCACGATCGCCAGCCCGACACCGGTGTTCCCGGACGTCGGCTCGATGATGGTGCCGCCGGGGCGGAGCGCGCCGGAGGCTTCGGCCGCCTCCACCATCCGCAGCGCTATCCGGTCCTTCACCGAGCCGCCGGGGTTGAAGTACTCGACCTTGGCCAGCACGTCGGGGGCCCGCCCGGGCGGCGCCAGCCCACGTGTCACCGCGTGCAGCCGGACCAGCGGCGTGTCGCCGACCAGCTCGATCAGGGAGTCATGTACCCGCATCGCCCAGCCTCCAGAGCCCGGCCCAGCCTGCCGCGCCGGTGCGGCCGCCCCGCCGGGCCCTCTCCGACCGAAGCGTACGCTGCATACGGGTAGTACCCCGGCCCCCGATCACCCGACCACGCGAGGGAGCGTGCCATGACCGAGGCAGTCATCGTCGCCACCGCCCGCTCACCGATCGGGCGGGCGTTCAAGGGATCGCTGACCACCGTCCGGCCGGACGACCTCACCTGCCAGATGGTGCGCACGGCGCTGGCCAAGCTGCCGCAGCTGGACCCGGCCGACATCGGCGATCTGATCCTCGGCTGCGGCCTGCCCGGCGGCGAGCAGGGCTTCAACATGGGCAGGGTGGTGGCGGTCATGCTCGGCTTCGACCACCTGCCAGGCACCACGCTCAGCCGCTACTGCTCGTCCTCGCTGCAGACCACCCGGATGGCGTTCCACGCCATCAAGGCCGGTGAGGGTGACGCGTTCATCTCGGCCGGGGTGGAGTGCGTGAGCCGGTTCGGCAAGGGCAGCAGTGACAGCTGGCCGGACACCCATAACCCGGTTTTTGCCGAGGCGGAGGCCCGGACGCAGGCCCGGTCCGGTGCGGGCAGCGAGGCCTGGCACGACCCCCGTGCCGACGACGCCGTGCCGGACATCTACATCGCCATGGGCCAGACCGCCGAGAACGTCGCGCAGCTGCGCGGGATCAGCCGGGCCGAGCAGGACGAGTTCGGGGTCCGGTCGCAGAACCTGGCCGAGAAGGCCCTTGCCAATGGGTTCTGGCAGCGCGACATCTCGCCCGCCACCATGCCCGACGGGACGGTGGTCGACGCCGACGACGGCCCCCGGCCCGGGACCACCCTGGACAAGGTGGCCGGGCTGCCGCCGGTATTCCGCCCGGACGGGACGGTGACGGCCGGGAACTGCTGCCCGCTGAACGATGGTGCCGCCGCGGTGGTGGTCATGAGCGACCGGAAGGCCGCCGATCTGGGCATCACGCCGCTGGCGCGGATCGTCGCCACCGGGCTGTCGGCGCTGTCGCCGGAGATCATGGGGCTGGGGCCGGTGGAGGCCTCCCGGCAGGCGCTGGCCCGGGCCGGCATGACCATCGACGACATCGACCTGGTCGAGATCAATGAGGCGTTCGCGGCCCAGGTCATCCCGTCCTACCGGGATCTGACCATCGACATCGACAAGCTGAACGTCAATGGCGGTGCCATCGCGGTCGGCCATCCCTTCGGCATGACCGGCGCCAGGATCACCAGCACCCTGCTGAATAGCCTGCAGTTCCACGACAAGACATTCGGCCTGGAAACCATGTGCGTCGGCGGCGGCCAGGGCATGGCGATGATCGTGGAGCGGCTGTCCTGACCGGCGGAATGCCCGCGCCAGCTCTCCCTGGCGGCGGTGCCGCCGGGCCACTTCCGTCCCGGCTTGCCCGGGGTGAACGCCCGGGTGGATAGGAGCCGGCGGCTATATTACGGAAAGCTAACGGCAGGGGGTTGTCAGGGGCGTGCGCGTAGTGCACTCTCGACAGCAAGGAGCCGGCCGGCCAGGAGGTGCCCGTGGCAATGAACCACTCCCCGGAGACGCACAAGAACTTGATCGCGCGCATCCCGTCCGTCACCGGGAAAGACCTGGTTGAGTGGTTCAGAAGCCTGGAATCCGGCCCCGCGTTCCTCCGCTGTGAAGAGCGCGCCCACTGGCTGTCCGACGAGCACGGCCTCTCCAACGGGTACGCCCGCGCCATCGTGCACGAGTACGAGCGGCAGCGCCGCACCCGCCTCAACTTCGCCTGACGATGGATCTGGACACCGCCCGCGAGTTCCTGCATGCCCATCACCGGGCGGTGCTGGCTACCTTCCGCCGCGACGGGCGGCCCCAGCTGTCCCCGGTCCTGTGCGCCTGCGACGAGAAGGGGCGGGTGCTGATCAGCACCCGTGAAACGGCGGTCAAGACGCGCAACCTGCGGCGTGACCCGCGGGTGTCGCTGTGTGTCATGAATGACGGCTTCTTCGGCGGCTGGGTGCAGGTCGATGGCGGGGCGGAGATCATCTCCCTGCCCGGTGCCATGGACCTGCTCGTCGACTACTACCGCCGGATCTCCGGCGAGCACCCCGACTGGGATGACTACCGGTCAGCGATGGCGCGCGAGCGCCGGGTCGCGGTCCGGGTCACCCTCACCCGGGCCGGCCCCGGCCTGAGCGGCTGACCGCCGCGCCAGCGCCGCCCGCCGGGCCGCCCCGGCAGACTGGTGACTCACCGTGCAGTCCACGCGTGACCTGCGCACCGCGCCGGAAACGGGGATTAACTATTGATCAAAGAGCCAGTTACCCGACCGTGATCAACGGCAGTTCCTGAATGGTGGTTTATCTGCCAGCCCGTCCGGCCCCCGCGGCCGCCGCGGGCCGCGCTGCCGGCGGCGGCGGCCCCGGTGCCGTACCCGGCCAGATCTTCGCAGTTCAAAGGGTAGACACCAGCGCTGTGCAGGTGCCCCCGGTCGGGGTCGAACCGACACTGGGGACCCTTTTAGGGGGCCGGCCTCTTCCGTTGGGCTACGGGGGCGCGACAAGGATACCCCGGCGGGGCCGGATAATTCGAGGGCCCGGCAATGGCAGGAGAGATATTTTTTCCGGCGTGCGGATATGCAATTCCTGGAAGAGCGCCGAATGCGGAGTGTAACGACTTTACCTTTTCCTAGAGGTATTGTTTACAGAGAGTAGTTGCAGCGACACGATACCGGCGGCGGCGCTCAAGCCTGCCGCGCCAGCGCCGAAGCCCGGCGGAAGATGGCATCGAGCATGGCCGGTGTCACCCGGCCGGTAAACGTGTTCTGCTGGCTGGGGTGGTAGCAGCCGACGAGCATCAGCTCGCGGTCCGGGGCATGGTGGCCAGCCGGCCCCGGCCGGGCCCCGGTGCCGTAGGCGGCGTGCCCCAGCCGGGCCTCGGCACCGTGGCCGAAGGCGGGCCGGGGCCGGGGCAGTTCGAAGCCGGCCGAGCGCAGCACCGGCCACATCGCCTGCCAGGCGAAACCGCCCAGGCAGACGACGACCCGGACCGATTCCGCCACCAGTGCGTACTCGGCGGCCAGCCAGGGCGCACAGGTATCGCGCTCGGTCACCGTCGGCTTGTTCACCGGCGGCGCGCAGCGCACGGCGGCGGCCATCCGGGTACCGATGAGCCGCTGCCCGTCACCGGCCGCGACCGAGGTTGGCTGGGTGGCCAGCCCGCACCGGTGCAGCGAGGCAAACAGGACGTCGCCGCTGCGGTCCCCGGTGAAGATCCGGCCAGTCCGGTTGCCGCCATGCGCCGCCGGGGCCAGGCCGACGATCAGCAGCCGCGGCCGCTCGTCACCCCAGCCCGGCACGGGCCGGCCCCAGTAGGCCTCGGTCCGCGACGAGGGCCGCTTGCCCGCCGCCACCCGTTGCCGCCACTCGACCAGCCGCGGGCACGCCCGGCAGACCGACTGCCGGGCCATCAGCTCGGCCAGTGAGCCCGCGCCCACCGCCAGCGCACGCACCTCCGCGGCATCACCGGCGGCCGGGGTGGCGGGCGTGGCCGGGTCGCCCGGCCAGCCGCTGCCCGGTGGCACTGGCCCGGCGGGCGTCTCAGGCACGGCCATCGGCACCGCCGGCCGCCAGCGACCAGGCGATGCCGTCCAGAATGTCGTGCTCGCTGACCAGCACCTCGCCGAACCCGAACCGGTCCATGATCGCTGTCAGCACCAGCGCACCGCCGGCGATCACGTCCACCCGGCCCGGGTGCATCACCGCCAGCCGTGCCCGGTCGGCCTGCGGCAGGGCGAGCAGCCTGGCCGTCTGCTCGCGGACCTGGCCCACCCCGATCCGGGAGTGGTGAATCCGCTCGGCGTCGTAACCGTCCAGCCCGAGCGCCAGCGCGGCCACGGTTGTCACCGACCCGGCCAGGCCGACCAGCGTGCGGGCCCCGGTGACCGGGATTTTCGCAGCCACTAGGTCCAGCGCCGCGTCGATATCGGCGCGGGCGGCCGCCACCTCCGCCGGGGCCGGCGGGTCGCCGTGCAGATGACGCTCGGTCATCCGGACGCAGCCGATGTCCACTGACACCGCTGCGGTCACCCGCGCCGGATCTCCGAGCACGAGCTCGGTCGAGCCGCCGCCGATATCGGCGACCAGGTACGGCGGACGGTCCTGGCCCGGCCCGGCGGCCAGTTCCAGGGTCGCGCCGAGGAACGACAGCCGTGCCTCCTCCTCGCCGCTGAGCACCTCGGGGGCGATGCCCAGCACCCCGCGGACCCCGGCCACGAAGTCGGCCGCGTTGGCGGCGTCCCGGGTAGCGCTGGTCGCCACCATCCGTACCGCCCTGGCACCGGCCGCGGCCACGATGCCCGCGTAGCCAGTCAGTGCCTGCAGTGTCCGGTGCAGCGCGTCCTCCGCCAGCCGGCCGGTGGCATCCACTCCCTGCCCGAGCCGGACGATCTCCATCCGCCGGTCCACCTCGGATAGCGTGCCGGCCCGCCGGTTCACATCGGCCACCAGCAGCCGCAGCGAGTTGGTGCCGCAGTCGATCGCGGCGACTCTCATTGCCCGGCGGGCCCTCACCGGGGGCCGCGATCCAGGCACGGCCCAGCCTGCCACCAGGGCCCGGCCGCTGCCGCTGCCTCCCGGCCGAGCGGATTCGCCCCGGGCACCGCGAGCTCGTGTGCCACCAGCGCATGCAGGCACTTGACCCGGTCCGGCATCCCGCCGGCGCTCTGGGCACCAGGTGGCAGTGGCTCCACGCCGGCGGCGCGCGCCGCCGCGTCCCGGCGGGCCAGGTAGTCCCGGTGAGCGGCGAGATAGGCCCGGCGCAGCCCGGCATCGGCTGCCAGCCGCTGCCGGAACTGGCGCATCATCCCGGCCGCTTCCAGCCCGCTGACCGCAGCCACCGCCCGTGGGCAGGTGAGGTAGTACAGCGTCGGGAACGGCGAGCCGCCGGGCAGCCGCGGGGCGGTCTCCACCACGTCCGGCAGCCCGCACGGGCAGCGATGGGCCACCCGGCGGACGGCCCGCGGGCGGCGCCCCAGCTGGCGCTCGACCACCGCCAGGTCGGCCGCCTCCGGTTCCTGCTCTGCCCTCGCCGCGGCGGCCGCCTCACCAGCGGTCACTGCGGCTTGGTCCGGTCCGCCTGCTGCACCGAGTGCCATAGTCGTTCGTACCACGATGTGCCCGCTACCAGCGGGGTCTGGCCGCCCTGCCGCTGGCCGGGGCCAATGACGACGTAGCAGGTCTGGCCGGTCAGGCAGAAGTGCAGCCGGTCCTCCGCGAGCTGCTCGATGTAGGCGGGGTTGCCGAGCCGCTGCTGCTCGCCCTGCAGGTCCCGCAGCTGGGTGAGCATCGCCTGCCGCTGTGCCAGCAGCCCGTCGATCTGGCGAACCTGGGCGATGTACTCGCGCACCGGGTAGGCCAGGCTCAGCGCGATCGCGCAGATCACCACGGCCAGCACCGCGGCCCGGCTGGTGAGCCGGGGCCGGTCGGCTGGCGGTGGCCGCCTGCGGCCGCCCATCACGGCCCTGGCCGCGACCGGGGAAAGGCGGCCCGGCCGGCGTACCCGGCGGCGTCGTCGAGCAGTTCCTCGATCCGCAGCAGCTGGTTGTACTTGGCTACCCGCTCAGTCCGGGCCGGGGCCCCGGTCTTGAGCTGGCCGCAGTTGGTTGCCACCGCGAGGTCGGCGATGGTGGTGTCCTCGGTCTCGCCCGACCGGTGGCTGATCATGCAGGCGAACCCGCTGCGCTGGGCGAGGGTGACCGCGTCCAGGGTCTCGGTGATGGTGCCGATCTGGTTCAGCTTGACCAGCAGCGCGTTCGCGGCTCGCTCGGCGATCCCGCGCCGGAGCCGGTCCGGATTGGTGACGAAGATGTCGTCGCCGACGATCTGCACCCGGTCGCCGAGGTCGGCGGTGAGCGCGGTCCAGGCGGCCCAGTCCTCTTCGGCGAGCGGGTCTTCCAGCGAGACGATGGGGTAGGCGTCCAGCCACTCCGCGTACAGCGCGGTCATCTCCCCGGCGGTGCGTGCTGCACCCTCGAAGCGGTAGCCGCCGTCGGCGCGGAACTCGGTCGCCGCCGCGTCGATGGCCAGCGCGATGTCCGCGCCCGGGGTGAACCCGGCCTTGCTGATGGCCTCCACGATCAGATCCAGCGCCGCCCGGTTGTGCGGCAGGTCGGGGGCGAAGCCGCCCTCGTCACCCACCCCGGTGGCCAGGCCGTGCTGCTTGAGCACGGCCTTCAGCGCGTGGTAGGTCTCCGCCCCCCAGCGCAGGGCCTCCGCGAACGTGGCCGCCCCGACCGGGGCGATCATGAACTCCTGGATGTCGACGCTGTTGTCGGCGTGGGCACCGCCGTTGAGGATGTTCATCATGGGAACGGGCAGGACGTGGGCGTTCGGGCCGCCCAGGTAGCGGAACAGGGGCAGGTTCGCTGACGCTGCGGCGGCTTTGGCCACGGCCATGCTGATGGCGACGATCGCGTTCGCGCCCAGCCGGGACTTGTCCGCGGTCCGGTCCAGGTCGATCATCGCCTGGTCGATCCGGCGCTGGTCATCGGCGTCGAAGCCGAGCAGCGTCTCCTCGATCTCATCGCTGACCAGCGCGACCGCCCGGGTGACGCCCTTCCCGCCGTAGTCCTGGCCACCGTCGCGCAGTTCCACCGCCTCGGCTGCGCCGGTGGACGCGCCGCTGGGCGCCGCCGCCCGGCCGACAGCGCCGTCATCGAGTTCCACCTCCGCCTCCAGCGTGGGATTCCCCCGCGAATCGAGGATCTGCCGGGCGAAGACGGCTTCGATGGCGGCCACGCGCGCTCCAGGTGCATTCGTCCAGGTGTCGCTTACGGAGCCTAATCGAGCACCCCTCCGCCCGCGCACCGGCCACGCCGTGCCGCCGCCAGCCCGCCAGCCGGCGGCATCCGGGCCGCCGGCAGCATGATCACGGCTCCTGGCCGGCCCATCTGCTGACGGGATTCCGCGATCATGGAAACGCCGCGGGCCGGCGACTGGCTGTGCGGCTGGCTAGCCTCGGCTCGTGCGCTCCCAGGCGCGGACCCGGCCGCGGTAGGCGCGGGCGGCGGCACGCAGTTCCAGCTCGGGATCAAGCCCGGCCGCCCGCGACCGCGCCACCAGCGCGAACAGCTCCGCGCCCAGCTCGCTGACCGGCTGCCCGGCCAGGGCCGCCGCCGGCGCGCTGACCGGCTGCCCCGCCGGGGCCCCGGCCGGCGCGCTGACTGGCGCGCTGACCGGCTGCGCCACCGGACCGGCCGCCAGGTCGGCCAGGCCAGCCGGTGCGCCGGCCCCTTCGGCCCGGCGCTGCAGCTGGGCCGCCAGGGTCAGCGCAGGCTGCCCGAACGGCACCGAATCCAGCGCCGTGCCGGGCTCACCGCCGGCCGCGGCCCGCTCGGCCGCCTTGATGGTGTCCCAGTTGCTGATGACCTCGTCCGCCCCGGACACCGTGACGTCGCCAAACACGTGCGGGTGCCGCCGGACCAGCTTGGCCACTATCCCCTCGGCCACGTCATCGATGGTGAAACCGGTGCCATCGGCCCGGTCGGCCGCGATCCTGGCCTGGAACACCACCTGCAGCAGCAGGTCTCCGAGCTCGTCCCGCAGCGCCGCCGGCTCACCGCTCTCCAGCGCGTCCAGCACCTCGTAGCACTCCTCCAGCAGGTACGGCGCCAGCGACTCATGCGTCTGCTTGCGGTCCCACGGGCAGGAGATCCGCAGCGTGGCCATGACCTCCACCAGCCGCAGCAGCGCCGTCCCCGGTACCGCGGGCTGGCCGGGCGGGCCCGCGGTCACTGCCGGGCCGCCGCGCCAGGGATACGGCCTAGCACGGCGGGGTCAGCTGCGGCGCCGCCGACGGCGAGGGCGCCCCGCCGGCCGGGGCGGACAGCCCGGAAACCGCCGGGATGACCGCGAGCTGGCCATAGTCCAGCCGGCCGAACTGCGGGTTGATCCGGATGGCCAGGCTCTTGGCGGCGCGGCACTGGGCGGCGCCGAGCTGGCGGCCGAGGATGGCCAGCGCCGCCTGCGACGTCGGCAGCTGGCCGCCGTTCAGCCTGCGCACCAGGGCCAGCTCGATCGCCTGGTAACGGCTGAGCTGGGGCAGCAGGTCGGGCGGCAGCCCGTTGGCCACCAGCAGGCCGTCCGTGCTGGTCTGGTTCTGCCGGGCCTGGGCGTTGACGGCCGCCTGTACTGCCTCGGTTTCTGCCCGGGTCACCGTGATGTGGTTGCGCGCCGCCATCTCGTCCCGGACCCGGAACCTGACCAGCCACCCCAGCACCTGCTGCGGCGCCTGGGAGAGCGGGAACTGCAGCCGGATCGCGCCGTTGGCGCGGTGATAGGCGGCCGTGAGGTCATTCACCTGGCTGGTCAAAGTGGCGGACGAGATCCCCTGGCTGCCGACGATCGCCGCCGACCCCATCTGGATGTGGCCGCAGCCGGTCACCCCGGCCAGCACGGCCAGCACCGCGGCGGTCACTGTCATCGAAGTGCGGAGCACGACGGGATCCCTTCTCATGCGTCCGGTCCGGCCGGGGCCACCGCGGGCTGCCCGGTCTCCCCGAACACGTCCGCGACCAGCTGCGCGCACCAGGCGAGCAGTTCGGCATCACGGAGCAGCGGCGCGCCCAGTGGGGCCGAGGGCTGGCGCTCGGGCACGGCCCGCGGCACCGGTACGAGCATGGTACGCACCGCCGGCTTGAGCACGGTCTTCGGGTACAGCCGCTGCACCCGCACCTGCCGCGAATCGGGCAGGTCCACCGGGGCGAACCGGATGTGCGTGCCCTGCTGGGCGATGTCGGTCAGCCCGGCCCGGCGGGCCTGCGCGCGCAGCCGCGCCACCGCCAGCAGGCCGAGCACCGGCTCTGGCGGCGGGCCGTACCGGTCGGCGAGCTCGGCGTGCACGGCGGCGATGTCGCCGTCGGAGTCGATCGCGGCGATGGCCGTGTATGCCTCCAGCCGCAGCCGCTCACCAGGCACGTACTCGTGCGGGATGTGTGCGTTGACCGGCAGTTCCACCCGGACTTCCGGCCGTTCGGCAGGCCCGGAGTCGCGCAGCTCGCTGACCGCCTCGCCGATCATCCGCACGTACAGGTCGAACCCGACCCCGGCGATGTGCCCGGACTGCTCGCCACCGAGCAGGTTCCCGGCACCGCGGATCTCCAGATCCTTCAGCGCCACATACCGGCGCCGGCCTCGGTGTGCTGGGCGATGGTGGCCAGCCGCTCGTGCGCGGTCTCGGTCAGCTCCCGCTCCGGCGGGAACAGGAAGTAGGCGTAGGCACGCTCGGTGCCACGGCCGACCCGGCCGCGCAGCTGGTGCAGCTGGGCCAGCCCGTAGGCATCGGCGCGGTCCACGACCAGCGTGTTGGCGTTCGGGATGTCCAGCCCGGACTCGACGATGGTGGTGGATACCAGTACGTCGTGCTCGCGGTCCAGGAACTGGCTCATGATCCGTTCCAGCCGGTGCTCGTTCATCTGCCCGTGCGCGGCCACCACCCGGGCCTCGGGCACCAGCTCGGCGATCCGGGCGGCGGCCTTGCCGATGCTGGCCACCCGGTTGTGCACGATGAACGTCTGGCCGTCGCGCAGCAGCTCGCGCCGGATGGCCGCGGCGATCTGCTTCTCGTCGTACGGCCCGACCAGGGTGAGCACCGGGTGCCGCTCCTCCGGCGGGGTGAGGATGGTGGACATCTCCCGGATCCCCGCCACCCCCATCTCCAGCGTGCGCGGGATCGGGGTGGCCGACATGGCCAGCACGTCCACCTCGGTGCGCAGCCGCTTGAGGTACTCCTTGTGCTCGACCCCGAACCGCTGCTCTTCGTCCAGGATGACCAGCCCGAGCCGGGCGAACCTGGTTTCCGGGGACAGCAGCCGGTGGGTCCCGATCACCACGTCCACGGTCCCGTCGGCCAGGCCGGCCAGCGTGGCTGCCACCTCCGCGTCAGACTGGAACCGCGACAGCGGCCGCACCACCACCGGGAACGGTGCATAACGTTCACTGAACGTGGTGTGGTGCTGCGAGGCGAGCAGGGTGGTCGGCACCAGCACGGCCACCTGGGTGCCATCCTGCACCGCCTTGAAGGCCGCCCGGACCGCGATCTCGGTCTTGCCGTAGCCGACGTCGCCGCAGATCAGCCGGTCCATCGGCACCGGGCGTTCCATGTCCGCCTTGACCTCGTCGATGGCGGCGAGCTGGTCGGTGGTCTCCACATACGGGAACGCGTCCTCCAGTTCCCGCTGCCACGGCGTGTCCGGGCCGAACGCGCGCCCGGCCGAGGCCATCCGCGCGGAGTACAGCCGGATCAGCTCCGAGGCGATCTGCCGCACCGCCTTGCGCGCCCGGCCCTTGGTCTTGGCCCAGTCCGCGCCGCCGAGCCGGTGCAGGGCCGGCGTCTCACCGCCGACATAGCGGGTGACCTGGTCGAGCTGGTCGGTCGGCACATACAGCCGGTCCGGCGGCTGCCCGCGCTTGGCCGGCGCGTACTCGATGACCAGATACTCCCGGGTGGCTCCCTGCACCGTGCGGCTGGTCATCTCCAGGTAGCGGCCCACCCCGTGCTGCTCGTGCACGACGTAGTCACCGGTGCTGAGCTGGAGCGGGTCGATGCCGCCGCGGCGGCGGCTGGGCATGCGCCGGCTGTCCCGGCTGCCGGACCGCTGGCCGGCCAGGTCCGCCTCGCAGATGACCGCCAGCCCGGCCGCCTCCCAGCTGAAGCCGTGGCTGATCAGCCCGGTGGCAACGTACGGGACGCCCGGTTCCGGTGGCTCATCGAGGTCGCCCAGCCGCGCCCCGAGGCCGTCCGCCCGCAGCAGCTCGGCCAGCCGCTGCGCAGGCCCGTGCCCCTCGGTGACCAGCACCACCCGCCACTGGCCGGCCAGCCAGCGGCGCACGTCCGCGAGCGCCCGGCCGGTATCGCCGCGGTATCCCTCGGCCGGGACCGCGGTGATGCCGAACGTCTGCCGCCCGCCGTCGTCCCGGTCCGTGCCACCCGGGCCGTCCCGGCCGGCCGCACCCGGTGCGGCCACCTCCCCGTCCCCGGCCAGCGCGCCCGGGCTGGCGAACGGGGTGATCGTCCACCACGGCTGCCCCAGCCGGTCAGCGGTGGCACGGACCTCAGTGATCGACCGGAAGGCAGAGCCGCCAAGGTCGATCGGGACCTGGCCGCCGGCCGCCGCGTTGACCCAGGACGCGGCCAGGAACTCCTGGCTGGTGCGGACCAGGTCGGCCGCCCTGGCGCGGATCCGCTCGGGGTCGCAGGCGAGCACGGCGGCGCCCGGGGGCAGGCAGTCGAGCAGCAGTTCCATCCGGCCGGCCAGCACCGGGGCAAACGCCTCCATGCCCTCCACGCTGATGCCATCAGCCAGCTTGCCGAGCACGTCGGCCAGACCGGGATGATCGTCGGCGAGCTGCTTGGCCCGGTCCCGGACCGGCGGGGTGAGCAGCAGCTCCCGGCAGGGCGGCGCCCACAGACTGTCCTTGGCCCCCAGGCTGCGCTGGTCGGCGACCCGGAACTGGCGGATCTCCTCCACTTGGTCGCCGAAGAACTCGACCCGGAGCGGGTGTTCCTCGGTGGGCGGGAACACGTCCACGATGCCGCCGCGGACGGCCAGTTCGCCACGGCGCTCCACCATGTCGGTCCGCGCATAGCCGATGTCGACCAGGCTGGTGATCAGGTCACCCAGGTCGGCGGGCTGGCCGGGCCGCAGTGACACCGGAGCGATGTCGCCCAGCCCGGCGACGAGTGGCTGCAGCAGGCCACGGACGGGGGTAACTACCACCGTCAGCGGCCCGGTCC
>Ga0306921_10006145_pt1 | contig 12516 bp, 7 predicted proteins | sample sta12Cox44000080_FD_203760 | JGI IMG/M metagenome (GOLD analysis project Ga0306921, IMG submission 203760) | Lab enrichment of tropical soil microbial communities from Luquillo Experimental Forest, Puerto Rico - statoxic.12C.oxic.44.000.080 (v2)... | ecosystem: Environmental > Terrestrial > Soil... | reverse complement strand
AGCTCATAGGTTCCTTCGAGGATGAAGAATATTTCTTCCTGGTCGAAATGGACGTGGTCGGGCGGGCCTTCGCCGGGTTTGTGCCATGCCATGAGAACCGAGATGGCGCCGCCAGTGGCCTCGGTCGTGAGGAGTATTTTCATGTCGAGCCCGAAGGGCGTGACCCGCAGCGCCTGTTCGGGCCTGACGATGGTGGCTTGCAGTGGTGACGGTCTTGCGTCCATGTTGTCTCCGAGTTGGGGTCAGTGAATGAACGTCGCGCGCTGTCGTCCGAGGCGCGGGCAGCGCATACAAGCCCGGCGTCCTCGTTTCCGCCTCCTATGTGCGGTACGGCTGCTATTTAGAGAGTGCTAGCCCAGGTGTTCCAGCATAGAAGACGATCAGGACGACAGGTCTGTCTCTGGTTACTCCTCGGTGAATGCTGTCGACCGTTTCGGGGCGGTAAGGACCGCCGCTTTCTCGCTCTGTCAGGTCCTGTGGTCAATCCAAGCTAGGCCGCCCGTACGAGCACAACGGGTACCGACGCCTCACGGAGAACCCGGTCCCCGATATCACGGCCGGCTATCCGCTTGAGCCAGCTGGGTTTACCCGGCGCCACCACGATGGCATCCGCTCCAAACGCCTCGGCTTCCGCGAGGATCTCCTGGGTGACTTCGCCGAAACGCACCACGCTCTCCGTCGGCACGAGCGAGAGCTGGGCACCGACGGTCTCGAGATAGTCGCGACCTTCGGCGGAGAGTCGCTCCATCTCCTGGTCGGCGTATGCGACTACCCGGCCATACTCGCCGAGCCTCTGCTTCGGGACTGGGCGCACGCAAAGCAGGCGCAAGCTGCCGCCGCTGCCCCGCGCTAGATCGGCGGCGAATGCTGCAGCCGCCTCTCCGAATTCACTGCCGTCCAATGGAACAAGGATTCGCTTGGCTGTCATGGTTTCCTCCACCTGCCCTTGAGATGGGCTCTCGGTGGCGGGGGATTCTGTAAGTGCTCCGTGATGTCACGCAACCTGTCCGTGGTCCACGGCGAAGAACCCCGTCATGAGCAATGTCAGTGCGTGATCGAGACGAGTGTGACCTGGACATGATGACGACGGTGTTACACCCACATTTTGCAGATCAGCGGGATACAAAGCCTACGAATCACGCGGTTATTTTGAAACGAAACTCCAGCGGCCTGTTTGCCGGCAAGTGCGTCAGCTGAACGTGTTATCGCCGACCGTCTAGCTTCACTCGTGTCATAGCGGAGATTTGTACTTGGCGGGGACCATGCGTAAGTGATCAGTGGCCTCTCGCCGGCCCGCCTCGTTTGAAGTTAATATCAACAGCGCCGATGAGGCCGTTGCACCAGGAATCGTTCTCACGGTTGACGATGGCATTTTTCACCAGACGTTCGCGCCTTCCGGGATTTCTGCTATTGGCGTCACGGTTGCCCAACGTTCAGCAAATTTGCCATCCACAATCCTCCATTGGACAAATCCGTGAAACTCTACTTCTCTCTGGCTCACTGTCTCTGTCCCAGACCAAACAGCTCGAACAACGACTTTATCTCCATCCGCAATCACGTCTCGAACATCAATTGTGAGATCCGGAATGTGCTTCATCAAAACCTGAAGCCTTTGCGCACCTTCCTGCAGATCATTCGTAGTCGCCTTGCAGTTCATGATCGTATAGGTCCGGTCGCATATTCCCAAGAACGGTCTGAACTTCTCGACGATTCACCGCTTCGAAGTGACGCTTTACAGGTTCCTTGTTTGTGCTTGGCTGATCCATTTGTTCCTCCGTTAACCGACAGATGAAATTACTACTGCAAATCAATTACTACTGCAAATCACGGCTGCTGCATAGAGAGCAAACGCCGGAACCGAAAAAAGAGTGCGGATCACGTGAAAACGAATCCAACGTGCACGCACTGCGATCCAGTCGCCGGGTGGATTCTCGATTGACCAGCGGGCAACCTGTTTATTAATCCGCACGCACGTGGGAACGCCGATCGCGATCACGGCCACATAGCACACCGCGCCGAACGCGCTGAGTCGTCCCGAGGCTGTGTGAATACCAGATGCGACGGCAAGCGCAACCCCGCCGACAATTGCACCCACGACAACGACCGGCATGTACGGATCGAAGGTTCGATTCGTGCTCTGGTGAAACTCGACGTATGTGGAAGGCGAGAGCTGCGCCATGGCGCGCGTTAGTCCCACCCAGTTGACGATCAGCCCGCCCGTCGCCAGCGCGGCTAGCAAAAGAACAATCAATTCCAATGCATGCATGAGTCTGTCATTTGGGCCGGCGGACAAGCTCGGCCCTGATCCAATGTTCGGTTAAGGCTGCCAGCTCCGACAAGAGAGTATCGAGTTCGCGGAGTGGCAGCCGTGACCACTTGCCGGAACTCTTCGAAGATCGCCTCCTGATCCTCGGGCGCGATGCCCACGCCCGTGTCAGCGACGGAGATCTCGGCCATGCCGTCGTTCATCGCGGCGCACGTCGATCCGGCCGCCCGCCGGCGTGAACTTGAGAGCGTTGGAAAGAAGGTTCAAGAGGACCTGCTTCACTTTGCGCCCGTCCCCGCCGATCATGCCCACACGGTCGTCGATGCCCGACGCTCCGAAGATGACGACCATGATCTATATTCTTCTTGACTGTATCTCAGAATGGACGGTGACGCATCACCGGAGGGAAGCTGAGCTTTGTCCTCTTTGCCACTACTGAAGTGTTCGTAACCGACAGGTTGCGAACACCCGCATGGGCGATCAAGAGCTTCAGACGATCGCCTCACGGAGTGCGGGGTTGTTGCCCAGCGGCTACCTCCAGCAGCTACCTATGGGTGTGCCCGCGGTTGTCGATAAGCCCTAATTTGCGGCGAGCCCGGACCCGCTTCCAGAACGCCCCGGTACTCCCGTCGTACTCTCGGACATTCAAGCCCTACTTGGGCTACAAAGACCAGCGACCAGAATGAGCAGAGCTACCAGAGCCGCTCCTAGTAAGCGAAGGCTTGTCATGAGCACGCCTCCCTAAGCTGAAACGCTGAGAAACTACAAGGCAAGAGCACGCGCCGTACCAACTTATGCCTGGCGGGCCCTTGCCCCTTCCGACGAGGCAGCGCATCTGTCTCTTGACAGGGTTTCCGACATAGCCAGAATCGGAGGCGGAAGGATCGCAGTCAGCAGGGTAGTAGGCGCAGAAGGGGCCGCTCTGCTTATCACGCGACATTGGCGTTTCACCTCGGGGCCTCTGGCGGCGCACGCGCGCTGGCCGCCATCCACCCTCGCCGCTGCTCTGGGTCAGAGGCGGCTTGCTTGGTAGCTCACCCGGTGGCGATGAGGTCTCGGACCTTGACTCTGAGCTGCGGCTCAGTCATCGCCATCGCTTCGCCGCCGCTTCGATCAGGGTGATGACGATGGCCTCGATGTTCCGCTCTTCTCGCATGGCTCCCATTCACTCAGCTTCTCCGCAAGCTCACGACGAGGTTCGAGCGCGAGGACAAGCCGCACGTGGTCTGGTACTGGGGACGGCTTCGTTCGACGGGACACATCTTCTCACCTCGGCGGGGTGGCGGCCCTCTCGACCCTTCGCAGGGTGAAGGCTACCTGTCGATTCTGGCCGACAGTGCCCTGACCGGTCATCTCGTCCCCGCCCACCGTCAGCTGCCCAACGAAGAGGTTTCGCGCATCTCTGAACCTGAACACGTCGCCGGTCACGCTGCCCTCGATCGGCGTGGCCCAGCCAGATACGAACTCGGGAGCCCACACATGACCAGGACGAGCGGTCGGCCCGGAGCTCCCGAACGCATCACTCGTTCACTCGCGGATGCGCCGTCCGAGCAGCGGGGGAGGCGTTGCGCTCGCGGGCGCGCTGGGTGGTGGCGGCGACGATGCGGCAACGGCGGTCGTCGTGACCGGCACGTTGGCCGCGAGCACCGGAGCGGGCTGAGGATTGGAGGGATCCCGCAGGAGAACCTCTGCCAGCCCGCTCGACGTCTCGATCACCACACGATCGTCGGTGATGTACCGGATCGTGCCACCAGCAATGGCATCGCCGACGGAGAAGCCGGCGACTCGCTTCGTCCCCGGCTCCTCGAGGAAAGCTCGCCGGAGACCGCCGCCAACAACCACTCCGTGGAGGATCGGGCGGCCAGCCAGCGGCACGCTCGGGGGAGCCGTGCCTGGGCCGTCCACCCGGTGTGGGTCGAAGAGATTCTTCCCCACGATCTCGCCCGTGAGCTCGACCTCCCCCGCCGCCGCAGCATCGCCCGGGCTCGGCGCTCGATTCGTGGCCCGTGCCTCGGGTGGGCGAGGGATCCGGATCGGCTCCCGGAGGGTGCTCACGATCCCGGCGATGAGGAGAGCGCTCACGATGCCGAGGATGCCATTGAAGACGAGGAGCCTTCTAGACAGGGGCGCCAGCCTCCGTCGACGGGAAATCTGCGCGGCCGAGCGCGGGCTCGTGGTCGGGCAGATATGTGAGGCAGACTGAGCCCGGGGCAGTCGCCCGCCCCGAGCTCAGGGTTGTCCGTCTAGTTGTTCTGATCTTGACCCTGGTTGTTCTGATCCTGACCCTGATTGTCGCCGAAGTCGAACATCTCGAACAGATCGCTGATCGCCGGCATGTTCAGCGGAATGTACTCATTGCGTGCCGACACCAGCGGGTTCGGCAAGTTGTCCCGGCTACGCCCTGTGACCGGCTTCAGACGCCAGTTCCGCTCGATGAACTTCAGGACGGAGGCGTGATCGGCGTAGCTGTGCACGATGCGGCCGCCGCGCGAGTACTTCGAGACGGCGATCATCGGAATGCGCGGGCCGTCGCCGAAGAAATCGAGCGGCACGAAGGTGCCCGAGTCCCAGTAGCCGCCGCCCTCGTCGAATGTGATGAAGAGCACGGTCTGCGCGAACAGCTCCGGCCGCGCCTTGAGCCCGTCGACGACGCGCTCGATCAGGGCCTCGAGAATGCTCGTCTTCGAGCTGGCGGGGTGGCCATCCCCGAAACTGTCCGGCTTGAGGTACGACACCGCGGGCAGCGAGCCGCCGTGCTCGAGGGCCTGGAAGAAATCGGCTGCGTCCTTGATGTGCGCGGCGCGCTGCACGGGGTCGCCCATGATCGACGCCGAGTACTGGAACGAGTTGCAGATGTCGCAGTACCAGTTCCCGCCGGTGCCGATGAGCACGTCGAACGGGTCCTGGGAGCCGTTGTCGAAGCGCGCGGCGGCATCGAATCCACCACCGTAGTACGCCCAGTTGATGCCGCGCTCGTTGAGCACGTCGCCGATGGTCCGCAGGGATGACGGCGGCACGGCTGTTCCGGCATTGATCGCGGCCGTGTTGAGCTGGCCGTTGGAGAGGAAGCCCGGCCGCGTGTTGTTGATCATGTAGTAGACGCCCGCCTCGCATTTCGTCGCGCTGAGATCGGGCCGCCACGACAGCGATTTCAGGTAAGTCATGATGGGCTGGATCCCAGGCTGGGTCAGGTCTCCGCACTTGGTCCACCGGCTGTCGTTGACGTAGGCGTTGTTGGTGGCGCTCTTCGGATTCGGATTGGCCACCTGCGCGGCCGGTGGCTGAGTCGGAAAGCCCGAGACCGGGAACCACGGCTGCGCGTCGCCTGTCATGAGCATCGTGTGCTGAACCGCCGTGCCGCCCATCACCGGCTGGTGGTAGTTGTCGCTCATGGTGTATTCGTCGGCGAGACGCTTGAAGACGGGCGCGTCGCCCTTCAGCATGTTGTAGAACCCCATCGAGTTGCTGCCGGAGTCGTCACCGCGCGAAATGCCGACGTAGGGGTAAAGGTCGTTCTTGCATCCGGACGGGTTACCCGGTGTCGCGCTGGTCACGTCGCAATCGGACTGCTGCCACATGTGAAAGAAGCGGTGCACCATGTCGCCGGTGTAGCTGTCATAGGGCAAACTCGGCCCGGTGATCTGGAAGACTGTGTTCGGCAGGTGCGCGAAGCCGGCGACTCGGGTGTCGGGCTCGGCGCACGCCGACGGCGGCTTCGTCGCGTCGGTCGTGCAGTTCGTCAGGCCGGTGGCGCCGGTCGTCAGTAGCGGAAGATCCTTCCGCGCGATCTCGGGCGAGAGCGTCGCGAGCTGGTCGGTCGAGAACGTGTGCGCGTCGAACGGTGGCGCCGCGTCCGCTGGATGGGCGTCGAGCTGCCCGAGCGTCACCGCGCGCGGCGGCGCGCCCCCGGCCTCCGGTGTCGGCAGTGTCGCGTACGGCGCCTTGCCCGGATTGGTCAGCGACTTCGTGCTGATGAAGTACGAGACTGGATTGATCGTCGAGATCTGGAACTGCTCGGCGGCGTTCATGTTCGGTCCCGGAGAGCCGTCGGGCGTCCGCACGATGCCCTGCGACAATAGATTCAGCACGCGCTGGCCGCGCCTGGGCACGTACGTGCCGTAGAGATTGTCGAAGGTGCGGTTCTCACCGATGATCACGATCACGTGCTTGATCGGCGTCACCGTGTCGTGGTCGTCGGCGAAGGCCACCGAGCCTCCGACCTGCCCGCCGAACAGGGTGGCCAGCGCCAGCAGAGCGATCCCTTTCCGCAAGGGTCTGTTCATAGTTCGCCCTCCATGCCACGTGTTGGGTGAAATCCCCGGGAACGGCGCGGCCCCCCGCGCCTTGCGGAGCATGGATACCGTTCGACGGCAACACAGGAATGACGTTGTCGTGACGAGTTGTCTTAGCTTTAGCTGAGGCGATATTTCGAGTGGCCCTGAGCTGCGCCGCGTGCGCCCCTGGGTCTGCGACTCAAGCGGAGGGTCCGCGCGCAGGGCCAGCGTCTGAGCACGAGGCGAAGCCATCGCCGCCGGATGGCGCTAATGCCGCCGTCGCTCCGAATCGCGAACGAATTCACACCTGTTCTCACCCTAGGTGATTCCCCCGACACACAGCCCTTCCATCACCATCTCGCCTCGACGGAAGCGATGCGGCACCGCGAATAGAAGGGTGATCCTCGAGATCGACAGCGCGGAGAAAGAACGGCTCAAAAGACCAGGGAGGATGGTCACATCCAAGAAGGGGCTTGACGACCGCTTCTGCAGAAGGCAGCATAAGCGCCCATGTGCCGGTGGCCCACCATGACGCAACGAGCACGCGCCCGTCGGGCCGGCGCGGAAATCCTTCCTGGGACACCGGCGGCCGGAGCACGTAGCGGCAAAGTCGCTCGTGCCGCGCGGTCCCGATGGAGCACCCAGACGTGGCGTGTAGGTCCAAGCCATCGAGCGTGGTCGGGCGTGGACCGAGCGACGACGGGGCCATGCCGGCGGGATCTCGGCCCAGCCGACGGACCGGCGCGCCCGCGCGCGAGCCGAGGGCGAGCGAGATGCGGCTAAGGCAACTCTTCGAGATGGCCACAAGCGCGTTACTCACCGTCGCGATGTGTGTGGCCGTCCCTCCAGCGATTCACCTGGCGTCAGCAGGCGCAGCCCGCCTCATTGATGGAGACGGGATCGTTCACTTCACGAATGTCCCTGAGGATCCGCGCTACAGAAATGTGCGTGGCGCATCTGGCACAGCGCTGGGTTGGTTTTCGCGATCTGATTTCCCGTGGGGCCAGTACGCCAAGGACATTCGCGAGATATCTCTTCAGCACGACGTCGACCCGCTTCTGGTCCAAGCAGTGGCCCGAGTCGAATCGGCGTTCAATCCCTCTGCCGTCTCCCGGAAAGGAGCCCGCGGTCTCATGCAATTGATGCCGCGAACCGCCTCGGCCCTCGGGGTGCTCGACCCATTCGATCCGCGAGAGAACATCAGGGGCGGCGTTCGGCATCTTCGATATCTGCTCGATCGTTATCGGGGGAATGTCACCATGGCTGTCGCAGCCTACAATGCCGGTGAGGCAGCCATCGATTTTCACCACGGAATCCCCCCGTACCCTGAAACCGAGCACTATGTGCAGCGCGTGCTGCGGCAGGCTGTCATGCTCGAGGCTCTTGATCGTAGTCCGCGGCGGATCTACCGATATCCCGGTCCCGATAATTCCGTGATCTACAGCAATCTTCCCCCTGACATTAACCGTCGGCGCTAGCTACTTCGGTAGCGCCACCCGCGGCTATCCGCTTCAAGTTGGACGCGGGGACGGTCGCATGTGCTTTGCTCATCGCGGCGAAGGCTTTGTCGAAGTCATTGGGGCTTTTGGCCCCGACCACTTGAGCTCTACCCGCTCGACGCGGCCGTCCTCTCCAGCTCCTTCAGCATGTTCTGCATCGTGCGTTCGCTGTACACACCAGGATGCTGGAGCGCCGCCACGCGCGAAACCTGGGGAATCACCTCTCTCAGCAACTGGAGGCGTTTGGGACCCAACTCCGGGCCAAGCAAGGTATTGCCGGTGACGTTACTTCCGGGGCGGGCAAGACTGACGACCAGCCCATCGGCAACAGGATCAGCCATATTTGCCACGACAATTGGGATTGCACTGGTCGCACGTTTGGCGGCAATGAGGGCTGTACCGCCGGCCACGATCACGTCCAGGTTGACCGTCGTGCCGAACGTCTGCACGTGCTGCTCCGCCTTCCCGGTCCGTCCGCCCACGCGGACGCAGACCGCGACCGTCTCCTTGTGCACATCCAGGCCACCGCAGCGCTCCAGCTGTCGTTCCATCGTCCGCCTCCCCTGTCAGTCGCGCCGCCGTCCGTAGGAGCTCTCGTCTAACGATTCTGCTCGGCGTGCTCGATGGCAACAATGCGGGGTGCCGAACGCTCCCGCGTCACACTCAATCCCGGACTCGTCGGTACCAAGTAGCGGCGACGTCGCCCGGACGACGGCTGACGCGATGATAGCCAATTTTCATGCTGCGAGGGTGAGCCCCAGGCTCATGATCACTCGATCACCTGATCCGCCCGCGCCAGCACCGAGGGCGGGATCGTGAGGCCGAGCGCCTTGGCAGTCTTGAGGTTGATGACGAATTCGAACTTCGTGGGTTGCTGGACCGGCAGATCCCTGACCGAAGCCCTGGAGCAGCAGACGGCGACCGGCGAGATCCTGCGGATCATCTCCAGCTCGCCTTCCGACATCAAGCCTGTCCTCGACGCCGTCGCCCGGAGCGCGATGCGGCTCTGCGAATCCTACGATGCGATGATCATGTTGAGGGAGGGGGAAGAGCTCCACTTCGCGGTGCATCACGGACCGATCCGGGGGCCGGTGCAGTTCACGGGTCGAGCCATAAGCCGTGGATGGGTTGCGGGCCGCACCGTCTTGGACCGACAACCCGTCCACGTCCACGACCTTGCCACCGCCGGGACCGAGTTTCCCGTGGGCCAAGCCGACGCCGTTCGCGCCGGCTACCGGACCACCCTGAGCGTGCCACTCTTGCGCGAGGGCGAGGCGATCGGCGTCATCCATCTCCGTCGCCGCGAGGTTCGTCCATTCACCGACAACCAGATCGCGCTGCTCCAGACCTTCGCCGACCAGGCCGTCATCGCGATCGAGAATGTGCGGCTCTTCACCGAACTCCAAGAGAAGAATGCGGCGCTTACGCAGGCTCATGCCCAGGTGACCGAGACCCTAGAGCAGCAGACGGCGACGAGCGAGATCTTGCGTGTCATCTCAAGCTCCCCGACCGACGTCCAGCCCGTCTTCGATGCGATCGTACAGAGCGCGTCGAGCCTCTGCGAGGCCGAGTTCAGCGCAGTGGTGCGGTTCGAGGACGGCCTCCTGCACCTGGCGGGCACCAGTAACGTGTCGTCGGCGGAGATCGAGGCATATCACAGCTTGTTCCCGCGGCCGCCGCGCCGGGACTTCATCATGGGCCGCGCATTCCTCGACGGGTGCACGGTGCACGTCGAGGACGTTTTGCTCGACCCCGACTACGATCCGCACAGCCTCGGGGTGCTTCAGCGCGCCGCGACCTTCCGGACATATCTGGGAATCCCGATCGTCCGCAACGGTATCCCGATCGGAGCAATCGGGTGCGGACGTTACGAGGTGAGGCCGTTCACCGATGCCCAAGTCGAGCTAGTGAAGACCTTCGCGGATCAGGCCGTCATTGCGATCGAGAATGTGCGCTTGTTCAAGGAGCTGGAGGCGCGGAACCGCGACCTGATGGCCACGAGCGAGATTCTCCAGGTCATCTCTCGCTCTCCCACCGACGTGCAGCCGGTCTTCGACGCGATCGTCAGGAGTTCCGTGGACCTGTGCCACGGGGTTTTCAGCACAGCCTTTCGATTCGATGGCGAGCGAATCCACCTCGCCGCCCAGCACAACATCAGCCCCGAGGGTCTCGCGGAGCTTCGTCGCATCTATCCCGCGCGCCCGACCCGCGCGTTCATCACCGGGCGGGCCATCCTCGACCGCGCGGTCGTCCACATTCCTGACATCGAGCTCGATCCAGAGAACCAGTATCCGACAATCGCCCGGGTGATCGGTGGGCGCAGTATCCTCATCGTACCGATGCTCCGTGAGGGGGCTCCTATCGGCGCCATCACCGTGGCGCGCGCCGAGCCCGGGCCATTTTCTGAGGTGCAGATCGCGCTCCTCCAGACCTTCGCGGATCAGGCGGTCATCGCCATCGAGAATGTGCGCCTGTTCACCGAGCTGCAGGAGAAGAACCGCGCGTTGACTCAGGCGCACGGGCAGGTCATCGAGGCTCTGGAGCAGCAGACCGCGACCAGCGACATCCTGCGTGTCATCAGCCAGTCGCAGACGGACGTCCAGCCGGTCTTCGACACGATCGTGAACAGCGCCGGTCGTTTGCTGCGAGGGCCCGCATGCACGCTCAGCCGGATCGAGGGCGATCAGATCGCTCTCGCCGCGATGACCAGTATCGACGACGCAGGTGACGCCTCCCAGAGGGCACGCTTCCCCATGTCGATCCACTCCGAGGAGGACCACGCCCAAGCGGTGCGCAATCGAGCGCCACTGAATAGCACGGACGCTCACAGGGATCCTCGATTGTCCGAGACGCAGCACGCGAGCGCTCGTCTCCGTGGCTATCGAAGCCTGGTAGTGGTGCCATTGGTCCGCCACGACGAAGCCGTCGGAGCGCTCGGCGTCGCTCGCGCCGAGCCCGGCGGGTTCACCGACGACGAGATTGCGCTCCTCAAAGCCTTCGCCGACCAGGCCGTGATTGCCATCGAGAATGTGCGCCTGTTCACCGAGCTGCAGGAGAAGAATGGTGCCCTGGCGGCGGCGCACGCCCAAGTTACTGAGGCATTGGAGCAGCAGACCGCTACCAGCGACATCCTGCGCGTCATCAGCCGATCGCAGACGGACATTCAGCCCGTATTTGACACCATCGTGCAGAGCGCGGTCCGCCTCCTGGATGGCTACACGAGCGTGCTGTCGCGGACCAAGGGCGATCAAATCGAGGTTGTCGCGTTCACGAGCACCGACGAGACCGGCGACGCCATCGTCAGGGCGTCGTCCGCGCGACCGCTTGCCTCCGGGGACCCACATGCGTGGGTCATGCGCGATCGGGTCCCCCTCAACTATACCGATGCCCACACTGATCGACGATTGCCCGAGGCCGAGCACACTCGCGCCCGTGTTCGTGGCTACCAAAGCTTGGCGCTCGTGCCGCTGCTCCGTCACGATGAGTCAATCGGGTCGATCGCGGTGACTCGTCGCGAGCCCGGCGGCTTCACCGACGACGAGATCGCGTTGCTCCAAACGTTCGCCGACCAGGCCGTCATCGCGATCGAGAACGCACGCCTACTGAGCGAGCTGCAATCGCGCACTGCAGAACTGACCCAATCCGTGGAGCAGCTCACGGCGCTCGGCGAGGTGGGGCGCGCAGTCAGTTCCTCGCTTGATCTCGACACCGTCCTGTCTACCATCGTCGGCCGCGCCGTCCAGCTCTCGGGCACCGACGGTGGCACGATCTTCGAGTACGACGAAGGCGCTGAGGAGTTCACGGCGCGTGCAACGCTCAATGCCGATGAGGGCGCGACTGCGGCCGTTCGCGCGAGCCGTCTTCGCCGTGGCGAAGGCGCGGTCGGTCAGATGGCGGTGACGCGCGAGCCGTTCGAGATCTCGGACATCACGACAGAGGGCGCCTACGAGAGCCGGATTCGGGGCGCCGTGCTCGCCTCCGGGACGCGCTCGGTTCTCGCAATCCCGCTGCTTCACGAGCAACAGCTCGTCGGTGGTCTCGTCGTCACGCGCCGGGTGCCCGGCGCCTTCAGCTCGGAGATCGTGGAACTCCTGAAGACGTTCGCCACCCAGTCGGCTTTAGCCATCCAGAATGCCCGCCTCTTTCAGGAGATCGAGGACAAGAGCCGCGAACTCGAAGCCGCCAGCCGCCACAAGTCCGAGTTCCTCGCCAACATGTCCCACGAGCTGCGCACGCCGCTCAACGCCATTATCGGGTTCTCGGAAGTACTGAACGAGCGGATGTTTGGCGAGCTGAACGAGAAGCAAGAGGAATACCTCAAGGACATCTATTCCTCCGGCCAGCATTTGCTGTCCCTGATCAACGACATTCTCGATCTGTCCAAGATCGAAGCGGGACGGATGGAGCTAGAGGTGACCGACTTCGATCTGCCATCGGCGATCGACAATGCCCTGACCCTCGTGCGGGAGCGGGCGAG
>Ga0306921_10006144_pt1 | contig 12516 bp, 8 predicted proteins | sample sta12Cox44000080_FD_203760 | JGI IMG/M metagenome (GOLD analysis project Ga0306921, IMG submission 203760) | Lab enrichment of tropical soil microbial communities from Luquillo Experimental Forest, Puerto Rico - statoxic.12C.oxic.44.000.080 (v2)... | ecosystem: Environmental > Terrestrial > Soil... | reverse complement strand
GTTGAGGGCTCCGAAAATCGCTCCAAACGCCATGATGAACGCGACGATGCCGCCAAGCACAGTAATGAGCCTGGTCATAGTAGTGGATTGCTTCGCGTAGTAATCGATCTCCCGCCAAACATCCACGTTCAACTGGGGATCTGCCAGGGCGGCATCCTTGAATTCTTGAAACGAGGCGGGTGACTGAAGGTGGATGGTCGCCGATTGAAAAATGTTTGTCGGCCGCTGGAGAACCTGATTGAAAATCTGTGAGTCGCACCACACCTCCGAGTCGAAGGCCGAGCCACCCGCATCGAAGATACCGACCACCGTCCAATGACCTCCGGCAAAATCGACTTTGTTGCCCAGAGTCAGACCCTTATAGCTTTTGGACGCGTTTTTCCCGACAACCAATTCCATCAGCCCAGGCTGAAACATCCGCCCCTCCACAAGCTTTACGAAGGTGCGAATCTGGAGCACGTTCGGAGAAACCCCACGAACCTGGACGTTCGCGTCCGTGCCGGTGCTGATCAACGGAACCGGAATCACGCCCACCACATCTTGCGTAAGCAGCGGAGCACCCGACTCATTTCGCGCGATGCCCGGTTTGTCCTGCAAAACCTTAATGGACGCCAGCGTGATGCCGCCCATCATTTCGGAACTCGAACCAGCACGCATGACCAGCGCGTTACCCGGTGAACCGGACGACACGAGTGTGGCCTTGAACCCACGAGCCAGCGAAAGCATGGCGACGAAGACGCCGACCGTGCCAGCAATACCCAGGATTGCCACGATCGTCGACGTCCAGCGCGCCCGAATGCTACGGAAGTTGTAGGAAATCGGAACCGAGCCGATAAAAGGCGCCAGCAACCCGGCAAGGATCGCCACAACGACCAACAGCACAAAAATAGCTGCGACCGTGAAAATGAGTCCCAAGAAGAGTTTCGGTGCCATGGCTCAGACTCTCCGCAAAGCGTTCACGACCCGCAAACGCATCGCCCCGATACCGGGCAGCAAGCCCGCCAATACTCCGGCGAGAATGGCAAGAGCGATCCCGTAAGCCAGCACCGCGGGAGAGAGCACAATGGCCGGAAGCATGCCGTTGAGACTCTTGCCGAGCGCCGGGATGAAGAGCATCGCCAGCCCTAGGCCGAAAGCAGCTCCAATGAGCGCAATGACCAACGACTCCCCCAGAACAAAGAACAGAATGAAGCGATCGGAATAGCCGATAGCCTTGAACACCGCCAATTCGGAAGTTCGCTCGCGAACCGAAATCGCCATGGTGTTCCCGGTCACCAGGAGCAGGGTGAAGAACACCACCGTCCCGATCGTGAGGATAAGGGTTTGAATGTTACCCCACTGCTTGACCCAGTTGGCCACCCAGGTAGATTCCGATTCGGTCTTCGTTTCGTTCGGAGAGTTGGCAAACTCGGCGTCGATGGCCTTGGCGACGCGTGGCGCATCGTCAGGATTTGCCACCCGAAGAACGTACCAACCAATCTGCCCCTTCACAGCGTCCGGAATTTTCTCCTCAAAATAATCCCATTGGAACCAAAACTGCGTTTCATCGTCCTGGGGCCGTTTGCCATGATAAATACCGTCAAGATTGAACTCCCACGCGCCACCGCCGTACAGCGTGGTTTTGATGGGAATGCGATCGCCGATCTTCCAGTGAAAGCGCTCCGCCGTTTTTGCGCCGGCGATCGCGCCTTGGCGATCTTTTGTAAACACCGCCCACTGGTCATCCGGGACGATGAGTTCGGGATAAACCTGCCGCTGGTTTTCCGGATCCATCACAAACTGCGGAAAGAAATTTTTCTCTTCGATATAGGTGCCGCCGAACCAGTTGTAATGGGTGACATTGGTCACACCGGGAATGCGCTGGATCTTGTCCCGATACGACAGCGGAATCAGGTTAATGATGGAGGTGCGGTTGATCACGATCAGCCGGTTGGCGCTCGCGATATCGACCCCTCGGTTGAACGAGTTACGCACCACGGCCAGAAACGAAAAGAGCAGAATCGCCACCGCGAACGAGCCGATGGTCAGGACCAGACGCACCTTTTTGCGAACGAGGTTAGCCCAAATGATGCGCCAAAATTTCATGAGGCACCTCCTACCGTGACCGTTTGCGGAAACTTTTTGCCTTCGACGAGCAAGCCTTTATCGAGATGCAGGGTGGTGTTGGCGCGCGAAGCGACAACGGGGTCGTGGGTAACCATGAGCACGGTTTTGTGGTGTTTGGCGACGAGTTCCTCGATCAAGGCCATGACGTCATCGGCACTCTTGCGGTCGAGGTCGCCGGTGGGCTCGTCGCAGAGCAGGAAGGTGGGGTCGGAGACGATGGCACGAGCGATGGTGACACGCTGTTCCTGACCGCCGGAGAGTTGGCGCGGGTAGTGGTTCATGCGGTCGGAGAGACCAACGACGGAGAGCGCGGTTTCGACATGGGCGCGGCGCTCGGATTTCGAAAGTTTGGTAAGCAGCAGCGGCAGTTCGACATTTTCGAACGCGGTGAGCACGGGAATGAGGTTGTACATCTGGAAGACGAAGCCGACGTGGCGAGCCCGCCACTCGGTCAAATTGCCCGCGGACATGTGCGTGATTTCATCACCGGCAACGGTGATGCTGCCGCGTGTCGGGATATCGAGGCCTCCGAGGAGATTGAGCAAGGTGGTTTTGCCGGAACCGCTCGGCCCCATGAAGGCGATAAATTCCCCTTGCGACACGTCCAGATTGAGGCCCTGGAGGACGTGAATTTCCTCGCCGCCACGGCGATAAGTCTTGTCGAGGTCGCGAACCTGGATAAGGCCCGCATCACTCGCACTACCGTCGACTCGTACCATTGGGAGCGCTCCTATTTCTGGATTTGGACGGATTGACCGTCGCGCAAACCTTCCGGACCATTCACGACAACGAGCATATCGGGTTGCAGCCCGGCAATGATTTCGACATCGGAGCCGCGCTGCTGGCCAGTCTGGACGGCACGGCGTTCCAATATGTCATTCTTAACGACGAAAACGTACTTGGCGCCATTGTCCTGGCGCACCGCCTTTTGAGGAACGATAGCTACGGCGGAGGATTTTTCTTCTTTGACTCCCTTCTTGGGCTCTTTCTCCAAAAAAGTGACCTTCACGCCCATGTCCGGGAGAATGCGCGGATCCTTCGCGGGGTCGTAAAGTTTGACGTGGTTCGGGTCCGCCGGATCGGTCAGGGAGATGCGCACCTTAACAGTGGCCTTCTGGCGGTCCGCCGTCGGAATCACCGTGCGCACTTTACCGGGAATGGTCCAGTCGGGATATGCGTCAAGAACTGCATTCACCGGCTGATCCTGGAAAACTTTGGCGATATAGGATTCGCTGACGTCAACTTCGAACTCGTTGGAGTGCAAATCGACAACGGTGGCGATGCCGGTGCGCGTAAATCCCCCGCCGGCAGAAACGGGCGAAACCATTTCCCCGACTTGTGCGTCTTTGGAGACCACGATGCCGGCAAACGGCGCGCGAATGGTGCAATTGTCCACGGCCTGTTGCGCTTCGCCAATGCGGGCCGTAGCAGCAACCACTTGTTGCTTCGCCAGGGCAATTTTGGCTCGCAGACTGTCGGCGGCCATGATTGCAGAGTCCAGCGCCTGCTCCGTCGACACGCCGTCTTTGACGAGTTGCTGGGTGCGGCGCAACTCGATCTCCGCATTTTTCAGTTGGACTTCGTAGTCCGCGATAGCCGCCTGGGAAGAATCGCGATCGGCTTTCGCGGATTCGAGCGCGCGGCGCGAATCAGAATCATCCAAGCTGGCGAGCAATTGATTGTCCGCTACGCGGGTGCCCTCATCGAAGAAAACGCCAGTTACCCGCCCGGTGATTTTTGCCGCGATGGTGGCACGGCGGCGCGGGGTGACGTAACCGCTGGCGTTCAGCACTCCAGTCGGCCCGTTCGCCGGGCGGCTTGCGGCGGCCACTTCGACTTCGACCTTGCGATTGCGAAACGCGGAAGCCGCAGCTCCGACTAAGCCCAGGAAGACGAGCGCCAGAATAATCCAAATCCAACGGCGACTCGAGCGGCCACGGGTGCGCTTGCTGTCAGATATGCGCAGCGCTGCCAAGTCAGGTTTCAGGGCTTTCGGTGGCGACGCCATACGGGCGACTGCTCCTTGATTGAATGGGCTTCCTGGTGTGGATACGCACAACCAATGCTAAATATATCGATTCCAAGAGCCGGGTTCCCGGTACATCCCTACTCCTATTCTACTGTTCGGCGGGTAAATGTGGAAAAAAATGACGCGGGCTCACAAGCGGGTCCCATGATAGAAGAAACGACCTAAGCCGATGGTAAAGATGAAGTTGCCGAAGATGGCATGGTCGAGGCAGGTGAGAAGCAGCGAATTCGAGGAATAGTAAGTGAATGCGAAGAGCAATCCGCCAAGGACGCACAGCGCAACCGCCAGCCAATTGCCGAAAATGATGTGAACGAAGCCGAAAGCCAGGCCACTTGCCAAGAGCATCGTCCAGCCGGATCCAAATAGCGGCCGGTAGCGGTGAAAAAGGAAGGCGCGGTAGAGCAGCTCCTGTGGATAAACGGAAAGCCAGGGATACAGCAGCATCACAGCGGCCCAAAGCGCCGGGGAGCGCTTGACCAAGGAAAACAGCAGGTCCGGGCGGAAAATCCAAACCGCAATACCGAACAAGACCAAAAGAAGCGCGTCGCGCAGAAGCAGCGGTCGCAGATAAGGTCGCAACGTGTTCCACGCCGGCGGTCCGAAACGGAAACCGGGATCGCGACGAAGGAAAAGGTAGGCGGCCAACGCGACGGCCAGAAGATACGGAATCGGGTAATTCGGCAACACGCGAAAATAAATGAGCAAAGGAAAACCAGCGAACAGGAAGGAGAACTCCAGCGCGAGGAAGAGAAGGCGGACCATAGGCAGGGGAACGCAGGGAATGTATCAGGAAACCGATTTTTTATCGAGAACCAAAGACGGCGAAGGAGAATTTTGCCGCAAGGTGTTGCGGAGGCTGGCGACCGCGGCTTGCGCCCGGTGTACTTGTTCGCGAATATGCTGAGCGCCCTGGCGATCCTGCTCGGAGAGAGAGGGAACGTCAGAGAGCAATTCGGAGTAGCCGAGAATGGCGGTGAGCGGGTTGCTGATTTCGTGCGCGGCGCCGGCAGCGAGCCGTCCGAGAGCGACAAACTTTTCGGACTGCCCGACTTGCCGTTGTACGGTGTTTAAATTTTCGATGGAATCGCGGGTGAGATGAACCAAGCGCACCAGTTCGCGCGACAACAGGCTGAGTTTCCAGTACACCAGCGTGCCCAGGAGGAACATGGATCCGAAGACCAAGCGCAGGCGAAACACCGAGAGATCGAGCGGCAGGTCATTCGCGCGGAAGCCCCACAAGGCAAGGAGCGGAAGCGTTAGCATCACCAGCATAGCAATGCGCGCGGTCCAGACACTCTGAACCAGTTCACGATTGGGAGTGTCGTCGGCGTGAGGCTGCAGCGTTCTGCCGTAGCATGCGATCACAATAAGCAGATAAATGCCGGCAAAGAAGGGCGTGTCGTAAAAACCTCCGGAAGCATAGGTACCGTTGTCAATCGCGACGCTGAGGATAAGATTGCCGGCCGCAATCAAGGCAAATGCCAGCGTAAGAAACCCGTAAAAACGGCGCCAAGCTCCGGTCTTCCTGAACGACAAGAGGGCCCCAGCGGTGACGATTGCGGCATGCTGAAGAAACACGATGAGGTAGTAGGCCGGGTTGTAGTGACTAAACTCATGAAGAAGAATCTGCCAGGGGAGCGCGAAATACCCGTAGAGACACAGCCACCAAAGGCTGAGCAACACGAAGTCCAGGCTGCGAATGCGCAAATCGCGCCCTGCAGATGCCGAGTGAGGGCGGAGAGCCAGAGCGGAGAGGACAAAAACCTGCGCAAGGATGAAGAGCGAATCGCCGAAGACGGGACTGGGCGTAGTGGTTACTCGCCGCCAGTCGTAATAAAACCAGTACGCCTGCGAGAACAGCATCATGACCGTGCCACCGGCGAAAACCTTCCAGAAGACCGGCAGAACTCCGGGCGAGTTTCTAAAATTTTGCCGCATCGCCAGAACCGCGAGCGCGAGTAGCAGGCAGGGTATAGCGTCACCGAACATCGTGAACGCGAACGAAGACTTGGCAAAGGCGGCCACACCGAGGTGCACAACAAGGATGCCGGTCGCGACTCCCCAATAAAGCTTCTGGCGCGAGCTGCAATTCATGACCGACCTTCCATGACCACCGGGCGTTCCGCGCTGCCCTCACCGAACAGGTCGGCGGCCAAGGGCAAACGAATGGTGAAGCAGGCTCCGCCGAGCGGACGATTGCGACAGGTGATCTCGCCGCCGTGCTGCTGCACAATGCCGTAGCAGGTACTGAGCCCTAGCCCCGTCCCTTTGCCGACGACTTTGGTGGTGTAGAAGGGCTCAAAAACGCGCGCAGGTTCCTTAATCCCAGGGCCGGAATCGAGAAATTCGATGATGGCGTGCGAATCGGCATGCGAGATTTTGATGTCGAGAGAGCCTCCATTGACATCCTCGAGCGTGTCCACCGCATTGGAGATCAGTTCCAGGAAAACGTGAAGCAAGGGACCGGAATCGCCGCGGACCGGAGGACACTTACCGTCTTGTGACACGCTGACGCGCAGGTTCGGGAGCTTGGCGATGCGGCTGAGTTGCAGAGCACTTTCGATCAGCGGCTTGAGCTGCAGCGGCACGGGGCGAATTGGCTTTTCCTGCGCGAAGTGGAGCATATTGTCGACTAGAGCATCGGTGCGTTGGGCGTACTGGCTGATTTTTCCGGCCATGCCCTGCACGCGAGCTTCGGATGCGGGTCGCGAGGAGAACTTCGTTGCAACTTCCAGGATGCTGGTCATGCACTCCTTGATCTGGTTGGCCACCTCGGCAACCAGATTTCCCAAGGCGGCCATTTTCTCGCTTTCGGATAGCCGCGACTTGAAGCGGTCGATGCGATGGTAGGTATCGGAAAGCCTCGCGAGCGAACTGATGAGACCGGCGTTCAATAGATCTTCCTTAACGGAAAGTAGCAAAGTGAGCAGGAACATCGTCACCAGCGTGATGATCAAACGAAAACGAACCAGCGGCTCCGCGGTGGTACCCGACAAGAGCCAGAGCCCAATGACTGGAGTGGAAAGGACAACCAGCATCGCGAGGTGCGAGGAGATGAACACGGCACGGTGGGGCAGTTCCTCGGATGGAGGTGCAGACGGGACAGGGAGCCGGGGCGGGTCGTGCCGAAGGGTTCGTCCCTCCCAGGCGAAGCAAAGCAGGCCGACTAATGCCGCGATCAGAGGGATGTCGTACAAGCTCCCGGTGTAATAACGGCCTGAGTCGATGGCCACATTGCAGAGATTGGACGCAAGGCAATAACAAGCAACGGAGAAAAAGTAGACGCGGTAGAGGATGCGCCATTGTCCTTCGGAGCCGAGGAGGGCGAACGCCGCACCGGCAAGAAAAATCAGATTGCCGATGGCATCGGCGATATTAAAACGCAGATCGTAGATCTGCGTGGCACCCGGGATGAGCCGATAGCAGAAAACGCCGAAGGCATAGAGGTACAGGGCGTAGACCATAAGCACCGAGACATCCAATAGACCGACCGAGCGAAAGCGGGAAGACCGTTCACGGTGGGGCACGGCCGCAAACGCGGTTGTGAGCGGCACGATTTGCACGCAGAGAAGCGTGTCGCCCGCCGGGGAATCGGGCACGGGCTGGTGTTGCCAAACCTCGTAAAAGGCCCAGATCACGGTACTGGCGGTCCAAATGGCCAGGCCTGCGAAAGTCAAAGCCCAAAAAACGCGAATACGGGAGTGGCTGTGGAGAAAATTGCGAAAGGTGAGGATTGCGGTCACGCCAATGAGCCCCAGCTGCAGCGTGTCCCCCAAAACGGCGAGCAGATACCCTTTGCGAAGAAACAGCGAGCAGAGAATGGCAAAAAGGATCACGACGGCAGCAAACACAAAGGTCGAGCGTCCGACCTGCGCGGCACGGGGCGCGAGGGTGTTTGGTTCCGTTCCGGTGCTGATGCTAACAGCCATTGCAAAGCGCGACCTGCGAACCGTCAGCCAACTCTGGAAAACAAAGGGTGGCTGTAGTTCTGATCTGGCCTACTAGGAAACCCCGGGAAACGCTATTCCCTATTTTGAGCAGCTTTCCGCGAGACCTGCAGCAAATTGGGCGCAATGTGCGGGGAGGGTTACTTGAGACTTTCGTAGCAGAAGACCCGGGGGGTGGAGCCTAGCATGGTGCGCCAAGCCCTTGCAAAATCGATGAGAACTGTTCCACGCTGGAGGCATCACGGAATCGCTCCCCCGTCGATCAGTCCGCAATCTGGGAGGTTTCCATGGCACATCGAACCCCTAGCGACGAGCACGCGTCGGTGACTGCTTTTGAGGGTAACGGGCATCCGGTCCCGGTTGAGGAGTACGCCGCGAAGCTGACGACCCCCGCAAGAGCGGTGGCGACGATCAAGAGCGGGAGTACATTGTGCCTAGCGATGGGCGTGGGGATGCCCATTGGTCTGGCCCAGGCCGTATCGGAGCGTGTGTTGTCGGGGGATCTCAAGGATCTGAATCTGTATTATCAGCACTCGATGAAGTACAGCGAGGCAACGCTGATTCGCCCGGAAGTGCTTTCGCTGGTGAATGCGCGGTGCTTTTTCATGGGCGATCCCGACCGCAAGATGGTGAAATTGGGACTGGGGGTCGGGAAAAAGTACCTGAGCTATGTGCCGATCAATTTTTCGAATATTCCGCGGGTGCTTAGCGAATACGTAAAGCCTGCTACGTTTGTGGTGACGGTGTCGCCGATGGACAAGTCCGGGCACTTCAGCCTGGGCACAAACAACGATTATGCCAGCGTGCTGGTGCGGACCTGTCCCCGGGTGATCGTGGAAGTAAACCGGAACATGCCGCGGGTATTCGGGGACTCGCTGGTGCATGTCTCGGAAGTACATGCCATCGTGGAAAACGACGCTCCGCTGGTGCAAGTTCCGTACAGGGATCCGGACCCGGATTCCATGAAGATCGGGAAATGCATCGCGGAACAGATTCCCGACGGCGCAACGCTGCAACTGGGAATCGGCAATTTACCGAATGCGGTGGCGTTGCATCTGGCGGACCGCAACGACCTGGGAATCCATTCGGAGTTATTCAGCCACGCGTTTGTGCGGCTAATCAAAAGCGGCGTGGTGAATGGGCGAAAAAAGTCGCTCCATCCGCGCAAGCACGTATTCACCTTCGCGATGGGCGACGACGAAGTGTACGACTTCCTTAACGACAATCCGTCGATGGAAAGCTACGCGTCGTCGTACGTGAACGATATTCACGTGATCAAACAACATGACAACATGATGAGCGTAAACACGGCTATCGAAATCGACCTGTATGGCCAGGTGAACGCGGAATTCATCAATGAGCATCAGTACAGTGGCTCAGGCGGACAATTCGACTTTGTAAAGGGAGCCTCATTTTCGCGAGGCGGAAAGTCGTTCATCGGCCTGAAGTCCGCGGCGAAAAACGGCACGGTTTCATGCATCGTTCCGCACGTGCAGATGGCCACGGACACGCGCATGGACGTAGAGTACATTGTGACTGAATACGGCTGCGTGAACCTGCGCGGCAAATCTACGCGCGAACGCGCGATGGCGCTGGTCAGCATCGCGCACCCGAATTTCCGCGACGAACTGACGGCCTACGCGAAATCCATTACATTGATTTAGTTAGAACTACGCTTATTTCTAACGCATCCAAGCGAGGCAGGTGTTATGCGCGCTTGCGCGCATGCTCTGCCCTTGTGTTCTTGACAGTTAGGGCGGAAAGAATTAAAAGAGGACTCGTGTTGCCTGTCCTGCTACTGGTTTGGAGCAGCGGAAACACATAAGAGTACGACATCAGCACGGGTCCCATCTTCGCTCAGGGGGAACTATGGATGCGTCTCGCCGGGATTTCCTGAAGCTAGCGACGGTCGGCGGGACCGCCGCAGCTGTCTTCGGCTTCGACTTACAACCTGCCTACGCACAACTCCGTACTTTAAAAATCGCGCGCGCCAATGAGACACGATCGACGTGTCCCTACTGCGCCGTCGGTTGCGGAATCATTATTTACACAATTGGAGATCGCGCCAAAAACGTAACCGCACAGGCGCTGCACGTAGAGGGCGATCCGGACCACCCCACCAATCGCGGCACTCTGTGCCCCAAGGGTTCTTCGTTACAACAAGACATCATCAATGATCGGCGGTTACTGAAGCCGCAGGTGCGGCGTCCCGGCGGGACGGATTGGGAAGACATCTCCTGGGAGCAGGCCATTTCGGAAATCGGGGAAAGAATCAAGAAAACGCGGGACGAGACATTCATCGAGAAAGACGGCGCAGGAAAGACCGTGAACCGACTGGAGACCGTGGGATGGATCGGCGGGTGCACGGATACAAATGAGTTCAATTATCTGGTCGTGAAAGCCATGCGCGCCCTGGGGGTGGTGCGCATGGAAAATCAGGCCCGAGTTTGACACGGCCCCACGGTCTCAAGTTTGGGACCAACATTTGGGCGCGGGGCGATGACCAATGGTTGGGTGGACATCAAGAACACCGACATGATGCTGGTCATGGGCGGGAATCCGGCGGAGAACCATCCCTGCGGTTTCAAATGGGCCATCGAAGCAAAGCGGAATCGGAATGCCAAGCTGATTGTGGTGGATCCGCGTTACACGCGTACCGCCTCGGTCTCCGACTTGTTCCTGCAGATTCGCGCCGGCTCGGACATCGCGTTTCTGGGTGGAATGATCCGCTACGCGATCGAGAATAACCGGATCAACAAAGATTATGTCGTGAACTATACGAACGCCGGTTTCGTTATCCGAGATGATTTCAAACTGCCCGATGATGACGGAGTATTTTCGGGCTTCGATACTCAAACGCAAACTTACAACAAGGCTAGCTGGAATTACGCGGGAAATGAAGCGCATTCCGCCAGTCCCGGAGCACCTCCGTCGTTGCCGGAAAATGTAGATTTTGACCCCACGCTGCAGAATCCGCGTTGCGTTTTCCAGCTTCTCAAGACGCATTACTCCCGCTACACGCCGGAAATGGTGGAGCGCATCACCGGAATCCCCAAGGATCATTATCTAAAAGCGGCCGAACTTTTCACGTCCGTACGCAAAGACGGCGACACAAAAAAGGTCGCAACAATCATTTACGCCGTCGGATGGACGCAGCATAGTTTTGGAACGCAAATCATCCGTACGGCGGCGATGCTGCAGTTGCTGATGGGCAACGTGGGGCGCGCGGGCGGAGGGGTAAATGCGTTGCGCGGACATTCGAACATTCAGGGCGCAACGGACATGGCCGGACTTTTCGACAGCCTGCCGGGCTACCTCAAGGTGCCCACGCCGGCGGACGGCTCTTACGAAGATTGGATAAAACGCATTACGCCGACCGCTTCAAAACCTGCGCAGTGGGATTCCTTCAATTACTACAGCAACACATCGAAGTTTGCGGTCAGCTTGCTGAAAGCGATGTACGGGGACGCGGCCACAAAACAGAATGGCTGGGCCTTCGACTATCTTCCCAAGGTGGACCGCAACTACTCCTGGACGTACCTCTGGGACGACATGTACAACGGCAAGGTCAAGGGTCTCCTGGCGTTCGGAATGAACGGCGTCGCCATCGGCCCCAATTCCAAGAAAAACATTGATGCGCTGAAAAGGGCGGATTGGTTGGTGGTTGGGGAGATTTATCCGGACGAGACCAGCGAATTTTGGCGTGCTCCCGGCATCACCGCGGACGAGATGAAGCAGATTCAAACCACCGTGTACCGGTTGCCTTGCGCCGGGTTCGCGGAAAAGGATGGTTCGTTCACCAATTCGGCGCGCTGGGTGATTTGGAAAAACGCCGCTGTGCCACCTCCCGGAGACTGCCGTCTGGATCAGGCCGCACTGGCCCAGATTTTCCTGAAAGTGCGCGAACTGTATAAAAAGGACGGAGGGAAGTTTCCGGATCCGATCCTGAGGCTGACCTGGAACTACAGCGTTCCTTGGAGCCCGCCCCTCGCGGAAATCTTAAAAGAGCTCAACGGCAAGGCACTAGGCGATCTAGAGGATCCGGCAACCAAGCAACAGATCAAGACCGGCCAGCAGCTACCCGGTTTTGCCTGGCTGAAAGATGACGGGACCACCGCGTGCGGCAACTGGATCTATAGCGGCGTGTACACCGAGGCGGGCAACCTGTCGGCACGGCGTGATCCGACTGACCCGTCGGGAATGGGGGTGCACCAAAATTGGGCCTGGTCCTGGCCGGCCAATCGCCGAGTGCTGTACAACCGGGCGTCCTGCGATCTCAACGGCAAACCGTGGGATTCGACGCGGGCTCAGGTCTGGTGGAACGAGGACCAGCAAAAGTGGGTTGGCAACGACGTGGTGGACTTCAAGACTGATTCCAAGCCGAAAGATCACATGGGTCCGTTCATCATGAATCCGGAGGGAGTCGGGAGGATT
>Ga0306921_10006143_pt1 | contig 12518 bp, 5 predicted proteins | sample sta12Cox44000080_FD_203760 | JGI IMG/M metagenome (GOLD analysis project Ga0306921, IMG submission 203760) | Lab enrichment of tropical soil microbial communities from Luquillo Experimental Forest, Puerto Rico - statoxic.12C.oxic.44.000.080 (v2)... | ecosystem: Environmental > Terrestrial > Soil... | reverse complement strand
GTGAAAAAATCGCGGCCTGACCGTCGGCGATGGGTGGAGCGGCTTTGCCGCCTGCTGTGCGGAAAGCCTCCGGTCCCGCGAAGCGGGACAGCCGAGCCTAAGGACTCTATGGTTTTTCTCTTTTCGGCTGTTGGGCCGGAAAGGCTGAGCCTCTCTCCCGAGACCCGGTCGGGACGGGGCGCACAGCAGGCGGCAAAGCCGCGATTTTTTCACACCTTCACAGGTGCTGAGCTCCAGACCATGAACCTGCGGGGAGGTAGCGCTAGAAGTGCAGAGGCTGGAACACGGTTCGGCGCTCGGGTAAGAAGCATCGGCCTCTGCTTTCTGATGCTGGCTCTGGCAGCCTTGTGGCCGCAAGGGGCAAGTGCGGAGGGCGAGACGCCGGTACGCACAGAGGTTGCTTCTCCCTCTCGGGTGGCGGCACTCTACGCCCACTTGCCGCTTAGCTTTGAAATCAACCAGGGACAGACAGACCCCAGCGTGAAGTATCTGGCTCACGGCCCGGGCTACACCCTGTGGCTCACTGCCGACCAGGCCGTGTTCGCCCTGCGTTCCTCCGCCCAGCCCTCCACCACTCCTTTGCCGGTGGTGCGCCTCAAACTGGTGGGTTCTGACGCCGCTCCCCGCGTCTGGGGCGAGCAGCCGCTGCCCGGCCGGATTAACTACTTCCTAGGCAACAATCCTCAGGCCTGGCATACCGAGATCCCGACCTTCGCCCAGGTGCGCTACGGTAGCGTGTATCGGGGTGTGGACCTGGTGTATTACGGCCGCCAGGGTGAGTTGGAGTATGACTTCGAACTGGCGGCGGGAGCCGACCCGCGCCATATCCACCTGGGGGTGGAAGGAGCCGAGCGCCTGGAACTGACGCCGGGGGGCGATCTGCTGCTGCACGTAGCGGGAGGCGAGGTGCGGCTCCAGCGGCCCGTTGCATACCAGAGGGTGGGGCTAGAGCGGCGCAGCGTAGCCGTGCGCTATGTGCTGGGACCAGCGGGACCTGATCTGGGGGTGAAAGACTCGCGCTCGCCGGATGTGCGGGCGAGACGCCTGCGCTCCCAGGAGGTCGGTTTCGCAGTTGGCAGCTACGACCGCCTGCAGCCTTTAGTGATCGACCCGGTGCTAAGCTACGCCACCTACTTAGGTGGGACGGGCGGCGACGTTGCCTATGCCATCGCCGTCGATAGCTCCGGTAACGCCTATGTTACGGGTCAGACCTTTTCGACGGACTTTCCGACGGCTCCGACAACGCCTGCCCCCTTCCAGTCCGCCAACAAGGGCAACGGCGACGTCTTTGTGACCAAGCTCAATTCCAGCGGTTCCTCCAGCGGCTCCGGGCTTGCGTATTCCACCTATCTCGGGGGCACGGGCGCGGACGCAGGGTATGGAATTGCCGTGTTAAATGGGGATGCCTTCATTACGGGAACCACGAGTTCATTGGATTTCCCCGTGGCGCCCACCGTGGCGCCTACTGCCTTCCAAACGACTTACGGAGGTGACGGGGACGCTTTCATCACCCAGCTCAACAGTACAGGCGATAAGCTGACTTACTCTTCCTATCTGGGTGGCCGGGGCCCTGAGGTCGGCCAAGCCGTTGCGGTGGACTCGATGGGCAATGCCTACGTTACGGGATACACTCAGTCGTCCGATTTCCCCACGGTCGGCCCATTCCAGCCGACGACAGGAGGAGGCCAGGACGCTTTTGTGGCCAAGGTCAATTTCGGCGGCACGGAATTGCTGTATTCAACTTACCTGGGAGGAAGCAACGCTGACACGGGTCAGGCTATTCGGGTTGACAACTCGGAAATGCCTAATGCCTACGTTGCGGGTTTCACCTTCTCCACCGACTTCCCCACAAAAAACGCCACTCAGAGCTCGAATAACGGCCCGCCAGACGCCTTCGTAGCTGTGTTGGACTCCGCCGGCTCCGCCCTGGTCTTCTCCACGTACCTGGGTGGCAGTAGTGACGACCGGGCCTTTGGTATCGCTCTGGATTCCTCCGGAGGTATCTACGTCACGGGCCAAAGTCTTTCTGCAGACTTCCCCACTACGTCCGGCTCCTTGCAAACCGTCAATCACGGCGCCCCACCGGGTAGTACCGCGGGCGATGCCTTCGCGACGAAGTTCAATCCCAGCGGAGCCGGCTTGAGTTACTCCACATTTATTGGAGGTAGTGGTGCCGACCAAGGCAACGGTATTGCTGTGGACTCTTTGGGCGAAGCCTTTATCACCGGTTTCACCCAGTCCAGTCCGGGTCCGCCTGCGGGCTTTCCCATTTTGGACGCCGTGCAATCGGACATTGACCTAGGCCTTGGGGGTTCCTGTAAGGGAAATCTCTGCTCGGATGCCTTTGTCACGAAATTAAACGCCTCGGGTAACGGGCTGGTTTACTCGACCTACTTGGGCGGCAGCGGGGCGGATTCCGGCCGGGGAATCGCCCTTGATTCAACGGGGGATCCCTACGTCGCTGGCGACACGCAATCCACCGACTTTCCCGCCATTGCCGGAGCGTACCAGGGAGTGCTAAAAGGTACGGCGGGCAACGCGTTTGTCGCTAAAATCGACAAAGCCGACTCCCCCAACATTGCCGTTGCACCTGCCGCGCTGAATTTCGGGAATCAAGCCCTGAGCGTGCCGAGCACGACGCAGACCATGACGGTGGTCAACGCAGGGACCGCGCCTCTGACGATCACCGAGATAACCAGCAGCGAAACCCAGTATACCGAGACTAGTGACTGCGTCGCTACGCTGAATGCGGGCGGTGGTACCTGCAAGATAAATGTGACGTTCACTCCCACTGCCACAGGTGCCCTTGGCGCCACACTCTCGATAACCGATAACGCTGCCAGCAGCCCGCAATCATTTAACTTGAGCGGCACGGGCGTCACGGCGGGCACGGCCGTAACGCTCACGCCCACGAGCCTCTCGTTCTCTAATCAGGCGGTGGGTACCACGAGCAGCCCGCAGACCGTGACGATAACCAACACGGGTACAGCGGTCCTTACTATTACGAGTATCACCACCAGTGGCGACTTTCTCCAGACCAACACGTGTGCGGCAGCGCCATTGAACAACCTACTCAACCCGATGCAAAGCTGTACGGCGAGCGTGACTTTCGCCCCAACCGCAAGCGGAGCCCGTAGCGGCGCACTGAGCATCTCGGATAACGCCACCGGGAGCCCCCAAACGGTGGCTCTCTCCGGGGCCAGTACTGCCCAATTCAGTCTCACTTCCTCCTCACCGATGACCACAACGCTGGTCGGCTCGACTTCGGTGAACATTCCCATATCGGCGTCCGGCACGAACTTTACCGGGTCCATCACTCTCTCCTGCTCCGCATCCGGCCAAACGTGTACCTTCAATCCGGCGAGTATCCTCGTCGGTCAGACCAGCACGGTCACCGTCACTGGCCTCAGTGCGAGCACTCCGAGCCCCTTTAATTTCACGGTTATCGGAACAAGCGGCTCGCAGGTTGCCACGCTCTCGCTCACCATTTTGTTCCAGGATTACTCGCTCTCCGCGACGCCCTTGCTGAACACCATCACGGCCGGTTCGCCGGCGACTTACACGATTATCGTTACGCCGCTCAACGGCTTCAACGGGCAAGTTAATCTCTCGTGCACCGGTCAGCCGCCGGGTTCAACCTGCGCGTTCTCTTCGACGAGCGTGACGCCGAACGGGACGTCGCCTAAGAGCGTATCGGTGACTATCAACACCACCTTGACGTCATCGTGGCCACGGGGATCGGGGCGCGGACCAACGGGCAAATGGCCGCTCCTTCCCATTACCGGGCTCATTATCGGGATCATGGGCCTCGCAGCCCTTTGGCGTTTCCTCCCCCTAGGTGAGCGAACGCCTGCCCTCGCTGCAAGCGGATTGAGACGCTGGCTCTCCCTGCCGAGGCTCGCGGCCGCAGGCCTGATGCTCGCGCTGCTCCTCCTTGCAGGTTGCCGTTCCGCCAACTTGTCCCCGACTGGCACCCCCACCGGCAACTACTCAATTACCATCAACGGCACTTTGAATTCCAACACCGCCGTCGTCCGCACCACGATCATCACTCTCGCGGTGGAGTGCCCGCCCAATGCTACATGCCCTTAGTTTGGCGGGGTGCCAAGGCGGTGGCCTTATTCCATGCTCGCCGGTGATGTGATCTCTTCAACGACAAGGCCCATGAAGAAGGCATAAACAAACGCTAAGGATTTCGTAATGGCGAGAAACCGAACATACTTCTGGTGACGCTGCTTTCTGGCTTCTCGGATTGTAGGAGCTTATTCAAGATGAATGCAGAACTGTATCGATGGAGAGCGATCGGGTCTGTTATTGCGTTTATTGCGTTCTTGCGGCAAGCCACATTTTCCGCGCGGAAATGTGTAGTAGTACAGCGCAGCCGGTGGCCGCGACCAAAAAAAGACTTCAACGCCGAGGCCACAGAGTTTCTCTTTTCCAAAAAGCCGCGGGGTGGCAAGTGCTTTTAGTAGTACCCAAGAGGCTTCTTCTCTGTGGCCTCTGCGGGGCTCAGTGAACTCTGTGTTAAGGCTCTTATTACATTCTTCGCACGGCACAAAGAAGTTTGAGAATAGTGTTACAGCGCCTCTCCAACCCCTGATGCTTCTTTCCTCCACCCTTGCTACTTGCCCACGTATGGTCGAAGCCGCAGTTTGGCCAGTTCCTTCACGTCTAGCTCCCCGTCATGCTTGGTGTCCCACCGGTCGAATTCTGCTTCCATAAAGCTCATGAACTCTTGCTTGGAAACCTTGCCATTCTTGTCCGTGTCCATCAGGAGCAGGCGTTTCCTCGTGTATTCCTCTGCGGCTGCAACTCTTTTTTGTTTTGAGTTGGCAGTCCCGCTGGGAGTTCCTGTCGACTTTTGGGGAGCGGTTCCTGCCAATTCACTCGAATTGACACTCTCGTCAGGGGGTCTCGCCGACTTTGGAACACCAGTTCCTACCATTGCGCCAGCCAAGACCAGGGCTGCGATCATCGATACAATCGTCCGCCTTTCCACCATGATTACCTAGAACTTCACCAGGATGTCGAAATCGACCACGAACTCGCTCTTGACAAGATTTGGGAACCAGACTTTGCTCACTCCGCCGCAGGCTGTCTCCGCAGCCGAGAGGGCCGTCTGCCCAGACGGGGCGCCGTTGCTGCAGGCGTATTCGGTGGGATAGCCATTACCGTTAATGAAATCAGCAGGAGTGCCGACATACGGCGGAGGCGTAATGCCTCCCCGGCCCGACCAATACGGTACATTCGCGTGGCGATAGTCCCCCTCGATGCGGAACGTGATGTACTGTTTGGGCATCCAGTCAAAAGTGAGGGAAGAATCCCAGGCCTTGAACTTGTCCCCAGGATTCTCCGTAAAGTAGGGGGAATTTCTCGCTGCGGAAGGAGCGGTCATCCCATTGATTGGCGGAAGCAACACGAGATAGCGCCCCGGGTTGTCGATCCCGCCGCCCCCGAGCGTCACAGCGAACTGATCGTTATGGAACCACCAACGGTTGTAGAGCATGGCGCCGACGAAACTCTGCTTCGGACCGCCCTTGTGATTGCCGGTGCAGCTTACACCGGCACCGTATTCACAACCCAGGTCGGCGGTGAAGGAGAACGCCATCTTGTCGAGGCCTTTGGCGCCCTCGTGGTCATAGTACTTAATCTCGATGCTGTCGTCCGTGTGGATGCGAGAGCGGCCTGGTACGTACAGATCGTCTTGGCCCAAACCGTAATTATTGGCAACAATGTTCATCCACGAATACGGAGTCCACTTGATCTGCCCTCCCAGACCGGGACGGTTGTTGGCCGAGCCGTACGACTGCCATCCGTTGATGAACCACGGCTCGATCTTCAAATGTTCTGTGGGAAAAATCTGTACGCGCACGCCGTTGAAGAACCATGGCGTGTTGGAGGAAACGTACGAGGGTTGGTAGGCCCAATTGTCAAAGTTGTAGTAGCTGAAAAGGCCGATATACGACAGGAAGATTCCCGCGTCGACGTTGATTCCATTCATCACGTTGAAATGGTACCCGCCGTAAGCTTCCGAAAGGTAGCGGTAAGCCGTGTCCAGATTCCATTGGCCGTTTGCGGGGCTGGCGTCATTCCGGGGTGTGGTCTCTGAATACATGCCAAACTGGGTCATGAATCTGGCGCGCACATTGTCCCAGTGGAAGTCGCCGCCGACGCCGAATTGTTCCAACTGCACCTCACCTTCCCGGAAGATCTCGCTCGACCCACCCAGGGAATGATCCCCTGGATGGTGATTTTGCCAGTTGTAGTTCGTGTCGACCCGGATTTCAGGGGTAAAGAATTTGGTGTGCCAATATACATCTTTCGTGCGAGGGTTGCCGTTGAGCCAGGTCCAGTCCCAGTCTGAAAAAGGCTCAGGCTTCTGGGGTTTGGTTGTGTCTGGCGGATCCCAGCCAGAGACTGCTGGGGAAGTTCCTGATGGCTTTGCGGCCGCCGGCGCCCCCGGGGTGGGCATGATCGCAAGCGCCGTCGGCTTTTCCGGCGGTTGCAAGCCTGCTGCCACCTCTCGTGGGGCCAGCAAGGGCTGGGTGGTGGACGCAGTCTGGCCGGACCTAGTAGCCTCCTTGGCTTCCATGGCAGCCAGACGTTGCTCCAGCCGGTTAAGGCGATCCAGCAATTGCTTCTCCCGTTCGGTGAGAGGCGGGTTTTCCGGGTTCTCGGTCGCTAATGGGTTTTGCGAGTTACTGCTGGGGGCCAGATTACTCGATCCCTTAGAACCAGTCGGAGATGCGAGAGTCATATCAACCCAGAGAGTCTGGTGTGCGGCCAAGTCCACCGTGGCTTCTGACCGGCCTTCAAGTCCTTTCTTAGTGGCCATCAATTCGTAGTGCCCGGGTTTGAGGTCCTCAACAACGAAAGCACCTTGGTCATTACTGACAATGGTGCGCTCGGTGTTTCCGTCCACGGCGTGGACCACAACCTGCACGTGCGCAAGTAGCAGGCCGGCAGGGTCCCGCGTTATACCCCGAATTGCGCCTGATGGTGACTGCCCGTAAGCCAAGGACGACAGCGACAGCATCAGAAGAGCTACTCTTACACTACGATATGTCAGCATCTTCGATAACCTCCCGAAAGAGTCCAGCCCGGCCGGCGATGGCGAATACCCGCGACCGGGCTCGAGTTTGAGATGACGTTACAAGGGCCCGCGTGAAGAAGTCATAAACAAATGCTAAGGATTTCGTAATGGCGTTGTTGGAAAATGTTGTGGAACCGCAGCGATGGAATGCGCGAGCGGGCCTGTTAACGCGTTCTTGCCGCAAGCGACCATCGCCGCAGGGCGACGAGGGACCAGACGGCCTCGACCAGGCCGAACGGCCAAGCCCCTTGAAGGAACCCGTAACCGACGCCAGCGCGCAAGCTGCTGCGAACGCCAGAATAAACCACCGACTGCGTTTCTCCAATGCGTAGCAGACCCGCATCGCCGAGACGGCGAACAAGCCCAAGAGACTGATTGGATTCACGCCGGCGCCCTCTAATCAGGCTGACAGAAAACAACCAACACAGCTACACGATACAACGCTCGACGTGAAAAAAGGCATGAAGAAATGTAGTGGCATGCCTTGTGGGTGCCCCGATTAGGGCGCAAGAAACCAGCAAAGTTCTGAACGCGTTCGCAGCGAGTTGCCCGAATACACTTGTGGATGCCCGGAGGCCGGAAGAAACCAGCTAACGGCGCAAACTAGGGAGGGCACCCACAAGGAGTGCCCCTACATCGGCGGTTACTGCCGAGCCGAACGGGTGATTGATTTTTCGATCGATGGTTGGTTAGAATCAGCACATGGGGCAGAAGTAGGATAGGGAAGGAGTTGCATTGACCGTCAAATCGAAGAAACGCTTGGGGCTCATGCTGGGAGCCTTTATCCTCACCGGAGCCACCGTGAACGCCACGCCTAAACCGGTCTCCTTGCTTACGCCGGATAAAGTCGTGAGCTTCATTCGCGAACGTTTCAGCGTTCCTGAAACCACAAAGATGAGCGCCGAGGCTTTTAGAGACTCGCCGTTCCCCGATTACTACCAGACGACGGTTACGGTTGATGACGGCAAGCAAAAGAAGACCCAGCCGGTATTTGCTACCAAGGACGGTCGTTACTTGGTTCTGGGAAACCTGTTTCCCCTGGCCGGCGGAAGCTCGCAACTCGCGCCGCAACTTCGCCAGATTTTCAAGCTTCCGCCCGATGCGCAATTGACGGTCGCGCCTTCAAAATCCGTTTTTCCGGAATATTCGCAGGTAACTGCCACAGTCACTCAGGGGAGCAAGAAGCAATCGCAGAACTTCTTCGTCAGCAAGGACGAGCACCTTCTGGTGGCAGGTAGCCTTTACGGTCTAAACGCAAGCAGTGAGCGGGATGTGGTGCGCACCATCGTCACCGAAAGCCAGCCGAGCGTCGGCCCGGTGCGGGCCCCGGTGACGATTGTGGAATATGCCGACCTGCAGTGCCCGTCCTGTGCCCGCATGCATGAGTTTCTGGAGAAGCAGTTGCTGCCCAAATATGGCGACAAGGTGCGAATCGTTTTCAAGGAATTCCCGCTGCCGATGCACGATTGGTCGTCAACAGCGGCCATTGCCAATGAATGCGCCTATCAGATCAGCCCTTCGACCTTTTTCGAATTTCGGACGAAGATCTTCGCCAGCCAGAATGCTATTAATGTAACCAACGTGCGCGACCAGATGTTGAGCCTGGGAGAGCAGGCGGGAGTCGACCGCGTGAAGCTAGCCGCCTGCATAGACTCCAAGGCCAGCCAGCCGCGCGTGGAAAAGGGTCTACGGGAGGGCCAGCTCCTCGGTGTCTCGAGCACCCCAACCTTCTTTGTGAATGGCAAGATCCTGGCCGGGCAGGCAGCACCCGAGGCTTTCTTCAAGACGGTGGATGAAGCGCTGGCGGCGTCCAGCCCGCACGCCGCCTCAGGCGTGCCCCCGGCCCGGCCGCAGAAGGGTGAGGTTGCAAAGCAGTAGGTGGAGCCCGGGAGCGAGACGCCAGAAGCCAGGAGCAAGAAGTAAGAAGCAAGAAACAAATCTACCTCGTCCATGCCTTCTGCCGACTGCCTACTTTCTGTCGGGAGCCTCAGTTGATTCTGAGACTGAGTCGCGCCATAGGTGTCATCGCAGGCATTCTGTTGATGAGTGCCTCGTTGGCGGCCCAGACGAAGCGGGCAGCGAGCGAAGGGTCTGAAACCGACACCCGGGACAAGATCCTCCGCTACCTGCACGAACGCTTTCCCCTCTCACCCACGGCAAAGATGACGGTCGGCCCGCTGCGGCCCTCGGCCTTCCCGGGTTTCTATCAGACCACAGTGACGGTGGACGACGGCAAGCAGACGGGCACCCAGGACTTCTACGTATCCAAGGACGGTCACTACCTCATTCAAGGCAACGTATACACCCTGGGGGCCGACCCGAGGCGCGAAGCAGAACGTCAGATCTCCACCCAGGGTAAGCCTTCGGCGGGACCGGCGAGTGCTCCGGTGACCATCGTCGAATTCGCCGATCTTCAGTGCCCTACCTGCGCCAAGATGCACCAATTCCTGGAAAGCCAACTGCTGCCGAAGTACGGCGAGAAAGTGAGGGTGGTGTTCAAGGAATATCCTCTGGTCCAGATTCACGACTGGGCGTTGACCGCCGCGTTGGCTAACGAGTGTGTCTACGTGCTTAAGCCCGAGGCCTTCGTGCCCTACCGCACAAAGGTCTTTGAGAATCAGACGAACATCACCGCCACGAGCGCCCAGGCCCAACTGGAGCGCTATGCGGAACAGGCTGGCGTTGACCCCGCCAAGTTGCGCGCCTGCATCGAGTCTAAGCAAACCATGGGTGAGATTGAGAGTGATTTCAAAGAAGCCCAGGCTCTCGGAGTTACCAGCACGCCGACCTTCTTCATCAACGGCAAGATGTTGGTGGGTGGGCCGCCCGAAGAATTCTACAAAGTGATCGATGAAACGCTGAGGCGATAGATAGCCGGGTGACGGCGCACCTTCATGGCTCACTCCTAACCTCCCATCCGTTCTGAGTGGCGGCATCGCCAAGCTTCCGGTCAAAGCAAACCAATGGCCGGTCTCGCGCACATGCTGTTCCAAGTAAGGCAAACTGGATGGCTAGCTTCTTAGGATGCCAGGCACACTGCACATCACGAATGGCAATTAGGTAGCCTGCGGCATCATTCACTTTACGGCTTCGGGTGCCCGGGCCACACAGACATGACCCCTGAACATCAAAGACTGGAAGAGTCGCGCCAGCGCAGAGTCCACTGGAAACGTTGGGGACCATACCTCAGCGCACGCCAGTGGGGCACGGTGCGCGAAGACTACAGCGACTCCGGTGACGCCTGGAGCTATTTCCCACACGACCACGCGCGCTCGCGGGCCTACCGCTGGGGCGAAGACGGCATCGGCGGCTTTTCCGACCGCCATCAGTTGATCTGCGTCGCGCTCGCCTTGTGGAATGAACGCGATCCCTTCTTGAAGGAGCGCCTCTTCGGGCTCACCAATCACGAAGGCAACCACGGCGAGGACGTCAAGGAGTATTACTTCTACCTCGACTCCACTCCCACCCACTCCTACATGAAGTACCTCTACAAGTATCCTCAGGCAGAGTTTCCCTACGCCCGACTGCTGGAGGAGAACCGCCGTCGCGGCAAAAACGATCCGGAATTCGAGCTGCTCGACACGGGCGTGTTCAGCGACGACCGATATTTCGACGTCTTCGTGAAATACGCCAAAGCGACGAGCGAGGACATTTTGATGCGCGTCACGGCATACAACCGCGGGCCGGAGCCGGCAGCTCTCCATTTACTTCCAACGGTCTGGTTCCGCAACACCTGGTCTTGGGGGAGAGACAACCAGCGGCCCAGGGTGTCCAGAGGCAAGGACCTGCCAGGGATGGCCGTGCTCCAGCTCGAGCACTCCCGCTACGGCAAGCGATGGCTTTTGTGCGAAGGCTCGCCGGAGTTGCTGTTTACAGAGAACGAAACCAATTTGCAGAGGCTCTTTGCAACCGCGAACCGCACGCCTTACGTGAAGGACGGTATCAACAACTACATCGTACACGGGGCAAAGGAAGCCGTAAACCCCAAGCAGGAAGGCACTAAGGCGGCGGCCCACTATTCGCTGCACCTCGAGCCGGGCGGCATCGCTACTGCACAACTGCGACTAACCGCTGCAGCTCCCGAAGACGACATGTTCAGCGCTCCGCGCTTTGACCATGTTTTCGTTAAACGTCTGGCGGAGGCTGACGAGTTCTACCAGAAACGGACCGGTAGATGTACGAGCCAAGACGCTTGCAACGTGCAGCGACAGGCGTTCGCTGGCCTGCTGTGGTCCAAGCAGTTCTATCACTACGACGTTCGCACCTGGCTGCAGGGTGATCCCACCGGGCCTCCCATCCCGCCTGGGCATCGTTACGGGCGCAACCGGGACTGGACCCATTTCTACACCGACGATGTGCTCTCCATGCCCGACGAGTGGGAGTATCCGTGGTTCGCCGCCTGGGACCACGCCTTTCATTGCGTGGCGCTCGCCTTGGTCGACCCGGACTACGCCAAGGAGCAGCTCATCCTCTTACTGCGGGAGTGGTACATGCACCCCAACGGGCATTTGCCCGCTTACGAATGGAACTTCGGCGATGCCAACCCGCCCCTGCACGCCTGGGCGGCCATGCGCGTCTATAAGATTGAAAAGCGCCTGCGCGGCCACGCGGACCGCGCCTTCCTGGAGAAGGTCTTCCATAAGCTCCTACTCAATTTCACCTGGTGGGTGAACCGCAAGGACCCTGAGGGCATGAACGTCTTCCAGGGCGGATTTCTGGGGCTCGATAATATCGGCGTGTTCGACCGCTCTAACGCCTTGCCCGGCGGCGGACACATGGAGCAGTCCGACGGCACGAGTTGGATGGCCATGTACTGCTTAAACATGCTGACCATGGCAGGGGAACTCGCGCGCGACGACCAGGCCTACGAGGACGTGGCCAGCAAATTCTTCGAACACTTCGTGCACATTGTGCGGGCCATGAATAACCTGGGCGGCGAGGGCATCGCACTCTGGGATGAGAAGGACGGCTTCTTTTACGATTACCTGCACTTTTCGGACGGGAGCCGCCACCCCCTCAAGGTGCGTTCGATGGTGGGCTTGATTCCGCTCTTCGCGGTGGCCATCCTGGAGCCGCAGTTCTTGAAGCTGGCTCCAGGATTCACCCGGCGCATGCAATGGTTCATCGATAACCAGCCTGACGTGCGGAACCATCTCGACATGACCGAGACATCCGAGCACGGTGTGCGGAGATTGCTCTCCATTGTGAATCGCAGCCAGCTTCAGCGTGTGTTGAATTACATGCTCGACGAATCGGAGTTCTTGTCCCCGCATGGCATCCGCTCGCTCTCCAAATTCCATCGCCACCACCCTTACGTGCTGGTTTACGATGGCGAGGAGCATCGGGTGGACTACGAGCCGGCGGAGTCACGGACCGATATATTTGGCGGGAATTCCAACTGGCGCGGCCCCGTTTGGTTTCCTGT
>Ga0306921_10006141_pt1 | contig 12519 bp, 7 predicted proteins | sample sta12Cox44000080_FD_203760 | JGI IMG/M metagenome (GOLD analysis project Ga0306921, IMG submission 203760) | Lab enrichment of tropical soil microbial communities from Luquillo Experimental Forest, Puerto Rico - statoxic.12C.oxic.44.000.080 (v2)... | ecosystem: Environmental > Terrestrial > Soil... | reverse complement strand
TCTGCGTCCGCTCGAAAGCCGCGTGGGGCTACGACGAGGCGTTCATGGCGCTGGCGCGGGTCGCCCTCGAAGTGAGCCCCGAGCAAATCGCGGCAGGCGACGTGTGGGTGGCGACGGCAGCAGGCGGAAGCGTTGCCGGCATTGTGGCGCTCGGATCGAGCGAGCAGCCCAACACACTCGATCTGGACAAGCTCTTTGTCGAGCCCCAGCGGATCCGCACCGGCGTGGGCCGCGCCCTTATCGCGCATGCAATCGGCGAAGCACGGCGTCGTGGCGCCCAGCGACTAACGATCCTCTCGGATCCCTACGCCGCGGGTTTCTACGAACGCACTGGCGCGCGCCTGATCGGCGAGGCGCCATCTGACGCCATCCCCGGCCGATCGCTACCGTTCTATGAAATAGAGCTGGGTTGACGACGCGCTGCGACGCACTGGCGTTGGCTTCAACATGACGACAAGTTATCTTTACGTACAGATTAATTCTGCTGAGGCAGCCAATGCCGCTCAACATTAAAGACCCGGCGACCGAAAAGTTCGTACGCGAACTCGCAGCGGCTGCATTTCGTGCCGGGGAAAGAAAGCCGAAAATGGACAGGTCGGCGGGCCGGGAGTAGCCTCTCGGCCGAAGACGCGTTCGATGGGAGGAACGACGATGGCGACGCTAGACGACATCCTGGAGCCGGGCCCGGCGGAACGCCTGGCAACAAATTTCGTCTTCACCGAAGGACCGTCGTGGCACCCCGACGGCTTCTACTATTTCGTCGACATCCGCCGGAGCCTGCTGTTCCGGCTGCGGCCGGGCCAGACGCCTGAGGTCGTGCGCAGTGAGACCGGCGAGGGCAACGGCACGACCTTCGATCTGCAAGGCCGGCTGGTGATCTGCGAAGGCGGTAACCGGCGGGTCACCCGCATCGCGGCCGACGGTAGTGTGGCGGTGCTGATGGACCGCTATCAGGGCAAGCGGATCAACCGCCCCAACGATGTCGTCTGCCGGTCGGACGGCAGCATCTGGTTCACCGATCCCGGTCTGCGCATTCCGCTTGCCGAAAAGGAGCTCGTCCATTCCGGGGTCTATCGCATCATGCCTAACGGGACAAAGCGCCTCGTCGCCGAGTTCGAATATCCGAACGGCCTCGCCTTCTCACCGGACGAGCGCACCCTCTACGTCGCCAACACCCGCCAGGCGCAGTACATCCACGCGATCGAGCTCGATGCCGAGGGCGACATGGTGCGGCGGCGCATCTTCGCCGATATGTCGTCCGAGGAGACTGACGGCGTGCCGGACGGCATGAAGGTCGATGTCGAGGGGCACGTGTTCTGCACCGGCCCGGGCGGAACCTGGGTGTTCGCACCCGACGGTGCCGGGATCGGCATCATCCGCACGCCGGAGATCCCGGCCAACCTCTGCTTTGGCGGCGCCGATCTGAAGACGATCTTCTTTACCGCACGCACCTCGGTCTACACCATGCGCAGCAAGGTGCCGGGGCAACCGCACCCGTGGTACCGCGTCAGGGCCAGGTAGAATGACGCGTCGCGTCGTCATTCCTGCGGAAAGCAGGAATCCAAGGCCCCTGGACCCCAGCTTTCGCTGGGGTGACGATAACCTGTGCGTGGTGAACCCTTATTGGGGAGAGCCAAAATGAAAGTCGGCATTGCGCTCAACATGCTGGCCGAGCCGCCGCGCCCCGACGTGGCGGTCGTTTCCGACCATCTGGCGATGGGCGATCTCGCCGAGCCGCTCGGCTTCGACTCGCTGTTCGCGCTCGAGCACCACTTCACCGGCTATGCGATGTCTCCCGCACCGCTCGAGCTGCTGGCCTATTTCGCCGGGCGCACCAAGCGCATCACCTTCGGGACCGCGGTCATCGTCTTGCCGTGGCACGATCCAATCCGCGTCGCCGAGGGGATAGCACTCCTCGACATCCTCTCCGGCGGGCGGTGTCTCTTCGGATTTGGCCGGGGTGCGGCGAGCGTCGAATACGCCGGGTTCCGCATCCCGATGAGCGAGGCGCGGCCGCGTTTTGCCGAGGCCGCACAACTGATCCGTAAGGCATTGCGCGAGCCCGAATTCGAGTGGCAAGGCGAATTCTACCAGATCCCGCGCACCGCGATCCGGCCACGCCCGATCTCACATCCCGAGGAGCGTTTCTATGCCTCCTCGGTCAGCCCGGAATCGGCCGAGATCATGGCCAAGCTCGGCTTCGGCATCCTGGTGGTGATGCAGAACGAATGGCCAAAAGCGGCCGAGAGCATCATCAACTACCGCGAGATCGCGCTCTCCGTCGGCTACGACCCGCCGCCGCCGATCATCCTGACCAACGTCTCCTGTGCCGAGAGCCGCGCCGAGGCGCAGGACCGGGCGATGCAATGGCTCGGCGCGAAATGGCAGTCGATCGACGACCACTACCATTTCTCCGACGGGCACCTTGCGACCGTCAAAGGCTACGAGACCTACGGCAAGATGGCGAAGACCTACGCCCGCCTGCAGGACCAAGCCGAACGGGTCAGAGCCACCGAGTTCTACGTCAAGATCCAGATCGTCGGGACACCGGAGGACTGCATCGAGCAGATCGCCGAACTTCAGCGGCTGACCGGGACCGACCATGTCGTGACCGAGTTCTCCTACGGCCGCATCCCGCATAACGAGGCGGAAAAGAACATGCGGCTCTTCGCGAGCCGGGTGTTGCCGGTATTGCAGAACGACGCGGCTTTCGCGGCACCACCTGTCCCGACGAAGGCGACGCTGCGGGAGGCGGGCAAGAGCGACCTCTTCGCCCCGGCGTAAGCGGTCCTACTCGCGGAACTGGGCGGCCCGCCATCTGACGGCGGCCGGGACGCCCTCGCGAGCGACGATTTCACGGAATTTGGCACCGAATTCGGTCTTGGTCGCGTAGAGTGGGCCGACGACATCGAGCCCAGCGTAAAGTGCGGTGCGGAAGCCGGCGGCGTCGGCACCGCGATTGACCGCACGTTTCGCCGCATAAAGCGCTTCCGGCGAAATCAGCGACAGCCGCTTGGCCCAGCGCAAACTCGCCTCGCGCAATTCGGCGATCGGCACGACGCGGTTGACCATGCCAAGCGCCAACGCGGCCTGGGCGTCGATCGTATCGCCGAAATAGAGCAGCTCGCGGGCCTTCTTGTAGCCGATAATCATCGGCATGACGATTGCCGGGCCGACGCTCGAAAAACGCACTTCCGGCTCGCCGAACATCGCGTTGTCGGCGGCGATCGTCAGATCGCACAGCATGACGAGCTCGCAGCCGCCGCCCATCACGTGGCCTTGCACCGAGGCGATGACCGGCTTTTTCATCGTCCACGGCAGCATCTCAAACTCTAGCTGGGGGTGCAGGTGGTCGTGCGCTTTGGTCGGATCGCTGCGCCAATCATCCGTCCCGGGCTCCCTCGCCGAGATGTCGTAGCCGGCGCAGAAGCTGCGGCCTTCGGCGCGCAGCAGGACGACACTCGTCGCAGGATCAGCATCGGCCCGAGTGAAGGCGTCCGTCAGCTGGAGCCGCAACTCCGGACTGATGGCGTTGAGCTTATCCGGGCGGTTCAACGTGATGACACTGACCTTGTCGTCCATCTCGTAGAGAACCACGGGATCGGGCATAATCACTTTCCTCTCGTGGTTGCATGAAGCGCCAGCCGGTCGATCGCACCGAGCCCCTCGCGAATGCCGCCGAGAACCGCAATCCCGGCCTTCCGAAGACGGGCGACCTGCTCGCGGTTCATGACCCCGGGGCGGGAGTGCAGCAGGTAATGCGGTTTCATGCTGCTCGCCGCCGCGCGCTCGAAGAGTTCGAGGTAGGCCCACCCGACCTCAGCGGACTCGAAAGGCTGGCCGTCGCAATTGTCGCGGCAGAAGACGACGATGTCATGGTCGGGGCTCGCGTCGAAGACTTGAAGGGCGTGCGGCAGGTTGACGAGGAACGTGCCGTTGCCCCAGGCGTCGAGCGGGTTCCCGTCGCCGCTGACAAAGCCGATCCGGCGCTCGATCTCGGCCTTCACCGGGGCCGACAACGGAGGCAGCTGCAGATCCCTCCCCGCGGCAATGTCGAGGATTAGCTCGGCCAATCCACCGGATGAGGTGACGACGCCGAGCCGCCGCCCCGCCGCGTGTTTTGTGCTCTGGGCAGCGGCAATCGCCTCGGTAAATTCGACGAGGTCCGATACTTCGATCGCGCGATGGGCACGAAGAAGCTCGGACGCAAACCCGGGGTCGCCGGCGATCCCGCCCGTATGGGTGGTTACGGCGTGTTGTGTGCGCTCGTTGCGCCCGACCTTCAGCACCACCACGGGCTTCCCTTGCGTCGCTGCGCGGTCGAGCGCAGCAGCAAAGCGATCCGCATGTCTAACGGTTTCGATAAAGCAGCCGATCACTTTGGTGTGCGGATCATCGGCGAGGTATTCGAGATAATCGGCTGCCGCCACTACCGCTTCGTTGCCGGACGAGACGACATGACTGAAGCCAAAGCGCCTGACGTCGTTCAACAGGCCGATACAGAATCCGCCGCTGTGGGAAACGATGCCGACATTGCCGGCGAGCCCGGCCGGATCGCGCAGCTCCTGCAGGTAGGTCGTGCTGGGGTGATGCGGGTTGAGCACCCCCATGCAATTCGGCCCGCATAGCGCAATGCCGCCGTCGCGACAGATCTCTTCGATTTGGGCCTGCAGCTTGCGCCCGCCCTCGCCGCGTTCGGCAAATCCGCCGTCATAAATGACGGCACCCTTGACCCCGCGCTCCGCCGCCGCGGCGAGGGGCTCGAGAACGCGCTCGTGGCCCACGCAAAAGGCCGCCACATCCGGTGCCTCCGGCAATTCTGCTATGCTGGCGTAGCATCGGCGACCGAGCACGGTCGGATAATTCGGGTTGATCGGAAATATCGACCCGGAAAAGCCGAGCCGGTCTAACGAGGCGATCAGCCTTCGTCCGATCGTCGGCTTCTCCGACGCGCCAACGACAACAATCGATCTCGGCTTAAAGAGCGCTTCGAGCCCCATCGGTCCTCCTCACGCCGACAATGTTAGCCGGCGCAGGGTGGCGTGTCCCGCGCAACAATTTTAAGAGGCGTTATTGCTTGTCGTGCCTGGTAACGAATGGTAACAATTGTTGTCCGAGCGCCTCGCCCGGATCGACGGCGGTGCAGCTTGCCGAAGAGCTCAGAAACCATTCAGCAGTCGGGACTTGATCCCGCTACGTCACGCACGTTGGCGGCGGTGCTCGGCAGTGAGTCGGTGCCGGCAGCGCTCGGTGATGCGATCCGCCGGCTCTCGGTGCTTGTCGAGGTCGCCGATACGGTCACCCAGCGGCTCTCGCTCGACCATCAGCTGCCTCGCCTGATCGATCTGATCGTCGAAGCGCTCGACGCCGAGCGCGCGAGCTTGTTCCTGCATGATGCCGATGCCGGCGAGCTGTTCTCGCGGGTGGTTCGCGGTGAAGGGGTCTCCGAGATTCGGATACCGCAAGGCGTGGGGATCGCTGGCTCGGTGTTCGGCTCCGGTGTCGGCGAAATCATCCACGACGCCTATCGGGATGCGCGCTTCAACCCCGAGGTAGACCGGCGCACTGGATATCGCACCCGCAGCATACTGTGCGCGCCCGTCCGCAATCGCGCTGCCCAGATCATCGGGGTAACCCAAGTGCTGAACAAGCGCTCGGGAACGTTTACCGCGGCCGATATGACCATTCTGAATGCGATCAGCCGCCAAGCCGCGAGCGCGCTCGAGCAGGCGCAAATGGTAGAGCGCCTCGAACAGGCGCGGCGCGAAGAACTGGAACTGCTGGCAATCACCGAGGCGATCTCGTCGGAGCTGCACCTCGACACATTGCTTGCGCGCATCGTGGCGGCGGCGACGCAGCTCCTCGATGCCGAGCGCTCGACGCTCTTCGTCTACGACCCGAGTAAAGACGAACTCTGGTCCAGAGTCGCCGAAGGCACCGAGCAAAGGCAGATCCGCATACCGGCGAATGCCGGAATCGCCGGCGCGGCGTTCGTAAGCGGCGACGTGCTGAATATCCCCGACGCTTATGCCGACCGGCGGTTCAATCGGGAAATAGATCGGCGTTCAGGGTTTCGCACCCGCAATTTGCTCAATGTACCGGTCATCGACCGGACCGGCGAGCGCCTCGGCGTCGTCCAAGTGCTCAACAAGCGAGGCGGCCAGTTCACGCAGGTCGACATTCGCCGGCTGAAGGCGTTTTCCTCGGGCATCGCGGTTGCGCTCGAAAACGCACGCTTGTTTTCCGACGTTCTCGCGCTGAAAAACTATAATGAAAGCATCCTGAAGTCGCTGTCGAACGGGGTGGTCACGCTCGATCGGCAGTGCGTCATCGTCAAGGCGAACGAGGCCGCGCAGCGGATCCTTGGGCTATCGTCGGAGGCGCTGGTCGATCGCCCGGCCCATCAGGTGTTCGGCAGTCTGAACGCCTGGATAGCCAGAAGCCTCGAATTCGTCGAGCGGATGGGGGCTACCGATTACCACGCCGATACCGACCTGAAGCAGCCGGACGGCGGCGTCGCTTCGGTCAATCTGACGGCGGCGCCGTTCCTCGACACCCAGGGAAAGTCCATCGGTTATATGTTGGTGTTCGAGGACATCACGCGAGAAAAACGCGTACGCAACACGATGGCGCGCTATGTCGCCAAGGAGGTCGTCGACCAGTTGCTCGCCAGCGGCGAAGATGTCCTCGAGGGGAGCGCTTTAATCGCCACCGTGCTGTTTGCCGACATCCGCCGCTTCTCGCTGATGTCCGAGAGTATGACGCCGCGCAATACGATGTCGATGCTGAACGAATATTTTACCGAGATGGTCGAGGTGATCTTCACCCGCGGCGGTATGCTCGACAAGTACATAGGCGACGGCCTGATGGCGATCTTCGGGGCGCCGGTCACAGGCTCCGCCGACGCCGACAACGCGCTCTATGTCGCAAACGACATGATCCGTGCGCTTGGCCTCTTCAATTCGCGGCGTACCCAGCGCGGGTCGGAGCCGATCGAGATCGGCGTCGGACTGGCTACCGGCGAGGTGCTCGCCGGCTCGGTCGGCGCATCAAAGCGTATGGAATACACGGCCATCGGAAACAATGTGAACCTTGCCGCCCGGCTCGAGAGCGCCAACAAATATTACGGTACGGCCGTGCTGCTGGCGGCGACAACCGTCGACGGGTTGAAATCGCCCGCCGTTTTGCGGCGCCTCGACCTGATCCAAGCCAAAGGCATTTCTCAGCCGACCTGGATCTATGAATCGCTCGGCCATCACACTCCGGAGATCTTTCCGGAGCTCCCGTCCGTGATCAAAGCCTACGAGGCCGGTGTCGACTGCTATCAACGGCGCGACTGGACGGGCGGCCTCGGTCATTTCGCCGACGCGCTCGAACTGGCTCCCCAGGATCGGCCGTCCCGTATCTTCCTCGACCGCTGCCGCTACTACCAGTCTACCCCGCCCGACGAGGCATGGGACGGGGTCTGGATCATGCAGGAGAAATAGCGCGCACCGGCCCAACCGCGCCGTCTGCCAAAATGCTGGGAGGCGTCGCCTGCCGCCCTCACCCTCCTCCTCGGACTTGATCCGGGGATCAGCGGGTCCCTCCTCTCCACGCTCGCGGGAGAGGGTTGGGGTGAGGAGACATCCGCCGATCCTTGCTAGTGGTACGGCTCAGACATTTGGCGCCCGATACTCCAAGGCTTTTCGGTCGTCCGGCGCAGGCCTGGACCCAGGGTTGCCCTGGATACCGACCTTCGCCGGCATGACGAAGGGACGGGCCGGTGCGGTATCATCGGGATGATTTTACCCACTAGGCGGTAATCAGAGGGCGCCACTGACCGAGACCCGGCGGCGGCACGCCGGTGCGGATACGGACAGAACGTGCCCGGCCTCCGCTATCGAGCTGGAGCCATCCGACCGTAAGCCTGGTCGGGCGGACGGAAAAACTGGACTCCTACGGCGCCGGCGTGCGCCCGTTACTCAGCAAGCGTAATAGTATTGGTAATAGGCGTTCCAACAACTCCGCGCGGGCGGATAATACGGCGCCGGCGGATAGTATGCCGGGGCGGATGGGTAGTAGTAGCCGTAGTAGCCGTATGGGGAATAATACGGGTTGTAGTAGGGGTGTGAGAGCACGGAGCCCAGGGCGAAGGCTCCGAGCCCGAGCCCGACGGCGGCACCAGGGCTGATCCCGCCCCCACCCCAACCCCCACCGGCATGTGCGGGCCGAGGCGTCGTCGTCAACCCGATAATTGCGAGGATCGCGGCCGCGACGGCGAGCCCGCGAACGGTTTTCCCAAAGAATCTGCAAATAGTCATGTACCCCTCCTTAGCGCGGCGCGGCCGTGCGGGTAGGCGCGGAAGCCTGCGATACAAGAACGAGCGAACGACTTTCGAATTCCGCACATCCCGCCGGGTCCAGTTCATAGTGTACGCCCTCGCTCTCTTAAATAGGCTGTAATAAGCTGTTCGCGATCCCCCCATCGGGACTTTGAGAGCGCGACGATGCCGACCGCGGGTGTTGCAAAAAGCCGTCATCCCGGCCGCACGCCCGCGTACACGGGGGCAGGGCCGGGAGCCATCAACCTTTGAAAGCCCGGGATTTCCTCCCCGGACAGCCGGCCCTAGCGGGCCCGTTCCGGGGATCGTGGGATGACGCCAAGAGCGGCAGCATTGCCGTCTTTTCCCAGCTGTCGACGAGTTTTTCCGCACGCTATAGTTCCGGTCGGCGTCCCTGTGGCAACGCGAGGTCAAAGGGCTGACCCTGATAACCGACAGCCGGTACAATGGCTGGCGCTTGGAGGAGTCTGGCTCGGCCGGTAATGGAGAACACGAAGATGACCGAGACTTTGGTCGAATACGACTGCCGCGATCAGATCGCGACCTTGACCCTGAACCGGCCCGACCGGCTCAACGCCTTTAGCGACGATCTGGTCCGGCATCTGATGGACGCATTGCGCCGGTTCGATCTCGACCCCGAGGCACAGGTCGCGATCGTCTGTGGCAAGGGCCGCGCTTTCTCGAGCGGTGCGGACGTGCATCAGCGCCAGTTGCGCAGGCGCGAGGAATTCGAGGAGCACGGCGGACCGCAGGGCTGGGGCGCCAACTCCGCCGATTTGTTGACGCGCGCCGTTAACTGGAAGCCGGTCATCGCCGCACCGCACGGGTATGCCATGGGTTTAGCGCTCGGCATCGTCTTCGAGTGCGACCTGATCGTCGCCGCGGCCGGCACCAAGTTCCAGGTGACCGAGACCTCGCGTGGCCTCGGCGGTTCGAAATACTGGGCCTTGTTGAACTTCCGTGGCGGCGCCGCCTTTGCCAACGAAGTAGCACTGACCGGCCGGTTCTTCACCGCCGAGGAGGCGTTTGCCGCCGGCCTCATCAACCGCGTAGCGCCCGAAGGAAAGCATCTCGAAGTCGCCCGCGACCTCGCCGCCGAGGTGGCAAAGAACCCGCCGCTCTCGGTACGCGCCACGGTGCGCACGCGCCGCTGGTACATGGAGCAGCTCGAGCGTGAGATCATCATGCAGACCGCACCGTTGAAGCTTTACCTGAGCGAGGACTTCCACGAAGCCGCCCGCGCCTTCGCGGAAAAGCGAAAGCCCGGTCCATTCAAGGGCCGCTGACTTGGCCACAGGCTGACAACAAATGAATTCAGGGTTACCCTTCCCTGCTGTCATTCCCGCGTAAGCGGTAATCCAGGGGCGCAGGGCCGCGGCAGTTGGCCTCTGGACCCCCGCTTTTGCGGGGGCGACGATGATCAGTTGAAGACAGGCTCGGTGTTGAGGTGGGCTCTGAAATGGCAATGACAGGGATGCCACTCGTAAATCGATCAGGGCCGACGCGCGACCTCATCTTCATCAGCTACAGCGGCCGCGACCGGGATTGGCTGGAATGGCTGCTGATCTTTCTGAAGCCGTACACGAGGCAAAATCTCAAGATCTGGGCGGACCCTCATATAGAGGTTGGTGGAGAGTGGCGTCGCGACGTTGCGCTGGCATTGTCGCGCAGCCGCATTGGCGTGTTGCTGGTCAGCCCTCACTTTCTCGCTTCCGATTTCATCTACAATGAGGAACTGCCCCCGCTGCTCGAAGGCGCCGCCACCGGCTCGATCACACTCGTGCCAATCCTGATAAGCGCGTGCGATTACAAGGCCACCTCGCTGGCGGGCTACCAATTTGCCAACGCGACTGCCCGGCCACTGGATGGAATGCCGGAAGCCGCGCGAAATCCTGTGTTCGTAGAGATCGTTAGAAAGATTGTGGTTGCTGCGCAAAGGGAGGCGCCCGAAGTCCGAACCCTACCAAAAGTCACAACTGAACACGAGGAGACCGAAACCCTGGCATTGCCAGCGCCGACAGGCGCAATCGCTGCACTGCACGGGGTGCCAGGGCAGAGGCCGAATTATCTGCGGCGGCAGGAATATCTCGACCAGCTGAAGCAGGCGCTGCTGGGCGCCGCCGACCGGGCGGTCGGAATCACTGGGGCGACGCCGCAGGGCGCGCGGGTGGGGCTGCACGGCATGGGCGGCATCGGCAAGACTGTGTTGGCCATCGATCTGGTCAATGACGACGAAATCCGGCGCGCATTCCCCGACGGTGTCTTCTGGCTCACCCTCGGCCAGTCGATCGAGCCGCTCAAGTTGCAGAGAGAGCTGGGCGGGTACATCGCGGGCGAGGCTAAGGCATATGCGACCGTCAACGAGGCCCGCGATCAGCTGCGGCAGTCGCTTGACGGCAAGTCTTGTCTGCTCGTTCTCGATGATTTGTGGCGCCCGCAAGATGCTGTGCCCTTTGATGTTCTGGGGCCGCGTTCGCGTCTGCTGGTAACGACCCGGGATGCCGACCTGCTGGTCGCGCTCGGCGCCCGCGAGCTGCCGCTCGACGTGCTGAGCGAAGACTTGGCGCTTGAGTTGCTCGCCTCATGGAACGGACGGCCACGAGCTGCCTTGCCCGTGGCGGCCAGTAAGGTCGCTGAGGCCTGCGGCTATCTGCCTCTGGCGCTGGCGCTGGCGGGGGCGCGGGTGCAAGGCGGCGCGCGATGGGAGGATGTGCTGTCGGCACTGGAGCGGGGGCAGCTCGAATTCCTCGACCATCCTTATGGCAGCGTCTTCAGCTCGCTCCGCCTCAGCACCGACGCGCTCTCCGGAGCAGAGCGCGACCGGTACTTTGAGTTGGCCATATTCCCCGAAGACGCAGAAGTTCCAGTCGAGGCTGTCTGCACGTTTTGGCGTCATACCGGGAGGATGGAGCACCAGACTTCGGAGGATTTGCTGCTTCGCCTGCACCGCAGGGCTCTGCTGATACGCAGCGAGGATGGCAGGCAAATCTCCTTCCATGATCTGCAGCACGATTTCCTGCGCTTGAACATCCCGTCGCTGGTCGATGGGAATGCCGCTCTCGTCGATGCCTATCGTGCGGTGGCGCCATCGGGATGGGCGAGCGGGCCGGATGACGGTTACTTCTTTCAGCATTTGCCGCAGCACCTGGCCGCCGCCGATCGGAACGACGAGCTCCGGGCGCTGCTCTGCAATTACGATTGGCTGGTCGCAAAACTGCGCGCGACCAACGTCACTGCGCTTCTCGCTGATTACGATCTCGTTTGGCAGGACCCCGACCTCGCCTTGATTCAACAAGCTCTGCGATTGTCGATCCCGGCGCTCGTCCGCGACCGCTCGCATCTTCCCGGTCAATTGCTCGGGCGATTGCGTAGAGCCGATGAGCCGGCCGTCAAGGCTTTGGTTGCGGGAGTGGAGAAAGGCCCCGGCCGGACATGGCTATGTCCTCGATTTGCTTCGCTGACGCCGCCTGGCGGACCGCTACGCCAAATCTTGGTCGGACACAAACGCGCAGTTAACGCTGTGGCGCTATTTGCTCACGGCCGCCGCGCCCTCTCGGGTTCTTCCGATAACACTTTGCGGCTGTGGGATTTGGCCACGGGTTCCGCCTTGCGCACCCTCGAAGGGCACACTGCTCGGGTCTGCGCCGTGGCGCTGTTTGCTGACGGCAGCCGCGCCCTCTCGGGATCTTCTGACAACACATTGCGGCTCTGGGATCTGGTAACCGGTACTACCTTACGCATCCTCGAAGGGCACACCGCTCGGGTTCGCGCGGTGGCGGTAGTGGCCGACGGCAGCCGCGCCCTCTCCGGCTCGGATGACCACACGCTGCGGCTGTGGGATCTGGCAACCGGTACTACCTTACGCATCCTCGAAGGGCACACCGCCGCGGTCCGAGCGGTGGCAGTGCTGGCTGACGGCAGCCACGCCCTTTCCGGCGCCTGGGACCACACGCTGCGGCTGTGGGATCTCGACACCTGCAGGACCGTCCGCACCCTTGTGGGTCATATTCGCTCGGTCAACGCGGTGGCGGTGTTCCCCGATAGCAGCCACGCCCTCTCCGGCTCGGATGACCACACGCTGCGGCTGTGGGATCTGGCAACCGGCAATACAGTACACACCCTCGAAGGGCACACCGATAGGGTCACCGCGGTGGCAATCCTGGCCGACGGCAAGCGCGCCCTCTCCGGCTCGGAT
>Ga0306921_10006137_pt1 | contig 12522 bp, 5 predicted proteins | sample sta12Cox44000080_FD_203760 | JGI IMG/M metagenome (GOLD analysis project Ga0306921, IMG submission 203760) | Lab enrichment of tropical soil microbial communities from Luquillo Experimental Forest, Puerto Rico - statoxic.12C.oxic.44.000.080 (v2)... | ecosystem: Environmental > Terrestrial > Soil... | reverse complement strand
AGGCTTGCGGCTAGTGCAGCAGCCTGGCCCGGCAGCAATGGAGCTTGACCGCGCACCTGACCCCACCGCATGACCAATTGCGTCAGCAGCAGGCGGCGCCTCAGCTCGGGGATAGCGGGCGGCACCGCCAAGGTTCCGCCGTCCGCTGTCCCATCCGCCAAAGTCAGTTCGTCTGAATCGAGATCGCCGATCGGCCGCATGCGTGGCAGCAATAGCGGCGTTCCGGCCTCACGTCCTTCAGGTGCCGCGCGCAGAAACGCGTCGCGCAAAGCGCGCACCGCGCGCCGGGTCGGCAGCAGAACGGTGACGCGCGGCAGCCGCAGTGGATCCCCGCCGGTCATCGTGAGCAGTCCATCCGCCAGCGCCGCCAGAAACGGCTGTTCGATCGCGATCGTGAAGACCTTGGGCTGCACTTTCGCCGTCACACGGGGCCCCGCCTACTTTACCGAGCTTGCCGGCCTGCTATTGGGGCGCAAGTCGCCTTATATCCAGCAATGGTTCTTTCGAGCGTGGGAAAATGTAGCGGAAAAGCTCGGCTGCCATCGTCCGGGCTGCAAAAAGTACTTAACTCGTGGCCCATGCCCGCCCATTGCAATTCAAATGAAAATGGTACGCATACGCCCGTCTGACCCGTCGTGAGGTTTGCCGTCTCTGCGACGTCATCGCCAGTAAGCTCGTCCGCCAATGGCGTGTCGGCAGGGATTCGGAGGCTACCGCTGGTCTTCATTCGCTGGGTAGCATTCTTCCGAGCATGTCGATCTCTGCGGCAGTTGCGTCCAGAAAGGCCACGCAGTGGTGATGCTCTCGCCTTCCGATGCCTTCGCACAAAAGCGTGCTGGTCACGACCGCCCGACCGACAAACGGTCGGCTAAGCCTAGCTCGGCCAATATTTGTTGAAGCTCGATTTCGGTGTTCCGCGCGAGGGCGGTGTCAACTGTGACGGTGAATTCGACCCCGACGCGCAAGGCCTCTCCGGAGCGCAGCTTTGGTAGTACCTTCGTGCCGAGCCGATTCCAGATTTCGGGCGGGATAGTTCCAAAAAGGCGCAGGGTGGTCTTCTCTGCGGCGCGTCGCTCCGACTCCGGTAGCGGTTTTGGTTCGGGCTGCAGCGTCGGCAAAGGTCCGGGCTCGGGTGGCTGCGGTGAAGGTCGAGAGGTCTTGAGCTGCTGTGCCCTTTGTTTTGTGAGCAGGAACACGCTGGAGTCGAACGCTAGCTCATCGGGGTCGACCGGCTCGGCGTACCAGAAGCGCTCGTAGCTCCCATCGGGCTTCGGGCCCGATGCCAAACCGAAATCGCTGCGCTCGACGAATTCGAGGATCTTGCGGCGCAAGACATTGTCGGGGTCGATCAGCCGTGTCAGCGAACCATTCAGAAAACTCTGCCGCAGACCACCGAGTGGCCAGGCGCCACTCTCCTCGAAATGGGGCGGCCAGTGCCGGTCGACGTAACCGGCCCCGATCGAGTCGTTTAGCAATGCCTCGGTCTTGAGCGCGCCGATAATTCGCCCGCACAATGTCTCGCTGGCGCTGGCATGGCCGGCGCCGAGGTCGATTGTCTTGAGGCCGTTCGCCGATTTTGTGTCGGAGAGGATGATGTAGCGGTACCCGCTCCATACCTCGTCTTTGGCCGCTTCCTCCGCGTCCTTCACCCTGGATTGAACCTCAGCGCGGTCGGCGCGGTCGAATTCCGCGCCAAGCACGCCTTCGGCGACCTCCCGCGCGACTCGCCGCCAAGCAAGCCACAGCTCGACCGAGTCGCGCAATTCCCGTCCGGGCTTCTTGGCGCACCAGATCAGCGAGGCTGGATAAAGGCGCGGCGACCGCCCCCGCTCGCGCGTCCATTGCGCGATGCCCTCTACCATTGCCCCGCTCTCGCTCCACTCGGATTCCGGATCGCCGACAACGAGGATCAGCCGAGGGGCGTCCTGAACAGCGCTGCTGTCCTCCGGGAATGCGACGACCGGTACATTGGCGCCGCGGCCGATCTCACCGGCGACGAGCTTGCGGATCTCAGGCTTGACCTCGGTTTCTTCGTCAAGCGATGCGCGGCGGTCGACGACTTTCTTCAACGTCGCTTGGTGGTGAATGCGGAACCCATCCGTACCGACCTTTCGGATAAAGTAACTGGCGGCCTCCAACGCGGCCGCGGCGTTGTCGATCGATGTCGTCTCGACTTCGGGCTCGCCGAGTGCAAACCGCAGTTCGGGCAGATGCGCGATCTTGTCGACCTGGCCTCCCGAAGACTCGAAGAGGATGGCGGTGCCGACCCGCCGATGAATATCGCGGAGCGGACCCCGCTTGGCATCTGCGTCGAGCGCCCGAGCATGCGAGGGTTCGCCGGCAATGTCGGCGAGGATTGCGGTATCGAGCCGCGTTTCGCCGAGCTGCCCGAGAACGACCGCGCGAAATTCCGGGATGTGCAGTGGCGCCGATCCCAACGTGATCAGCGGCTCCTGCCGGGCCTTGTCGAAATGCTCGCGCGCCGCCCACGAGATCCATTGCGCCAGCATTGCGAGCGTGCCGCGCGTCTGCTGGAATTGCGGCAGCGCCCGCCACTTGCGCTGAAATACCGACAATGTGGCCGGGTGAAACGGATAGCAGGCCTCGAAGCGGCTGCGCAGAAAATCCTTTGCCTTGGCCGCCGTCGCGGTCGTATCGACCGCGAGCCATTCCGGCGGCAGGCGCGCGCTGCGTTCGAAACACCAATCGGCGTAATCCTGCGCGACCCGCCGGCGAATGCGGTCGTCGCCGATATTTTCGAAGAGGCGCCGCCGCACGACTTCACCGATCTCGGCTTCGTCATTGGCAATAAGATCCTGCGCGACGCGCCGCACGACTTTGGTAATGCGCTCCTGCCATTGCTGGTCCCAGTCGGTCATCTCGACCTGACTGCGCGGCAGGCTGATGACCCCCGCGGCGCGCGTCGTGCCGGTCATCGCGACCGTGAGGTTCTGAATGAAGGCATGGAGGCTTTCCGCCATGCCGCGGTGGCGATTAACGAAGTTGAGCACCTCGTCGAGCAGCACTAGCACCGGGGCTTCGGCTGCCGCAAACACTCGGCCGATCGCCTCGGTGCCGGGCGGCGTCGTCTCCGCCGCGGGCCCCAGCGCCACAACGCCTTTATCGCCGCCGATTTGCCGGGCGAGATCGATCCACGGCGTCTCGTGCCCGGGTCTCGGGTCCCAGGCATTGCCGACAAACACCCCGACTCGCGCTGCCGGTGCCGTCGCCAACCCGGCGGCTTCGAGCAGCGCCTTGACGCCCGGCAGCTCGACGGCACGCGATCCGGCATTGGCGAGGTGAAAGAGGGCCGCCAAGGTATGCGTCTTGCCGCCGCCGAACTGCGTGATCAAGCTCAGTACCAGCGCCGTATTGGCGGTCTCGCCCGACAACCGGCGGAGCACCATACCGGCATGGTCTTTCAGTGCCCGTGTAAAGCAGGTGCGCGAGAAGAACTGCTCGGGCTTGCTATAATCCTCGGGCGCCGTCCCCGCGACGACCTGCTCCAGCGCAATTGCAAATTCGTCGGGGCTGAACGAGCGTCCCTCGCGTACCTCGCGGCGCGGCACCGCAACTTCATACCAAGGTTCCACAGTGAGCCTCCCTGCGGGCAAGCCGCTATTACCTCCTCAAGCGGAACTCGTTCCGTCATCTCGAATTCGAACTTGCGGGTGTCGCTGACGCGTTTGGAAGCGTCGAGAATTTGTAGAGAAACCAGGTTTCCCTGTTCGTCGTAATCGAGAAGCACGCCCGGCTTATCTTCGTCGCTTTCGGCTACCTGGGCATCCGGTTTGAGAATGATGCTCAGCGTGTCCGTTTTCGCATCATAGGTGGCTTTCATTTCTTCATCGCTTTCCCGCGGCCTGGCGCTAAGCCGCCAGCCGTTCGGCATAATCCTCGCGCCGTGACCACAGAGCGGCGACGACCTGGTAGGCTTCAAGCGCTTCTACAACATCACCACCTACATCGCGGTCGCGATCGTTAAGAAAGGCATAAGCTTCGGCCTCCTCGCCGCGAGCCTCGCGCGTATCACCAAGTACGAAAAGGTAGCCTCCGATCGTGTTCCTGCTTGGCGCATTGATCGCCTGCACCAGCCTCTCCGGCGCCGCCGGTGAGCGAGGGATCAGGAAATCGATCGCATGGTCGTAGCCGGTCCGTCCGGCCAGCTTTACGCGGGGGCTGTAACGGACCCGATGCTCGTCGAGAAAGGCCCGCACATCCTCCCAAAAGAACGTGGCGACCCGCGGCTGCGCCATGACGAACATGTCGTTCAGCGCGAGCATCGCCTGAACAAGGGAGTGAACCCGCTGGCCCAAATTGCGCGGCGACGCCTCGACCTGCAGCTGACGACCATCGAGCTGCACGCCGAAGCCGCGCAATGCGGTTTCGAAAATGGCCTTGCGTTTCGGAGTGTTCAGCTCCAGTCCGCTTGTCCGCAGGTCAGAGAGGATGTAGCCGTCGTCCGAAAGGACGATTTTGCCGTTGCGCTTGATAGCGTAGATCTGAATGTGGTCGTTGTGCCGATCCAGAAACGGCGTTGTCAGCTCGCAAGCTTCCCCGACGCTCTCTGCCGAAATTCCGCGGCGGAGCCAATCCACATAGGCGTCCACCAACTGGCGACATTCGTCCCTGGTCATGCGAAACCAGCTTGGAAGGGTGGTATGCCCTGGACGTTGCAGAAGGCGCAGAAATCCTCAAGCGTGCGCCAGATGTCGTTCGTGTCCCAGAACTGGCTCGCGTTTAGCGGTTGCGCCCATTTGTCCTCATAGCCCTCGCGGTAGAGATGTAAATGCGTCCCAGGCAACCTAGTGCCGTCGGGGTTCGTGTGCGGAGCGCCGTCGATGCACAATCGTACAAGAACAATGACCAACCGCCCCCGCGTCTGATAACGGAACTTCGACAGACGGAACGTGCTCCGCCAAATATCCAGCAGGAACCTCTCCTTCCGGTCGGCGCCGATCAGCTCGCGCGTCTCGTCAGCACCAGGCGGGATCGAAATCGCTGCAGTATCCGCGAAGGTCTTTGCCATCGCGATCAGAGCGTCGGCTTCGGCCTGGGTAAGCACAGTCGAACCAATCATCGGGGCATCGCCAGCAGCATCGCTTCCAGTAGCCGCCGCTCCTCATGTCCTTCGGGATAAAGCGGGATAAGAGACTGGCTGAGCCGAAAGAAATCGGGTCCCCGCTGTTGCTCGGCGGCGAGCAGATTGCGCAGCCCGGTGGTCCGGCCGCTGGCTTGCAGCAGCATGGCAGTGTGCACGCGATCGAGGGTCGTCGCCTGGACGACCACCGAATGCGCGGCAGGTGCACTGAAGCGCCGCCTCCGTCCCCTCGGCCGGGTTTCCTCGGCTTCGCGCAGTTCCGGAAACAGCTCGAGCTGCCTCGCGGCGGGCGGAGTCCGCTCGATGCGATCGGCCCGACCCGCTACCTCTGCGGACCCGAAGAGCTGCCGCGCCCGCTCGCTGACCGGCAGAAGCCGGACGATGCCCTTTTTTGTCTCGATGATCCGTCCCTCCCAGACATCGAGATGAATGCCCAGCGGCTGCGCGAAGCGGCGAACGATGTCGAAGATCAGCGTAAAACCTTTTGCGGCCTTTCGGCTGCCGGCGTTTTCTTCGTCGTCCTCTTCGTCAGTCTCTTCTTCGTCCTCTTCGGCCCCGTTTGCTTGGGCACCGTTGCCAAGTGTCGAGCGATGCGTCCATACGAACAGTGCAGTCAATCGCGCGTCTTCTTCGAGCGCGCCAGCGCTTCCGTCACTGGCCTGCGCCTCGGCATTGCCGAGCACCTGTGCAAGCGCCGTCCTGCCGACCACCTCCCAGACCTTCTGGAGGTATTGGGGAAGTTTAACTTCATCGCCTTCCGCTGTCTCAACCCGTGAATATCGGCTAAAGATTTCCAGCGCCGGACCAATACAAGCAAATACCAGGTCGGCGCCTCGTACCCCCTCGCGCTCCAATCGTGGCATCCACTCTCCAACGCGGATCGGCAGCTCGCCGAGAACGTTAGCCCAGTCTCCTACGGATGCGCCAGAAGGCCGCGGACGACAGACAAGATGAACACTTGTCGCGAGCGCAGCACTGTCACGTGCCCGAAGGCGATTGGCTGCCTCAGTGGCTATAGGCCACGACCCGGTTATTAGCCAGCCACCCTTAATCATCCCGGACAGCAAGGCCTCCCAACCCTCAGTCGTCTTATGCGCAAAAATGACGGAGCCAACTCCGTCCGCTCTTGACACCCGACGACCTTCGGCAAATGCGCGCGCCATAGCTTCCTCGAGGAACGCGCGGTCTTTGGGCCGACCGTTAACGAGTTTGGTGTCGTCTTGGATAGCTTCCGCCAATTTTGGCGTCAACGAGTTACTTGGGTCAGAGCGATCACACAGTCGATCCGGGTGTGGGTGGGTTCGCTTTAGCCACACGAAGAAGAAATCAGAGAGGTCGGCGTAAGAAACAGCGTCATAATAAGGCGGGTCAGTGAACCAAAGCTGAGAACTCTCATCACCCAACGGTGAAACCGCTGCGTCGAGTTGCTCAGTGTTGCCAATGGATAGCCGCGAACTAGCTAGATTGGTGACAACGCTGTCTACCCATTCAACGGCTGCATCGAACCCGCCGGTGGCTTCGCCAAGCGGCGCGTTTTCGCAAAAATCCCACACCATTGAGATGGCTTGCCGCGTAAACATCCCCTGCAGACTTTCGCGCGTGTTATCCCATCGACATAACGCCGTGCAGGCATTCGCAAGGCGATTCACGACGATTGATAACAACAAGCGTACGTGGGGATCGGCAGCGCAAGCCCGCACCTGCGCACACATCTCTGCAAGGGCCACTTTCTGTCTTGCTGTGGAGACCTCCCCGAAGTTTTTGAAACCGTACAGATGAAACCTGAAAGGAGAATTCTTTGCTACTTTTGACTGCACTACCGGTTCATCCGGGATCGCCGAGAGGTTTTTCTGGTTTGGCGGCGACAGCCCATTGCTGAGGGCTACCTGGGCGGCCCGAACCGCAAGGTAATCGTGCATCATCGCCGGTCTGTATTGCCGGCGGTGAAGCCCTGGATCCTGCGTGACAACCGCCAATATTAGAGGTCCGCCTATTCGGCCTCCGGTTTCGTCAAAAATAACATCAGCACCACCTCTCTGCTGCTGAAGCTGAACGCGGATCCGATCCCGGTCCATCGTTGTTGCACAGGAGAGACGGGTGGCGCGAGCGTTATTGAGGTTGCCACGGGCAACTTCAGCGTCTGTCCTCGGCGAGAAGACCTCAAAGACGGCGCGCGGCGGCTGGTTGCCCAATCTTTCAATGCGGTAGCGCAGCGCGATTCGACTATCGGATTTTTTGCAAAGCCACAAAGACCGCACGAGCGGAATCTCAGCGCCACAGTTAGACGCCTCGCAACGCACCGTGCGCGCCCACAAGTATGCGATTGGTCGTGCGCCGTCAGGGTCGGGCGGATAGAACCGCGCCAGCTCCTTTTCAGCTGCCGCTTTGATCTCGGCGCCGACCCGGCGCAACTCGTCAGCGAGGCCGGGCCCGTGCCGGGGGATGTCCTCCAGCATCACTTTGAGGATCAGGCATGCCACTGGAGTGAGGTCGCTCGCGAAGGCGTCGCAACCCAGCCGCAGCGCCTCCAATGGGATCGAACCGCCGCCGGCGAACGGGTCGACCACAAGTGGCGTCTCGTCCGGGTGGGCGGCGTGTACGAGACTGTGACCAGTCTCCAGAAACGTAGGGTTGGCCGAGTGCTTCCAGTCGGCGAAATCACCAATGAAGTGGAGCAGCGCCTCCCGTAGCTCCAGATCAGTCGCGCCGACACGGCCCGGAATGGGCTGCAGAATATCGCGCGCGCGTTCTTTGAACTCCTCCGGGCAATGCTCATCGCAGGGATCGGGCAGCAGCAACGCCAGCAGCATTGCTCGACATGAACCCAACGGGCGGCGAGCCCACCACAAATGCAGGGTCGAAGGATGGCCGTGACGGATCGATTTCTCTCGCCGGGCATGCTTCGAGACGACGGCTATTGGAAAGTCAACTTCGGCGAGCCGCTTGCACTCGCGCGGAATCACTGCCGCCGTCCTTGATATAGGGCCGGCGCGTCTCTGAGCCCCATCGGCCTGGTCATTGCGTCGACTTCGAGCCAGTAATGCTGGATTTGCGTGACCTCGTGCCACGGGAAGCGGGCGGGGTCGCAGACCGGCTCCTGCAATTCCGGCTCTACGGCGCAATTCGTCACAATGTAGAGCCAGTAGCAATCGCGCCGGTCTTCGGCGACGCGGCGTTCGTTCGGCGTCAACAGGATCGGACCCGCGGCGGCGCCAAGGCCCTTTACTTCGATCAACCGCAATTCGCCGGATTCGAGATCGAGACTGGTGATGTCGTAGCCGAGGTTCTTCTCGTGGACATCGAAGACCTTGCGGTTCTGCGCCGCCTCGTGTTCCATCACGACGCGCATCGCGATCGCCTCGGTTTCGGGATTCGCGCGCAACCGGCGCACTCCAGGCGCGTCGCGCTCCGGATGCGGCAGTATGAGCGCGCTGGCGATGCGCTCAACACCTTGCAATGACAATGCCCGCTGGCGCTTCAGCTCGTCGCGGCGGCGTTCGCGGCGGGCCAGGACCTCGGCATGGCGGGTTTCCGCCTGCGCCAGTCTGCCTTCTGCGCCGGCGATGCCCTTGTCCACCTCTTCCGAAGCGCGGCCGATTTCGTCATCGGTTCGCTGAAGGACCTCGGTCAAGGACAGCTCGACATGCGCCGCGATGCGGTCGAGTTCGCAGAGCCGTTCGGCGCGGACCTCTTCGAGAAACGGAATCAGTGCTTGCTCATTGGGCCAGCCGGTCGCCGCCGGCAATGTGGTGATCCCCGGGTCAAGCCCGCGGACTGATCCCGGCAGGGTTAACCCTGCCGGGATCAGGTTGCCGAGGGCGTCGATTTCCTGCAGGCGGGGCGGGCCGCATCCGGACAGCTCGATCACAAACAGGCGCTCGTGAATAGGTTGGCCCAGCCCGTCGACGATCCGGGCGCGGTAAAAATCAACCCGCGCCGGCTCGGCATGCTCCAGCGAATAGAAACGGGCGCCCCTGGCGAAGGCGTCCTGGCTCGCCTCGACGGCGTTGCGGCGCAATGCCTCGAACAGCGGGTGCCCCGGGGTTACCCATTCGAGACTGTGACCCTCGGCGGTGTCGCGATCGGTCGACAGGCGCGGGTAACGCGCAACCAGCGCCGGCAGACGCCAATCGGCCTGGCTTTCGAATTTCCGCAGCCCCGGTGGCGTGCGTCCTGGATCGAAGGTGTGCGGCAGGCTCGCCAGCGGTTGCAAAGAGATCGAGGCGACCTCGGCCGAGTCTTTCAGGAAGCGCGCGATCGTCTCGGGGACAACGCGGCGCTCCTGTGCCCGGGCGCGCCGCTCGATCAGCATGTCGAGATTGAGCCTCTTCGAGGCGAGGCCTTCGAGCGCGGTTTGGCAAATCGCCCGGAACCGGCTCTCGTCGACGTCGCGCAGCAGCCGGTCTTCGAGATCCGCGTCACCGAGGCGTCCGGCGTAATAGTCGCGCAGCACACGCTCGATTTGCGCGGCCGGCAATACCTCACCGACCACATTGAAGACCGCGTCATCGTCGAGCGCGTCGCGGATCTCCTGGAGCTTGTGCAACAGGCGCTCAAGGACCCGGCCTTCGATCGTGTTGACCGCGACGAAATTGAAGATCAGGCAGTCGTGGCGCTGGCCGTAGCGGTGGATGCGGCCCATCCGCTGTTCAAGGCGGTTCGGATTCCACGGAATGTCGTAGTTGAACAGAATGTGGCAGCATTGCAGGTTGATGCCTTCGCCGGCGGCCTCGGTCGCGACGAGCACCTGGATCGCCCCGTCGCGGAATTGCTGCTCAGTGTAGAGCCGGGAACCGGGCTCCTCCCGCGAGCCCGGCTTCATCCCACCGTGAATGAAGCCGACTCGGAAGCCCCAGGCTTTGAGCCTTGCGACCAGATAGTCGAGGGTGTCTTTGAATTCGGTGAACAGCAGTAGGCGCTGGTCGGGATCGTCGAAAAAGCCCTGCTCGTGTAGAATTCGTTGGAGCCGTTCGAGCTTGGCCTCGGCGCAGGCCTCTTCTACGGAAGATGCAGCAACGGCCAAGTCTTTGAGCTCGGCGATTTCACCGCGCACCTGCTCCGCATTGGCGGCGAGCGTGACGGCCTCGATCATCTCTTCGAGGCGTTCGCGCTCGGCCTCCTCCATCTCTTCGAGATCTTCCGGGTCCGGGAGCACCGGCGGCGCCGTCTGACTGAGATCCACCGCCCGCTTGAGGTTTTCTTCGAGCCGCTGTGCACGTTTTTCGAGCGACCGGCGCAGCGCATAGGTGCTGGACGCGAGCCGCCTCTGGTAGAGTGACATCAGGAAGCCGACGGCGCGCGCCCGGGGATCGTCGCCCTGCGCGGCGGCGCGCGCGCTCTGGCGCTTCACAAAGCGCGTCACCTCCTGGTAGAGCTCGAACTCCGGGCCGTCGATCGCGAAATCGGCAGTGTGCGGGATCCGCTTGGTGAATACCGGACGGGCGATCCAATGGCCGTCCGCCTGCCGTTCCGGGAAGAAGACCATCGCCTCTTTGGTACGGCGCAAATAAAACGGCGCATGCTGCCGCTCCATCGCCGCGCGAATCGAGCGGACATCGGCGTAGGCGTCGGGATCGAGCAATTGCAGGAGCAACGTGAAATTCTGCGGGTCGCCCTTGTGCGGCGTCGCGGTCAACAGCAGCACATGATCGGCGCTGTCGCGCAGCAGCTCGCCGAGCGCATAGCGGGCGGTCTTGCGCGCCGGCGGCAACCACGACATGCGGTGCGCCTCGTCGACGACAACAAGATCCCAGTGCACCTGGCGCAGGCCGGGGAGAATGTCCTGCCGTTTGGCGAGATCGAGCGAAGTGATGATCTGCTTCTGCTCGAGCGACTGGTTCACGCCGAACTGGTCGCGAATATCGCCGCCCTTGACGACGAGGAATTTCTCGTCGAAGCGCTCCTTGAGCTCGCGTTGCCACTGGAAGGCGAGGTTCGCTGGGCAGACGACGATCACGCGCTCGACCAGGCCACGGAGCTTCAGCTCACGGATCAACAGCCCCGCCATGATGGTCTTGCCGGCGCCAGCATCGTCGGCGAGCAGAAACCGCACGCGTGGCAGCTTCAAGAGGTACTCGTAGATTGCTTCGAGCTGGTGTGGCAATGGATCGACACGCGAGATCGACAGCCCGAAATAGGGGTCGAACTCATAGGCAATCCCGAGCGAATAAGCCTGCAGTCCAAGCCGCAGCAGATGAGCGGCACCATCGTATGACAGGCCTGGCTCGGCGATCGTCAGGTTGTCGAGATCGTCGCCGCGTAGCGTGACACGCCGGAATTGCTCGGAACGGAGCCCGACCAGACCGACGACCCAAGTCTGGCTTCCTTCGGCGCGGATCGTCTCCACCCGCATCGGTTCGTTAAACAAGGAGCCGGTCAGGATTTGGCCTTCACGGATCGGGAGATTATCGCTCAAATGCTCGCCTTTTCATCGTAAATACTCGTCTCACACTAAACTAAAACGTGCGCCGATTAGCAAGACCCGGAACGAAGTCGCGCGGCGAGAGCTCGGTTGCCGTGACATCGGGCACACGAGCCGAGGGTTGCGGTCGGCTGACCCGCAACCCACAAAATGCGCTTATTCTGGCCTAAGTTTATACCACATGCTGTAACTCGCCACGCCGCTGAACTCGCGTCCTGACGGGTCGATGACCGGTAGTATGTCATGCCGCGGCGATGGAGGAATGAGGAAATGTCGGCGGCGGAGCCGATCCGCATCCGGCTTTCAAAGGAGGGCGAATACTAGGTTGCGCAGTGTCTCGAATGCGACATAGGGGCGCAAGCGCGCGACGTTGGCGAACTAGAAAGGGACTCCTGATCCTGGCGGCACGCGATGAGAGCCTGCGACGGCACGGCGAACCGTCCGCGGGCATCGGATCAGCCCCGCAGCACTTTCCACGACCTGTGGCGGCGCAGAGCGGGCGAGTTCAAGCCGGTGCATGCGGCGGCCGTACCCGACACGTCCGATATCGAGATTAAATTCGGATTCGCAGCATAAAGAGCCCCCGGTTCTTCCCATTCGGTGGACATCCGACGCTCGGGATTATCTGTGTCGGGCGCGAGGCGTCGGATGCGCCGTTTAATCAGGCTACGGTAGGATTTGACCGCATCTTCTCGGCTCCGCACCGCGGGCTTGCCGGCCTTGGTCCGGCGTCCCGCGAAGCTCCAGTCACGATGCCGCCCACGGGTTGATCAGGGCCAGATCACAACCCTCGAATCCGCTGATATCGCGGGTGGCTACATCAGCGCCGAACGTCATTGCGGTTGCCGCAATCTGCGCGTCGAACGCCTCGATGGGGGTGCCCGCCCGACGGCGGGTTGTGACGATCTCGGCGTAATGGATCGCGGCGACCCTATCGAATGCCAGGACCCGGTCACGAGGTCCTCCGTGAACATAACCTCTGCGGTCACGGCAAGGGCGG
>Ga0306921_10006131_pt1 | contig 12530 bp, 12 predicted proteins | sample sta12Cox44000080_FD_203760 | JGI IMG/M metagenome (GOLD analysis project Ga0306921, IMG submission 203760) | Lab enrichment of tropical soil microbial communities from Luquillo Experimental Forest, Puerto Rico - statoxic.12C.oxic.44.000.080 (v2)... | ecosystem: Environmental > Terrestrial >... | reverse complement strand
GCGCCATCGGGGAAACGGCGAGACCAGCGAACGTGAACGAAATGAGGACGGACTGCCTGATTAAACGGTGAATGTAATCTGTTGATTGAGTTAAAAGTGTTCATGATCTTTGAAACGTTTGCTATTAAAACAGTGCCGATGTTTTTGTCAGTGGATCGATCAATTGTGATGTTAGTCATTAATAACGATTGGATGCTGCGCCCGCTTGCTCAATTCAAGCTGGGCGCTGATTTTTTGAAGGCCTGCTGTGAGCCGTTCAATCTGCTGCTGCTGTTCACCAGAGTCCCTCTTTAATTGTGCAATGGTCGCACCCTGCTCTTGCACTTTGCGTTGTTGTTCGACGAAGGCGTTGTGTTCCTTCAAAAATTCGTTGAGCAACATCGCGTTCACCGCGTCATAACGAACGGTATACGGTTTGCCGTCCGCGTCGTAAATGACGAGGGCAGGATTCACCTCGGCAACTTGCTCGGCGATTAGGCCAAACTGCGGCGTGTCTTTGGCGTCAATTTCCTTCCTGTACCGAAACGTGACCGGTTGAAGAGCGAGAAGCGCTTCACTGGCCTTGTCCATTGGTTTGATGTCTTTCTTAAAGCGCTTTGAGGAAGTAGCAGTGCCCAGTTTATTGTTAGAGTTAATGAGAACGGGTACTCCGTTGATTGACGTTTCCCCGAAAATGCTTGCTATGTAGCAAGCGTCGCTCTCTCCAGCAACGCCACCGACGGCGCCAATGTAAACGTTATTGTCACCACTTGTGGCATTGAATCCAGCAAAGTTTCCCACTGCGACATTACCACTGCCAGTCGTATTGCTCTCGAGTGCACTTTCGCCAACGACGCTGTTACTGTCTCCAGTAGTGTTGGCAACCAACGCAAGCGCGCCGACGGCCGTGTTATTGCTGCCGGTGCTATTGATGAGCGCTTGATAGCCATTGGCCGTGTTGCTCGCACCGGTGGTGTTGCTTAAGAGCGCTTGATAGCCGTTGGCTGTGTTGAGGTTTCCTGTTGTGTTGGTTTGCAGCGCCTGGCTGCCGACCGCCGTATTGCCGCTGGCAGTGGTGTTGTTCAAAAGAGCGCTTAGACCACACGCCGTGTTGTTGCTGCCGGTGGTATTGCTAAAGAGCGCTGCTTGGCCGGTGGCCGTGTCGCCGATGCCGGTGGTGTTACTAGTAAGTGCAAAGGCTCCGTCGGCCGCGTTTTCCACGCCCTCGGTGTTCAAAAGGAGGGCCTTAAACCCCGTGGCAGTGTTGTTGCTGCCCGTGGTGTTACTCTGAAGCGCCCCCTCACCGCTGGCCGTGTTATCGAAGCCGGTGGTGTTGAGCAGAAGGGCTGCAACGCCAACGGCGGTGTTAGCATCACCATTGTTGAGGGCCAGCGCTCCGGCGCCAATACCCGTGTTGAAGCTGCCGCTGCTATTGAAAAAGAGGGAGCCCCAACCGAGTGCCGTATTTCCAGAGCCGGTCGTAAGGAAACGAAGCGCGTCGCACCCTTCGGCGGTCGTGAAGTTGGGATAGCATCCGTCCGGTGTCGGGTTGATCGCTTGCACTTGTGCCAAAAGCCCAAAGCAGGCAAGCACGATGGTGACGAGAAATGGCAGAACGGTTCGTTTGGGATGAGTCAACAAATTCATGGTTTTTTTTCCTTTCTTTTTCCCACTAAAAATGGATTTCTGGGACCTTCTTTATGGAAACGCGTACGGACGTGTCTAGTCGGGCGCCGCCTAATTTTTATATAAGGCCGTGTCTGACATGCGCCGGGAAAGAAGTGGGGTCAGATCTACACAAGTGATATTGGCCATGTTCACCTCACCACGAGCCAACTTTTACGAAAGCTCTGACGGCTTCTCGGTGGAACTGCTCGGTCGCACAGGTTTTCGCTATCGCGAAGCGGGCCGTCAAATGTTTGTAGATTCCGAAGTCTTGACCGAAGTTTCCGGAATGGCGGTTTACAGGTATTTGGGGGTCAGTACTTTGTGCGGTCGTATTCCAGATTACAGTTTACTGATGGATTACATGCATTTTTTGTGATGCTGATTCTGAGGCCTAACCATGGGCTGCAACCAACGGCTACTCATTGCGCATTCAGATTTTCTATGATTAACATGACTACCTTACAGAATATGACTTCTCGTCACGCCCTTCTAATTTCACTCGTTTTCATCAGCGCAGCTTGTTTCGGAGCCGACACAAAAAAATCTTCGCCAGAAGACTTCATTCGCTCCCTTTATCATTTTCATGAACCATGGAAAGATCAACCAGACTGGTTCGGCGATAAGCGAACGTTATCCAAGTATTTCGACAAGGAACTTACGACCTTGTTTATAAAGGATGATGAATGCGCGAAACGAGAACAGGGTGTTTGCAATCTCGATTTCGACCCAATTTACGACGCGCAAGATTTCGAAGAAACGACTAACCTTCAAATTGCTGCAGTGGAGGGTAAGCCTGATTTGTTCAAGGTAACGTTCACGAACCTAGGAACGCGAACGCTCGTCTACAGACTCACGAACACTCCAAGTGGATGGCGAATCAGCGATATCAACTATCCCGAAGGACCTTCGCTAAAAGAAATATTGTCCCAAGAGATCAAATAATCTTCTTCAACTCTAGAAAAGAGGCAGCGACAACCCAAGTACAACGCTCCGTCATGATTGATAATCAAGTAAGAAAACAGCTGCGACTCAGCTTGTTGCAGGTATTCAGCGTCTGCTTTTTTGTGACGTTCTTGTCGCGACCTTCAGCTGGCGATGAGCTGCGCACCAGCAACCGTGATCGCGATGGGCTCATTGCGCTGGAAAATGATTGGCTGAAGAACGAGCACAACGCGGCAAAACTAGAGCATATATTGGCTTCAGATTTCCGGCACCCGGTCGTGACCGGCGATGTCTTAACCAAACCACAGCACATCGAGTTCTCGTCGAAACACGTGCCGCCACCCGATCGCACACAGCATTTCGAAGGTCTTCAGGTTCGTATTTATGGCGATGTAGGTATTGTCAACGGCTTGGTAGTGACAACCAATAAGGGCGGAAACACAGTGAACACGACTGTCTTCACTGACGTTTTTGTTTATCAGGACGGTCGTTGGCAAGCGGTCAATGCACAAGAGAACGCGGTGAAAAAGGCCGATAAATCGCAATGACCAACCTGCCGCAAATATGATAGGCGCCGGGTTTCACACCGAGTTGGTTTGCAAAGCCAAGTTCTCCAAAAAGCATGACGCGCACGTCGGATTCCACCTGATAAAAGGAACAGAAGGCTCACAGTAAATTGCCGCCGCCTGGAATTTCCAAGCAGCGCCATGAAAATTCGCGGGAGTCAAATTTTCGTCCTCGCCCACGACGAAACCTAGTCCGCCGCAATGCGCGTCAACGATCCAGACCGTTCCCTCGGACTCGAGCGCTGAGACCCAGGCGAAACTCCAACCGACGTTGCTGGGATTGTTAGCGATTATTTCCCAGTCGTTCGCGCAGTAAGCATCGCAGCAATTGCATTTGCCTAAGCAGCTCAACTCACTGGGTTTGGGGCACAGCCAAATTGGGTTCTTTGCGCCGATAGTGTTGATAGCCGAGGCGGCCTCGTGTCAAAGCGATAAGCACCACTGTCAGCAGTCCCAACCCGATCAGAACAGGGACATTGCTACCGTAGTCGTTCACGATGGGAACGGGGAACAGCCTATTTAGGATCGCCAAAACCATGTCAAAAGAGGTGTGCACCAAGACTGCTATGAACAGGCTACGTTTCGTGTTGTTGAAGATCCAAGTCATGACGACGGTGAAGACGGTAGCCGCAATGACAAACATGACGATGTTGAGAATGGTGGGCGGAAAATTCCAGGCCGGAATCCAGAATATGGGCAGGTGCCAAAATGCCCAGATGGGCCCGAGAATCAGACTCCCGACCAAAGAACCAAACCGACCCTGCAGTCGGGGCAGCGCAAATCCGCGCCACCCAGGCTCTTCGCCCAGTGGTCCTCCCAGGAAGAAAATGTAAACAAATAGAGCGATCATGGGCAATGGGGCCAAGCCGGCGAGCCCTTGAAACGATGTCAGGACCCCCGGCAGGAAGATCACGCTCAGCACCATGATCGCAGGGAGGCCGATCAGGGCGAACAGGTACCACTTAAAGCTCACCCGGCGCAGCACCAACTGGCGCAGTAAGCGGCTCATGCCTAACCTACCTTCGGTTATACCCGTCATGATGAACGCCGATAAAAATGGGCCCACAAAGGAAGCGATGGTGATGGTACCGTACAATCCCAGCGGACTACGATATGATAGGAGGCCAGCACCATCTTCGGAAAGCACCAAAGGCATCTCCGCGAGCCATGAGAAGGCGTAAGCGATGATGAAGTAGAAGACTAACGGATAACGAGCGAGCAGAGCCTTGATGCCCTTGCGGGGAGCGTCCGACTTGACCACGGTGGCGGCGGCCATGGCCCGATTCTGGTCTTTTACTCTCGATAGCACAACGCCAAAATGCTATTAACAGACGCAATGACGCGCGCGACGTTGACGATTGTAGTTGTTATTTTCAGTACTACAGCGGGAACTTTCTACCCGTGGGATGTGCATGCTGCGGGAAGCAGTGACTTCGCGGGGCTGATCGATATTGGTGGGGGCCGCAAGGTGTATCTCCAATGTTCCGGCGCCGGTACTCCCACAGTGGTGCTTGTGTCGGGAACCCGAGGCGCCCACGACGATTGGACCAGTGTGATTGATGCCGCTGGTTCCGACCGACCGATGAAACCAAGCGAGTCCGCTGTCTTCCCACAGGTCGCCAGGTTCACCCAAGTGTGCGCCTATGACCGACCCGGAACAGCAAGGCTTGATAACACACGGACCGATTCCACTCCGGTGCGACAGCCGACTACAGCACAACAGGGCGTCGCGGATCTGCATGTGCTGCTCATGGCAGCGAAGGAACCGCGGCCTTATGTTCTTGTCGGACACTCGTGGGGCGGTTTTATCGCCAGGCTCTTCGCGAGCACGTACCCCGATGAGGTATCGGGTCTGGTGTTAATCGATTCCGCCTCCGAGTTTCTGAAGCAGTCGCTCACACCTGCTCAGTGGAAGACGTACAATGAAGCCACGAAGAAGCTGATCGAATCCAATGGATTGGAAGCACCCGACCACCAGCATAGTCTCAAACTGCTTCATGCCACACCGCGAGTGCGCACGATCCCTGTCGTCGTGCTCACCTCAGACAAGCGATTCGACTTTGGCGCGGGCGGTACAGAGACATGGCAGGCGTGGCGAACCGCTCAGGACCGCCTCGCCAACCTTCTTAACGCGAAGCACGTCGCCGACACGAACAGCGGCCACGCCATCCAGATGGAGCAGCCGGCGCTGGTTATCGATGCAATCCGCGAGGTCGTTGCGAAAGTCCGTAATGGGAGCAGTCCCCCAGAGCTTTACTGATTGTTCCCGCCCTCGCGTAAAGCTATAGCGAGCAGGCACACCGTTTGCGGTGCGGCCTTGCTCATTTCGAGCTGTGCGCTCGCTCTCTGTAGCCCGCAATAAGTCCGTCATTGTGCTTCTGCTGTTTGTGCGATGGTCGCGCCCTGCTGTTCCAGTTTTCGTAGCTGTTCGGCAGCGCACAGGCCTGGCGCTAGCAGGATCGCGAAAGCGCAAGTGAGCCGCCCCATACTTCTCAATCCTAAGCGTTTTTGCTCGGGGGGCGCCACTGTTTGATTGACGAACACGCTATCACAGCGTAGCCGTCACAAAGAGGGGAGTGAACGCTGTGGAGGGCAAGCGTAACGAACAGAACAGCCTTGGAGTGACTGCCGGTGATGACGTTTATGAGCTCCGTCTCCGCAAGGGCAACGATGGCTTTGATCTGATCAGCGATGATTTTCGGGGCGGCCCGATCTGGTATTCAGGACCCGACGCGGTCCGGCATGCGGTCGCGTTTGCAAGGTATCGGTCACGCAGGCGCGCGCGCTGCGCAACAGTCCGAGTGTTGGACACCAGCGGCGCCGTAATCCAGACGTACGAATCCAGCGACGATTTTCGTTGGTAGAGCTGTTTCCAATTCCAGAAACGCCGTCAGTTTCACAAGCACGCTCGCATTTTTGCTTGAAGAACGCTGACGAAATCGCGTAGGAGAACGATAAGAGGACGAATATGGTTACGTCTCCCGAATTTCGCCGCTCGCGAGATTCATCCGGTGATGAAACTGACAGTCAAGTGATCACGCAATGTGTAACCGCAGTAATGCGTGCTAATTGGCGGGGTTTTTTCGCGGCGGCAATTGGTTCATAGCATGCACGGGGCGCCGCAACCGTGCCCAGCAGCGGAATTGTCAATGCTGGTTTTGGTGACAGCTCCACACAATCAAGAACCGCAGCGTGGGATAGGACCACGTGCGGTTCTCTCCTTGTCCGTTATGGAATCCTGTTGTCTCCGAAGGGGCCCAAACCACCTCTGTATTCGCCGACGAGGGGATTGATAGTCCGAGCTTGAGCTTCCCTAGCGTGCCCGTGAGGTCGGTGTCTGCCGCCTGTGACGTCCTTTAACGGCTCCAGGTCCCGAACTTTGATGCTTAGCGTGTGTTGCTTTTTCATTTCAGGTGCTCCTTTCTAGTTGTTCCACTCACACCAGGTAATGCGTAAAGTCCGGCTCGAGGTTACGCGGAAAGATCCGGAGATGCGTAAAAGGGCATTAAATCGAGACGCACGAACACGCTGGCGACTTCGTTGAACCGAAGCAGCTTTAGCGATTGTTCAGAACTGTTTGTGATGCGGCCTTGCTCACCTGGAGCTGTGCGCTCACTTTCTGTAGTCCCGCAGTAAGCGCCTCAATTTGCTTCTGCTGGGCGTCTATTTGGTGACGTGCTTTGAGAAACTCGTTGAGCAACATCGCGTTCACCTGGTCATAGCGCACGCTGAGGAGTTCGCCGTCCTTGTCGCGAACCACGAGGTCGGGATCTGCTTTTGCGACGTCCTCGGCGATTAGGCCGAAGCACGGCGTGTTTTTAGGGTCCGACTTGTAGTGGAAGGCCACCGGCCTGAGAGCCAGAATGGCTTCGCTGGCCTTGTCCATCGGTTTGATGTCCCGCTTGAAGCGCCGCGACGACACCACGGTCCCCAACTTTCCATTGTTCTGGACAAACACTGCGCTGGCAGTGACCGGGTCAACGCTCGACCCAGCGATGTTTCCGATATAGCAGCTTTCCTCCACGTTCTCACCGGGGGCGCCGATACAGATTACGCTGTTCGCAGTGGTAACGCCTAGGCCGGCCAAAAAGCCCAAGGCGGTGTTACTCTCGCCGGTGGTGCAGTTACGGAGAGCAGCATAGCCGATGGCCGTGTTAGAGTCGGCGCTGGTGGCATTGGCGAGAGCTTGAAAACCAACCGCCGTGCAGAGACCGGCGTGCTCGTCGATTCCTGGAGGACCAGATGTAAAACTGTGGAGCGCCTGATAACCCACGGCAGTATTAGCGCTGGTGACCATATTGCTCTCGAGCGCTTCTTCACCGACAGCGACGTTGGGGCCGAGAATCAATCCCTGGATGTTTTCCAGGGTGCCGCCCGTGGTATTGTTTAGAAGTGCTCTAGAGCCGACAGCGGTATTCCCGCTGGCAATGTTGAAGAACAGTGCGAATGCGCCGTTGGCAGTGTTGTCGCTGCCTGTGCTGTCGTTCAAAAGCGCTCCAGCGCCAGTGGCGGTGTTGTTGTCTACGGTGTTGGCAAGAAGGGCTCCAGCGCCAAGGGCAGTGTTGAAACTGCTTGTGGTGTTGCTTCTGAGCGCCAAGAAGCCAACTGCGGTATTGTATCCGCCGATGGCGAGACTAAGAAGGGCATTTTGCCCTTCTGCCGTGTTACCTCCGGCATAGCCCCCATCCGGCGGCGGGCTGACAGCTTGCGCGCTCTGCGGGATGGCAAAGCTGCCAAGCAGAAGTACACCAAGCAAAACGAGAGTCGTGTGTTTTATCTGAAGCAATTGATTCATGGTTCTTCCTTTCTGTTCCCCGCTGACTTACTTCTCTGGAATTGCGGGTCCCGGAAGGGGCGAAGAACCTAGCGGGGAAAAAATCCTCCGCCTGATTCAGAATCCGTTAAGCGAAGCCGAGTCTGGCGAAAATGACGCTGGCTAGTCAAGCCAATTCGCTAGAGGCGCGAACAGCCGATTCCAGTTCCAGAAATGCAGTCCCACGCCCACGTTACTGCGCGGCCATTACGAGACCAAACTCACCGCGAACTCGTGTATCGCCCGTTGCAGTTCCAGAAACGCAGTCAGCTTTTCATCGGCACGCACAATAAAATGTCCAGCGTCTTCGCGCTCTGCGGCAGCAACCCAAAAATGTCGGCCTTCGTGATGCGTGCTTGACACACAGCCCCAACTCCATTCGGCTTTGCTGAGATCGTCAGCGATGATTTCTCAGTATTTCATCGCCTCTGCTTTTAATGATCGTTCAAAACGGTTTGCCGTGCCGATTCGCTCAGTTCCAATTGTGCGCTCACTTTCTGGATTTGTGCTGCCTGCTCTTTAACAGTTGCCGCGAGACTCGCAACCGTCGCTTCCAATTTCTCCACCTTGTATTGTTCTTGAACAAATGCCTTGTGCTCTTTGAGGAACTCATTGAGCAACATGGCGTTCACCGCGTCATAGCGGACAGTGTAGGGTTGGCCTTCGTGGTCGCGAACCACCAGGTCGGGATTCACTGCCGCGACTTCTTCAGCAATTAGGCCAAATTGCCGCGTCCCTATGTTGTCCGCCTTGTAGTGAAATGTCACCGGTTTAAGCGCCAGGATGGATTCGCTTGCCGTATCGATCGGTTGAACATCTTTTTTGAACCGGCGGGAGGACGGAGACGTGCCTAGCTCGCCGCCAGAGTCGATATAGACAGGTATTCCGTCGGCAAGGCTGACTCCCCGGATGCCAGCGATACTGGTTCTTGTGTGATTAGTGTTTCCAATTCGAATTGTGCCCGCTTCACCTTCGACTCCCGCACTGCCGATGTAGATATTGTTATCACCGGACATATGGCTCTGACCCGCAAAGAAGCCTACGGCGATGTTATTGCTACCGTGTGTATTATCCAAAAGGGCACTATTACCGATGGCGGTGTTGTTGTTGCCGTCTGTGTTAGCTGTTAGCACAGATATACCCATGGCACTGTTGCCGATTCCAGTGGCGTTAGCGGACAAAGCCTCGAAACCGGTGGCTGTGTTGTTGTCGCCCGTAGTGTTACTCAGAAGCGCCCCAGTACCGCTTGCTGTGTTCTCGTCCCCAGTGGTGTTGCTAAAAAGCGCGGCCGATCCGGTCGCTGTGTTGCCGCTGGCGGTGGCGTTGCTAAAAAGGGCAGATGCCCCTATGGCCGTGTTCTGGTTACCGGTGGTATTGCTAATAAGCGCCTTGTAACCGTTAGCTGTGTTAGCACTACCGGTGCTGTTGCTGGAAAGCGTGCTTATGCCGATGGCCGTATTATTGTCCCCAGTGGTGTTGCTTAAAAGGGCGGTAGCTCCAATTGCGGTGTTCTGGATTCCAGTCGTGTTGTGAAAGAGCGCGAACGCTCCCTCGGCCGTGTTTGCGGTGCCGGTGCTGTTGAACAGAAGCGCGCCCGTGCCCGTGGCTGTATTTTCGTCCGCGGTGTTCAACGCAAGCGTGCCAGCGCCGACGCCCGTGTTAAACTGGCCAGTAGTATTCGTTTCAAGTGAGAGCCAGCCAACCGCAGTGTTGAAACCGCCAGCGGTAAGGCTAAAAAGCGCCTTTTGCCCTTCTGCCGTATTGCCGCCGGGGTAGCCCCCGTCGGGCGGTGGACTTAGCGCTTTGGCTGCGGGCAAAAGCGCAAAGCAGAGAAGCACGAGTGGGATGAGAAGTAATTGAGGTAAGCTTTTAAGCCAAATCGACTGATTCATAAGATTTCCTTTCCGCTCCCCGCTGGGTTGCTTCTCTGGAGATGCGGGTCCGGAAGGGGCGAAGAACCTAGCGGGGAAGATGTTCTCCACCTGATTCAGGTCCGTTTAGCGACGCCGAGTTTGAAAAAGCTCACCGGCTTGTCAAGACAATTCGCTGCCAGCACGAGCCGCCGATTCGATCGCGGGAAACGCAGTCAGTTGTTCATCCGCGCGCACGGCGAAACGCTTCCGGCGCCCACGCCTGCGTCAGCGATCCAGATTCGTGTCGACGACCCTTACCGCTCGACGGCCTCGTGGTTGTTCCGAACCATTTGCGGCGCAGCTTTGCTCAGTGCGAGCTGTGCCTTGACTCTTTGTAGGCCCGCAGTAAGCGCTTCGATTTGCTTTTGCATCTGCTCGACCTTGAGATGCTCTTTGAGGAACTCGTTGAGCAACATCGCGTTCACTTGGTCGTAGCGGACGCTGTAAGCTTTTCCTTCATTGTCGCGCACTACGAGATCACGATTCACCTTTTCCACGTCCTCAGCCACAAGGCCCAACTGCGATGTGCCAGCCGGATCAATCTCCTTTTTGTAACGGAAGCTAACTGGTTTCAATGAGAACAGTGCTTCGCTGGTTTTGTCGATCGGCTTAATATTTTCCTTGAAGCGCCTCGAAGAGGTAGTCGTCCCAAGCTTGTTGTCCGAATTTACGAGAACCGGGACGCCGTTTGCGGATGTTTGCCCGAAGATGCTCGCGATGTAGCAGGCGTTATTTTCGCCTGAAACACCAGTGATGCTTGAACCTATATACACGTTGTTGTTGCCGCTGGTCTGATTGAAACCGGCCAAGTCACCAATCGCTGTGTTTTCATTGCCTGTACTATTGTTGAACAGCGCCAGGAAACCGTCCGCCGTATTGCCGTTGGCGTTCGTGTTCTGACCCAGTGCACTGTTGCCGACCGCAGTGTTCTGGCTGCCAATTGTGTTGTCAAAGAGCGCTGCAGTGCCGATGGCCGTGTTGCCCTGGCCGACAGTATTACTGGTGAGCGCGAACGTTCCATCGGCAGTGTTGTTTGTGCCAGCCGTGTTGCTCAAAAGCGCTCCTGCACCAGTGGCGGTATTTTGATCTGCCTTATTGGCAGAAAGCGCGCCTGCGCCAGTAGCCGTGTTCAAGTTGCCGGTCGTAACATTCCGGAGCGAAAAAAAACCTGCGGCGGTATTGAATGTGCCGCTGGTGAGGCTTAACAGCGCATTCTGCCCTTCTGCGGTGTTGCCGCCTGGATAACCTCCGTCCGGCGGAAGACTGAGCGATTGGGCGCTTTGGGAAACAATGAAAAATCCGAGCGCGAACACTGCGAACTCAGTGTAAGTAAAAGTCGTTATCCTTTTCATCTGTTTTTCCTTTCTTTGTTTATACTTTTCGATTCAACGTCCGCCGCGGCGAACGCCCGTCTGTTGGAAGCCACTCGCGGTCCGGCCTTGATCATTTCAAGTCCGCCTTCGGGCAGACTCGCTGCAGCGGGCTGTGCGCTCAATCTCTGTAGGCCCGCAGTAAGCGCTTCAATTTGCTCTTGCTGCCGAGCGATGATCGCATCTTGCTCCTGAACGTGACGGTGCTCTTTAAGGAACTCGTTAAGCAACATTGCGTTCACCATCTCGTAATGTACACTTTCGGGCTGACCTTGAGAATTATGTGCTACCAAATCTTGGTTTACTTCAGCAACATCCTCGGCAATAAGTCCAAACGCGAGGGACTGAGTGCGATCAATTGTTTTATTGTAACGAAACGTAACCGGGTGAAGCCGGTATAGCGCTTCGCTCAGGTTATCCATTGGCTTGATGTCTTCCTTATAGCGTCGCGACGAACTGGCGTGACCAAGCAAGCCCGTGGTTAAATCCACCGTAACAGTGTCGGTGCCCGTGCCGCTTACCGGGGTGGTATTGATGTTACGGACGTAGGTGTGCTGGCTCTCGTCAGGAAACCCCGTCATTTCTGCGCCAACGTACACGTTGCCCCGTCCCGTCGTAGCGAAAAAACCAGCTTCAGAGCCGATGGCGGTGTTATCAGTGGCGAGGTTGTTCGCGAGCGCGGAAACGCCCAGTGCAGTGTTCGCGCTCCCCATGTCATTATTGAACAGGGCACCCGTACCTACCGCTACATTGCCACCACCCGAAGTGTTGCTGGAGAGCGCGGATACACCGTTAGCCGTGTTGTTGGTGCCAGCGGTGTTGCTGATAAGTGCGTTGCAACCCATGGCCGTGTTGCTGTTGCCGGTAGTGTTGCTCATGAGTGCGTTAAAACCGCTGGCCGTGTTCTCCGTACCGATGGTATTGCTAAAGAGCGCGCGAGCGCCAACGGCAGTGTTCGCGCTGGCGGTTGTATTGCTAAAGAGCGCGTCGGCACCAATGGCCGTGTTGGCGAAGCCTGTGGTGTTGGTTAAGAGCGCCGCTGCGCCAGTCGCTGTGTTTTCGACGCCCTCGCCTGAACCTGGGTTGCCCACGTTAAAAAAGAGTGCGCCAGCGCCGACGGCCGTGTTGAACTGCCCCGCAGTATCGTTCATGAGCGACAAGAAACCAACTGCTGTATTGAATGTTCCCGCGCTTAGGCTCAAAAGGGCGTTCTGCCCTTCTGCCGTGTTGCCCCCAGCATAGCCGCCATCGGGTGGCGGACGGACCGCGAAAGCGCTTG
>Ga0306921_10006130_pt1 | contig 12530 bp, 11 predicted proteins | sample sta12Cox44000080_FD_203760 | JGI IMG/M metagenome (GOLD analysis project Ga0306921, IMG submission 203760) | Lab enrichment of tropical soil microbial communities from Luquillo Experimental Forest, Puerto Rico - statoxic.12C.oxic.44.000.080 (v2)... | ecosystem: Environmental > Terrestrial >... | reverse complement strand
GATCTTCCGATCCAGGGCCTGCTGGCCACCTCCGGCGTCGTCGCGATCATACTTGGCCTCGCTCTGCAGAGTACGTTGGGCGACGTATTTTCCGGCATCGTGCTGAGTTTCAGCCGGCCTTACCGGCCCGGCGATTGGATCAGCGTCGAGGGCGGCACCGACGGCCGCGTTATCGAGATGAACTGGCGCGCGACATCCATCCTGACTGCACGGCGGGACCTGGCGATTGTGCCGAACAGCACGATCGCGAAGTCGAAGATCGTCAATGTCAGCTCTCCGAGCGGACTTCACGGGACGACCGTAACTGTTCAACTCGATGCCAAGACACCACCCTCGCGGTGTAGCGAAATCCTCGAGCACGCGATCCGTAACTGTCGGCTGATCGTCGCGACGCCAGCTCCGACCATTACTGTGAAGGCGATCAATGCGACATACATCGAGTTTGAAATCGCGTTTTTTGTCGAAGAGCTGGCCTCCACCGTCAAAGCACAGAACGAGTTATTCGATTTTATTTATCGGCACCTGGCGGCCGCAGACATCGATTTGGCATCGCCGCAGAATGGGCCCATAGCGGACGGAGATGTGCGAAAGAGCGGAACCGGAATCGATAGACTGCTCGAACTGGTGGCGATCTTTGCGACATTCACACCGGAGGAACGGTCGGTGATCGCGGCCAAGCTGAAGGAAAAGTCGTACGACGAAGGCGAGATATTGGTCGCGCCGGGCGCGGTTCTGCAATCGTTGTTCATCGTCGGCAACGGCGTGCTGTCGTTCACCCGCGAGGAGATCGAGGGCGACATCGAGCTGTTGCGGCTCGGGCCGGGGGATCATTTCGGCGAGATCGGGATGCTGACCGGGGCGGGCGCCGTCGCGAAGCTGAGCGCATTGATCCCCACCACGGTCTATGAGCTCGCAAAAGCGGATCTGACGCCTATTCTCGAAGCCCGGCCGCAAGTCGCTCAGGAACTTTGCCGCGCGCTGGCTCGGCGTCAGGCTGTGGCTGGCCTGGAAGCCTCGCCGGAACTAGACGAGATCTTACCGAAGCATCGCCTGACGAGCTGGTTCTCCGAACGGCTCCACAGGCTCTACGATGTCGTCAACATCGGATGAGCCAACCGCTTCCGGACCTCGAGCGACCCCCTCCGCAGCAGGCTCGCCGGACGCTAGGCTAATTTCGAGACTGATTATGTTGGGTGAGAGCCTCCGGGGAAGCGCTCTCTCCTCGGCGCAAAGAGACTGGCGGTCCTGCGTTGGCGACCGAGCCGTCAGCACGGCGGCACTGCGGAAGTGACCAGATCCTAACTCAATGAGGGCGGCCGCGGGTCATGAGTGACCAGTAGGCCTGCATCACCGCGAAGATGTAGGCTGTACTGATGCCGAACAGCAGCATACCGTCCATCCCCTCCAGTGCCCCCATCATCCGCCAGTGGGGCTCCAGCGTCAGCCCTGAAGCGCCGAGTGTGCTCATCGAGTCGACAGAGTAGAGGATTGCATCTGTCAGCGAGTTGAGCGCGCCAAGCCACCAATATGCCGCCGCCCAGAGCGCGGCCTCCACGCCATGTAGTGCCGCGAGAAGCAGTCCTGCCGTCCCGATCACGCCGATCTGGATGGCTGCCACATGGCCCAAGGCGAGATCATTCCGGCTTTCGATCCGTGCCCGGATACTCACCCCGGCCAAGGCCATTGAAATTACGCCCGCCACATGCATCGCTATCGTCAACGCGATCAGAAAGACGCACCAAGTCCAATTCTCCAACGGATCGCCCCCCTTTGAACGACTCTTTTTAAACCTGTTCCGACCTGGTGGTGACCGGTTAGAATCGGTCCGGGGTGGGGGAAGATGCGGATCAGTCTTGAATCAAGTTCCGGGTCCGTGAGGTTGACCGCAATCGAGAGCGGCAGATGGCTTCGAGGCCGTCGATGCCGCCGCGGTTCAATCGTCTTTGGACGAGTCGTGCTCGCGCTGCCGCTCGCCGCATGCGATTCCGCGCCGACCATGGATCTGCTCGGCTCCTACTTCCCGGCCTGGATGCTGTGCGCGGTATTCGGCGTCGCCGCCGCCGTCATCATCCGGCAGCTCCTCGCGGCGACCGGCATCAACGATTATGTCGTCGCTCCGTTGCTGACCTATGCCGCCCTCGCGGTGTCCGCCACGTTGCTCGCCTGGCTGTTCTGGTTCGGTCACTGAGCGATGTTGGCGTTTCGCAAGGCGCTTGGCATCCTGGTCAGCCTCATCGCGCTGGTCGGCATCGTGGCGACAGTGGTCCTCGCGACGCGCCGGATCGACCAGCGGCCGCGCACCGACGACGCCTATCTGCAGGCCGACCTCGTTCACATGGCGCCCGATGTCAGCGGCCGGATCGTCGAGCTTGACGTGCGGGACAACCAGTCGGTGCACAAGGGCGACGTGCTGTTCCGGATCGATCCCGACCCTTACCGGATGCGCGTGGATCAGGCGCGCGCGGCGGTACAGGGCCTCGAGGCAAAGCTCGGGCTGACCGCCGACCAGGTGGCGGCGCAGACCTCCAAGGCCGATGCTGCCGAGCGCGGCATCGGCAGCGCCGAGGCGCAGCGGTCTCTCGCTTCCAGCACTTTGGGGCGGATGGAGCCGCTGCTCGGGCGCGGGTTTGTCACTGCACAGCAGGTCGACCAAGCACGCACGGCGCAGCGTACCGCGCAGATTGCGTTGCAGCAGGCCCGGCTGCAGGCGGACGAGGCGCGCCAGGCCATCACCAACACCAAGCCCACCGAGGCGGAGCTGGAAGGCGCGCGCGCGACGCTCGCCCTGGCCGAGCGCGACCTCAGCAAGACGGTCGTGCGCGCGCCTTGCGACGGCCGGATCACCGCGCTCGACATCGCGGCCGGTGAGTTCGCGGCCACCGGCCACCCCCTTTTCACGATCATCGACACCGAGCATTGGTATGCGATCGGCAATTTCCGTGAGACCGACCTCGCAGGAATCGAGCCGGGGCAAGGGGCGACCGTCTACATCATGGCGCAACCACACCGCCCGGTGCGCGGCGAGGTCGACAGCCTGGGCTGGGGTGTGGCGTCGGATGTCAGCGCCACATTTGGCGGCCTCCCGCATGTCGAGCGTACCCTTAACTGGGTGCGGATCGCGGCCCGTTTTCCAGTACGCGTCCTGCTCGACGCGCCGCCCGACGACCTGATGCGCTATGGCGCCACGGCCGTAATCGTGATCGAAAAATGAAGGCGCATGCCGCACGTCGCGGCCCGCCGCCGGAGGTGGATGAGGGCGACGCACGCAACCTAGTCGCGCTGTTGCGGCGCGAGTTGCGTCCAACCCCCGGCCGTCTCGGCGACTCGGTCCGCATCGTCATTGTGGTGCTGGCCGCGGTGGCCATCGCGGAGACGTTCCGCATCCCTGAGATCGCCGTCTCGGCCTATATCGTTCTGTTCCTGTCGGGCCGCGAGGCGGTGACCACCGTGCGGACATCGCTGGCCGCAGGCATCGCTGTCGTGTTGGCGATTTTCGCGACAATCGCGGTTTTCATGCTCAGCCTGTCGGAACCAGCGCTCCGCGTACCGCTAATGGCGGTAACGACGTTTGGCGCGATGTTTCTCTCGCGGGCCGCGACATTGGGGCCCGTGTTCTTCGTCGCCGGCTTCGTCATCGCCTACGGGCTGACCTTGGGCGACCAGGTTCTCGGCCTCGCTCTGCAGCCCGCGACCATTAGCAACGCGCCGCAGTTCGAGTTGCCGGAAATTTTCTTCGTGCCGCCTGAGGAAGCTTTGGTGCGCTTCCTGCTGTGGTTTAGCCTATCTGTCCTCGTACCTGTCGCGCTGCTGATCTCCGCCAACCTGCTGACCGGGCGGGACCCGGCCCGCCTTCTCCGCAGCGCGTTGGGCGAGCGGCTGGCGATCGCGGCGGGTTTTTGCGCGGGCGAGAGCGGGGCGGAACGCCGGCTCGAAGCCCAGGCTTTCGAAGGCACTGCGCAGCTGCGCAAGTTGCATAATCTCGCCGGCGCGTTTGCCCGCGGCCAGCGCCGCCCGACTTTGAGTGTCTCGCTGATCGACGACATCGCCCGGCTCGGCCTCCTGCTGGTTGCCTGGTTCCGCGTCGAGGGCGCCTCTCGCAACGCATTGCGCCCGGCGGCGGGTGCTTGTCGGCAGGCGGAACGGGCGCTCGAGGACGGGGAAGCCCCCGACGCCGAACCGGTCGCGATCACCGCGACCGGCGCCGCCCGCCCGTTGGCCGACGCGATCACACGCACGCTGCGATCGATTTACGAGACATTGGCGGCAACACCTGGGACGGCTTCTCCGAAAGAGAACGCCGCGGCTGGCTCGCCCGAACGGCTGCTGGCCGCGGATGCGTTCAGCAATCCGGAATATGTTCACTTCGGGCTCAAGGTCACGGCGGCGGTGATGACCTGCTATTTCGTCATGAGCATGACCGACTGGCCGGGCATTCATACCTGCATAATCACCTGCTTCTTCGTCGCCCTCGGCACCGTCGGCGACACGCTGCACAAAGCGACACTCCGCTTTTTCGGCTGCCTGATTGGCGCCGGGCTCGGCCTCGGCGCGATCCTGCTGCTGATGCCGCGAATGACCGATCTCGGCGACCTCCTTCTGCTGCTGGCGCCAATAACCTTGCTCGCGGCCTGGGTCGGCTATAGCAGCGAGCGCATCTCCTACGCCGGCTGGCAGATCGGGCTCGCCTTCTACCTTGTCGTGCTGCAGGGCTACGGCCCGACGATCTCCATGTATACGGCGAGGGACCGAACCATCGGCATCCTGTTCGGCAACATCGTGATTTCCGTGATTTTCATGACGATTTGGCCGGTGAGCGTGGCCAACGTTGTGCGTACGCACCTCGCCAGGGCGTTAGAGCAACTGGCGACGCTGGTGGGTTTGGGTGCCCGCGCCGGTGGTGAGATTTCTCAGTCCGATCGGTCGGCGGCCGCCACGGCGTTCGGGCAGGCAATCGCGCAAGCACGCGCGGTCCTGGTCAACGACCCGTTCGAGACCAGCGAGGTACGGCGCGCCCTCGGAAGGCGGCCGATCGATGCGAGTGTGGTCGCGGAGGTCGGGCTGCTGTTCATTCCCATCTCGCTGATCCTCGACCTGCGCGCGGAGCCGGGCTGGCGCCAGCTGTCGGAGCCGATGCGCGACGCAATTTTCTCTTATAAGCAAGCGCTCGCGGGTTGGTTCCGGAAAGCAGCGTCGTGGGCACGTAGCGGCGAGGGAGCGGGCGAGGTGGTAGATGGCCTACCGAAGCCGCCGGTGCTGTCCGGCCCGGGTGATCACCTTACGGCGCTCGCGACGTGGTATGGCCTGCTGCACCAGGACATCCGCAAAATTCTCGACGAGGTTGGCCCAGAAGCGACGCCGCTAATCCCGCAGCCGGTCGGAGATGCATTGCATGCCGCCGGCTAGGTTCCGGCGGAGTGCGCTGGCCGGATGCGCGCTGCTCGGCGCCTGCAACGACACGAGCGACTTGGCACCGGCATCGCCCGACACCCCGTGGCAATTCGAGCCGTCCAAAGAAGCGCCAGCAGCCCCGGCATCCGCCGCCGTCGGGGCCCGGCGGTTCGCGGTGCCGGACAACACGGCAGTCCAGTTGTCGTCACCCGCCGATATCGACCCCAACCATGTCTATTCTCTCGTCGAGCTGATCGATATCGCCCAGCGCCGCAACCCGTCTACGCGTGTCGCCTGGGAACAGGCGCGGCAAGCGGCGATCAATGTCGGCATCGCCCGCGCCGCTTATCTTCCGGCGCTGACGGCGAGCGCCGTCGCCGGCTGGGAGCATTTCGCAACGCCGTTCCCGAGCAACCTCGTCCCGCAAGGCTTCATCATTTACAACGCTCAGGAGTTCATCCCGCAACTCGCCGTAACCTATTTGCTGTTCGATTTCGGCGGCCGCTCGGCTGCGGTCGACGCGGCGGGTCAGATTTCGATCGCCGGAAACGTGGCGTTCACCGCGGCGCATCAGCAACTGATCTACAACGTGGCCCGCGCATACTTCACGCTGGACGGCGCCGATGCCGCATTGCGCGCGGCGCGGCAAGCCCTCGCCGATGCGAAAGTGGTGCAGCAATCCGCCGAGGCGCTGTTCGGCCGCGGCCTCGACACAATTGTGGACGTACAACTCGCCCGTCGCGGGACAGCGCAGGCGCAATACGATCTCGCGCAGGCGGACACGGCGCAGCACGATGCGATGTACACGCTCCTTGCGGCGATGGACTTGCCCCCGACCACAAAGCTGCGCGTGGCAAACGCGGCCGAGCGCCCATTACCGCCGCGCACCGCGCGCGCGGTCGACGATGTGCTCAGCGCCGCGCTGCATCAGCGGCCCGACCTGCTCGCGAACGTGGCGAAGCTGCGCGCGTCGGATGCGGAAATCGCGGCCGCACGCTCCGCCCTGTTCCCGAAAGCTTTGCTGAGCGCGAACGTGCAGGGCAATATCGGCCGGCTCAACGTAAATAATTCTCCCTATTTCCCGGTGGAAAAGCCGCAGGGTGCGGCGTTGCTCAAGTTCGAATGGCCCCTCTACACAGGCGGACTGCTGCAGAACAAATTGACCCTTGCGCAGTCGAAGCGTGAAGAAGCAGAGGCCGCGCTGAAGGAGCGCACTGATCAGGCTTTGCGTGAGGTAGCGCTCGCCTACGACCAGGTCGATACCGGGCTGCAGCAATACGATGCTGCCATTGCGCTGCGGACTGCATCCGAGGCGGCCTTCCACAGCGCCAGTGATTCTTATGCGCATGGCGTCGGTACGTTGACCGATGCGACATCCGCGCAAACGGGGCTCGCCACGGCGCGCGCCGCAGTGGCGCGAGCGCACGCCCAGTCGTTGATCAACGGAGCGGCACTTGCCTTTGCGACGGGTGAGCTGACGTCAAGCACCGATTTCGCCACCAGCACACCCCGGTAACGCTGGCTGAATGACGGGCTTCCATCCTCACGTCGGGTGACGGATTTCGAGGCAAGATCCGCCCGCTGATCACCACCTGCCGCCGTAGTCGGCGTTTCCTCGCCGCGCTGGCGGTGTTGGCGCGCCCGTGGTTAAATCCGGCCGCGATGCGGCGAGGGAACATGCCGTTGCGGAGGCGCCACAACCGGAAGAGGCCGGACAATTCGAGCAACGCCGTCCCTATCCGCAAAGGACGGTGTGGCTTGGCGATCGTGCTCGTGGCGCTGATGCTTTGTCCCGCCGCCGTCGCGCCCGCACAGCCGACGGACCGCGCGCCCGACACGATGGAGGCGCGCCTGCGCGCCTGCACACCCTGCCACGGCCGGCAGGGTGAAGGGACGAACAACGATTACTTTCCGCGTCTCGCCGGCAAGCCGTCCGGCTACCTGATGAATCAGCTGGTGGCGTTTCGCGACGGGCGGCGCCGCTACCCGCCGATGAATTATCTGCTCGAATACCTACCCGACGCCTATCTCCAGAAGATAGCGGACTACTTCGCGGCGTTACGCCCGCTATCGTTGCCGCAAACGGTTGCCGATGTGAGCCCGGCTGTGCTGGCACGCGGGCGCGAACTGGTTAGCGAAGGCGATCAGGCCCACGGCGTGCCGCCATGCTCTAGGTGTCACGGTCCCAAACTGACCGGAATGGAACCTGCCATCCCCGGCCTCGCCGGCCTGCGCGCGGCCTATATCAGCGCGCAACTCGGCGCCTTCCGTTACGGCACACGGACGGCGGCCGAACCGGACTGCATGCAACTCGTCGCCGCCAGCCTCAGCGAAAGCGACGTCACCGCCGTCGCCGCCTGGCTCGCCTCGCAGCCGATCCCGCCCGACCCGTCGCCCGTGCCGAAAGGCACGCTGCCGATGCTGCTTGATTGCGGGAGCGAACCGAATTGAGAAGGGAAGGCGCTGTACGGATTCTCCGGACGCTGCCAATCCTTCTCGCTGGCTGGCTTCTCGCAGGCTTCTCTTCCATAGCCAACTCCGAAGACGCGGCCGTGATAGCGAAAGGCGAATACCTCGCCCGCGCCGGTGACTGTATCGCCTGCCACACGAATCCCGGCGGTGCTTTATTTGCTGGCGGCTTTCCGATGGCTACACCGTTCGGCACGATCTATTCGTCCAACATCACCCCCGATAAAGATACCGGTATTGGCGCGTGGACCGCCGACCAGTTCTACGGAACTATGCACACGGGCCGCTTTCCGGATGGCGGTCTGATCTATCCGGCCATGCCGTTCGGCTCGTACACGAAGGTTACACGCGAGGATTCCGACGCGATCTTCGCCTATCTTCGCTCGGTCCCGCCGGTGCATCAGCCGAACCGGCCGAACGGCCTGCGTTTTCCATTCAACAACCGCCAGCTCATCGTGGGTTGGCGCACGCTGTTCTTTCAGGAAGGGGAATACCTGCCCGATCCAACAAAATCCGCGGAATGGAATCGCGGAGCCTATCTCGTGGAGGGACTAGGCCATTGCGCTATGTGCCATTCACCGATCAACGCCCTCGGCGGCACCTCCGAATCGAAGGCGTTCGAGGGCGGCCTGATCCCCATGCAGAACTGGTACGCGCCCTCGCTCACCTCGAACAAGGAGGCGGGGCTCGGCGAGTGGAGCATCGACGAGATCGTCGATCTGCTCCGTAGTGGGGTATCGCATCGCGGCGCCGTGTACGGCCCGATGGCGGAAGTCACGTTCAACAGCCTGCAATTTCTGAACGACAGCGATGTGCGCGCGATGGCGATTTATTTGAAGAGCCTTGGCGAGGGCAACCCGCTCGCGGCCGAGGTTTCCGGGATTCCAGCGCCCGAGAGCAGCCTGCTGCTGAGTTTTGGTGAGACCGTCTATGAGACTCATTGCGCCAGCTGCCATGCAAAGGACGGTCGCGGCATGCCGCCCAACTATCCGCCGCTGGCAGATAATCCGTCGATCCAAATGGAATCGTCCGTGAACCCGGTTCGCATGGTCCTCAACGGCGGCTTTCCGCCCGGCACAAAGGATAACCCGATGCCATACGGCATGCCGCCTTTCGCGCAGACACTTTCCGACGACGAGGTTGCCGCCGTCGTGACCTATATCCGCGCCGCCTGGGGCAACCGAGGGTCAGCGGTCTCGTCGCGCCAGGCCAACGAGTTGCGCACGGCGCCTTTGGATTGATGTACCAATGATAAATTCCGACCCCGCCACCGACGAAGGTGATGCGAGCACGCAACAAGACGCCGACGTGAACGCTATCTTGCGATCGGGCGCAAAGGGCGCAGTTGTGCTTGCCGGCCTCGCGACCGCCATCGTCGTGGCGATCTGGCTCGCGTTCTACCTGCTCGTCTTCGTGCCGCGAGCGATCCCGCCGTGAGCCATCTCTCGACTTCCGACGAGGACGCCGATCGCGGCGAGCGGACCGAACACCGTTGGGCCACAGCTGCGGTCATGATCCTGGCACTCATGGTCGTCGTGGCGACCTTTGCCGCGCTCTATCATGGGGCCATGCCGCAAAGCCGCGTCGAGACCGCCGACCCGCGGACCCTGCATCTCGGCGGAGAATTCATCGAAAGCAATTTGGGCAGCGCGCTCGAGCCTGATGGTGCCGTCACCGTGCGATTTATCGGCCAGCAATATTCCTTTACCCCGTCATGCATCGTCGTACCGACCGATACGCCGGTCACGTTCCGCGCGACCAGCGCCGATGTCGTGCATGGCTTCCTGATCGACGGGACAAACATCAACCTGATGCTGGTGCCCGGCTATATCTCCAGCCTCCGGGCACGCTTCGAGACACCAAGCGAACGTCTGATGCCCTGCCACGAATTTTGCAGCGTCGGCCATGAGGGCATGTGGGGCAGGATCAAAATCATCGATAAGGCCGCGTTCTTGCGTATGGCAGCCGAGCGGCGGAGGCTGAGCTGTGTGGACTAGCCGGCGGTTGGTCCTCGCCCATCTGTGGTTCGCCTTTGCCGGCTTTGGTGCTGCACTGCCGCTTGGCGAGTGGCAGATGTTCATCCGTAGCCCATTACACTCATGGATCAGCGATCCCGAGTGGTACTACCGCTCGGTCACGGCCCACGGCACGACGATGGCCTATGTCTTCCCGACGCTCGTTGCCATGGGGTTCGGATATTTCGTAACCGAGGAAGCGCTCAAGCGACCCCTGGTTGGCCTCCGCTGGGCCTGGCTCGGATTTGCGCTCGTTGTCATCGGCACGATCGCGGCAATTGTTCCAGTAGCGATGGGGTTGGCGTCGGTACTGTACACCTTCTACCCGCCGCTGATCGGCGACCCGTTCTACTACATCGGAGTTGTCCTCGTGGTGGTCGGGTCGTGGGTCTGGGTCGCGCTGATGTCGATCAACATGTACCGCTGGAAGCGGGACAATCCGGGTGCACCGGTTCCCTTTCCGATGTTCGCCACGGTCGCCGGCTCATACCTGTGGGCCTGGACCGCAGTTGGTGCAGCGCTCGAACTGCTGTTTCAGATTATCCCGGTAGCACTCGGCTGGCGCAGCACGATCGACGCTGGGCTAGCGCGCATCTTCTTCTCCTGGACACTGCACGCGATCGTCTATTTCTGGCTGATGCCGACCTACATCGCTTACTACACGATCGTGCCGAGGGCGATCGGCGGCCGGCTGTTCAGCGATACGATGGGGCGGATCGCCTTCATCCTGTTCCTCATCGTTGCGATGCCGATCGGGATCCATCACGCGTTCGAGGATCCGCAGGTCGGCTCCGGCTTCAAATATTTGCACTCGGTGTTCACTGCGATTGTCGCGTTGCCGACCTTCCTGACTGTGTTCACGATCTGCGCATCGGTCGAGATCGCCGGGCGGTTGCGCGGCGGTAAAGGGGTTCTGGGGTGGCTGAAGGCGCTGCCGTGGCGCAACCCGGTCATGCTCGGGGCTGCCCTGTCCTTTGTCATGCTCGGGTTCGGCGGCGCCGGCGGACTGATCAACATGAGCTATCAGCTAAACGCCACCGTCCATAACACGCAATGGATTACCGGCCATTTTCACCTGATCTTCGGCGGCGCGATCGTCATCATGTATTTCGTGATCGCCTACGACATCTGGCCGCATTTGACCGGGCGCACGCTCGACAGCTTCGGCCTGATGCGCGCGCAGCTCTGGACGTGGTTTATTGGCATGATCGTGTTGACCTTCCCGTGGCACTGGGTCGGCATTCTCGACATGCCCCGACGGATGGCGTTCTACGACTACACGGACCCGGCGATCGCCGCGCAGGCGGCATCGGTGACGATGTCGGTCATCGGCGGCGCGATCCTGGTGTTGTCTGGCGTGCTGTTCTTCGTCGTGCTGGCGCGCGGGCAGACGGCGCCGCCGACCGAGCCGGCGGCCTACCGCTTCAGCGTCGCGGTACGCCCGCCGCGCACCTTGCCGGCAGCGCTCAATGGCTTCGGGCTGTGGCTTGGCCTGATGGTGGCGCTGACCATCGTGAATTACGGCTTTCCGATCGCGCATTCCCTGGCAACGCCGGGCACGGCGGTGCCGGCCGTCAAGGTCGGGGAGCGGTGGTGACCCGCGACAGAACCGCGTCCCTTCGCAATCCGTGGTTCACCGCCAGCGTCGGGATTACCGCGGCGATCGCCATTGTAGCAGCCGTCGTCGGCTTCGTGTGGCTGCCGCTTCAGCATCCGGGCGAGCAGTTCAAGGGCGTTTGGGACGCGATCTGCAGTGCCGCCGGGCTCGTTAGGAACGCAGCTTCCGGCACGCAAATCGTTCGCGCCGATTATCTGACGACGAGCGTCGAGATCGACCCGCAGATGTTGCAAGGCGCGAGCGCGGAATCGATCGGGCGGGGCGCAACATTGGCTCTGCGCTGCACGATGTGCCATGGCGCCCGCGGCCTGAGCCAAGCAGATACTCCCGATCTCGCCGGGCAATACCCGGTGACGATATACAAAGAGCTCGTCGACTTCAAAACGGGCGCGCGCGCCAGCGCGGTGATGGCCCCACTTGTGGTCGACCTCAGTGACGCAGATATGCGCGATCTGGCGGCCTATTACGCCTATTTGCCGCGCGTCACTAACTCAGGTCCTGCCGCCGGCAAGCCGCCGCGCATCGTCACAAGCGGCGCACCTTTGCGCAGCATCGCGCCGTGTGGGGCCTGTCACGGCGAAGTCGACAGCAAAGCCAGCGCTGCGTGGCTCGAGGGACAGCCCGCGATCTATCTGCGCACTCAGCTCGCAGCTTTCGCGACCGGCGCTCGGCACAACGACATCGGCGAGCAGATGCGCAACGTCGCGCGCCGGATGACACCTGAGGAGATCGATGCCGCAAGCCGGTTCTACGCGGGCAGTCCGTAGGACGACGAGACTTGCGGTCACGGTGGAGCCGCCAGAGAAGCTTTGGATGCTGTCTAGCTCCGCACAGCATTTCCACACGATCGCGGTCGTGGTCGTCCTCGCTGCGGCAGCCGGCATTCAGGCATTCCTGATCCAATGGGGCGGTCAGTGCCGACCTCACGGGGGCGGCGTGGGCGGCTGCAATTCGCTTTGCAGAAAGGCGAGGAGCTTCTCCCTGACTTCGCAGCGCAGGTCCCAGGTCTGCCCGGGGCTGCGGGCGCTCACCAGAGCCCG
>Ga0306921_10006128_pt1 | contig 12532 bp, 10 predicted proteins | sample sta12Cox44000080_FD_203760 | JGI IMG/M metagenome (GOLD analysis project Ga0306921, IMG submission 203760) | Lab enrichment of tropical soil microbial communities from Luquillo Experimental Forest, Puerto Rico - statoxic.12C.oxic.44.000.080 (v2)... | ecosystem: Environmental > Terrestrial >... | reverse complement strand
GGCACGATCAGTTCAATGCCTCGCTTGTGCAAGCGGCGGCGCAACGGGTCGGAATCGTATCCGGCGTCGGCAATCACCCGCTCCGGCTTTTGCCGCGGGCGGCCTTGCGGTCGCGGAACGCGGACTTCTTGGAGCGTGGCTTCCGCAAGCTTAACTTCACTGGGGGAGGCACTTTCCAACCGAACTCCCAGCGGAAGACCTTCACCGTCGACCAGTACCATCCACTTCGTGCCCTTGCCCCGCTTGGTTTTGCCGACGGCAGCGCCCCCTTTTTCGCTGGGGCGAAGCTGCCGTCGAGAAAGGCCTCGTCCCACTTCAACAGTCCCTCTTGGTCCAGCGCTCCCAGCAGCGCTCGCCAAGCATGGAGCCAGACGCCTTCCTCCTCCCATTGCTTGAGCCGCCGCCAGCAGGTCGAGGGCGAAGGAAACTCGTCGGGCAGAAATCGCCACGCTGCGCCGGTCTGCAGAATCCACAAGATGCCTTCGAAACAAGCTCGGTTGGGGGCAGCCGGACGGCCTCGTCGATCCCGTCGCTTTCGCGGTGGAGGAAGAAAAGCTCCCACCAACTCCCATTGCTCGTCGGTCAACAGCTTCTGCCGAAGTTTCATGACAGAAGCTCAACCCTTAATCCGCCTCAAACATAAGTACCTGACCTGAGGCCGAACCTATTTTTGAAACACGCTCTACTCAATGGGGCGGGTGTTACCAAAGATTCTCGCCCCAGAACCAGACGATTTCTTGATGTCCTCTGTATACCTATGAGTGGAGGGAACTACCGCATGCTGAGAAAAGACTACGTTCGCGACGGCAATCGCAGGATCATCGGATCGGTCACCACGGGCTACAGCGGCGGCACATCTGATGTCGTGCGCGATGAGCACAACGAAATCACGGGCAGCACCAGCGACCTCTTTCACACGACCCGCGACGGAAGCGGAAGGCTGGTTTCTACCAACACGAGCGATCCCGGTTTGGTGATTGGGCAAAAGAAGTAGCGCCGACCGCAAACTCCCCTACCGTCTCAACTCCTCCCCCTCTTGGCACCTACGAGGAACATGCCTTATGCGATCTCCGTCGTCCGAGACCATTGAATGCCCATTGTGCTCCGGGGCAGGCGAACTCACCCGCGCAGAGGTTCTGGATCGCCTCGGAGTAAAGGACTTCGCCCGTGTCGCCCAGTTGTCCGCCGAGGAAGCCTTCCGCCTGCTTCAGCAAAAGCACTCCAATGATCACCAAAGCGCATGGGCGCGGTTCGAGGCGGAACTCACGAAGCGCACTGCGGAGTTGAGAGACAGGTTTAAGGACGAACTGCACCTCGCCGTGTCAGAGAGGGAGAATCTGTCGCGCCGGGTCGAGGATTGTTTGCGGGAACTCGCGCAGGTTCGCGAACGGAATCTAGAACTCGAAGGAGAAATGTCGAAGGCGGCCCGAATTGGAAAGCGTGAGGAAGTGACTTTCGAACGGGAAGTGCGGACGTGGGCAGGCGTCTGGATTAGCGACAAGCTCCCGCGCAATGGGGATTTCATTCTGGCGTACCGCGCACCGAACGGCGAGCCTGTAGACCCCCGAATTCTCATCGACAACAAGGACAAATCGACCATCGCGGAGAGCGACATCGACAAGCTGGTGCGGGATGCACGTGAACGCTGGATTAGCGTTGCGGCGCTGGTTGCCCATGACGAGAGCCAGCTTCGTCAGGTTGATCGCGAATCCCGTTGGAGTCGCAAGGACGGAGTCTGGTTGTTGCGAACCACCCGGCAATGGATTGCCCGCGACTTCGACCTACTCAAGCCGATCTTTGAGCGCGTGCGAGACCAAGGCTTCGACTTGCTGGAGAAAAATGCTGTTCTTGCCAACGAGCTTCGCCGGACGCTACCTGAGATCGACCGGATCGAGAAGGAACTGAGCAAGGCGGCGAAGGCGATTCAATCCGTGTCGGCGATGGTCGTGCGATACCGGGAGCGGCTTCGTGATCTCTGCGACAGCACTGCCAATACAAAGATCGCTTCGGCATCTCATCGCGATCTCGACACGGTGAGCGCATAGGAGCCTTCACCCACGCTTCAGAGGAGGCAAGATGGACACTCGGACGGAGGACTCAACGACTCTACACCCTGATTCCCAGCCGATTTTTCCGAAATTGTTTACGCACAGATTTACGCAACTCTGCTGGGGCACGTCGCCTGTGAGCCTAATCTCCTGATGCTCCCACGCTCGACCGCTCCCCGACCTTCGTGACGCACACACTTCTCGTTTGTGAGATTGGCTCAACCCATTGAAACCAAACAGTGGAGTTGGTTGCGGGGGGTGGATTTGTTCTCCAGGGTACAACTGAGCCGTCGTAAGTTATTGATTTGACGAATGGCGTAAGGGCCAGAAATAGCGAGAATGGCAAGTTGGTCATTCAGTTTTCATTCAGATTTTTTCCACAGTCGGTGCCTTCCAGAATTCAAAAATATTTTTTGTGAGTGATGCTTGGCCGACGAAGAGGAACTGCAAGTAATGCTGGGACTCCGATGACAGGGCAGCGTTCTAACCAACTGAACTACGCCACCGTATAATAAGGATTGTCTGATACCTTCCGGTTCCCTCCGACACCGTCCCGTTCCATGCCGCACCATCTCGCCGTGCTGTGACAGAGAATCTGGCTGATGTAGCTAATTGAAATCAAACGGTGTCGGCGGACATTGTTTGGTACAAAAGGGTACCGGAGATCATTTCTTATCGTCCCGTTAACGTCCCCAAAATTTGAACAATCCACATATCTATTCCCGCGCCAGGCGCTGCGAATAGAAGTCAAAGCCAGTACGCTGCTCACTTCCAACCGACCGGTGGAGGGCTGGGGCAAACTACTCGGCGACAGCGCGGCCGTCACCGCCATGCTCGATCGATTGCTACATCACGGGCATGTGCTCAAATGCGGTCCGCGCAGTTGGCACGCAAAAAGAAACTTGCCGCCAAAGGAATCGGCGGAGTAAAAGAATCCTGTCCCGGCCACTCTCATTGGCCGGTTTTAAGGTGATCACTGAGGGACGCTGAACCGTTACGTGAAAAGGCGTAGTTTCTTGAGGAGTTGCGTGTATCTCTGGTCACGATGAAGACTTTTGAACAGCGGATCGGTCTTCATCTCAGGCAGTCCGGCATCCCTCTGTTCATAAGCGCGTTCTAACCATCCAAAGGCCTTGTCGGTCTCTCCGCGAAACGAATAGGACTGAGCAATCTGAAAGGCGCCGTCTGTCCCGTATTTCGCAATAAGCGCCGCGAGCGCAGCATTTGAATCTTGTTCACGGTCAAGCGCGTGAAACACCAACACTTCGCCGGTGAGCTTGCCCCATTCGAGTGTTTCATTCTCAACCTCTGCGAGCGCCTGCTGCGGCTGTCCCTTTGCGATGAGAACCTTACCCAGCGTGAGGTGGGCAAGCGCCGCCCCGGGGTTCAAGTCCAGAGCTTTTCGAACTTCGGCTTGCGCCTCCTCGTAACGTCCTGCCACATAAAGCAGGTATCCCATTCCCAAGTGTGAATCGGTACGAAGAGGATCAACATCGACTGCCTGTTTATATAACTTGATAGCCGCATCGAGATTCCCCAGCTCCCTTGACAGGTATGAGCGGACTAGGAAGACCTCCGCGCTACCAGGTTCCAGGGCTGCTGCTTTCGTGAGACAAGCGTTGGCGGACTCCCAATCCCAGTCGTAATAGATTTGCGTCTCTGCGACAGCCAGATAGCCCGATGCCGCATTCGGATCAAGCGCTATCGCCCGCTCGGCGTCATCACGCGCCCGTCGAAACCCTTCGGCAAAACTGGTCAAACCACCCTCAGCCATCAGGTTCTCGACTGACGCCCGCAAAGCCCAGGCAGGTGCATATTGGCGATCGAACTTAATAGCCGTATCGGTATACGCGAGCGCCCTATCAAGATCTTCCTTACCGAGTCCCCGCACACTGAAGTATTTGGCTTGCAAGTACGCCTGATAGGCTTCCGGACTGATGGTGCGGGAATTCACAGGGACATGCTGGCCATTGCTTCCCAACAACTTGGGCTGCAAGGTCTCGGTCGTCGCCTGTGCGATCTCGTCCTGGACGGCAAAGATATCGTTCATCTCCCGGTCGTAAGTCTGGGACCAAAGATGAAAACCATCATCCGTCTTAATCAATTCCGCCGTGATGCGTACGTGATTGCCGTCGCGGCGTACGCTTCCCTCAAGGACATGCGCGACACCGAGTTTGCGTCCCACGTCACGTACGTCCTCGTTCCTGCCCTTGAATTGAAAAGCGGACGACCGAGCAACGACCTTTAGACCAGCTACTTTGGCGAGGTCGTGAATCAATTGTTCGGCGAGTCCGTCTGAGAAATATTCCTGATCCTTCGTAGGGCTCATGTCCGCAAAGGGCAACACGGCGATAGAAGGCTCGCTCAACGACGAAGGTTTCACTCCATTGTGTGCGAACCGGAAGCCGCCAATCCCCACCGCTGCAACCAACGCCAGCACAGGCGCGATCACCACCTTCCACAGCGTGCCTTTGCCCACCTCTTGGTCTGAGGCCGGAGTTTCAGATCTGACGTCCATTTCTGTTGCTTTGGCGTCTGTGTCATGTGGACGGGCTAGACTTGGCGGTTCGGCGATGTTCTCATCCATTAGATCAGCAACAAAGCGGTAGCCACGCTTGGGAACCGTTTCAATGAACTCTGGCTTGTCATGCCGGTCACCCAGAATCCTTCGGATTTCCAGTACGTATTTTCTGAGAACCTCCGGATTGACGTGCGTCTCCGACCATACCGAGTCAAGGATTTCATCCTGCGTCACCACTCGCCCGGCGTGCTCGACCAAGTAGGCTAATACGTCGAAGCCCCTGGGCGCCACCGGCACACGCTCTCCATTGCGCCACAGGATGTGGTTTGTCGTGTCCAGGCGGAATTCCTTGAACAACTTCATGCGAGGCGCCTTTTGAGTTTTCTTACCGCCCTCATAGACTGAGATCTGTAAATCACGTTTTCTCCGTCGGTTGCGGGGTGACCGTCCTCGTAACAGAATTTCAACGGAAACTCCACACAGACCTCACACAAAAACTCGTCGAATTCTGTACCTTGACCACCATGCGGCAACCTTTGCATGTCCAGTTTCAGCTAGAGGAATGTTCAGGGAAAACATGTGGGGCCAGTTCTCAATTTGATATCACTGCGGCGCGGCAGGCTAGTAGTCCGACCCCGCTCTGCCGAAAGAAAGCATCATCGGGCTTGACATGACGAAGTAGCCGGTAAACCAGCCCTAGGCTGAAAGTGGTTAAAACCCAGGATTATGCATTCGATGTATCTCTGCTTCCAGAGGAATCACAATTTTTTGCAGTATTCATTCGAGCCAATACAGTCATTCATTGCTGGTTTCAACTCAAATAGTGAACATTGGAGGAAGTAGATGAGGGTTGCAGTTGATGTCCTTGGGCCTATGGAAGAACCGCGCATGGTTGTGCACGATGATCAGGTTCTTGCCATGCTGCTCCGGCCGGGCTCTATTGCGGGAGGCTTGCGCCCCTCGGAGTTGACAAACATTAACTACGATGCGGGCGAAATGATCTTATGCCACCGTCGTGTGGAACATTGGATTCGAACCGACGGCGTGGCGCTTTTATCGCTCGGCATTTCTGACGCTATGTTGACCGCGGCAAGCAATGGAGTACATGGCGTAGAACTCGCCCATCAGCCGAAGCTGGTTGACGCGCGACTGCATGCCTTGGTCACCGCCGTAAATGCAGAGAGGATTGCAGGCTTTCCGAGTGGCCCGGTATTTTTGGACGCCGTCGAGCAGGCGCTTGCCGTAGCACTGGTGGATAGTTATGCAGTGCGGCGGCCATCTGCGCCCACATATCGAGGTGGACTCGGTCCCGGTCGCCTGCGAAAGGTCAACGAGTTGCTGTCTGCGAAACTGGAAGATGGCTTGACCGTCCAGGAAATGGCGCAAGCAGTTGAGTTGAGCACTGGCCATTTCTGCCAGATGTTTCGCAAGTCCACCGGCCAGAGTCCTCATCAGTTTATTCGCCGGCACCAGGTCGAGCGAGCTAAAGAGATGTTGCGCACCGCTGAGGCACGCGTCCTGGACGTCGCCATAGCCTGCGGCTTCAAAACGCAGCAGCACTTTGCACGAGTGTTCCGTCAGGTGTGCGGGACTAGCCCTTCAGAGTATCGGTACGAATTCCTACCGTAGCGCATGCAAACGCCAAGTGCGTTACCAGTACAAATCCACACAAATCGGCTCGGTGACAGACTTTCAGGCACAACTCAATCTCCATGGCATAGGAAAAAAGACATTTGCAAATTACCGGATGGATTCCCATCCGAGACCACAAAGAAAAATGAATATGAGTGGAGGATTTCGTACATCATGACACACCCTGGTGGCTCAGATTCGCAAGTATCTCTACGAGCAGTATCCGGTGCCGCACCATCGGACAACGTAACGAAATTTCGTTTATCGACGAAGTCCGGACTCGATTTGGTCACACTTCATCGAGACCTAGCAATTGCGAGAGAGGTGCAAAGGGCGTCTTTCCCGCAACAACCTCCGGCCATTCCAGGCTTGAATTGCGTCAGCTTCTATAAGCCGGCGCGAAGCATTGGAGGGGACTATTACGATTTCCTTGCCTTACCGAATGGCTCTTGGAGTATCGCCATCGGCGATGTGTCCGGTAAAGGCATCGGTGCAGCCCTCGTGATGGCAAATCTTCAAGGGTCATTGCGAACGCAGGTCCTGCAAAGCAGAGCTGACATTGAGACCCTGATAACCGATGTCAATCGATTGGTCTGGGAGTCCTCTCCGCAGCATTTCTTCGCATCACTTTTTTACGCGGAGTATCGACCGCAGTCACGCGTCTTGAGATATGTGAATGCTGGGCACAACGCACCTATTGTGGTTCGTCGAGAACATGACGGTCACTCACTGCTTCCATTGAGCCCGGAATTTCCTCCAGTCGGTGTTCTAAAAGACACCAAATACAAGTGCACCACTTTTCAATTGGAAATAGGCGACATCTTGGTCGCCTACACAGATGGAGTCACGGAATCAGAAAATTCCGCGGGCATCGCCTTTGGACATCGACGGCTCGAACGAATCCTCTACGATTGCCGTATGCAAGATCCGCCCAACATTCTTCAGCTCGTCTTGGATGAACTGTCGGCCCACTCAGCGGGTTGTCCTCAAGCCGACGACATCACCCTTGTGGTCTCAAAAGTCGAGGCCTCAGACCTGGAAACCTCCCACGCATGCAGGGAAGGTTGGTCTGGAGCGTTTGATCGATCAGGTCTGCCATCTTCGCCGCTCTCTGAGGCGGAACTCAATGTATGAGAAAAGGGTTGCTCAGATTCGTTCTCTCAGCCTTCACGTCGAAAAGCCAGTCTAGCAATTAGGTTTCTGAAGCCCGTCGAGAATGTCGCAAGATCAGGCCCAACGACGCATATTCAGACACAGCCGAATTTCTTCGGTGTGGTTTCCTCAATTGGTACGGGGACGAGGTTCGGGCGCGAACACGCCCATGGATCACGCTTCGAGTCCACACAGAGCCAAAAGGAGGATCAGAATGAGCGAAAGAGCACATATCACGTCGATGGTAGCGATCGCTGCCTTCGGCACGATTGTCACTGCCACAATGTTGGTCAAATCTCCACGCGTACACGCACAGAGCGACAGGGCTAATCACGCCGATTCGAGAATTGAACGTGGCTTCGACATTGCACCGGTGCCACTGAAGCTCGAAGGCAAAGATCGAGCGCTGGTGGGATTGGGCAGTTATTTAGTCAACGCGGTGGCGGCCTGTAATGATTGTCACGATGCCGGCCCACAGACGCAATTTGTGGCTGGCAGAAATCCTTTTTTCGGCCAGCCGAAGAAGGTAAATCCGGCGACATACTTGGGCGGTGGCCTGGATTTTGGTCCCTTACTGCTGACGCCCGGGTCTCCACATATCGTCTCCCGCAACTTGACACCGGACAAAACCGGCCTTCCCGAAGGCGGGCGCTCGTTCTCTGAGTTTCTCCAAATCATCAGGACAGGGACAGACTTTGATCATCTACATCCGCCGTGTTCTCCTGCCGTGACCACCAACTGCCTTCCACCGCCCTTCGATGGCAATCTTTTGCAGATCATGCCCTGGCCTACCTTTCAGAACATGACCGAGCATGACATTCGAGCCATATACGAATACCTGAGCGCTATACCTTGCATCGAAGGACCACCGCCTCCCAGCGTATTGCACAATGATTGTCCATAACAATCGGGCAACCCAGCGCATCGACGGAATCTCCCCCGGACCTCGCAAGCCTGGGGAGAATTCGTCTGGCATGTAGCCGACCTCGCCTCCGCACCAAGAGATTTCAAAATCCGAAAGTCAGACCCGTACAGGTAGGTGTTCTCGCAATCATGAATATAGATATGGAATCAGTGCACGATGCAGTATCGGTTCGCCCTGACGGCAAATCCGTTCCGGTGATTCGCGGCTTTCCGGGACTGGGAGTCCTCCGCCAGTTGCGCCGGAACGCACTTGAGTTTTTCTCCGAGACGGTGAAGCGATATGGAGATCGGGTCGAGCTTCGAGTTTTGGGAAGACGCATTCTCCTCATCACCCATCCGGCTGATGTTAACGATGTACTAAATGCCGCTGATTTCGGACGATCGTCTGAGGTGAAAAAACTGCGGCGAGTTTTTGGCAATGGTATCTATTCCAGCGAAGGCGAACGCTGGCGAATGCAGCGGCGTGCTCTGCAGCCAGCATTTCGTCTCAACCTCGTCATGACGAGTGCCTCGATGATCGTCGAGCACATGACAGAATGTGTTGCCAAATGGCGGCCTGGCGAGACGTTGGACGTACTACAGGAAATGATCGGTTTCACATCGGATGTTATTTGCGAGCTAATCTTTGGTAAGGAACAGAGCTCGGACGCCAAGGACATTGCCAAATCAGTTTCAGTTATCCTCGAAACCCTCCGGACTGAAATCCTCTACCTAGAGTTATGGCAGAAGCTTCCTCTTCCGCGCAGCAGGCGCTGGAACCAAACAATAAAGAGTTTCCATGCCGCAGTCAGCAATATGATTGCGGAGCGTCGGGCGGGAAGCCCGGACGGTGAGGACTTGCTCAGCATTTTGCTCAAAGCGAAGGATGAGAATGACTGGGGAATGCCAGACGAATATGTCTATGACGAAGTCGTAACAATGTTTGTGGCTGGGCAGGAGACCTCGGCGGTTGCGCTCTCGTGGGCGATGGCGTTATGCGCGTTGCATACGGAGGTCCAGGAAGAAGCAGCGATAGAGATTGCAGAAGTCACCAACGGACGTGAAGTGAGGGCGGAAGACTATTCCCGCCTGAAGTTCCTCAATGCGATTGTGCACGAGACTCTTCGCCTATATCCGCCATTGTGGACGATAGGGCGCAGCGCGATCCGTGACACAAGGTTAGGCGAGTTGCAGGTACATGCAGGAACGGAGGTCTGGATCCCCATTCGCGAGATCCATCGTGATGCACGCTGGTTTCCTCAGCCAGAAAGATTTAACCCGCACCGCTGGAGCCACAGTATTCGACAATCAATGGTCAGCTATATTCCGTTTGGCGGAGGAATGCGAAGCTGTATCGCTCAACACTTTGCAATGGCGGAACTGGTGCTTGGACTTGCGGTGATGCTATCTCGATTCCGATTCCGGTTGGAACCGGGGGCGAAGACCGACGCGGATGCGTGGCTCACGCTGCGCCCAAAGAATGGAGTGCGGGTGATCGTATCACCGCGTTAAAGTTTGCGCAGCGCGGTTGCCGAACCGGGCGTAGCCAGGGAGTTGCGAGCCTCCGGTTTCGGACGATCAAAGCTGGGAAGTACCGATTTGCCGGCGCCGACACAGCATTCGAATTTCCCGCCGGTACGTTCTTCACTTAGGTCGATAGGTGTGCTGCCGCTCCTGCATCAGTCGAATGCCGATCGGTATCATAACCCTCGAACGTTGACAAGTAGGAGTTCCTACGGTGTGTTTCTAGTTGAATGCGATCACTGCACCGACACGGTAATCTCCCACCCGGAGGCGGCGCTCGTTTGGTGATCATTGTGAACGATCGCCGCTTTGGTGATTTTCACTGGGAAGCGTCCAGTGGTCTTCGCCTGGAAGGTCAGTGTGATAACCACCCCCCGACCTGATATTCCCTCCGACTCAGGCGGGCGAGATGGAGTGATCTCGACGGTACCTAGACGCTCTTTATCATACGTAACCCGAAAAGGGACAGAATGTACATCCTTCGCTCCGGATATCGCCACATGGAGGGTGAAGGTTGCACCTGTGGCTACCGAGATTGCAGTTGGATCAAGTTCCAGAGTGACACTTGCTTCGCCGGGAGCCATTGCCGACGGTATAGTCCCTGATGCATTGCCGGATTCTTGGTTCGATTGGTTCCGGTGCGTGGCGCAGGTGTAATGGAAGTTGCCGTCCCTACATCGATAGTCCTCCCATTAAACTCATTCAGATCTTTACGCCGAACGATATCCGGTTAACGAAGACAGGATCTAGGGCACACACCACGGCTTCCGTCTGAGAGGTGCGCCGGTTGCACCCCGGAGGGCACAAGACTGAGCACTCCGGGATTCTTCACGTACGGTGCAAAACGACGACCATACAACTCTGAACGCTCGCCAGGATACGGATGAACATCCCAAAGAACAATGAAGTGGCGATTTAAGTCTGCTCCAGTGTGCTCTCCCGCGCCCACTAAGTGATGCTCAACGGTGACGCCGCTCCATGCGAGCTCGACCTGCTAGCCCTACTTCCCTCGACCGACTGTGGCGGTCGCCGGACGTTCACGTAACCCATCCTTAAACCCAATTCATACGCACTGCACACCCAGTGGCTCAATGCGTACGCAGCTTTGTGTCGCCGAGTCGGCTCATGATGCAGGCTCATGTGGACAAATCCGCAGGATTCGGCCCAGAGCCATAGTCGCAGGCACAACTCCCTACCGCCTTTGCTATTTACTTGGGTGTGACAATCGCGAAGTCGGACACCCATAGCCAGATCACAGAAACCTGGCTCCACGGAAGAGGCCGATTGAGCGTTGAGCCACTGCAAAGGAGAGCAGTCCAGTGACATTCCAAGAAGCCCCAACCGGACGCCAGGCGGTCTCTGCCGCCAACCCCAATAATACGAATGATAAATTGTCGAAGTTGAAGGTCTTCAAACGAGGCAGGTCTCGTGAACTTTCCAAGTGGTACTTGGGCATTTTGACCACGAACCTCGCGCAGCCGGAAGACACCAATGGAGCCTTCTTCTTAGTAGAAGCGACTCTGGCACCCGGGACTGAACCACCCCCGCATGTGCATTCGCGTGAAGACGAACTCTTCTATGTCCTGGAGGGAGAGTTCGACATGTATGTGGGAGAGGAAGCTTTTAAGGTGACGACGGGGGAGTGCATTTTTCTCCCGAGATTAAAGCCGCACGGATTCATTATCGGTTCGCCTCGCATTCGCGTACTTACTCTGTTCGTCCCCGGAGGTGTGGAGGGGTCTTTCCGCGGCATGGGCTCGCCGGCTCAACATCTGGACCTTCCCGCTGTGGCGCTCACCTATTCAGAGGCCGATTTCAAGCAGACGGTGCAACGATTCGCTGAGTACGGCGTACGGATTCTGACTCCAGATGAGGTTGCGGTTGAACTGCCCTTGTATCCTAAGCGGTTCCTGCGAAGCCCCATTGAGAGCGTGCGTCGAAAAGTGGCTGACATTAATCGCTGGGAGGCGAAGTGGAGGAGAATGCGAATTCCTAAAAGGGACGTAGCAATTCTGGTCGCGTTCGCGATTGGCGGAATGAACCAGGACTTTGCACAGGACACAACCGAAAGGCTTAGGCCATTGGTGGAAACATCGGCGCGCAGATTGGCGCTTGCAAGAGAGGTCGCACTTGCAAAATGGGACACTCGATCTCCGGTCGAGGACCCTGCCCGAGAGGCAGAGGTGATTAACGCTGCCGTCAAGGACGCCGTGTCAAGAGGGTTGAATCCCACGTGGGCTTCCCGTTTCTTTAGAGCCCAAATCGAGGCTAATAAGATCGTCCAGTATTATCTCCTGGCACAATGGTATCGCGCAGGCACCGCGCCTGCGCATCGGCCGATCAATCTGGATGTCGTGATTCGTCCCGAGCTCGATCAAGTTGAAAAGAAGTTGGTGGAAGTACTGGTGGACACCGCCCCGATCCGTGCGGGCGCAGCCTGTCAGGCCGCCACGGCCAAGGCCGTTGGGAAATATCTGGCGGCCCATAAACATGATATTGACCCGCTACTGGCGATCGCGTTGGATCGAGCGATGGCTGCGACCTGTTACGATTCAAAGTAACCCACACCTAGCAGGCCGTGGCGGAACTGCTCATGTTTCGTGACCTGTGACGAGGCGTGCGGCAATGGCAGCGCCGCAGACCACCCGTTTCGTAGCAGTGCGCGAAGCTGCGTTCGATCAGCTCCCCGCGCCGTCGGAGTAAGCTCTTGCCGTACTCGCCCCGCACCCGTCGCCGGTTCTCGTACACCGCC
>Ga0306921_10006125_pt1 | contig 12535 bp, 16 predicted proteins | sample sta12Cox44000080_FD_203760 | JGI IMG/M metagenome (GOLD analysis project Ga0306921, IMG submission 203760) | Lab enrichment of tropical soil microbial communities from Luquillo Experimental Forest, Puerto Rico - statoxic.12C.oxic.44.000.080 (v2)... | ecosystem: Environmental > Terrestrial >... | reverse complement strand
TCAATACGGGCGCCAACTGCTCGTCGTCAGTCACGGGGTGCCGCAAGTCGCCGAGGTCGCTTTCGGCTATGTGCCGAAGGGCGAGGTGCGGCGGATCATTTATGGGGTCAATTGGTCGGTGGCAATTGGCCACACGCCGTTCCGCAATCTTGGGCGCGCCGCCGAGAGCCTCGATAGTCTACTGACCGAGCAGCGCGCCGGTCGCGACGAGTCGGTGCGCCTATTAATCCACCTGGCCTCGCCATGGATCCAATACACTGACCGCGGCAAGAGCTCGATCAGCCTCGACGACGACGAGGAGGACGACGAGGACGAGGAGGGGTGATGGCCAAGAACACCAACACTGCCGAGGCGCTGGTCGGTCTGGTGCGCCAGGTCACCAAGACATGGGCCACCCAGCGCAAAGCCGAGGAGCGGCACGCCTCGGCACGACTGCGTCGCGACGATCGCATGTGGCGCCAACGCGGGTACACCTTCAAGGAAGCCGCCGATCAGGTGATGGCCAAGGCTTATGCGCACGCCAGCGACAATGGCAAATTGCCGGCCAATGCGCGCCAGATCATGTACGCCGCGCGCCCCAGCATTCTGGAGATCACCGGCAAGGACCAGATGTCGGACAAGTATTTCACCCAGCAACTGCTGCCCGACTACATCGAGGATCACTACAGCGAGTGCAGCAATTGGGATGTCGTCTATGACGCGCGCGGCACCTTCACCGAGCCGCACACCAATGTCGAGGTCGGGCTCGGCACCATCGAGGTGCGCGACTATCTGCGCGGCACGCACCGCGGCCAAACCAAGCGCAACGTCGGTGGGATCGAAGAGGATCCGCAGTTCCCCACACTCGGTCCCGACAACCGCTACAAGGCAATCCTGTTCATCGAGAAGGAAGGGTTTGATCCGCTGTTGCGGGCGGCCGAGATTGCAGAGCGCTTTGACATCGCCATTATGTCGACAAAGGGCGTGTCGGTGACCGCGGCCCGCCGGCTGCTCGACCGGTTGGACAGGAGTGTTGACCAGATCCTGGTATTGCACGATTTCGATGTCAGCGGTTTCACGATCTGCGGCACCTTGGCGCGCAGCTCGCGGCGCTACCACTTCACCAACCAGGTCGAGATCATCGACATCGGTCTGCGGCTGGCTGACGTCGAAGCCATGAACCTGCAGTCCGAGCCGGTGTCGGATCGAGCCGACTGGCGCAGCCGGGCGATCACCCTGCGGCGCCACGGTGCGACCAGTGAGGAGATCGATTTCCTACAGGAGAACCGCGTCGAATTGAACGCGATGTCGTCGCGCCAGTTTGTCGACCACCTCGAGGCCAAGTTCGCCGAGCACGGTGTTACTAAGGTGCTGCCCGAGAAGGCGATCCTAGAAGGCCACGCGCGCTACCTGCTCGAGGTGCTAATCGCTAACCAGGAGCTCGAAAAGATCCTGCCCCTGGTGCGCGAGCAGGCCGCAGCGCAAAAGTTGCCGGCAGACCTGCGCAGTCTGGTGGCTAAGCAATTCGAGAAGACGCCAGCCTGGGCGTGGGATCGCGCGGTCGTCGACCTGGTCAAACGCCTGCCACCGCCAAAGCCGCGGCGCAAGAAGACTTCCTAATGGTTGAAGGAGCTACTCGGGCTTATCGCAACACGAGCGACCTAGTGAACGCAGCGATTTATTTTATGCGATGGCTTTGCGACAACTATCCCCGCATGGCTACGCAGCGCCTGGCGGACCCGCCGATCCCCGCAGTCCTCATAACCCCATCCTCCACGGTAAACTAAACGAACTATTTGGGAGGCGGCCTCCTCCCGCCGCTCGCCTCGGAGGGACCGATAATAAGGGTTATCGGGGGCAAGCGGGGTGGTCCGAAAGCGGCTCTCTGCCTCGGATTTTAATCGTTTTTGAGGTTCGATAACGAGGGGTCGCGGGCATGGCCGAGACATTGCCCGCGCTGCCCGTCGACCTCTCTGATCTCGCCGCACGCGTGACACCCCCGCCGCCGACAGTGCTTGCCCGCGGAGCCGTATTGCGAAGACATCGAAAACCCGCACTCCCGCTGGCTGGTCAGAGTTCCGCGAGACGTGGCGCATTACCTGTGTCGAACCGGCGGCTTCGCGCCGCTCGAGGCGGATAAAATCTCGGCACGCCACCTGACCGCCCGCAGGAAACGGCGATCGAAGGCGCCGACAAAGGCCGACGATCGGGGGGGAAAGCCGACCATCCGCCCGCTCCGACGGGAGCGGGGAATGCGCTACCCGCTCGCACCGTCGCCGGCGAGGCAGTCCCGATCAAAGTCGATCGGTCGGAGGCACCCTACCCCAAATCGACCTGCCGCTTGCCGCCGGATCATCGGCCCGCGCCATGGCAGAGGGGCGACCCAGCACCCGGTCATTCAAATGCTGCGCATGCGCAGCTTTTGCCGTCCTCCTGACGGATGGAACCAATGTCACCCTCAGCGCTTACGCGCGCGAGGAGGTGACCTTCGCGCGGCGGTAACTGGTTTCAAATCCAGACCATGGTCAGTATTTGCCGCCTTCCTGGCAATCTCCCAGCACCCGGTCATCTGGACCGGGGTCGCACACGCAGCTGGCGCAATGTCCGGGCGTGAACCTGGTTTCTATTGGGTGCGCGAGCTCAAGGTCTGGAGGATCGGCGAGTGGATCGCGGGTCGCTCGCCCGACGGCCGCTTGAACAAGTGGCGTCTGCACGGCCAGGAGTTCCACGAGCCGGACAGGGCCTTCGAGGAGATCGCGGCAGCGATCCCAAACGGGAAAATGGGCCGATCCGCGGCCCGCGGCCGCGCCGCGTAATACACCCGAAACCCAGGCAAACCGCCACTCTTCGAGCACGCCGGTGGCGCTGTGTAGACGCCGGGCGCCGGCCATTTTCCCGTCTATCAAAGCACGCACAGGCATCATGGCCTCCCGCGTTCAGTCGCGCGGCGGGTGGCGCGGCGCTGTGTCGGCCTTGGCCTTCTCGAGGGCGGCGATTTGGGCTTCGGTCAACAGGATGCCATCCTGCGCCACTTTGGCTTCGAGCGCCTTGAGACGGTGTTTGATCGAGGTCAGATCGTGGCGCTGCCACACGCAGCGCACCCCGGCCGGCGAGATCGACAGGCCCTGGCGCTTGAGTGCCCCCGATACCCGCACCTGTCCCCAGGCCGGCTGCTCGATCGCCAAGTCGACCACCGCCCGTTCGATTTGCGGCGCCGTGCGGTTCTTCAACAATGGCTTGCGCCGGCTGATCTCCTGCAGCGCCAGCTCGCCGCCTTTGTCGTAGAGCTCCTTGAAGCGGTAAAAGCTATCGCGGCTGTAGCCCATCATCTTGCAGGCCTGGCTGACATTGCCGAGCTGCTTGGCCAACTCCAACAAACCGAGCTTAGCTCGGATGATCTTCTGCTCCTGGGTCACGCGTGATCTCCGAAGGGCGGGTCGCGACCACCCGCCCCGCCTCCGGCTCTGTCTTCGGAACCAACAACGAATGTCAGATTAAGTTCAAGCTATTACACATGATGTAGCCTCGCTTGTAGGCGGGCTTCCACTCGGCAAGGAGCGAGCGATCGTCAAGTTGAAGGCGCGCCGGCTGCTCAGCGATGTTGATGTAGATCGCAGCCCCCGTGAACGCGGCGGCGAGTGTGAGCATCAGATGCCCGACGAGCATTTGCCTCCTCCCGTCTTCACTACTTCTCTCCCGTCAGCCGGGCCCAAGATTGCCTCGTTACCGAAGGATGTGCTGCTATCTGGCCTGGCCATTTGCAATGCTTCAGGAGCGGAAGATGAGGGCAAACCGAATCGAATACCTCTTCTCGGTCAACACCCACACGCCGCCGACGATGGCTGTCGATTCCGGCGAGGAGTTCACAGTCGAAGTACGTGGTGCTTTTGACGATGTCGACGACATCCGCGCGGTCCCGACACCGTTCACGCCGGCCTGTGACGGACATCCCTTGGCACCGATTACTGGGCCGATCATGGTGCGCGGCGCCAAACCCGGCGATGTCGTCGCGATCGATCTGATAGAGCTGACACCATTTGGGTCGGGAAAGAGCGCGATCCTGCGGGACTTCGGGGTGCTGCGCCGCGAGTTCCCGGAGCCGATGGCGGTGTCTTCAGAGGTGCGCGAGGGCTGCGCCTGGTTCGGCGGCCGCATCCCGCTTCCGCTCAATCCCAATCTCGGCACGATCTCGACGATGCCGCCTGAAGGCTACAAGCCCTCATATGCTGGTGCCTATGGCGGCGACTTCGACCAAAAAGACGCCGGCCAGGGGAGCCGAGTGTATCTACCGGTTCTGGTCGAGGACGCGCTTGTATTCTTCGGCGACCCGCACGCCGCGATCAGCGACGGCATCATTACCGGCACCGGCATCGAATGCAGCATGAATGTGCGAGCGCGCATCACTCTACTGAAGCATAGAGTGCTCGAGCGGCCGATCATCGCTCAGGGCGGGGCGGTTCATTTCGTGGGTGTCGGTCCGAGCGTCGAGGAAGCAACTGAAGATGCCGCGGGTCGGGCCGTAGACTTCGCGGTCACGCGCACCGGCCTCGGCCGCGAGGAAGCCTACATGCTGCTCAGCATCATCGGGGAGTTGCGTGTCGGCACCTCACCACGTCCGGTCATGGCGACGCGGCTGATCGTCCCCGAAGAGCCATTGCGCGCTGCTGGTTGGAACGGCGAACTGCCTTGGCGTTTTCCGTCGCTATTATTGGGGAATGGCCGGGCGCATATAAACGGGCATGGATCGAGCAGCGCGAGCAGGAACTCGTGGCCGACTCGTCGCTCGTCTTTGAACTCAACTTAAGGTCGTCAATTACGAGCCGATTTTGGGGGCCAATACTCAGACATGAGTATCAGCGCCTCAGTGCCATGCCGATCGACATGCCGCCAGCGCGGTTCGTGGCAGCGGAACCGGGGATGTCGCGAAAGCCGAGGCGCTCGTAGAGGCGACGGGCGGGATTTTCGGAGCGCACGCTGAGACAAAGGCCAAGCTCGCGGCGACCGGCCTCGTCGATCAACGCGCGCATGAGCTTCTCGCCAACGCCTTGGCCGCGCGCATTCGGTTTCACGCCGATCGATACCTTCGGAGTCTCTTCGTCCCCGTAGTGGAACTTGAGCTCTTCGGCGGAAAAGCGCCGTGCCCAGGCTGCACCGATGATTTCGCCGTTCTCGTCGGCGAGGAACCCGAAATCCCCCGATCGCTGCCAGCCGACGAGATATTTGGCTACGAGCGGAACCGCCTTCGCCGCCTCTGGATCGGGTTCATAGGCCGCCATCGCGAGAAAATCCCACAGTACCTCGAGGTCATCCTGGACAGCCGGACGGATCACAAGATCGGGCATCGGACCTGTTCGCTATTCATTATTTGTGACCCGCCCCCAGCCCCGCACCTGCTGCAGCTCGAGAGATCGCCCAGAATAGAAGGCGGAGAGTGCCGCGGGCGCGGTCGGGTGGACGAGCATCACGGCGACCCGATTACGCCCTATCCGCTCTTAGCCAACTTTCGAGCCGGGACTGCGCAACGTCGGTGCGAAGCCGAAGTTCTCGCCGCCAGGAACGGTCAGCACGGTCGTAGTAGAGCATAGCTCATTCGAGCCGTCGCGCGAATTTAGCCACGTCTATGACCACCCTGGAATGCGAGCTGATCCCGATTTTCTTGGCGCCTTCGGTTGCTCTCACTGTGAACTCGATCTGCCGCCCGTCGACCTTCGTCACTTCGGCCTCCCCACTGATCACGCGTCCGACCGGCGTCGCCGCGAGATGGCGCACGTTAACGGCGGTGCCGACCGCGCTCTCGCCGGGATCGAGATAAGCTCTAATTGCATTGAGGGCGGCGTTTTCCATAACCATGATCATTACGGGAGTGGCTAACACCGGCGGCAGCATCGCGTCCTTGAACCGGTTCGCAAGATGTTCAGGCTGGACCAGGAGCTTGAAGGAGCCCTTCGCGCCAAGGGGTATCTGCCTCATGATATACTCTCAAGATGCCGCGGTGACGAATCCGAGATGCTGGACTTCTTCCTGGAGCTGACACTCGCAATCAATCATTGGCTGAGCTGGAGCTTTTGGGTCGAGGGCAGCGGTAGTGTTCCCTCCAGTCTTCCCGCACGCCAGCGGAGTCCCTTTGGTTTCATCGAGCCGCTATCCTGATGTTCGTATTCTCGGCGGGAACCCACATCATGCCTGAACGCTTTACCGAGACCCTGCGCGCAGCGAGCGAGCCTGGCTGGTCGGATGCCGTGGGGCATCGTTTTGTCAAAGAGCTGTTCGCCGGAGCCATGCCCGACGCGGTGATGGCGCGCTATCTCATCCAGGATCACCGCTTCCTCGACAGTTTCTTGACGCTGCTCGGCGCGGTGCTCGCCGGCGCCGACACGTTCGAGGCCAGGCTTCGCTTCGGTCGCTTCGTCGGGATGGTGTCGAGTGAGGAGAACACCTATTTCCTCCGCGCGTTCCAGGCGCTCGGCGTCACGGAGGACAGGCGCGCGGCCGATCCCGATACGCAGCCGACCGCGGGCTTCAAGGCGATCATGCGCGAGGCGGCGGAAACGCGTAGCTATGCCGCCGCGCTCTCAGTCCTCGTCGTGGCGGAGTGGCTCTATCTCGACTGGGCGTCGCGCGCGCCGAAGCCGCTACCAAACAACTTCGTGCACGCCGAGTGGATTACGCTGCACGACAACCCGGACTTTCGCGGCTTTGTCGATTTCCTCCGCGCAGAGTTAGACCGGGTCGGCCCAGAACATGCGGACCTGTGCCGCGACTTCTTCCGTCGGGCTGTCGCCCTCGAACTCTCCTTCTTCGAAGCCGCCTACGCTGATCGGAACTGATACCGTCCTCGTTTGCCCTCTTGCGCTACGGCGAGAAAGCAGAGGCGGAAAGCGCAAAACGGTGGACGGGGCTGGCTGAGCGTGGCGACGACGCAGGCGTGGCGGTCTGGATGCGGATTATCGATACCATCGGGCAGCTCTCGAACACGACGCCTCTTGGCCCGTACACTGACCTGTGTCCCGACGCGAAGCTCTCGTCCTGTGGGCGCCGGCGCTAGAGTGCAGGACGTTTTTCCCCGCGCGACTACAGCGAATGACTCCATTCGATCGCCCGGACTTCGCATGTCAATCGGAGTCTGCGAGGTTTCGAGGATCACGGACACGACCGGGCTTGCGTGGAGATAATGGTTCGACTTGAACCAAACTCGATAGGCAATTTATCGTACCACGTAAGGTTGTCGTAATTCGGAATGCATAGGAGTCACGGGTTGTGGCGCGATCTGGCGACGAAAGCTGAGCACGCACCGACACCACCCCGCCCATTGGCCGAGCCATTATGAGCGCATTCAGGCGAAACGCTGCTCCTGGGCGATCTGTTGCTCCGATTACGGACCGGTCCACCGCACATCTCAGCATAAAGTCTGTTCGCCGAGCATATGGTGAGCTCGAAGCGATACGCGACGTGAGCTTCGACGTCGCTGCGGAAGAGTTCCTGAGCGTGCTTGGCCCGAGCGGTTGCGGCAAGACCACGTTGCTGATGATGCTGGCCGGCGTACTTTCCCCGACGGCAGGCGAAATCATCATCAATGGCGAGAAGGTGAACGGCCCGCGCCGGGAGATCGGGGTCGTCTTTCAGAACCCGGTTTTGCTGCCCTGGCGCTCGGTGCTCGACAATGTGCTCCTGCCGGTTCAGATGCTGCGCGCCGGCAATACGAAGCACGCGTGATCAGCCAGATCGAGCACGCCGCCGAGTTTGTCCGCGACGACACCACCGAGCAGAAGCTGGCCAAGCTCGACGCACTGCTGGCTCGCGCTGGCGCGGCGCCCGAGGCTGTCGATCTGATTGCCGACCTGCCGTCATTGCCGGCGCGCCGCCCTGTACCGGAGCTGAGCCCGCAAGGAGAGGACGCTCGCGGCGCTGCTCGCCCAGCTCGACGGACTGGCGCGGGAGCAGCCGGTGCTAATCTTGTTCGAGGACTTGCACTGGATCGACCCGACCTCGCTCGAATTGCTGACGGCGATCGTCGATCGGGTGCAACGCCTGCCGGTGCTGCTGCTGGCGACCGCCCGTCCGGAGTTTACGCCGCCCTGGCCCAGCCATGCCCACGTCACGGCGCTGTCGCTAACCCGCCTGAGTCGGCGCGAGTGTGTGGCATTGGTTGACCGGATCACTGACGGCAAGGCGCTGCCGGACGAGGTTCTGGAGCAAATCCTCGCCCGCACCGATGGTATAGCGCTGTTTATTGAGGAATTGACCAAGACCGTCATCGAAAGCGGCATGCTGATGGATAGGGGCGACGGGTACACGATGGCCGGGCCGCTGCCGTCGCTGGCCATCCCGACAACCCTGCACGATTCGCTGACGGCCCGGCTGGATCGGCTTGCGCCAGTCAAGGAGGTGGCGCAGATCGCAGCTTGTATCGGGCGTGATTTCGACTACGACCTCCTCGCCGCCGCCTCGGGCATGCCCGAAGAGGGCCTGCGTTCCGCCCTGGAGGCATTGCGGCATGCCGAGCTCGTGATTGCCCGAGGGCTGGCCGGCGAACGATACAGTTTCAAGCACGCCCTTGTCCGCGACGCCGCCTATGCCGGGTTGCTCAGGAGCCGTCGCGTGCAGCTTCACGCCGCCATTGCCCATGCCATAGAGCGGTCCTTCGCGCACCTCGTCGAGGCCGAGCCGGAAACCTTGGCATATCATTTGACCGAGGCGGGGCAGCCCGAAAAGGCGGCGGGTTATTGGCTGCGCGCCGGCAAAATCACCGTCGCCCGCTATGCCAATATCGAGGCAATCGCCCCATCTGCGCCGCGGCATCGAGACTGTCAGCGGCTTCGCTGATGGCGCAACCAAGGACCGGCTTGAGCTCGACCTGCAGCTCGCGTTGGGACCCTGCCTGATCGCCACCCAGGGCCTGCTCTCGAATGCCTATGCAGCAACATTCACGCGCGCCCGCGAGCTTTGTGAACGGCTCGGCGATGCGCCTGAGTATCCCGACGTCATGTACTGGTTGGGGCTCATTCATGCGATCCGCGGCGAATTGCCTGAAGCGCTGGACGCAGCCATGGCTGTGGTCGGGCTCGCTGAAGTGGCCGGCAAGCGGCCGGCCGCAGTCAACGCGATGCGTGGAAGCGGGGCGGTGCTGCTGTTTATGGGACGCTTCGTTGAAGCGCAGCGGATGCTCGAGCGCAGTCTCGCCGAGTTCGATATGTGCGACGAAGCCGAAAGCCTGGCGACTCGGGCGGCCGGTCAGGATGCCGGTGTAGCGGGCATGGCTATCATGGGCTGGACATTGTGGGCGCTCGGCTACCCGGATACGGCGAGGGCTAGGGTCAGTGCCGCCCTGCAGCGCGCCGAGGCGATCGGACATCCGCACAGCCAGGCCTATGCCGCATATTACGCATCCATTGTCCACGCCTTGTGCTGCGAGCCGACCATTGCGCACACGCATGCGGGGCGTTGCGTCGCAATATCGGAAGGGCACGGCTTCGGCGTGTGGCGCAACCTGTCACGCGCCGTTCGCGGGATCTGCGCGAACCAGCTCGACCCGTCTTCGGATTCGCTGGCAACAATGAGCAGCGAGTTGGTTGAGTTTGTCGGCACCGCCTATCAGTTCGGTGTCACGGCGCTTTACGCCCAGCTGTCGCAGGCATTGCTGGCAACGCAACAGCTGACACCGGCCCTAGACATCATCAGCAAGGGTTTGGCGACCGCCGAGCGGACGAGCGAGCGGTTTTTCGAAGCGGAGCTCCTCCGCCTGAAGGCGCGTGCACTTCTCACCGAAGGCGGACCCGGCGTCTCGACCGACGCGCAAAAACTTCTCGAAGAGTCGCTGGCGGTCGCGCAAAGCCAAAAAGCCCGATCACTCGAACTGCGCACTGCCGCGGACCTGGCCCGGCTTCATCGCGACCAGGGCCGCCGCGCAGACGCCCGCGACCTGCTCGCGCCCGTCTACGGCTGGTTCACCGAGGGCTTCGACACCCAAGACCTGAAAGAAGCAAAGAGGCTGCTCGACGAGTTGACGTGAGCCAGCCGTCGGCACGTACTTCGTCCGCAACTCGACGATCCCGTATACGTCCACAATGTTCCTTGAGCGTCTGACATCTCGGTTCCGGCGCGGCACCGCGAACGGCCGGTTTCGGCGCTGCCTCGCCGTTCGAGCACGGCTCTGTGAACGACGGCTCACCACTCGTTTGCGGACCCTCCATCGTCACCGCCTGCGATGACCGCACGGCGCGCCTCTGCGACAACCGGCCAGGAGATCGTCGCGCTGCGCGGCCATAAGGACGTGGTGACGAGTGCGTCCTTCTCGCCCGACGGGGCGCGCATGGTCACCGCCTCCGATGACCGCACCGCGCGTCTCTGGGACGCGACAACCGGGCAACAGCTCACCACGCTGCGCGGCCATGAGGACCCGCTGTCGAACGGGTCCTTCTCCCCCGACGGGGCGCGCATCGTCACCGCCTCCTGGGACGGCACGGCGCGGATCTGGAACGCGGCAACAGGCCGGAAGATCATCGCGTTGCGCGGCCATGAGGACCTGTGTCGAGTGCGTCCTTCTCCCCCGATGGGGCGCGCATCGTCACCGCCTCGTATGACCACACGGCGCGCCTTTGGGACGCGACAACTGGCGAGGAGCTCGCACGAATAGTCCTGGACGCCTCGGTTACCGGGCTCAGTGTCTGCGGGGGCACAATCGCTTTCGGCGATGCGCTCGGCCGCGTTCATGTCTTTGAAGCGGCGGATTTCCTCAGCGCGGCGGGTTCAGCCAATGGCTGACGCGAAGGACCCGAAGCTTGCGCTTCTTGAGCCTCGCCACGGCATCGAAAAGGTCAAGCGCCGCACCCGGCGCAACGAGCGGTCCGGCCATCCGCGGCCGAAAACCTGAGTCGCTGATCGAGCAGCTGACGCAGATCGCCATCGTGGCGCTCTGCGCGTTCGCCCTCGCGGTCGCCTGGATGGCGCTGGTGGATTTGGTCGAGATGGTCTGGCGGTGGCTGTGAGGCTAGATGGCTCCCGGGGAGGGGCTCGAACCCCCGACCAACGCGTTAACAGCGCGTCGCTCTACCAGCTGAGCTACCCGGGAAGGTCTCTAGCTGCGCGCGGTGCCGGCAGCGACCCCAAACGGGAAAATGGGCCGATCCACGGCCCGCGGCCGCGCCGCGTAATACACCCGAAACCCAGACAAACCGCCACTCTTCGAGCACGCCGGTGGCGCTGTGTAGACACTCTCCGCCGGCTATTTTCCCGTCTATCAAAGCACGCACAGGCTTCGTTTGGTCATTACCCATCATGGCCTCCCGCGCTCAGTGGCGCGGCGGGTGGCGCGACGCTGTTCGAGATGGCTTGGCAGAAACCGCCGTGATCGCGGCGCGCGCCGCAGAGGCTGAGACAGCGAAATCGGCCAAAACTGAGATTTGGCTGCCCTTCCTGGACACGTATCGAACCATGTGCCTCGCTCCAAACCCGGAATTTCGGCAGTTACTCGAGCAAGCGCGAGACCTCCCGACCGCCGCCTGACAGCATTCAAAGCCGGGTGATGTCATGCGGTCGCCCTTCGTGCACGAGGCCATGTTCATAGCCTTGCTGCGCGCCGTCGCGACGAGATCGAGTAATGCTTGGTCACCGGCGTTGCGCTTGGCGCCCGCATCAGAACAAGAGTCGTGGTGGGGAATGGATTTCCGCAGGCACGTTTGGGTGTGGCCACCATGTCGATACGCGACTCCGAGGGGATAGAGGATCGCGTTGATTATGATCTGCGGAGCGGCCATGAATCATGCTCCGAGCGGTCGCCGCCGGCTTGCTCTCGGCACCTCGATCTTCTCGCGCAGCCCGAGGGCTCGCTCGATCGCCACAAGGCGACGCAAAATGGGCTCCAAAGCCTCGTGCTCATTCCGACGATACTCGTGTAGGCGCTGGAGGCCGTCGGCCAGGCGGCGCAGCTCCGCGGCGATCTCGGGAGGCCAGCGGGTCTTCACTCCTTTCGGTCTGCCGGCACCAGCCCGGCGGCCACCGCGCCCGCTGCCAATACCCAACCCCATAGTGCTGACCTCCGCTTTGAAAATATATCAACGAGCGCCTTGAGCCGCGCCTCGCCGAATCCCATGGTGGCAAGCACCCCGGGGCGGAGGTTCTCCACCAGCACATCACTGCCAGCGATCAGCTGCTCCAAAACTGCGCAGCCTTCGTGATGTCGCAGATTGAGAGTCAGCGAGCGCTTGTTGCGGTTGAAGCCGGCGAAATACAAGCTCAAACCGTAGCGCACGACACCTTGCCGGCGGACCGGGTCGCCCTCGCCCGGAGTTTCGATCTTGATCACGTCCGCACCCATATCGGCGAGCATCATCGAGCAGAACGGCCCGGCGAGGATGCGGGTCAGATCGACCCCGCGCAGTCCCGACAACGGCAAGGCTCGGCCTCCTTTCGAAAATGCCGGATCTTATGATATCGCAGCCGGATGCGCGAACTGGCGCTCGACGACATCGAGGTATTGGCGGTCGGCGCCTGGATCCTCGGCACCGGCGGCGGCGGGAGCCCCTATCTCGGGCTCTTGAACATGCGCTGGCTTTAAGCC
>Ga0306921_10006124_pt1 | contig 12536 bp, 12 predicted proteins | sample sta12Cox44000080_FD_203760 | JGI IMG/M metagenome (GOLD analysis project Ga0306921, IMG submission 203760) | Lab enrichment of tropical soil microbial communities from Luquillo Experimental Forest, Puerto Rico - statoxic.12C.oxic.44.000.080 (v2)... | ecosystem: Environmental > Terrestrial >... | reverse complement strand
CGTCCCAAATCCTCGAACAGCGCCGCTCGGACAATCGGCTCGAGGAGAAGCCGCATCGTCATGCCGAGCCCTACCCCATCGCCAGCATGCGCTCGACGGTGCGGCGCGCTCGATCGGCGATCGCCGGGTCGACGGTGACCTCGTGAGTCATGGTTTCGAGGCTGTGCCGGATCTTCGGCAGGGTGATCCGCTTCATGTGCGGGCACAGATTGCAGGGCCGGACAAATTCGAGATCGGGGTATTGCAGCGCGACGTTGTCGCTCATCGAGCATTCGGTCAGCAGCACCACGCGGGCCGGGCGCTCCTTGCCGACATAGCCGGCCATCGCCGCGGTCGAGCCGCTGAAGTCGCATTCGGCGATGACCTCGGGCGGGCATTCGGGATGGGCCAGCACGATGATCCCGGGATGGCTCTCGCGCAGGCTGCGGATGTCTTCGGGCGTAAAGCGCTCATGCACCTCGCAATGGCCGCTCCAGGCGATGATCTCGACCTTGGTTTGGGCCGCGGTGTTTTTCGCCAAGTACTCGTCGGGCAGCATGATGACCCGCGGCGACCCGAGCCCCTCGATGATCTTCCTGGCGTTGCTTGAGGTGCAGCAGACATCGGACTCGGCCTTTACCGCGGCCGAAGTGTTGACATAGGTCACGATAGGCACGCCCGGGTGGCGCTCGCGCAGCAGCCGGATGTCGGCCGCGGTGATCGAGGCGGCGAGCGAGCAGCCGGCCTCGAGGTCGGGGATCAGCACGGTCTTTTCCGGGTTTAAGAGCTTGGCGGTCTCGGCCATGAAATGGACGCCGGCCAGCACGATCACATCGGCGTCGGTGCGCTCGGCCTCGCGGGCCAACGCCAGGCTGTCGCCGACGATGTCGGCGACCGTGTGGAAGATGTCGGGCGTCTGGTAGTTGTGCGCCAGGACGACGGCATTGCGCTCGTCTTTGAGCCGCAGGATCGCGGCGATGTCGTCGGCGAGGATCCGCCATTCGAAGGGCGGGATGTGGCGCTCCACTCGCCGATAGAGATCGGGCATTGGCACGGCGGCGGGGGTCGGGGAAACGGTTTGGAGCATCGTCATCTCCTCCTTTATACTCAGAATGAGTATTATCCGAGTCTGGAAAAGCCGGGCGCAATTTGCCCGGCCTCCAATTATGCTAGATATGAGAATAAGGCGGGAATACCGGCTGTCAAGATACTGTCACACGGCGGCCGGCGCGCAGCCGCAATCCGGGTGCCGGGCGTTCGAGCAGGACTTCGCGGCGAAAGCGCACGAGCCGGGCCGGCCGGCCGCCGGTCTCGGCGCTGATCCCACCCGTTTCCTCGACCAGACCCTGATGCTCGACGAGGCGCCGAAAATTCTGCTTGTGCAGCCGCACCCCCGACAATGCCTCGACGGTGCGCTGTAATTGCAGCAAGGTGAATGCTGGCGGCATCAGCTCGAACACGACCGGCCGGTATTTGATCTTGCCGCGCAGGCGGCCGATCGCGGTGGCGAGCACGCGGCGGTGATCGGCCCCCATCGGCACGCCAAAGACCAACCCGTCGTTCACCGGGGCCGGCCGCCCGAGATCGCGCCAAGCCTCATAGATCAGACCGGCCTCGTAGAGCAGCTCGTAGCGCTCGAGAACCAGCTCCTCGTTCCATGACCGGGCAAACGCGAGACCGACCCTTTCGGCCCGCAGCCGCCGTTCGGTGTCGCTTGCGGCTTGCCGTGCCCAGGCCGCGAGGCGTGCTTCGAGGGTCGGCAGGGTCGCCGGCTGGCCGGTGCGCCAGTCTTCCCAGGGAAAACAGCGGTACCAGCCCTGCCACGCGGCTTCGCCGGACCCACCAGGTCGGGCTTCGCGGACCAGCGCCAGATAGGCCACCGTCAGCGCCCGGCCTGACCGCGCGTCTTCGACCCGGTCGCGATCGCCAAAGGTGTAGAGCTGCTCGACATAACCGAGCTTCTGGCTGGTCTGCCGCTCAACCCAGGCGCGCAGGCCGACTTCCAGGGTGCGATGCTCCACCTCCAACGGACCCGACGGCAATGCCTCGAACGGCTCGCGCCCGATGCGCACGGTCAGCACCCGCGGCTCGTCGATCGTCGCCGTCACGATCACCGCGCTGAGCCGGACCGACAGCGCGGCCCCGCGGCCGCGCTGACGCGGCAGCGACACGGCGGCGCCGGGCCCCTCCATCCGTCGAGCACTCTCCGTCTAGTCCCCTGAAGTCTAGCATGTCCTGGGCCTGTTGCAGCCTCGCGTGCCTCCAAAGGCAGCAATCTACGGCCACATGAGAGGGCGAGCCGGTGGATGCCCCGGCAAGGCTCCTGCTATGGTGGCCCCGAAAGGGAGGTTCCGGATATGGGCACCGCTCGGATATACGCAGTCATCGACCCCGCCACTGGCAAGATCGACCGCTCCATCTTCAGCGACCAGGCGGTCTACGACGACGAGATGGAGAAGATCTTCGGGCGCGCCTGGCTGATGATCGGGCACGAGAGCCTGGTGCCTGCGGCCGACGATTTCTTCCACACCTATATGGGCGAAGATCCGGTCATTCTGACCCGCGACGGGGAGGGCCGGCTGCACGCGCTGTTGAACATGTGCCGCCACCGTGGCAACCGCGTATGCCGCGTCGACGACGGCAACGCCAAGCGCTTCATGTGCACCTATCACGGCTGGACCTACAAGAACGACGGAGCCCTCGAATACGTCCCCGGGGAGGCCGAGGCCTATTACGGGGTACTCGACAAGCCGTCCCTCGGGCTGCTCGAGGCCCGCGTCGAGACCTATGCGGGGATCGTCTTTGCCACCTGGGCCAAGAATGCGCCGAGCCTCGAGGCCTATCTCGGCGACGCGCGCTGGTATCTCGACACCGTGTTCAATAGGCGCGACAGCGGCATGCAGGCGCTCGGCCCGATCAAGTGGCTCGAGCCCGCCAATTGGAAGACAATGGTCGACAACTGCTCGGACAACTACCACGTGCCGACCAGCCATCTCGCCAGTGCCCGGGTCCAGAGCCGCTGGCTCGGCCGCCCGCGGCTGTCGCACGAGGACCAGTTCGCGAGCCCCAACAAGCACGCCTTTGTCAACGGGCACGGGATCACCTTCCGCGACGCCGACGACAACACCCCCCGCTATATGCACGGCATGTCGAGCGCGACGCTCCGGCTGTTCCAGGAATACCACGAGACGACAATGCCCGAGGTCGAGCGGCGGCTCGGCGCGTTGCGCGCGCATCGAGTGCAACTCGGCAACCACTCGATCTTTCCGAACGGGATCCTCGGACTGCGGCTGGCGCTGCCCCGCGGCCCGCTCAAGACCGAGTTCTGGCACTTCGTGCTGGTGGATCGGGACATGCCCGAGGAATTGAGACGCGTGGTGCGCATCGGCAGCCAAGCCAACAACGGCGCGGCGGGCATGTTCGAGCAGGACGATGTCGACAACTGGCGCCAAGTGACTCAAGCGAGCACCAGTCGCCTCGGCCGCCGGCACCCCCAGGACCTGTCGATGGGCTTGGGGCATGCCGGGCCGCATCCGGATTATCCGGGGCTCGTCTCCGAGCGCTACATCTCGGAGAACAACCAGCGCTTCTTCTACCGGCGCTGGGAGGAGTTCATGAACGCCGAGAGCTGGGCCGATATCGCGCTCGACCCGATCGAGGCCCGCTTCGACGGCACCGCGACGATGCGGGGCTAGGTAGACATGCGCAAACCCGCCCGCGCACTAATTTCCTCCTCTCCCCCCGATTATCGGGGGGAGAGGGCAGGGTGAGGGGGGTATGTCTGCGTCCCGGACCATCGGCCCCCTCACCCCTCCTTCTCCCCCAACCGGCGGGGGCGAGGGTGTAAAAGCTGCGGTCGGGCTGACGCCACAGCAGGCGCTGTGGCTGGAATTGACGCAATTCTACATCCGCGAGGCCTGGCTGCTCGACGAGCGCAAGCTCCATGAGTGGCTCGATCTCTTCACCGAGGATGTCCTCTACTTCATGCCGCGCCGCAAGAACGTCCCGCGCCGGGAAGCACAGCGCGAGCTGACACCGCTCGGCGATCTGGCGATCCTCGAGGAGGACAAGCGCTATCTCGAGATGCGGGTGGCCCGGCTCGACACCGGGATGGCCTGGGCCGAGGATCCGCCCTCGCGCACCCGTCACCTGATCGGCAATCTCGAGGTGACGCCATTGGAGAACGGCGAGGTCGCGGCCAGGACTGCGTTTCTGGTGTACCGTTCGCACCTGGAGACCGATCACCAGCTCCTCTCCGGCTGCCGCGAGGATGTGCTGCGCAAGGTGAACGGCGGCTGGAAGGTGGCCCGGCGCACTATCGTGCTCGACGCCAACGTCCTCTTAGACAAAAACCTCAGCGTCTTCCTCTAGTATCTAGGGGTCAGAACTCATCGGTTTGTCCACTCGAAGCACCGACGCGCCGCGACCGATCAGAGCCCGCAATTCGGATAATCCGGGTACGGGCAATTATACGGATACGGATATGCCGGTGCCGTCGGATAGTAGTACGGCGTGCTGGCAGCGGCGGCGCCGACTACCGCACCTGCCGCGACACCGGCGGCGACGCCACCCCAGCCCGGTCCGTAATAGCCGCCCCCGCTGACGTTGACGTTCCGGTTGACATTGACGTTGCGGTTGACATTGGCGCTGCTGAAATTCCCGCGGTTGACATTCCCGGCGGCACCGCTCCAAGAACCTCGCCCGGCGTAGCCGCCGCGGTTGCCACCGCCGCCGGCGATACTGCCCCCGCCGCGATATCCGCCGCCACCGCCACCACGATATCCGCCACCACGATATCCGCCACCACCGCCGCCGCGGAACCCGCCTCCGCCACCACGGCCTCCGCCACCACCGCGACCGCCGCCGCGCACGAGCACCAACGGCGCATCTTTCGCGTCCGCCGTCGCAGCAGCGATATCGCGCGCCATGCTGCCGCTCCAGACAGCCGGGACCGCCGGCGTTTCCGTAGCCATCAACCCGATCAAGGCGATCGGTGCCATGTAAATCAGAGACTTGGTCATCGGTGCGGCCTCGCTCGGAGTATTTGGCCTAGACTTCGTTCTGCCTCGCCTCTGCCTGAGGGACGCGGCCGGCCGTGGCAAAGCATAGCTGGCGCCAGAGCCGACACACCCGCAGGACCTGAAGGCGAATCACCTTTTCCCATCGGTCGATGTCACTTAGAGTGGGTTAACTCTACCGCGACAACGGCTGACATCGAGAAAAATCTTCTTACGATGGGCGCGACGCGATGAATGGAAAAACCGCCGCTGTACTATTGTCGGGCTTGCTGGCTGCCGTGTGGAAACCCCACCGCCGGAGGCCATCGCGCCAGCCGCACCGTCTCCGCCTCCGGCCCCGGCTCCAGTCCAGGCATCGGCGGCCGCGCCGGCGGATCATATCGTAAATATCCGGGAGGCGCGTTGCGGAGACCTGCTGAAGCTGGCGCCGGACGACCGCGCCGCGGCGACGATGTTCTATATCGGCTATCAGGCGTCGCGCTTCCGCGCCAGAACCGTCAATGTGGCCTTGATCCCCAGCATCGAGGCACAAGCGCTCACCAACTGCGAAGAGAACGGCGTTTGCAGAGGCCTATCGAGCAACCCGAGAATAACCGCGCGCACCTGTCACCTGATCGGCCATCTCAAAGCGCTGCGCTCCGGCGGCAGCGACGGCGTGTGGGGCAAATTTTCGAGCGTGCATCCGTGGTCTTTGGCCTCGATCCGTTCTGGCTTGCGACGACCGTCTTTGCGCTGACCTATCTGCTGGTCATCGCCGACCGGATCAACCGCGCGATTATCGCGCTATTAGGCGCAGGCGTGATGGTCGTCTCCGGCGGGTTGAGCCAAGAGGAGGCGATCCGCGGCATCGACTTCAACACGATCGCGCTGTTGACCGGGATGATGGTGCTGGTGGCGATCGCGCGGCGCTGCGGCATGTTCGAGTATCTCGCGGTGTGGTCGGCGAAAATCGGCCGGGCACGGCCCTCGGCGATCCTCGCGCTGCTGTCGGTCGTGACCGCCGTTGTCTCAGCCTTTCTCGACAATGTGACGACGGTGCTGCTGATCGTGCCGGTCACCTTGGCGATCGCCCGCCATCTCGAATCCCCACCTTATCCGTTTCTGTTCGCCGAAGTATTCGCCTCGAATATCGGCGGCACCGCGACATTGATCGGCGATCCGCCCAACATCATCATCGGCTCGGCGGCGCACCTCTCGTTCAACGATTTCGTGCTGCACCTGACCCCGGTGATCATCGTCGTGATGGCGGTGCAGCTCGTCGCGACGCATTTGATATGGGGCGCCAGGATGGGGGCGAGTGCGGCAGCGCGCGAGCGGGTCATGGCGCTCGATTTGCGCGGACTGATCGTCGATCCGCAGCTTATGCGCGCCTCGCTCTCCGTCCTCGCCGCGGTCGTCGCCGCTTTTGTCTTCGCCGGCCCGCTTCACCTGCAACCCGGGACGATCGCGCTGTTCGGCGCCGCGGTGCTGATGCTGCTGCACAATCTCGAGCACCGGCGCCAGCGCGAAAGGCAGACGGCCAGGGTCAGCGAAACCTTTGGCGAGGTCGATTGGATCACGATCTTCTTCTTTCTCGGCCTGTTCGTCATCGTCCACGGTATCGACGTCGCCGGCGTGATCGATCTGGCGGCGCAATGGTTGATCGGCCTGACCGGGGACGATTTGCGGGCGGCGGCGCTGACGATCCTGTGGGGATCGGCGTTGCTGTCGGCGATTGTCGACAACATCCCGTTTGTCGCGGCGATGATCCCGTTGATCCGCGGGATCGGGCCCCATTTCAGCGGTGCGGGCCAGGCCGACGTGCTGTGGTGGGCGTTGTCATTGGGTGCGTGCCTCGGCGGCAACGGCACATTGATCGGTGCCTCGGCCAATCTCGCGGTGGCCGGCATCGCCGACAGGGCCGGCATCGATTTCCGCTTCACGACCTATATGAGGCACGCCTTCGGCCTAATGTTGATCAGCATCGCGATCTGCCATGTTTACCTAAGGCTGCGCTATCTCTAGGTTGCGAAAATTGCGTCTCAAGGGAGGATTATTATGCGGCGTCGAGCATTCATCGCGACCGGCGGGGCGGGATTGGCGGGTGCGGCATTGGCCGCACCGGCGATCGCGCAATCGCAGCCCGAAATCAAATGGCGGCTTGCTGCGAGCTGGCCTAAGAGCCTCGACACGATCTTCGGCGGCGCCGAATACTTGGCCAAGCGGGTCGGCGAGATGACCGATAACAAATTCCAGATCCGGGCTTTCGCCGGCGGCGAGATCGTGCCGGCTTTGCAGGTGCTCGACGCGGTGCAGAACAACACCGTCGAGATTGGCCATACCGCCAGCTATTACTATGTCGGCAAGGACATGACCTTCGGCCTCGACTGCACGATCCCGTTCGGCATGAATGCGCGGCAGCAGAACGCCTGGATGACCAATGGCGGCGGGCTCGAATTGCTGCGCAACTTCTTCAAGGATTACAACGTCTACAACATCCCGGCCGGCAATACCGGGACGCAGATGGGCGGCTGGTACCGCAAGGAGATTAAGACCGTCGACGACCTGAAGGGTTTGAAGTTCCGCATCGGCAGCGGCCTCGCCGGAGCGATCCTCGCCAAGCTCGGCGTCGTGCCGCAGACGATCCCCGGCGGCGACATCTACCCGGCATTGGAAAAGGGCACGATCGACGCCGCCGAATGGGTCGGGCCCTACGACGACGAGAAGCTCGGCTTCTACAAAGTCGCAAAATACTACTACACACCCGGCTGGTGGGAGGGCCAGGCCCAGCTCACGGCCTATGTCAACCTTGGCGAATGGCAGAAGTTGCCAAAGAACTATCAGGCGATCCTGACCGCCGCCTGCGCCGACGCCAACGGCTGGATGCTCGGCAAATACGATGCCGACAATGTCGCGGCGATGCGCCGGCTGATCGCCAACGGGACCCAACTTCGGCCGTTCTCGAAGGAGATCCTCGACGCCTGCTACAAGTCGACCCAGGAAGTCTACGCCGACCTCTCCGCGAAGAACCCGAAGTGGAAGGCGATCTACGAACCCTGGAAGAAATTTCTCGACGACCAGCACCAGTGGTTCCGCGTCGCCGAGCAGACATTCGACAATTTTATGCTTGCCCAGAACGCGTAAGCCGGCCGGCCACGGTCATTTGAATCGGATCTGCGGGCTCTGCTCAGGTGCGGGCTGCGGCAGCTCGATCCGGATCTTGCTCGGATCGATCTTCGGGCCGCCCTCGAGCGAGGCCAGCACCATGCCGGGAAAGGCGATGACACTGGCGACCATCGCCAGCTGCATGATCACGAACGGCACGCTGCCCCAATAGATCTGCGCGGTCGTGACCGGCGCGACGAGACGGCCGGTGACCCGGTCGATCGTGTCGCGGACCGGCGCCACGCTGCGGAAATAAAACAGCGCGAAGCCGAACGGCGGGTGCAGGAACGAAGTCTGCATGTTGACCCCGAGCAGGACGCCGAACCAGATCAGATCGATGCCGAGCTTGTCGGCGACCGGGCGCAACAGCGGGATGACGATAAACGCCAGCTCGAAATAATCGAGAAAAAACGCCAGCACAAAGACGAACGCGTTGACGAAGACCAGAAAGCCGACCTGGCCGCCCGGCAATCCGGTCAACAGGCCCTCGACCCAGAGATCGCCGTTGACCCCGCGAAAGGTCAAGGTGAACACCGACGAGCCGATCAGGATAAACATGACAAAGGAGGAGAGCCGGGCGGTCGAATCCATCGCCTGGCGCAGCAACGGCCAGCTGAGCCGGCGCTTGGCCAGGGCGAGGATCAGCGCGCCGGTCGCACCCATCGCACCGCCCTCGGTCGGTGTGGCGATGCCGACAAAGATCGTGCCGAGCACGAGAAAGATCAGCGCCAAGGGCGGCATCATGACGATCACAACCTCTTGCGCGAGCCGGCTCAGCAGCCGCAATCCGAAGAGCCGGTTGCCGATCGCCACGAGATAGGTGCCGAGCCCGGCCAGCCCCGCCGCCCAGATCGCCGGCATCGTCGTGGTCAACGCAACGCCGCCGCCCCCGGCGAGAGCGACGACCGCCGCGAGCGAGGCATAGCCGGCCTTGCCGCCCTCCTCGCGCATTGTCAACGCCTCGGGCGGCAAGCCTGGAGCCGAGTTCGGCCGGACGATCGTCATGACGAAGACGAAGACAGCGTAGAGTGCGGCCAGCGACAGACCGGGGATGAACGCCCCCTGATACATGTCGCCGACCGAGCGGCCGAGCTGATCGGCCATCACGATCAGCACGAGGCTCGGCGGGATGATCTGCGCCAAGGTGCCGGAAGCGGTTATGACACCGGCGGCGAGGCGCCGGTCATAGCCGTAGCGCAGCATGATCGGCAGCGAGATCAGACCCATCGAGATGACCGAGGCGGCGACCACGCCGGTCGTCGCCGCCAATAGCGCGCCGACAAACACGACGGCATAGGCAAGCCCGCCCCTTACGGGCCCGAACATCTGGCCGATCGTCTCCAGCAAATCCTCGGCCATGCCGCTGCGTTCAAGGATCAGCCCCATAAAGGTGAAAAACGGGATCGCCAGCAAAGTGTCGTTGCGCATGATGCCGAAAACGCGCTCCGGCAGCGCCTGCAGCAATTGCGGGTGCAACAGGCCAAGGTCGATCGCGACGATGCCGAAGAACAGACCGTTGGCAGCGAGCGAAAAGGCGACCGGGTAGCCCAGCAGCAAGAAGACGACCAATGCCGCGAACATCAGCGGTGCCATGTTGGCGATCAGCAGCTCGGTCATTCGACCGCGCCTTTCAGCATCTCCTCGGCCGCCGGTTCGTGATGGGCCTCGAGGGGGTCCGGGATACGCCCGGCGAGGAACAGGGCACGCTTGATGACCTCCGAGAGACCCTGCAAGGCGAGCAACAGAAACCCAGCCGGGATCAGCAATTTGACCGGCCAGCGCAACAACCCGCCGGCGTCGGCGGAATACTCGTGGCGGACATAGGATTCGACGACCACCGGCCAGGCGAGCACCATGATGACGATCGCCATCGGCAACAGGAACAGAAGCCCTCCCAAGAGGTCGATCCAGGCGCGCAGCTTGGGCGGCAGATGGCCGATGACGACGTCGATCCGGACGTGCTCGTTGTGCAGCAGCGTGTAGCCGGCGCACAGCAGGAACACCGCCGAATAGAGGTACCATTGCAGCTCGAGCCAGGCGTTCGAGCTCGTGTCGAAGGCATAGCGCACACTGGCATTGCCGGCGCTGACCAGGGCCGCGGCGAGGACCAGCCAATAGACGAGGTGACCGACCCGCTCGTTCAGCGCGTCGATCGCCCGGCTCAGGCGCAACAGCAAATTCACTCCCTGCTCCTGCCCGAAGAAGGTTCGTTGCAGCCCGTGGCCTAGCCGCGGAAGCGGAGCGCCGCAACAGAAATCAGGGCGGCGCTCGACAAGGCCAGCGGATCAGGCAGGGTGCAGAGAAATGCGGTTTTCCCGGATCAACACCCTTCGAGACGGCCCTTCAGGCGTCCTCAGGGTGAGGTAAGCTATTGAAATAATGAACCTCATCCTGAGGAGCGCTCCACCGGAGCGCGTCTCGAAGGATGCGGAACGGCACTGACTGGCGCTTTTCCGCAGCCTGTTTAGGGCGGATTGGCGGACCCCAATCCCCGGCCAGTGTCAGTGCTTCAGAAATCCCAAGGGCAGACGAGCTTGAGACCTGTCGTTGCGAAGTCCGGCAAGTTCCGGGTCGCCAGGCGTCCGCCGTTGATGCGCGCAATCGCCGCGATCATCCCGTCGGGCGCGGCCATCGGCCGGCCCTGCTGGAGTGCGGCGCTCATGATGTCGCCGTAGGCAAGGGCCGCAGCTTCGGTGAGAGGAAAGATCCGGTCGGCAAAACGGTGACACCACGACGCGAGCCCCTGCTCCAGGCGTGCGGCCCTCTGGTCGGGACGAATTTTGCCGATGCCGAAGGAGATCTCGGCAATCGTCACCGTCGGCAGAGCGAGCTCGGCGTCGTTGCGCACGAGCCAAGCTATCACGGCGGGGTTTGGCGTCTTGCGCAGCGTCTCCGAGATGACGTTGGTATCGAGAAAGATTAAAGCTCCGGTCCCGGATCGATCTTCCGGCTTTCGCGAATGAGGGCTTCCAGATCGAGCTCGCTGCCATAGTCGTTGGCAAGGCGCGCATAGAAAGCGGATACCGGCTCGCGCCCCGCCTCGCGAATTTCATAAGCTTCGAGGGCGCGCTCCATGACATCGGCGATCGAGCGATGCTCGCGGCGCGCCAGCCGGTGCGCGAGGTCGCGCGCCTTGGCGCTATGCACCGAAAGCCGAGGTTCGGCCATGCCGGCGATCCTACCCGAGTGCTGTTCCGGGTCGATCAGTTATGAGAACCCGCGTGAAGGCAAGATGGCAACTGGTGTCGTCAAGCTCTACTGAAAGCCGCCACGAGGTAGAAGACGCGCGACAACCCCTGTTAGAGTAGCGGGAGAGCAATCGGATAAGGAATCTTCGATGGCACAGCCCTCCGGCGCGGCAGCAAAGCTCGAGGCTCTCAAATGGCGCTGCATCGGGCCGCCACGCGGTGGCCGCGTCGTCGCCGTTGCCGGCGACCCCCGAGATCGCGGGGTGTTTTATTTCGGCGCCTGCGCCGGCGGCGTGTGGAAGACGATCGATGGCGGGATCTATTGGCGCTGCGTCAGTGACGGGTTTTTCGGCTCGGCGGCGATCGGTGCGCTCGAGGTGGCACGCTCCGACCCCAACGTGATTTATGCCGGCACCGGGGAGACCGAGATCCGGCTCGACGTCTCCTGGGGCGACGGCGTCTACAAATCGACCGATGCCGGTCGCAGCTGGAGCCATCTCGGCCTCCGCGAATCGAAGTTTGTCGGCCGCATCCGCATCCACCCCGCGGACCCCGACCTCGTCTATCTCGCCGCCCTCGGCGACGTGTTTGGTGCGAACGAGGAGCGCGGCGTCTTCCGATCACAAGACGGCGGCAGGACCTGGAGCAAGGTGCTCTATCGCGACGCCGATACGGGTGCCGTCGATCTCGCGATGGATCCCCGCAATCCGCGCATCCTCTTTGCCGCCTTCTGGCAGACCCGCCGGAGCTTCTGGAACATCTCGAGCGGCGGGCCGGGGAGCGGCCTCTTCCGTTCCACCGACGGCGGCGACAGCTGGACCGAGATTTCGCGCTATCCGGGTCTGCCGACCGGCCCGCTCGGCAAATTCGGCGTTACGGTATCGCCGGCTCGCTCGGGACGGGTGTGGGCGCTGGTCGAGACCGAGGCGGAAAAGACCGGGCTCTACCGGTCGGAGGATTACGGCGAGAGCTGGGCGCTGGTTTCGTCGAACCGCGATCTGATGCACCGGCCCTGGTACTACACGCACGTCTTTGCCGATCCCTGCCATGGCGAGACGGTCTATGTCGCCAATCTGAATCTCTGGAAATCGACCGACGGCGGCGCGAGCTTTACGGAAATTCAGACGCCGCACGGCGACAACCACGATCTCTGGATCGATCCCGCCGATCCGAACCGGATGATCGAGGGCAACGACGGCGGCGCTTG
>Ga0306921_10006123_pt1 | contig 12537 bp, 7 predicted proteins | sample sta12Cox44000080_FD_203760 | JGI IMG/M metagenome (GOLD analysis project Ga0306921, IMG submission 203760) | Lab enrichment of tropical soil microbial communities from Luquillo Experimental Forest, Puerto Rico - statoxic.12C.oxic.44.000.080 (v2)... | ecosystem: Environmental > Terrestrial > Soil... | reverse complement strand
CGTCACCACGGCGGGCTTCGAGGACGTGCTGGAGATCGGCCGCCAGGACCGCCCCGACATCTATGCACTGCAGCCCGCGCGTACACCGCCACTGGTACCACGCGAGCGGCGCATCGGCGCGCGCGAGCGGCTCGCGGCCGGCGGCGGCGTCCTCGAGGCGCTCACGCCGGGCGAGGTGGCGAGCACCGTTCGCCGTGTGCGGGCCACGCGGCCCGAGGCGATCGCCGTGGGCCTGCTGCACGCGTGGTCGGCGCCTGCGCACGAGCGGCGCCTGGCGCGCGCGCTCGAGGCGCTCGGCGTGCCGGTGAGCTCCGCCTCGGAGCTCGTGCCGGAGATCCGCGAGTACGAGCGGCTCGCGACCACGGTGGCGAACGCGTTCCTCGCACCGCGCGTGAGCCACTACCTGCAGGCGCTCGCGCACGGCGCCGGAGGCGCCGAAATTCAAATCGTCCTCTCGCACGGCGGCACCGCACCTCCCGAGCAGGCCGCGCGCGAGCCCGTGCGCCAGCTCTTCTCCGGGCCCGCCGCGGGGCTCCGGGCGGCGCTCGAGGCGGCGCGGGCATGCGGCTTCCCGCGCGCGCTCACGCTCGACGTGGGCGGCACGTCCACCGACTGCGCGTTCCTCGGCGGGCGCGACACCGGCCGCGACGGCCTGCCGAGACGGCGCGGGCGCGAGGTGGCGGGCGTGCCGGTGCTGCTGCCGACGCTGGACGTGCACACGGTCGGCGCGGGCGGCGGGTCGATCGCGCGCGCCGACGCGGGCGGCGTGCTGCGGGTGGGCCCCGAGAGCGCCGGTGCCGATCCCGGGCCCGCGTGCTACGGCCACGGCGGGCCGGCCACCGTGACCGACGCGCTCGTGGTGCTCGGGGCGATCGCCGGTGACACGCTCGCCGGTGGCGCGCTGGCGCTCGACCGTGCCGCCGCGCAGCGGGCCATGGCGGCGCTCGCGCGCGACCTCGAGCTCCCGCATGCCGAGCGCGCGGCCGAAGGCGTGCTGCGTGTCGTCGAGTCGCACATGGCGAACGCGCTCCGCAAGGTGTCGGTGGAGTGCGGCGAGGACCCGCGCGGCGCGGCGCTGGTGGCGTTCGGCGGTGCCGGCGGGCTGCACGCGTGCGCGCTCGCGGAGTCGCTCGGCACGGCCGCCGCGATCTGGCCGCGCGACGCCGGCGTACTGTGCGCGCTCGGCGCGCTCGCCGGGGGCTCGCGCCGCGAGCGCTCGCGCAGCGTGCTGAAGACCGTTCGCGACCCCGGCGACACGCGGGCGCTCGCGCGCGAGATCGCGCGGCTGGAGCGCGAGGTGCGCTCGGCGATCGCGCCGCGCGACCGCGGCCGTGTCCAGCTCGAGCACCGCGCGCAGGTGCGGGCGCTCGGCCAGGCGCACGAGCTGACCGTGGCGGCGCTCCCGCTCGCGCGCCTCGCCGAGCGCTTCCACGACGCGCACGAGAGGCGCCATGGCTTCGCCGACCGCGAGTCCCCGCTCCAGGTGGTGACGCTCGAGGTCGGGGGCTGGCTCGAGGAGCCGCTCCCGGCCGAACGGCGCCGCGCGCGGGCGCCTCGCGCCTCGAGCGAGGCGATCGAGGTCTGGGATTGGGGCCGCCGGCAGCGCGCCCGCTTCCTTCACCGCGACAGCCTCGAGCCAGGCGAGCGCGTGGCGGGCCCCGCCGTGGTCGCCGACGACGGCGCCAGCCTCTGGGTCGCGCCCGGCTGGACGGCGCGCATGCACGAGACCGGTGCGCTCGTGCTCACGCGGGGGGCGAGGTGACACGCGCGCGGCCGATCCAGGCGGACGCGGTGACGCTCGCGCTCTATCGCGGCCTCTTCGCCGCGTGCGCCGAGGAGATGGGCGCCACGCTCATGCGCGCCGCGCACTCACCCAACATCACCGAGCGGCTCGACCACTCCTGCGCCGTGTTCGACGCGCAGGCGCGGCTCGTTGCGCAGGCCGCGCACATCCCGGTCCACCTCGGCTCCATGCCGCGCGCCGTCGAGGCGGCGCTGGCGCTGGCGCCGTTCGCGCCCGGCGACGCCGTGCTCCTGAACGATCCCTACGACGGCGGCACCCATCTGCCCGATCTCACGGCCGTCACGCCGGTGTTCCTCGGGCGGGAGCGGCGGCCGTCGTTCTTCGTCGCGAGCCGCGCGCACCATGCCGACGTCGGGGGTGCTGCTCCCGGCTCGCTGCCGATCGCGCACGAGGTCTATGAAGAGGGCGTGCGCATCCCGCCGGTGTTCGTGCGCCGCGCCGGACGCGAGCAGGAGGGCGTGATGCGGCTGCTGCTCGCGAACGTGCGCACGCCGCACGAGCGTCGTGCGGACCTCGCGGCACAGCTGGGCGCACAGGTCACCGGGGCCCGAAGGCTCGAGGAGCTCGGCGAGCGCGACGGCGCGGGGGCGCTGGAGCGGGCTGCCGAGGCGCTGCTCGAGGCCACCGAGCGCCATGCGCGCGCGCTCGTGCGCCGGCTTCCGCAGGGCACGTGGCGGTTCGAGACCGCGCTCGACGACGACGGCCTCGGCCACGGGCCGCTCCCGATCCGCGTGGCGCTCGACGTCCACGGCGGCCGCGTGCGCGCGGACTTCAGCGGCACGTCGCCGCAGGCCGCGGGCCCGGTGAACGCCGTGCGCGCCGTCGCGCGCGCGGCGGTGTTGTACGTCGTCCGCCTCGTGCTGGGTGAGGACGTCGCGGTGAACGACGGGCTGCTGCGGGTGATCGAGGTTGTCTCGACGCCGGGCTCGCTCGTGGATCCCAGGCCGCCCGCGGCCGTGGGCGCGGGCAACGTCGAGACCTCGCAGCGCATCGTCGACGCTGTGCTCGGCGCGTTCGCGCGCGCGCTGCCCGATCGCGTGCCCGCGGCGAGCAGCGGCACGATGAACAACCTGCTGATCGGCGGACACGATCCGCGCACGGATCGGCCGTTCGCCTACTACGAGACGCTCGGCGGCGGCCACGGCGGCGGACCGCTGGGTCCGGGCGAGAGCGCGATGCAGGCCCACATGACGAACACGCGGAACACGCCCATCGAGTCGCTCGAGCACGCCTACCCCCTGCGCGTGCGGCGCCTGCGCGTGCGGCGCGGCACGGGCGGCGGCGGGCTCCACCGCGGCGGGGACGGCATGGAGCGCACGATCGAGCTGCTCGTGCCCGCTCGCGTCACCGTGATCGCCGAGCGGCGTGTGCTCGCGCCCTACGGGCTCGCCGGCGGCGATCCCGGGAGCCCCGGCCGCACGAGCATCACGCGAGCCGTTCGCGGCAAGCGCGTGCGGCAGCGAGATGTAGTGATGCCCGGGAAATTCACGATTGACCTTGCGGAAGGCGCCCTGATAACCGTCGCGAGCCCGGGCGGCGGAGGTTGGGGCCGCGCAACACGCGCTCGGAAGCCGCGACCCGCACGCCGGGGCTGAACTCCGCGCTGATCGGAGGCCCCATGCGTCTCTCGCTGCGCGCCGTGCCCGTTTTGATCGCCGCCGCGTCGCTCTCCCCGCTGCTGTTCCTCTCCACGCCGGGCAAGAGCACGCCGCTCTACTCCACGCGCACGGGCCTCGCCTGTGTGAATTGCCATTTCGACCCCAACGGTGGCGGGCCGCGCAACGCGTTCGGGTTCGCGTTCGCGAAGAACCGCCACTCGATGGACGCCGAGACGAGCGGCGTGTTCAAGGACCTCGATCTCACGAACAAGGTGAGCGAGCAGCTGCCGCTCTTCTTCGGCGTCAACTCGCGCCTCATGGCGCTCGCCGACGACGCTCAGGACCCACCATCCGGTCTCGACCGGTTCGGTTTCTTCCAGATGGAGACGCAGCTGCACCTGGCGTTCCAGCCGCACCGGTTGCTGACGCTCGTGTACACGACCGATGGCTTCGGGACCGACCCCAATCCGCGGGTGACGCGCGAGGCCTGGGGCATGCTGGGATCCGCCGCCGACAAATACGTGCGCGCGGGCGTCTTCCGGGTTCCGTTCGGCCTGCGGATGGACGATCACACGGTCGCGACACGGAACGGGTTCACCGACTTCCAGTCTCCGCAGACGTTCGTGCTGCCCTATGACCCGCGCATCGGGGACCAGGGTATCGAGGTGGGCGGATCGAAGGGCGAGTTCCAGGGCAGGCTCGCGTACACAGATGGCAGCAGTTCTCCGTTCAATGGCGGGCCGGACCCGCGCACCCACGCACAGGCGTTCTCGGGCAAGCTGGTGTACACGGACCCGAGGTACCAGGTCGGTCTCTCCGGCTACGACGAATGGGTGCCGGCGACTGGCGCGGGCAGCCGCACGCGCGCGCAGCGCTGGGGCACGTACGGGACGACGCATCGGGGTCAGGTGTCGCTGATCGGCGAGGTCGTATCGGGCACGGACGAGCTGGCCACGGCCACGACCGGCAGCACGAAGGTGAACAAGCTCGGCTGGTTCGTGGAGGGCGACTACCAGGCGAGCCGGGGCGTCAACTTCCGCCTGCGTTACGACCGCCTGGAAGGCGCCCGTGTCGGCGACAGCGTCATTCGCGACCTGAACTCCTACGATCGCTACGCGCTCGAGGGCGAGGTCGTGCCGGTGCCGTTCTGCCAGCTCCGGTGGACGCTGCGGCTGATCGACCCGGTCGGCGACCGGCCAGCGACCTACAGCGACACCGAGAAGCAGGCGTACATCCAGGCGCACTTCTCGTACTGAGGTGCGAGTGCCCGTCAGGTCCTGAGCGCCGCCAGCCGCTCCGCGACAACCCGTCGTGTGAGCGGCGTGCAGTCGGCGGCGCTCACCCGCAGGGCGGCTTCGGGCACCAGGTCGAGGAAGCGATCGTTCTGCAGGCCGACCAGCACGGTCGGCCGTGACGCGGCGTGCGCGCGCAGCGATGCGATCCGTTCAGGCGTGAGCGGCACGCGTGAAGCGATCGCGATGACGTCGGCCGCGGGCGCGGTGCCGCCGTCGGGGATGCCGGCGTGGCGGAGGGAAGCCGCGAACGTCGGGCCCTGCTTCCATTCGCTCTCCTCCACCACGCGCCAGCCGCCCGCGCCGGGCGCGTGGCCGTCGACCTTGAGCGCGCCGGTGACGAGCGCGGCCAGGCGCGGTTCCCAGTCGCGCGGCGTGAAGTCCTCGATCGGCAGCGCGAGATCCTCGGCCGTGGGCTCGGCGTGTGCGGCGTCGAACGCCGCGAGGCGCGGGCGGGTGGCATCGAACAGCTCGCGGTCGACCTTCCCCTCGACCACGGCGTCGGCCATCGTGTAGCGCGCGCGGCGCACGTCCTCGCTCCAGTGCGCGTAGAGCAGCAGGTCGCATCCGGCGGCGAGCGCCGCAAGGCCGGCCTCGGCCGGCGTGCGGCCGGCGGCGGCGCCCTGCATCTCGAGCGCGTCGGTGATCACCACGCCCTTGAACCCCAGCCGCTCGCGCAGCACGCCCTGCACGACCGGGCGCGAGAACGTGGCCGGCACGCCGGGGTCGAGCGCGGGGTACACGACGTGCGCCGTCATCAGCGAGTCCGCACCCGCGTGCGCCTGGAACGGCACGAACTCCCGCGCCGCGAGCGTGGCGGCGGTCGCGTCGCACACCGGCAGCGCCAGGTGCGAATCCGTGCGCGTGTCGCCGTGCCCCGGTGCGTGCTTCAGGCACGAGGCCACGCCGCTGCCGGCGAAGCCCGCGAGCCACGCACCCGCGTTCGCCGCCACCTGTGCGGGCGTCGTGCCCCAGGCGCGCGGGCCGATGACCGGGTTGTCGGGCTCGCTGTGCACGTCGGCGACCGGCGCGAAGTCCCAGTCGAAGCCGAGCGCGTGCAGCCGGTGCGCGGTCACGTGCGCGATCCAGCGGATCGTCTCCGCGTCGGCCGCGCGCGCGAGCGTCGCGGCGTTGGGCGGCACGGTGAGATGCCCGGCGAGCTGCGACACCCAGCCGCCCTCCTCGTCGAGCGACACGAACAGCCGCCGCGGCCGCGCCAGCTCGCGCAGCCGTGCGGTCACGCGCCGGGCGTCGGCGAGGTCCTTGAAGTCGCGGGCCGCGAACAGGATGACGCCGGCGGGCGGGAACTGCGCGAAATCTTTCTCCCACGCCGGCGAGAGGCCATCGGGAGGGATGCCGATCACCATGCGGCGAGCGATCACGCGCTGGGCGTCCATGCGCGGGCCACGGTGTCCGAGCGCGCGGCCCATGTCAACGCGCTGTGAGGTATGGGACCGGTCATCACGCGTGCACCCGGGGCCGCAGGGGGAGGCCCGGACGGCCCGCTGGTCGCGATGGAGAGCGCGGTCGTGCAAAACGCTCGTTGGGGGCGCATCCGCGGCGGGGTAGACTCGTCCATTACCCCGGTCATCCCATCCTCAAGCCCGTCCCATCCCCGAACCGAATCCCGTGGAGGTGCTCGTTGCGCGCGGACCCGCGCCATGGAAGGCCCTCGAACGCGTCCGCTGGCGTGCGGGCGGCCGTGGCGGCGCTGGCGGCGCTCGCGGTGTCCGCGTCCGCGCATGCGGCGGCTCCGGCCGCGGCGCCCAAGCCCGAGGCCGCTGCCGCGACAGGCGACGCCTCCGTGCGCAAGGCGCTGGTGATCGAGGGCGACAACCACGTCTTCATGATCAGCGCGCCCGAGGGCTGGGTGCTCGACGACACGTCGGGCATGGGCTCGCGCATCCGCTGCGTGTTCTATCCCAAGGGGGAGAAGTGGACGACGGCGTCTACCGTCATGTACGTGAACCCGCTCCACGGCTACGGCGTCAAGGCGCGCACGGTCTCCGCGCTCATGGCCGAGGACGAGAAGTCGTTCCACAAGAACGCGCCCCACGGCAAGGTCAGCAACGGCGGGACCATCCAGACCACCGGCAAGAAGACGGCGGTCGTGCGCTACTTCTCGTACGATGGCGGGCCCGCGCACGAGGCGGTCGCCTACGTGCCCGAGGCGGATCTGGTGATGCTGCTCGTGCTGTCGTCGAAGACGCCGGAGGGCTTCCAGGGCGCGCTCGACGCGTACCGCCAGATGGTGCAGAGCTACGCTTGGGTGGCCTCCAACGCGGAGATGGGCCGATGACCAGGCGCGCGCGCGTGTCGCAGAAGAGCCTGCGCTTCACCGAGAGCGTGATCCGCGAGATGACGCGCCTCGCGAACCAGCATGGCGCCGTGAACCTCTCCCAGGGCTTCCCCGACTTCCCCGCGCCCGACGTGATCAAGGAGGCCGCTGCGCGCGCCGTGGCGGCGGACGTGAACCAGTACGCCATCACCTGGGGCGCGAAGAGCCTGCGCGACGCGCTGGTGGCGAAGCAGCAGCGCTTCACGGGGCTCGCGTTCGATCCCGAGCGCGAGGTCACGGTGTGCTGCGGCGCCACCGAGTGCATGGCGTCGGTGATGCTGGCGCTCGTGGATCCCGGCGACGAGGTGATCGTGTTCGAGCCGTACTACGAGAACTACGGCCCCGACGCCATCCTCTCGGGGGCGGTGCCGCGCTTCGTGCGGTTGCGTGAGCCCGACTGGAGCTTCGATCCCGCCGAGCTCGCGGCGGCGTTCAGCGCGCGCACGCGTGCGATCGTCGTGAACACGCCGAACAACCCCACCGGCAAGGTGTTCTCGCGCGCCGAGATGGAGCAGATCGCGGCGCTGTGCCGGAAGTGGGACGTGATCGCGGTCACCGACGAGATCTACGAGCACATCCTCTACGACGGCGCCGAGCACGTGAGCATGGCGGCGCTGGACGGCATGCGCGAGCGCACGGTGACGGTCTCGGGCCTGTCCAAGACGTGGAGCGTGACCGGCTGGCGGATCGGCTGGTGCCTGGCACCGGCCGACCTCACGAACGCCATCCGCAAGGTGCACGACTTCCTGACCGTCGGGGCCCCGGCGCCGCTCCAGGAGGCGGCGGCCGTGGCGCTGTCGATGCCGCAGGACTACTTCCGCAGGCTTGCCGATAGTTACCGGGAACGCCGGGAGTTCCTCGTCCCCGTGCTGCAACGAGCGGGCTTCAAGCCAATCCCGCCACGCGGCGCTTATTACGTGATGACCGACATCTCCGGGTTCGGCTTCCCCGACGACGTCGCCTTCGCCCGCTGGCTCGTGGCCGAAGGCGGGGTCGCGGCGGTGCCCGGATCGAGCTTCTTCTCCGACCCTGCGGCCGGCTCCCAGCGCCTCCGCTTCCATTTCGCTCGGAAACGCGAGACTTTGGAAGCCGCCGCCGAACGCCTGCAGTCCCTGCGGTCGCGCCTCCCGGCGCGGCCGGAGTCCCTTACCCGGGGGTAGCACCCACATGCCAAAGCCTCGTCGTTCCTCCCTCGGTCCGTTCGGCATCGCCATGGCGCTGTCGCTGCTCCTCGGCTTCGGGTTCGCGCGCGCGCTGTCGGCCACTGACGACCTGCGCAGCCAGCTCGACCTGTTCTCGCAGGTGCTGTTCACGGTGCAGAACAACTACGTCGAGCAGCCCGACAACGAGAAGCTCATCCGGGGCGCGATCGACGGCATGCTGAAGACGCTCGATCCGCACACCACGTTCCTGCCCAAGCAGCGCGCCGCGGCCATGGACGAGAACTTCCGTGCGGAGTACTCGGGCATCGGCGTGTCGTTCGACATCGTGGACAACAAGATTGTGGTGCTGTCGCCGATCGAGGGCACGCCCGCTTATCGCCTCGGCATCCGCGCCGGCGACAAGATCGTCCAGGTCGACGGGAAGCCGCTCAAGAAGGGCCTCGTCACCGACGACGTGTTCAAGCTGCTGAAGGGCCCCACCGGCACCATGGTGGACGTGGACATCGAGCGTCCGGACGAGTCCGAGCTGCTGCACTTCTCAATCGAGCGCGCGAAGATCCCGATCGAGTCGGTGCCGTACGCGTACATGATCAAGCCGGGCGTCGGCTACGTGCGCATCATCCGCTTTGCCCAGACCACGGGCGACGAACTGGAGAAGGCGATCGGCAACCTGCGCGCCCAGGGCATGAAGAACCTGCTCGTCGACCTGCGCGCGAACTCGGGCGGCCTGCTGAACCAGGCGGTCGACGTCCTGGACCAGCTCGTGCCCGAGGACAAGAAGCTCGTCTACACGCGCGGCCGCATCCAGTCGTCGAACACCGACTACTACTCCACCGACCGCAAGGGCAAGTGGACCGACGGCGCATTGATCGTGCTGGTCGACCACGGCAGCGCATCGGCGTCGGAGATCGTGTCGGGTGCCATCCAGGACCTCGACCGCGGGCTCGTCGCCGGCATCAACACGTTCGGCAAGGGCCTGGTGCAGAACCAGGTGAACCTGTCCGAGGGCAAGCTGCTGCTCACCGTGGCGCGCTACTACACGCCGAGCGGGCGCGGCATCCAGCGCGACTACACGAAGTTCGAGGACCAGGCCGACTACCAGGCCGACGCTTACAAGGAAGAGGTGCCGACCGACTCCGCGCTCGCCACCCGGCCCAAGTTCAAGACCGCGAACGGCCGCACGGTGTACGGCGGCGGCGGCATCTATCCGGACGTCGTCGTGCACAACTCGGCGGACCTGACGAAGCCCGAGATCGACATGATCACGAAGCGCGTGTGGTTCGACTACGCGAACAAGATGGTCACGCACGCGAAAGACGTGACCTGGAAGCCCGAGATGCTGGCGAAGGACAAGTTCAAGCTCGACGACAACCAGCTAAAGGAGCTGCGCGACGCGATCGCCTCGAAGGGCGTGAAGATGGACGACTCGACGTGGAGCGCCGAGAAGCCGTTCGCGATCCACCAGCTGCGCGCCGAGCTGGCGTCGCAGACGCTGGGCGCGCTCGAGCGCTACAAGATCGCGGTCGAGGAGGACACGCAGCTCGCGAAGGCGCTGGAGCTGTTCCCGCAGGCGCAGAAGCTCATGGCCGGCGGGCTGCCCGCGGACAACTCGAAGCAGAAGGTGCGGCGGCCGTAAGTCCCCGCCGCGTTCGAACGTCGGCGCCCCGGTGGGATCTCCCGCCGGGGCGCTCTTCGTTCGTGCGCTAGGATGAGCCCGTGAGCACGATCGAGATCAACCGCGACCCCCGGCGCTAAGGGATCGCCTTCGCGTCCGCGGCGCCGAGCGTGTTCAGCACCCAGGCGTAGTCGAACGCCACCTCGTGCAGCGCGTCGTAGCGGCCCGAGGCGCCGCCGTGGCCCGCGCCCATGTTGCACTTGAACAGCACCGCCTTCGCACCCGAGTCGAGCGTGCGCAGCTTCGCCACGAACTTGGCCGGCTCCCAGTAGCCGACCTGGCTGTCGTTCAGGCTGGTCTTCACCAGCATGGCCGGGTAGGACGCCGCGTGCAGGTTGTCGTACGGCGAGTACTTCTTCATCACCGCGTAATCGGCGGCCACCTTGGGATTGCCCCACTCCTCGAACTCGCCCACGGTGAGCGGCAGCGATTCGTCGAGCATGGTGTTGATCACGTCCACGAACGGCACCTGCGCGAGCACGCCCGTGAACAGGTCCGGACGCAGGTTCACGACCGCGCCCATCAGCAGCCCGCCGGCGCTCCCGCCCTGGATCACGAGCCGGTCGGGGGCGCACACCTTGTCGCGCTTCAAGTATTCGGCGCAGGCGATGAAGTCGGTGAACGTGTTCATCTTGTTCTGCATGCGCCCGGCGTCGTGCCACTTCTTCCCCAGGTCGCCGCCGCCACGGATGTGCGCCAGCGCGTACACGACGCCGCGATCGACGAGGCTGAAGCGGCTGGAGCTGAACGTGACGTTGCTGGGAATGCCGTACGAGCCGTAGGCGTAGAGCAGGCACGGCGCCGTGCCGTCGCGCTTGAAGCCCTTGCGGTAGAGCAGCGTGACCGGCACCTGCGTACCGTCCGGGGCGGTGGCGCTCACGCGCTCCATCGAGTAGTGCGACGGGTCCCAGCCGCCCAGCACCGCGGTGCGCTTCAGGAGTTTCGACTGGAGCGTGGCGAGGTCCAGGTCGTAGACGCTCGGGGGCGTCAGGAATGACTGGTAGGCGTAGCGGAACGCACTCGGGTCGTACTCCTCGTTCGCGGCCGGGCCCACGGTGTACGCCACCTCCGCGAACGGCACCCGGCGCGAGCGTTTCTTCTCGGGCTCGAGCACGGTGATCTGCGGCAGCGCGTGCTCGCGCTCGCTCACCACCACCTGGTGGGCGAAGCACTCGACGTTGGCGATCATCACGTCGTCGCGGTGCGGCACCACCTCGGTCCAGTGCGACGGATCGGGCGTCGCCTCCGGCGCGGTCACGAGCCGGAAGTTCCGGCCCTTGTCGTTGGTGCGGATCCAGAACTCGCCGCGGCGGTGGTCTACGTAGTACTCGCGGTCCTGGACGCGCGGCGCGATCGTGGTCCATGGGCCCGTGGGCTGGTCGGCACGCAGCACGCGCACCTCCGACGTGGTGTGGCTCGAGAGCGTGTAGATCAGCCACTCGCCGCTGCGGGAGAGCTGCACCGACACGTCGAAGCGCTCGTCGCGCTCTTCGTCGGCCGTCACCGGACGGGGCTGCGACAGCTCGCGCGAGATGAGGCGGTAGCTGCGCTTGGAGGTCGGGTCCTCCTGCGTGTAGAACAGCGTCCCGCCGTTTGCCGTCCACGCCAGGCTCGTCACGCGCTCGTCGGTGACGCTGAGCGTGTCGCCGGTGTCGAGGTTCTTCACGTGCAGCCGGTACTGCCGGTAGCCGTTGTCGTCGGTCGTGTAGGCGAGCAGCTTCCCGTCCGGGCTCACCGACAGGTCGCCGATGGCCATGAACGTGTGCCCCTTCGCCAGGTCGTTCAGGTCCAGCATCACCTGCTCGGGCGCCTGACCCGCGCCTTGCGCGGGTACCCCATCGCCCTTCTTCCGGCAGTGGATCGGGTACTGCTTCCCCTCCTCCGTGCGCGTGTAATAGAGGTAGCCGCCCTTGCGGTAGGGCACCGAGAGGTCGGTCTGCTGGATGCGCGCGAGCATCTCGTCGTAGAGCTTCTTCCGCAGCGGCTCCTGATCGGCCGTGAGCGCGTCGGTGTACGCGTTCTCGGCTTCGAGGTAGGCGGTCACCCTGGGATCGGTCTTCTCGCGCAGCCACGCATAGTTGTCGGTGATCGAGTCGCCGTGCAGCGCAAACGCGTGCGGGTGCTTCTCGGCGACGGGGGGCTGCACGTTGGAGGTCGCAGCGGAAGCAGGCCCGTTCATGAGCAGGATTCCCCAGAGGGTCGCGGACAGCAGGGCGGCGTGCCCGCGCCTGGCGCGGGTCCGGCGGGAGACGAGGCGCATGAGAGTCCTCCGAAGCCGCGCAGCATAGGCCATGAGTGGCGCGCGCGCAGGCGGAGGGTTAGGACCGCCGGCGCACCACCACGTTGTCGCCCTCGCCGATCCCGAGCCGCTCCGACGCGGCGCCGCCCACCTGCGCGATCTCCAGCCGTCCACTCGAGCCGAGGATCGCGACCAGTGTGCCGACCGGCGCGTCGCCGTACGAGCGCGACAGTCCCTCGATGCGGCGGTCGAGCACGCGCACCTCGAGCGAGGGGTCGTCGGTGTCCTCGCCGAACGCGGCCGCGATCGACGTAGAGGTGAGGTTCGTGAGCGCGTTGCCGAAGCGGTCGAGGAACACGACGTGGCCCACGAGCGAGCCGCTCCGGCGCTCCGGCTCGTGTTGCGGCAGCCGCACCGGATCGGTGATG
>Ga0306921_10006121_pt1 | contig 12539 bp, 10 predicted proteins | sample sta12Cox44000080_FD_203760 | JGI IMG/M metagenome (GOLD analysis project Ga0306921, IMG submission 203760) | Lab enrichment of tropical soil microbial communities from Luquillo Experimental Forest, Puerto Rico - statoxic.12C.oxic.44.000.080 (v2)... | ecosystem: Environmental > Terrestrial >... | reverse complement strand
GTCACAATCGCCAGCCCGGTTGCCTTTTTCGCCTTCCGCAGCAGTTTCAGCCCTTCTTCTTCCATGCCTTGGAAATCATAAGGCGACGTACGCGGCTTGAACGCGCCTCCCCGCAGCAGTCTCGCTCCTGCTTTCGCGACCGCCTCCGCTGACCGCATGATCTGCTCTTCGCTTTCCACCGAGCAGGGGCCTGCAATCACCACAAACTCGTCGCCGCCAATTTCCATGCCGTCTACCTTGATCCTGGTCTTCCCTTTCCGAAATTCCTTGCTCACAAACTTGTACGGCGCCGTGATTCGCACGACCTTTTCTACCTGCGGCATCGCTTCCACTGATTCCAGACACGCGGTTACGTCGCCAACCCCTACAACGCCGATCACCACCCGCTCTTCGCCCTCGATCGAGTGCACCTTGTAGCCGTGGTGCTTCACAATCGCGCAAACCTCATCAATCTCCTCGCGGGTCGAATGCAGCTTCATCGAAATGATCATCTCCGCTCTCCTCCGCTCCCTCGCTATCGCCCCTCGCCCGAAAACAAAAAAGCCCACTCTTTGCGAGTGGGCCGAAATTCCCTGTTTTCACTCGTTCTAGACGACGGCCCCTCGCTTCTGGTTGGTGCGGTACGTAAATCGCCATCCGTAGCAGTAGGGCGCGAATTTCATGCGTGCCAGTCTACCCAGTCTGCGGAAAAACGCAAGCCTCAATTCATTTATCGTGCTCATTAACTGCCTGAATATGCGTCCTGAGAGCACTAGGCGTGCCTCAACCGTTCGGCATGAATGATTTTGCATTGGGAGGCGACAAATCACCCTTTCGGGTGCGCCTTGCCTCACGGGATCAGCCGGGCGGTCTTGCCGATCTGCACGGCCTGGGTGCGCCGCTTTGCGCCGAGCTTGTCAAACAGCCGACTCGAGTGGGTCTTCACCGTGTTTTCGCTGACGAATAGCCGATTAGCAATCTCCCGGTTGCTCAGCCCGGTCGCTATGAGCCCAAGAATTTCCAGCTCCCGCGCCGTGATCCCGAGTTCGCCCGCCCGCGCCGCGTCAGGGACGAACGGTTCCGCAGGTTGCGCCCCGATTTCTTTGACAATCGTGGTCGTCTTTTTGCGGGTTAGCGTAAGCCCCAGCCAGATGCCGAGGCCGGCGAACAAGGCGGCGACCAGCCCCATGTAGATCTCCACCGAGTGCTCGACAACCAGGAAGCGGTATTCCGTCAATTTCAGCACCACGACGAGCACGCCGCCGCACACGCCGTATAGCAAGATGTCGCGGACCGCCCCTCGGCCCCGATTCGAGGTCGATTCTTTCGGCAAGCTCACGGCTGGCATGATATCCGAAGACTCTGGCCTTGGGGAGCACCAGTCTCCTACGACACGGCTTGATCGAGGAACTTACGGCCGTCTGGCCATCCGTTACCTGAACGTCTCGGATAGCGTGAATCGTGCTTACTCCGTTGCGCATCCAATGGAACACGCGAAGGAGCTAACTATGCCCGTCGCAGGTGCTGGAAGCCAGATCATCACTGCGGTTACAAGTTGGAACGAAATCACTCACGGACCGCACCGCTTTGGCGGCGTGGAATTCCGCCTTGGTCACCGCGAGATCGGTCACCTTCACGGCGACAGTCTCGTGGACATTCCCTTCCCGCTCACGGTGCGGGATGAGCTGCTTCGCAGCGGAGCTGCCGAACCACACCACGTCCTGCCCCAATCGGGATGGGTCAGTGTCTATCTTCGCCATGCGGGGGATGTCGACCGCGCGATCGCACTCTTGCGCAAGTCCTACGAGATTGCGTTCGCTTCGCAGGCGCGCAGCAGCCAAACGGCGTAGCCCTAAATCAACTACCTCAACTTCTGGTTGTCAGCTAGTACAACAGGATCGCGATCCGGAAGTTGGCGAAATCGCCTCCTCCGCTCGCTTCGCAGGCTCCAACGGCGGCCCTGTGGTACTTACCGGAGCCGACCTTCTGATCCACATCGTCCGGCAACCGGCGCAGGTCCGAGGTCTCGTAGCGCAGCACACTCGCTGGCCTCTGTCCCGCCCAGCCGCGGTCCAGTTCACAGGTTTTGCGCGCGTCCGGCGTGGCATTCACGGCGCGCATGCCACGGGCCGCGATTTCCGATGTTACTTCGGATTCCTGGTCATTCAGCGACAGGCTAGGAATCGCGGCCGCAAAATCCTCCACGGCAAAGAGCATCTTCCCGCCTTGTACCACCGCGATACCCACCGCGTTCAGTCCCGGGTCTAGCAGATTGGCGCGGTGCGGCGGCGAATTCATCCACTGCGTATGCAGCCCCGGAACATTCGGCCCTTCCGCAACGTTTTCCGCAATCAGGCTAAATCGAGCACCCGCCTGGCGCGCTCGATCCTGCATCGGCGCTTCGCCGGGAAACTGGTGAGACAGGGCATTCATGTGGACCATGCGCTGCGCGTGCTGGCGCGCTGCTACGGCGAGCGCTGGATCCCATTGCAGCGGCTTCAAGCCGGCCGCCGCGCGGTCGCGGTTTGCGGCACTGAGCAGCATACTCTCCGCCGTGCTCGCCGACGAAGGCGCGGAATTCGCGTGCATCGTCGGAGTGAGGAGTAAAGCTGTGACGACGATGGCGACGACGATGGTCAGACAACGCAGGGCTGTGCCCATAAGTGACTCCCGCTGACCATTGAACACCGGATTTGGAGGAAATATGCGCTGCTGAAGGACAGTCCTAACCGAAGAGGAAGCTGACCTGCCGTACAGTCAATCTTTTGTACTCTTTATCCGCGGACGTGCACTGCGCTGAAGCTCAACACCACATGTCCACCGGCCGTTGGCCGCCCGAAACTCATCATCGGCCGGAACCGCGAGAACAGCAGCATCTGGTAGAGGTGATGCCGCAGCGATGGCGAGTCGGGCCCTGCGATGATTTCGTAGTCGCTCATTTGCCCTTGCGCATCAACCGTCACGTCGACCAACAGGTCATTCTGCGGCTCCACATCCGGATGCTGCACCTCGGGTATGGCCGACTCCGGGTAGTCCGACAGCGAAACCAACTCCGCCGGTCTCAGCAGCGATGTCGGAATGTCGTTCGGATCCGCCTGTACGGTCACTCCTGGCAGAATCATATGCAATACAAACACGAAAATGACAATCGCAGAAAACAGCCCGCCGGTCGCCGGCACCGTCAATGGACGAAACACGTTGTCCACAAGAATCTCCGTGCGATCCTTGATCCGCTGCCAGCGCTGCGGCCAACTTAGGGTTTCATTTGCCTTCGATGCCGCTACTTTGATCCGTACTGCCAGATCTGACGGCGGCACCGCCCGCGGTACCCGCGACAACAGCACCGATAGCTTCCGGTAGTGTTGCAACTCCTCCCGGCACGCCGCGCAGGCCTCTAAATGCCGGCGAATTTCCTGACGCTCGCCAGGACGCGGCGCGTTTGCCAAGGCATCATCAAGATAACCGGCGAGCCGGCTTTGCACCTTCTCGCACTTCATGGTTGTTCCTCTCGCGTCTCACTTGGACGCATGCTTTCCCCGGCTCCCGCAACACTCGCGGCCCTGATATAGGCTGCTTGTAAACCCACGTGCGAACCAAAGGTCGGCGCGTATCCCCGCTTCGCCGTTTCGCGCCGCACCGCGGCCGATTGCTCTCCAAGCAGCGGTTCGAGAATTTCCTTCAAAGCGCGCCGCCCGCGGAGAATCCGCGATTTCACCGTTCCGACGCTCACGTCCAGCACTTCCGCGACTTCCTCGTAGCTCAGTCCTTCCAGGTCCCGCAGGATCACCGCGCCGCGAAAAACATCCGGAACCTGTTGCAGCGCCTCTTGCACGACACACTGAATTTCCTGCGCAGCCAGCCGGTCAAAAGGCGTCGCGCCCGAATCTTCTATTTCGATCGGCCCGCACCCTTCGTCCGGTTCCGCGTCGATCGAAATGTTTCTTTGGAGATGGCGCTTGAACCAGCGGCGATGATTCAGCGCTTCGCGAATGGCAATCCGGTATAGCCAAGTCTTCAGTGAACTGCCCTGTTGGAAGTTCCGGATCCCTTTAAACGCTTTGAGAAAAACCTCTTGGGCGGCGTCAGCCGCATCTGACGTGTCGCCCAGCATGCCGAGGATCAGGTTGTAAACCGGGGCGTGGTAATGCGTCACCAGCCAGTCAAACGCCGTCTCCGAGCCCGCCTGCAGCTCGCTGACCAGCTCCGTTTCATCGCGGCCCCACGAGAGGGCACTCGCCCAATCGGACACGGTCTGCCTTTCTTCGCCTGCCCCAGTTCCCGGTAAGGCGAACTGGACTTGTTCGGTCGGGCCACCCCGCGGAGTCGAATGTCCCAACCCTTGTCCGCTGCTAGTATTAGACACCACCGCGAGCGGAACTGTTCCAGGCTCAACCCGATTGTGGCACCCTGTGCGCCGGCGCGCAATGGCGCGGAAGTAATGGAGCCAGCCGACCTTATTCTCGCTGCCCGTCATGAGCGAAGTCCGCTGGCGCAGCCTGCCTGGCGCTCCTACGGCCAGCCCCGCCTTAACGGCGCGGCATCCAACTCCCCAAATCCGAGGAATGACCAACTACGATGCCCACGCTCACCCCGCATAAGACGCCACCGGCGGCCGGGCTACCTTTGTCACCTATTCGCGCTCCACCGGCGACTTCTCCTCTGAGCTCAGCCTCGTCTCCCTCCAACTCTATCGCCCCTCACGCCCGAGCCGAACCCGGAGTCGGGGGCCAACCTGCATCTGAGTACGTCCTTAACAAGTCACACGCTCCCTTCAATCGCGGCTTGACGGCGTTGTCGGTGGAGAGTAGCGTACTGCCAGCACCTGCAGCACGATGAACTCGAACACAATCGGCCCTGCTTCTGCGTACATCCCTTTGGCAGGGACGGCCCTGGCGAACCGCGCCCTCAGAGGAGTTCGATCATGTTCCCACCCCTTCGAATCCTGAGTCCCGGCGCAATCACAGTGACCTTCGCGGCAAATCTTTTCCTTCTGCGCGCCGACCTCCTCTTTGCCCTCCTGGTCATCGGCCTGCTTTTGCTTCTCATGCTGCTGCAACATCGTTGGTACAAACAAGCCGGCGACCGCCAGGCCCGCCAGCATGGCCTCGGAAAGCGGGTTTCCGAATTCGCAGAGCGTCTAGCCGTCAGCCCTTTAGAGCGCGTTGACAGCGCGATTGTCGAAGGTCTCGACAGCATTATCGGGTTGGTGGGCGCGGACCGCATCTGCTGGTATGAGGTCGAGGAAGACTCGGCAGCCCTGCTCCATCGATACACAACCAGCACTCGCAACGCTCCGCCTTCCCTCAAGTGCATTCCTTCGCAAAAAATACCTTTCATTGCGGAAAAGCTTGCGCGCCACGAAGCAGTGGCCCTGCAAAAGGTGAGTCACCTCCCCACGCACGCCCACGTCGACACGGAGCTTCTGCATTCACTCGGGCTGAAATCCCTGCTTCTGATCCCGTCCAACTACAGCCCGCACAGAAAGGGCGTTTTGGGACTGGCTTACTATTCCATGCACCATGCGTGGGCCGAGGAGTCCATCCATCAGCTGGCCATCGTGGCAAACATAATCGGGGCGACCTTGGAGCGCAAGTACGCCCAAACTGCCAGCCAGGAAAGCGAGGAGCGCTTCCGGTATCTGTTCGCCCAAGCTTCGATTGGCATTGCCCTCGAGACCATGGAAGGTCGGATCCTCGAGGTCAACCCGGCCTTTTGCTCCATGCTCGGCTATTCCCCAGAACAGCTCCTGAGTACACGCTGCGCGCGAATCAGCCATCCGGAAGACGAGGAGGTCGAGAAGCTTCTTTTTGAAGAGCTGCGCCAGGGTCTCAGACCCAGCTACAGGCTGGAAAAGCGCTTCTTTCGCAACGATGGCTCGCAGATGTGGGGGCTTGTCAGCGTTTCTCTTCTCAATCGCAATCACGGTAGCCCTCCTCTTGTCATCGGCATGGTCAGCGATGTGAGCGCGCAAAAGACAGCGGAAGCCTGCCTCTATCAGCGCGACCAGGAACTTCAGCGCCTCGCCGGACATCTGATCGAAGCCCAGGAAGAGGAGCGCCGCCGCATCAGTCGCGACCTGCATGACGACATTGGACAACGTATCGCTCTTCTAGCCTGCGAGATCGACTTCGAACGCCGAAGCCGGACCGCTCCCCGCAGCGAACGTAAACCCTCCGTTCTTCCCAAACTCCGCAAGGAGCTCGACTCCATCGCCACCGACATTCACAAGCTTTCTCATGAACTTCATTCCGCAAGCTTGCAGTGCTGCGGCCTGAAGATCGCTCTGAAGGATCTATGCTGGAAGTATTCCCACAATCATCATCTCGAAATCGACCTGCACACCGAAAAGCTGGATCCGAAGCTCCCTCCCGATGTCGCGCTTTGCCTGTTCCGTGTCGCGCAAGAGGCCCTTGCAAACGCCCTCAAGCACAGCGGCACAAAAAGGGTTGATGTGAACGTCGTCCAAGATTCCAAGAAGGTGCGACTCACGGTTAAGGATTACGGCGTGGGCTTCGACCCCTCCTTTCAAACCGGAGGAATCGGCTTGATGAGTATGCGCGAACGCCTGCGCTTCTGTGGTGGGATGCTCACGGTGAGATCGACTCCAAATGAGGGAACCGAGGTTGCCGCAGAAGTGGTTGCCGTGAAAAGAATGGCAGCCGTCGCGAGTATCTGAAATTCTGCTCGTTACTATCAATAAACCGACGGATCGCTTGTACCGGTCCACTCATTGACGCTGCGCAAGGAATTAATTGGCGGAAGAGGCGACCCTATTTAGCCACATGTGGTTGACTTCGGCCCGTACAGGTCAGTCTATGCCCGATCTCGCTCGGGCGCGTTCAAAATCAAGGTCGCTGCTCGTTATTCTTCCTTGTAGCGCCCTCGCTTTTGCTCTGTCGCTCTTTTTCCGTGATGGCACGCTGAAACCAGCGGCGCCCGCGCTCTTCCTGCTCGTGATTATCTTGGTTGCGCATTTCTTCGGCCGCGTGGCGAGCCTGCTCGTCGCCATCGCCGGCGGACTGGTCTTCGCGGGCTTCTTGTTTGCACCTTACGGCAGCTTCGCTGTTTATGACGCCGCCGATCGCGTGGTGCTGCTATTATTCGCGGTGTGCGCGCTCGCTGCGGTCTGCCTTTCGAGGACCCCGGAAAACTGAAACCGACAGCACCCTTCGCGTGTCACACCACGCCTTCCTGCCGCTGGTAGTGCCGGCCGCCGCTCCCGAAGGTCTGTTGCCTCGAGGCCCTCTCGGATTTCCGCGCGAACGACTTGAAAACTGATGTCTTTAATACAACCAGGTGATGATAAGCTCTTTAAATTACTTGGGAGGTGCTCCAATGTGGCATAAGCCTGATGAAAGCAAAGCAAAGCTTATTCCTGCCGCTTCGCCGTCTCCTGCCCCCGTTCAAGCCACGGATCCTGGTCACGCTGCATCTCAAAACCCTGTGAGCACACCCGCTGCCGTGGGCCACAACATTAAAATTAAGGGCGAAATTTCCGGGGACGGTGATTTCTTCTTGGACGGCGAGTTCGAGGGATTGATTCGCCTCACCGGTGGCACGTTCACGGTTGGCTCCAACGCTCGCGTCAGCGCGGAGATCGAAGCGCGCGAAGTCGTCATTCGCGGCGAAGTCATTGGCTCTCTGAAATCCTGCGAGCGCGTTCATATCTGGAGCACAGGAAAACTCACCGGCAATATGGAGACTCGCGGCATCGTGATCGAAGATGGCGCCATCTTGCACAGCAAGATCGCCGCCCCGCAAGCCTCGATGGCGCAAGTCGCACCGCCCGAAACTGCTGCGCCCGAGACGACAGCACCCGAAGAAGGTGCAGCGGCTGAAACTGCCGTGGTCGAGCCTTCTGAGAGCGAGGATACACGCGCCAAAAGCGCCGGCGCTTAAAGCAGCAGATTAGCCACCTTTAGAACGCTTAAATTCATTTGCGGAATAACGCAGGGATGTACCAGCGCGCATACGTTGCCATCCCCAGTATCAGCACAACCCACCAGAGCGCGAGGACCGTCCGCATCCACGCCTTGTACCTGGTGAGCCGCAGTTTCTGTGGCAAAACTCTCGTCCCTGCCGCCAGCAGAATGTACAAAACCCGCGACCTCGGTGACAGTTCCAAGCACCGCGTGCGTCGTCGCCAACCCATAGAATCCCCGGCCAAGCTTCTCGGGAATCCTGGGGAGAACCTGAACCCGAAACGCGGGAATCATCGTCAACGCAATCAGTGCGGCGTTGAGAATCACGATGGCGGATTGGCACCACGCGTGTTGTCGATAGCGCTTGAGGCGCGCTAACCAGGCGCCGATTAAGAGCCCCACTCCGATCGCAATTTCGAGGAGCAGAACCAGATCGGCTCCGCCGGACGCGGCCGTACCTAGGAATCCTTCGTTCAATGCCTCAGCTCCACGTCAACTTGCCAGCGCCGGACTCATTCTCCCGCGTGGTTCATTCATTCAGACCAATGCACTACTCCATTTATTCCGCCCTCCGCCGCCGAATCTCCCTCCCGAGCGAAGGCCCGCGGTTCGCGGGCCGCAGTGGAGGGGTCGCAGCTGGACGGGATCGACGCCTCAATCGATGGAACGACCCCTGAAACTCGGCCCGCGAGTCTTCCTTTCACGCCAATCGATTGCTGGCTATTGTGCTTTCTTGCCGGCCTTTAGGAGGACGATGTCCGCCGTCACCGTGCCCCGCGCGGCCACAAGTGCCTTACCATCCGTGGACCACGCAAAGTTGTAGATCAAGCCTGACTGGAAATGGGTGAGCTGTTTCGGTGCGCCGCCGGCGAGCGGCTGACGCCAAAGGTCGGCAACTCCTCCGCGGGTGATCGAGTAGTCGATGGCGCGGCCGTCCGGCGACCAGACGTTTAAACCCGCTCCGGGCGGTCTCTCGAAAGAGTAGAGCACCGGTCCCCCTTGAACGGACGCGACATTCATCCTCATGCGATTGGCCAAATGCTCCGGATCCTGCCACTGATAAAGCACAAGCTTGCTGTCAGGCGAGAGCAGGGTAAACCCGGTCGGAGCACCTGGCAACGGCAAGGGCTTCGGCTGCGCGTCGCCGCTGGTGGGAACCATGTAGGGGCCGTGTGGATCGTCGGCAAGGAATGTCGTCCACTGCCCATCGGTAGAACAGATCGGGATGGCCATGGATTTCACCACCGCTAACTGCACCGGGCTTGCACCGCTCGCATCCATTCGCCAGACATTGGTCTGCTCGTTCTCCGCTGTTTGATAAACGATGTGCTTGCCGTCCCCGCACCCGGCGGAGAACGCGATGTGCCGGTCGCTTCCCGCGACCAGTGTGGAATCGCTGCCGTCAGCCGCGATGGAGTGCACTTCGCTGGCTTCGTTTGTGTATACAAAGTGGTCCTTACCCAAAAAGGTAACGAATCCAACGGGCGAGCCGCCCGAGGTGATCTGGCGGGCTTTGGAGGAATCGCCATTGGGGAGAAGCCACAGATCCGAGGTGTAACTGTTTTCGATGGTTACGAGCGAAGAACCGTCCCTCGAAACGTCCAGCCATTGCAGGCTGTAGTTCGTCAGGTCATTCGACAGACGGTGCGCTTCGCCCGCGGGATAGGAAATGGTATAGAGCTGCCCGCGACTGGTTGGTCCGCGCTCGCGAATGCCAACCACCAGCGCGCTGCCGTCCGGCAGCCATGTCGGAAGCCCCAGATCGTCATGAGTGGTGTAGAGCGGGTGCGCGGAGCCGTCTTCAGGTGAAGCGGCGTAGAGGGTTTGGCGGTTCGCCGGTTCATAGAGCAGATACACGATCGCTTTCCCATCGGGTGACCACGCCGGGCGGACCATGCTCGTCGGAGCGGGCCTGCCGGGCTGCGCGCGCAGGACATGCTGCCCACTGCCGTCGAGGTTAGCGACCAGCAGATCCACTTCTCCTTTTTCGGGAACACCGCGCAGAAAAGCGAAATGCTTGCCGTCAGGCGAAAAGCTGGGGCCGGTGTCGACATCGCGAACCAGCTGCTGAGGCGTTCCGCCCAGAACAGGAATCCTGAACAAGAAACCGAACAGCGGATTATCCTTGCTGGAACCTGCGTAATACACATAGTTGCTGTCAGGAGAAAATGTCAGCCCATCAAACTGGCTTACATCCGGAGGAATGATCTGAACGTCGCTGCCGGTAGCAACCTGACGTACCATCAGGCTTTGTTTCTCGCCATCTCGCAAAACGTAAACGACGTATTGGCCATCAGGAGAGATGGCAACACCGGAAGCCTTGCCGCTCCGCGTGAGCCTGGTGATTTCCATGTCCTGAAGGTTCAGGGGTGTCTTGCGTTTGCCGAGTGTGAAATACGCGACAACCGAGCCAATCGCCAGTACCAGAACGGCGGCGGCAACACCTGAGAGAAGGCTTTTGTGGCTGTGCTGCCCGACAGCAATAGCGGAAGAACTCGCAGGACCACTCGCGGCTGACCCGGCCGGGGCCGAGGGCGCCCCCGAGGATGCCGAAGGAATTGCGGAAGCCGAAGAAGGCACAGATGCAACGCGCTCCGACAACGCTGAAGGCGCAGCCTTTTCACCTTCGGATAGGGGAACGCGACCGGAACTGGTGTCGCGCTGCAGCCGTTTCAGGTCGGTGTACATGTCCGACGCGTGCTGATAGCGGAGTTTGCGGTCTTTCTCGAGCGCTTTCATGATGATGCGTTCGAGGTCGGAGGGAAGCTCGGGGTTCAGGCGCGAGGGCGGCACGGGAGCGCGATTCAAGATGGCTTCGAAGATGACGGCGGTGCTTTCCCCACGGAATGGCAGTTGTCCGGTAGCCATTTCATACAGGACAGCGCCGAAAGAAAACAGGTCCGTGCGCGAATCGAGTTCCCTTGCGCGAGCCTGTTCCGGCGACATGTACGCCACGGTCCCGAGCGTGCTGCCAGGACTGGTCAGCTCAGCGCCCGGAACGCCTTCGGTGGCCAGGGTCTCGGCCGGCGCGGCTTCCGCTTTCCCGGACGCGACTTTCGCGAGACCGAAGTCGAGAATCTTTGCATGGCCGCGCTTGGTAATGAAAAGGTTCGCGGGCTTGATGTCGCGGTGGACGATATCTTGCGCGTGTGCGGCTTCAAGTCCATCGGCCACGTCAATCGCAATCGCGGTAAGCTGCTCGAGTTCCATCGGACGGCCCGCGATCAGGTGCTTGAGTGTCTCGCCTTCCAGAAACTCCATCGCGATGAAAGCTAGGCCGTTGTGCTCGTCGATCTCGTAAATGGTGCAGATGTTCGGGTGGTTCAGAGCGGACGCGGCATGCGCCTCGCGCTCGAAACGCACAAGCGCATGCTGGTCTCTCGCTACATTGTCCGGCAGGAACTTCAAAGCCACGAAGCGGTGGAGCTTTACGTCCTCCGCCTTATACACCACCCCCATGCCTCCGCCACCTAGCTTCTCAACGATTCGGTAATGCGAAATCGTTTGGCCGATAAGGGTGTTGGAGTCCGCCATGGGTGCGGCCATTTTAGGGTGCGAGCAAGAGCCAAGTCAACGAACCGGGCCATTTGAACCAAAAATGCGAATGGTCGACAGCAACACCGGATCGCTCACTTGCTCGGGGCAGTATCGAGCCTCAAAAATCGCGCGGCGTTGTTGTATAGGATGTCGCCGGCACAACCTAGGAACCACCGGACCGGTCTCGATGACATTTTGGATCTCCCTTCGCGCACACGCTTAGCTTCGATTCCTCGCAGATATATCACAGCTCTCTCATCCGCTGAGCGCGAAGCGCCGAATCGCTCATCCTCGCGCTGAAGCCGGACACGGGTACAATGACCGCATGGGGGTCACTCATGACTGCGAAAGCGTTTTGGTCTGTGCTTGGTTGTGTTTTGTCTTTTCCCTTTGCCGCGGCGGGCCAGGGAGTTAACCCTTCCGTCATCGACCCGATTTTGGGCCGTGCGGGTCAAAAGACGGCTGATGTGTACAAGCTAGCTTTCCCTAGAACCGATCTGCACGTTACCGTTCGCGGGCTCGCCATTAAGCCGGGACTGGCTCTTGGCTCGTGGGCGGCGTTCACCGGAACGGATAGCAATGCGATGGTGATGGGTGATCTGGTTTTGTTGGAGGCCGAACTCAACCCAGTGATGGATAAATTGCGCAGCGAAGGATTCGAGATTACCGCGGTGCAGAACCATCTGATGGACGAGACACCGCAGGTGCTCTATATGCACTACATGGGCCACGGGCCTGCCTCACAGCTTGCCACCTCTTTGAAAGCAGCGTTAAGCGCATCCAAAACACCGCTGGAGAAACCCACTCCCCCCGCTGAGGAACCGGCTCCCCCGGCTTGGGTAACCACGGTCCAGGACAGCGTCGGGCGCAACAGCGCTTTCAAAGGTGGCGTGCTGTCCTTCGCCGTGCCACGCAGCGACGAGATCACTGCGAATGGCAGCACAATCGCACCGGCAGCGGGAGTCGCGGAGGCAATAAACTTTCAAGCCGCTGACTCCGGGCAGGTGGCGACAACGGGCGACTTTGTGCTTACAGCGGCAGAAGTCAATCCCGTGCTCTCCGAGTTGCGCGCTCACCAAATCGCAGTGACCGCGTTGCACA
>Ga0306921_10006119_pt1 | contig 12542 bp, 13 predicted proteins | sample sta12Cox44000080_FD_203760 | JGI IMG/M metagenome (GOLD analysis project Ga0306921, IMG submission 203760) | Lab enrichment of tropical soil microbial communities from Luquillo Experimental Forest, Puerto Rico - statoxic.12C.oxic.44.000.080 (v2)... | ecosystem: Environmental > Terrestrial >... | reverse complement strand
ACTGGCGCGAAAGCTACTGGTCGCGCTCTGGAAATACGTGACCGCCGGTGTCGTTATCGAAGGCGTTACGATGAAGGTTGCCTAAGGAAGGTCTGAACAAGGGGCTAGCACGAGGATGCGGGACATTGAAAATTTCCTCAGCCGGCGATGGTGCGGGGGTGGTTGGCCGTATTGGTGCCGCATCGGCGTGTTTGCGCGGTTTGCAGGCCTCTGCGGACACACTACGCCGGTTGGCAGCGCAGCAGATGCGGGCGCGCCATGAACAGATTGGCCAATGCGCAGGTCACGACCAGGCGATGAGCGTTGTTCTTGAGCCCGCGATAACGCACCTTGGCGAATCCGAACACACGCTTGATGACCCCGATCGAATGTTCGACCCCCGCTTTCGCGAGGGCAGGCTCTTGGCCCGCACTTTAGACTTGGTACGATTTTTCGCGCGCTCGATCTCATCCACAACACCGCGGTGGCGGCAGCGGCGATTGACAAAGTCCTGCGCTCGCGGTGCGTGTTGGGGGATCACGGCCCGCTGGTCACGATACGCCTGGTCGCCCCACACGCGGGTTTCGTTCCCGTGCAACAAATCCGGCAGCACCGTGCTGTCCGCGACATTGGCCGGGGTGGCCGCTTCGCACACCCCAGTATGAGTGAAAGTTTGTTCGGCGTGCATCGACCTATCACTGTCACGGCGCGGCTCTATCTAGGAGGGGCGTATCTGAGACGTGTCTCTGAGCAGGCGATCATTGAAGGCGGTCGACGCGATCCTGATCTATCCGCTGTGATCGTCCGTCTCACGCAAGATCTACTGGCTCGAGGAGTCGATAATTCGATCGACAGTTTACCTTTGAGCGTTTCGCGCTGAAGTAAAGTGGTCGGCACGGAATAGTCGGCGTGGCCGGCGTAGAGGAACTGAGAGTTCGCTGACTCACCGCTGGAGGGAGATGGATTCGAACCATCGGTTCCGCGGTCACCCGTGAGCTCTGTTGGCGCGGCCCGCCGCTCCTGCCTGCGAGGGAGCGGGAGCGGTTCAGCGCGATTTCGTCTGCTCAGCTAGCCATTCCATGGAGCCGATCGCCGATGTGGTTTGGGTGGGCGGCCTGTCACCTTCGGCTCGACACGGCTGAACGACGCCGCCGCAAGATCCAGCCCATCGACAAACGCATCGATGAAGCGCACTGGGTTGTCCGGATCGACATCGTCAACCGCCTCCGGCAGCAGCAAAATCTGAGATCGGTCGTGGCCCGAGAGGTGCGTCATGCCAGATTCTACCGCGTCGTACGCCGCGCTGGAATCCGCTCAGTGCGACTTTTTCACACGGTCTGCCCGGCTTGTGCACCCCTGCGAGCAGGCGTACAACCCCTCTACAACGACTTATCGAGCGAGACTTCAAGGACGCCAGCGAGGCGGAGAAACGCAAGATCTTCAGAGAGAACGTCGCCCAAACTCTACGGCTTTGACTTCGACTAAACCTGCGAAGGAGCAACAGCCATGTATATTGATCGCCCGCTCATCATGATCGAGTAGGCGCGGGCGACGGCGTCCGGCACGCCGTCGATGGCAAGCGTCACAAGCTTGCCGACGACTCCCGCAACTCCGTAGCCTGTAAGCGGGCTAGGCAGCCAGCGCTCTAGGAGGATGTTCTTCATCTCCATTATCTGCCGAAGACTGGTTGACGGTGGTCGCTTTCGCTCCGGCGAACAGGCGTTGCAGGCCTGTCATGTCTCGTACGTTTGGATCAGCAGCATGTGGATCGAAGGACGCCTTTAACATGGATTCCGCTAAATACTCACCTAATCTACGGTAGCTTTCGAAGTCGCTTTCGGTGAAGAACTGGTCGGCCGTACTCTCATGTGGGAAGGTCTGCTTTAGTGCCTTGAAGGCTTTGAGCTCTGTCGGAGCTTCGTGAGGGAGCCATGGTTTGATATAGAGTAGCTCGCCTTTGGTCGATGGTTTTTGGCCGATATATGTGATCTCGGCGTAAGCTCCGTGTAGAGGCAACTTATCCTCATTCACTTGAATCGGCTTCACGAAGTTAATCTGCACACGCAGATCGATCAATGCATGCTGCAGCGTCCGCCCCAGATCGGCGTAGGCGTAATTCTCATCGCGGCCTGCATCAATGACTACAATACGACTGCACCGTCGGCGCAGCATCTCGTGAAGCCCGAGATTATCGAAATGGCCGCCATCGGACAAATAGATGAATTGGCTATCGTCGTCGGATCGACCGGCGAGCTCTTTCAATATCATAGGAAGGGCGTTTGACGGTCCGCTGCGTTTCATCGTCTCGAAGCTAGGATTCCTCATCCCTGGGTTCGGCAACCAGGCACCAAGCCGGACATTGAATAGGGTCATCACAAAGGCGATAAGCGGAGAGGAATGATAACCCATATTGGGGCTCACGGCGGCGCCAGAGATAGTCATAGCCGTACCGAGCGTGATGCCATACTGCTTGTCAGCCGGTCCAGTCTCTTTGTCCGCGCCGGCGAAGCATTTGGACGGGACGAAGGCACCAGAGCCCGCTCGAAGGGAAGCTGCGCCGCAGTGCAACGGAGTAAGTGTGAAAGGCTCAGCCTTTCGCTCGGCTCGGGCGGTATCCTTTCCCGTCGTGCGATTCAGCGCAACGTTAATAACCGGAAATAAGGCCTTGGAGCTGCGATTACCGAATGTGTCGGAGAGCCGCATATCGTCGTGCGGGTCGAACGCGGCATAGCGGTCAGGCCTTCGCAAGCCCTGCTGTCGTGCGGAGCCCAGAAAGGCGCGGACGAGCCTGTTGCGATAAGTTGCGTGCATCGAGAAACGGTTGATATCGATCCTTCTCGCTAGCGACACAGCAACCCAAGCGGAGGTCGCTATCGCGACGAGAGCCGTAAGAAACGCAACTGCAAACCGCATGGGAGGCACCGCGGGATCCACCAGTGCACACGCAATTTTAGCCGAAAGATACTCGAAAAGCATGAATACGGCGGCGGCGAATAGTGTTACTCCGACGGCGATCATCCAGTCCAATCGTAGCCAGCCTGTGCAGGTGCCTTCTTTACCGGATCTCAAAAATGCACTATTCGCGCTTTTCCCGAGCATTGCAACCAACGGGCCACTGAGGACGCCCGCTGCGGTTACAATCCAAGTCCAGACCCTATCGGGCTCGCCGAGGATTAATTGCGGCAGAAAGATCACGCTTGTTCCGACGAGCCCAAACGCAAACGCAAAACGAAGCTTATCCGCGTTGAGCCGCGCGAGCCATTCTCGGTCAAGGTCGGTCCGAATTCCCTCTCTGCGCACCGCCACGTAGGCCGCAGAACGAAGTATCTCAGAGATAACTACCCAGATCGGCCCAGCCAAAGTAATCCAGAGCACGCTTTGCTCTTCAACAAGTCTGGTTCCAAGGTAGAGCACAACTGTGGAAAATGCTGAGCTGCATGTCCAGGCCCAGAAATTATCGCGGAAGGCCGCTTTGTGAGCGTCTCGGTTCATACTGCACTGGTAGTCATATCCCGACACGACATGGCGCCAAGCCAACAGGTAGGCCGTTAGACATGCCATCCAATGGAACGTCGGAAGAATCGCGAGGACCCACCCGATACGATCCCCAAAGTTTAGGGCAGGCGAGACCGTTAAGCCCTGTAGTGGCTCCCCTGCCAGATGCATAAGTGGTGCGAGCGCAAGCGGACCAAGCAAGGCCCAAGTCAACGTTAACATGACGATCTTTCGAAATACCTCACTTCCTGTTAATCCGAAGTCGCTCTCCTTAGTCTGCGTCCGGTCGCAATCCGGGTGCTTGTGGCTTGGCAGGTCGATACACCCGCGATAGATGGCGAGCGTGAGACAGCAGAGGCCTGCTACTCCAGCTACTACAGATCCCACCACTGGCCACGATCCCGGAGATGTGACGAGCTCGCAGACTAGGGTTAAGTAAATTATCGGGACGGAGGTCACCAACAGGAATAGCGGCGCGATCACCGCCCAGTTGATGAGCATATTGCGGAGCCATAGCACTACCCCCGCCCAGGTATCGCTCGATGCCAGACCGGTGTGTGGTGTTAAATAATTTGTATAGGCTCGCAACGTGTCGATTGCTGGCGTCCAATTGTCTTTAAGAATCTCGTCCTCTGCCTTTTCGACGCTGCATCTCGGCACCTCGACAAGCCGGTGCTGGTGTTCGGCACCCTCCTGGTCAGCCTGTGCGGCAATGCAACGGGTGAGCCATCCGCCGATATAGCCGCCACCAGAGACTGTAGAGAGGTAATGGAACTCGTGAAGCAGATGTTTCCTGGCAAAGCTTTGTAGCGCACCAAGACAGAATGCGGCGCTGCGAATACCACCACCGGAAAGGCAGAGGGCGGCCGGCTCCCCGTCCGATTCCGATAGAGCTAAGGCGTTATATTCCTCTCTGATAACCGCTTCCGTGCCCAGAACCTCAAGATTTTCCATTTCCTCGCTCCCCGTATTTTGTGGCTGGTGGTCTAGTCCCTCCAGTACCAGCAGCTGCTCCAGATTCTTGCAGGTTGAACGCAAAATAGAATGCCTCGGATCTTCGCTACCTACTGTGAGCCATTTCACACATCAGCGAAAATTGTTTCAGGGCCCCGGCAAGACGTCTTGAAGGTCAGCCTCTGCCGCTGCTCTCAAGGAGTTGGCTATGGCCCCGGAACACGGTGGTCGGCTTGTCAGAAGCGCCGGTCGAAGGGGAACTGCGGCTCCCCGCCAATGACGAGAGATCGCCTGGGGCTGATTAGTTTTCTTCTCCTCGGTCATGATGAGCAACGCGACCAAGGTCAGCATCTGGCGAATGTCTGCTCCCGGGGAGGTTGGCACGAAAGCTCGGCAACTGAGCCGGGCGGAACGGCGCGCGATGGTCGAGCACATGAACCCGGTGCTGCCAATCTCCCAGCAATGCCGGTTGCTAGCGGTGCCGCGCTCGTCTGTCTACCGGAAGCTCGCCAAGGTCAGCGCCGAGGATCTTGCGATCATGGCGCTGATCGACCGGCAGTATCTCGGCCCTATTACGGCTCGCGCCGAATGGCGGCATGGCTGGCGACTCCGGGCCAAGTCGTCAACCGTACGCCGTGGGCAGTTTACAGGAGGACCTGTGTATATGGGGACGATCGGCGTTGCCGCCCAGCGGCGCTTCCCCCGCCAGCTCGCAAAACGGGGAAATGCTCGCCTTCGACCACATCCCCACAGCCACCACCAACCCAAGGAGTTGATATTGATGAAGTGAACGGCAGACTCGTCAAACCCGCCGTCACGATCACTGCGATCGGAGCCGACATCGAAACCGGCAAGGCTACACCTTAACAACCGGATCCCGCTGTTTCACGATCGGGGTCCACTTCAGCACATCCGCCAGCGCCGGATCGTTTCATAGGACAGGTCGAGCCCGCGTTCGGCAAGCAGTTCGCTCGACGTCGCGATAGCTCAGGGTGACGCGGAGATAAAGCCAAATGCGTGCTGGATGATGCACGCCGGGAAGCAGTGGCCGCGGTACGAAAGCTATGAACTGAGCCGTATTCATCCTCAAAAATTTGACTGCAAGTGTGAAGTAGCTCACACCTGGTGCGTTTGACGCCTGTAAGCTCCTGCTTGGTCTGGAAATTAATGGTCAACGCAGGAGTAAGCTATGTCCACTGAACTCGATCGTAGACGTCACCTGTCCACCGGAACCGTTGTTGTCTCCTTGATAGCCGCGGTCACCGGGGTTTGGGCAGGCGATGCGCTTGCAAGCCAGCCGACAATTGCCGCGCGCGTCGGCGACCAAGAGTTATCGGCACGTGTCGCTGCAATCGTCGAACGTGTCAGTCTCGTCGATCCGGCGCTCGTGCGCGACCTGCCGCCGCAAATCAAGATCGCACAATGGCGGAACTAGTAACGCTTGTTCGAGCAGCGATCCGCCATGGCGACAATCGGCCCTGGTATCGATACAGCGGCGCCCCGCTTGAGGCTGCTTGTTCTACAGCCGACCCCATTTTGCAATATCAATTGCTCGTACTGCTATCTATCTAACCGTAGGTCGGTGGCGGTGATGAGCCATGCGACACTGGACCTTGCTTGCCGGCGGGTGTTTGAGAGCCCGCTTCTGGATCTGCAGCTAGAGGTCGCATGGCATGGCGGTGAGCCTCTCACCGTTCCACTCACCTGGTACGAGGAAGCAATCGCGCTGATGGCGGAGCGGTGCCCCGTCGCTGTGCAACTTAAGCACCGCTTTCAGACCAATGGACTGCTCCTTAACGAACGTTGGGTGCGGTTTTTTGCCCAAACCGGAGCAACGATCGGGCTCAGTATCGACGGTCCGGCAGATCTCCATGATGCCAGCCGCCGCACACGCAGCGGACGTGGAACATATGACGGGGCAATGCGCGCGGTACGTCTTCTCCAGGACAATGATCTCGCATTCCACGTGATTACGGTACTGACCGAACGTGCGCTCGATGATCCTGACCGGCTCTTCGACTTCTATGTCCAAAACGGGATCAAGGACGTTGGATTCAACATCGAGGAGATCGAAGGGGCGCATTCACACTCCTCACTCGCGAGTGCCGACGTCGAGACCCGATTCAGGCGATTCATCAAGCGCCTGTTCGAGCTCGTCTGGAGTAGACCAGGACTGCTCGTCGTGCGCGAGTTCGAAAGCACCGTTGGACTACTCCTCTCGAACAAACCCGCGAAAGACGAGCAGAACCTCCCCTTTGCCATCGTGAGCGTCAGTCACGACGGCCAGCTCTCGACGTTCTCACCGGAGCTCCTGGGCGCACGCCACCCCCGGTTCGAAACTTTTGCATTGGGTCAGGTCGTGGTGCACGGGCTCTCCGATGTCGAGTGCGCACCTTCGTTCCGGGCTATCAACAACGAAATCCGCCGAGGCGTCGAGGCTTGCGAGCACAGTTGCCGTTACTTCCGCTGGTGCGGCGGCGGAGCGCCCGCCAACAAGCTGTTTGAGACCGGACGATTCGATGCCACAGAGACAATGCACTGTCGGCTGACGCGCCAAGTGGTGCTCGACGAAGTGATAGCCGGCATCGAAAGCCGTATTGGACGGCGCGAGAGACCTTACGACCTGTGCGGTCTCGAAGCCCCCTAACACTCGAAGCCCCCTAACAAAGGTGAGCGCCATGACAAGCCTTTCCGAGCAAATACCCAACGTCATTGGTCAATACTGGAGCGCCTTGATCGGCTGCCTGATCGTGGCGGCGTATGCCCGGCAACGGTTCAATGAGCCTACTTTTCCAAACCGGGAGACCTTGCCGCATACGGTCGCACCGCTTCGCTACCTTTTCCTCAGATCGGCTTATGAAAGGGCGCGCCGAACGTACGTCATCGCGTCGCTGCTGCTGTACGGTCTGTTGCTGTTGCCAGGCAAACAAGTACTCTCGGTTTTCAAGATCAATTCCGAAACCTTTCCACCTCAGGCTTGGGCGTTGCTCGTTGCTCTGCTTCTCGTAGGCTTACTGCCCACGACGAATATCAAGTGGATCGCCATGATCGAGGAACAGCTGCGACGGTTGGTCCATGAATGGTTTCTTGTGCCAGACGCCGTCAAGAAAACGATCGGAGTGCTCGAGGATGCGCCGTACGAGCCTTCCGCAAGTCAGTTAGAGGCTATTCCAGACGCGCAACGAGAAAGGCTCGAAGCTGATCTAAAACTCAAAAGGAGCTCGCTGCGGTATCGCTGGGCACGCGCCACAATGCTTATGGCTTCTTTAGATCAGATGGGCGCTGGCGCCGTGCACCCGCTTAAGAAAGCGGCTTTCGACCCGTTCGCCGAGGATTTTGACGCGATCCATGCTCGATACAAGGCCCTGGCGCAAGATATCGCGAATCTCAGCAAATCCGGCAGCGCGGAGAAAGAGGAAACCCTCAGACGATCGGTCGACATTTTGCTCCGACGATTCTACGCCTACATCAGCTGGGGGGTACGACAGCAGGCCGACAGCGACGGCGCGATGGTCCAGATCCTGGAAGCGCTCGGCTTCTCTATCTCGGTCGTCGAAGGCCGCGGATTGTTCGATATTGTGGCTCCCGCGGTCGGTGTCGTCGCAGGGATAACGATGGCATACGTGCTCGCTTGGGATGCCATTGACGGCAAATTATCGACCTCGACTTCCAACAGTGTTCTTGGTGCTTTAACCTCCGCGACGGCCGCCGCCGCCATGTATGGGTTTGCCGCCTTTATCGCACTAAAGCGGCGGGGTGCGCAGATCGAGCAGAGGGTTTGGCGGGAAGCTTCGCCGAAATGCCAGATTATGATCGGCGTCAGGGCTGGTCTGGTGACATGGCTAGTAATAGTTGTCTCTACGGTATACGGCGATGCCTTGAGGTCGCTGGCTGCGTTAATTCAATCGGACATGCCGACGATCCTCCCCAGTAACGCGGGCCAACCGGAGGTCGCGGTATGGATTAAGATTGTGAGTGCTTCGTCCTGGTTTCTTGCCGGTGCGATAGCGAGTGCCGTCCTGGCCAGCCGTCTAACCGGCGACGTGCGCCGAACTCAAAAGTCCGACCGGGTGCGCGATGCTGCTTGGCTGGGAGTAGGCTTGGGCCTTGCAGTCGCGTTGGCCCAGCTAATGCAGATTTCGCTCGAAACCAAACTGAATGGCACGGACGAAACTCTTCGCATCGCGCCGATCGCCGCCGCCGCCTTCGTCGGACTTGCCTGCGGGGCGGTCCTCGGATTCATGGTACCGTACGCCTGTAAAGGAAATCTGGCGACACCTCCTGACCCTATTATGGCTCGGCAGCTTCGGCATTTGCTGCGCGAGGCGAAGACCACCCTCGGCACCGCCGCCCTTGCCGAGAATTGGGTGTTCAGCCCACAGAAGGGACTGCATGGGATCACCCCGGCCGAGGCGATCCAATACGAAGGATATGCCCATGTGGTGCGGACGCTTTTAAACAGCGACGCCTCGCGTGACCGCGAAGAGACCTGGTCCGAGCGCAGTGATCGGCCGATGCGCGTCGCCATCGACGCAGAAGCAGCGCCGGTAATTCCGATGCCCGCGGTCTCTGCCGTAAAGGCAATCGCCGGGCGCGGACGTTAGGCCCGATAAGGAGTTTCTTCGGCGAGGTGGTTGGCTTTGAACTGTACGCAGTGACGCAGAAGCCGGATAAGCGCTCCGTGACGAACGTCTGCCACTGAACGCCGATTGGGAGGCGTTGTCACGGCAAGCGGGACGCCCTGGGACCAGTTCGGAGCAAAGGGGATTCGAACCGCTGGTCCCCCCGTAAAACGGGTGGCCTGTTTTGACCGCTCTGATCGATCTGAAGGCCCTTTGACTATCGATAAGAACATCCCGATAACCGGAGCTCATCAGGCCAGGAACCGATAACCCCAATTACCGCTGTGGCCGAGGCCACCATGCAGCATAATCACGCTTTGGCCGACCCCAAATGTCGCGTACCAGATTCGCGCGCCCTCGTGGTCCACGTAGCCTTGATCGTTCGTGGCTGGCAGGGGTTCGGCGCCGTGCCGTTCGAAATTCGTGAGGTCGTCGTCGCTGGTTCCATCTGACCTATCTCAAAGTATTACGCGGACTCTCGCTGCAGGCGGCGGAACAGGACGGGCTCAATCCCGTATCCTCGTTCCGCTGACGAGGGGCCAGGGTGGCGGAGCCGCTTTGCAATTCGAGGTAGAGCTGGCGAACCTTGATCAGCTCGACCAATTTCGCAACCGCGGCGTCGGATCATCCGAAGACACTGGGCATTGGATGCACGACTAGGGTTGCTCGGGCGGAGCTTTCGGGCGTCGACCCCGACTTCGTGCTGCCGGTCCTGCGCTGACGCAACATGCGAGGGTCGCAGCGACGCTAGGTGACGGTCGACCTTCAACTACCGACGGCACAGGTACGGCCCTGGCGACCGAGTTGCACTACACCGGCGACATGAATGACTCGGCGTCGATGAACATCTGGCTGCACAAGCAGGTCATGCAAAAACTGGCGGAGAACGGTGGCAAGGTGCCGGACGACCTCAAGGCGTAACAATGGAACGTCGCTGTAGAATCGAGAGCGCACCAGTGCGTGTTGGTCGGGACGGCTACATGGCTCCCTTTAACCTGGGACCGGCGCGGTCCATCGGTTCCGCGAGAGCCGCCGTGACCGGGAGCCGTGCTTATGGACACAGTATTTGCCGGCTCCGCGAATGACCCCGTCCCGCTTCGGGTTTAACCGAGCCACGAGCTACGCTAAAGATCGACAGGCTGGCATCGGTCGGCGCACCCGCTCGGGCATGATGAACGGGGTTAGTTGGCGGACTCTCCGCTGGAGGGGAGTGGATTCGAACTTTGAGTTCCTCGATGCGTTCGTGAGGTCGGCGTCCTCGAGCGAGCCTTTTGGCGATAGCTCGATTTCTAGCACAAAGTGCTAAAGGTGAGGTTAGCTGGTGCGTCGGCCGACGCGACTTCGGGCGAGGGCCGCGCTGGGTTTTTGGCGCGTGAGACCCATCCCAGAGGAGGTATGTTTCGGTTTAAGTGGCGCAAGACTCGATCGCTGAGCTTACAAATGGAGGCCTGGCCATGACCATCGAGGATCTGATGCAACAGATTGAAGAAACCGAGCGCCTCATCAGCGTGTATCGCGATGCTAGTGAAGTAGTCGTCGGCACCCAAGATCAAATTTATAGTAGGCGTGGGCTTATAAACCGAACCGTCCTCACGGCCGCCGAGATCGGCGATCAGATCGTCATTATCCTCGAGCGGCGGCTTGCCGCGATGCGGGCAGAGCTCGAAAAACTCGGCGCCGAAGGCCACGGGCAAGGCCGATGATCTCCCATCCTGTGTCCCGCTCCCGCTCCGGCATTGTTGACCAGGGGTCGGTGTGCCGAGCTCGCGGCAGGACGCGTCGAACAAGCGAACGACACTTCCCTCGTGACGGAAATCGACCCGCCGTACTTCGCTTTAGGCCCTGCCGCCTTCACGCGGCGGCTCTCTATCTGTGCCTCGAAGGCTTCCACCGTCGCTGCTGCGATCCGCGCGCGGGATTTCGCCAAGCGGCCGTTGGCCCGCCAGATCAAGCGCCACCAGGGCAAAATCGCGCCAAGTATCATCCTCCGCGGCGGCACCCTCCTTCAGAGCCGCGGCCAGGCGCGCGTTCGGCCGAGAATGTCCGCCGGCTGGGGAGTAGCTGGGCGCATACCGCCTCCATCCACCGTTTCCGCGTCCTCAGCGGTCGAAGAAGCTCCTCTACAGGCGCGCATCACTTCGATCCCGGCATTGTTGGCAGCGACGTTCTGGCGCCGAGGAGGCCGATTGCAGTCGTGCCAGAATTCGCGACCGGTGCCGACAATCGCAGTCAGCCCGCTCCGGCGCGCCGACCCGTCCCAAGCAATCGAGCGGCACAAAGAGGCGACAACGAGATTTACCGTGCCCGCGTACTGAAAGTTCGAATCCATTTCCCTCCAGCGGGGAGTCTGCGAACTATCGGTTCCGAAGCCGCCGAGCCACCTCTATCGCCTTTCCAAACCTCTCGACTCATTACGAGTCCGGATTGACGACGAGGTGGGTGCACATACGAGAGTCACGGTGCTCGCGTACTGGAAGTTCGAATCCGTCTCCCTCCAGCAGACAGTCAGTCTCTCGCGGGATTTCTCCCTTCTGTATCGAAAAGCCGGCAGTTGCCGCGGCGTGCGCGGGCTCGGCCGGCAGGCACGGTCGGCAGAGACGCGCAGGGCTCGTCAACATCACGCCCACTGCCGGTAATATCTCTGTCGGGCCTTATTCCGGTACCGCAGCGCCGGCTGGGCGATCGCGACGTGTTGCACTGGTGTACCAAGCGAGGTCGGGTTAGCGATATGACCAGGCTCCGAGTCGGGCCGGCTCAGGCAAAGCCGAGCACGGTGCGCTGCTCGTGCCAGCCAAGTGGCAGACGTGAATGCGCCAACAGCTTGTCTGCGGTCAGTTCGCGCGGCTGACGGCCGTCGAGGATGGCTTCGGTGATGTCGGGGGCGAGATAGCTGAGACGGACGAGCCGCGTGAAATAGGACGGGCTCACCCCTTGCCGCTTGGCCAGGGCAGCAAACGGCACGCCATCGCTGTCGAGGAGTGTGGCATTGAACCGGCGCGCCTTGATCAGCAGCTTGACGAGCCGTGCATCGGGTTTCGCTGTGGCAAACGGGTCGGTCCCCGCGATCAACATCCTGATCGCCCGCCCGGAGCGGCGTAACCGCACCGGGATAGACAAGATTTGAATTTCGTCGTCGCTCGCGCTCGGCGGTGGTGTCGCTGCGACATCGAGGAGTGCGGCGAGCCGGGTTGGGCGCAACTGGATATCGATCTGATGGGTCCCGACATCGATGCGGTCAATCAGGGTGTTCAGGAAGGCACGCTGTCGTGCTCCCGGCAACTCGGCCCAGCTCTTGCCGATTTCCGTGGCGCGCGCGATGAGCCGGCGCTGTGCTGCCGGATCGGCAAGCCGCGTCGCCTGGTAGATGCCGCCGGGGTCGAGAAGCCATTGGCGCACTCGGCTGGTTACGAAATGCTCGATCTCCCCGGCTGGAATGCGCAAGGCGGTAGAGCTTTCGCGCTGATCTTGGGTGATCAGCGGGCGGGACACGTA
>Ga0306921_10006118_pt1 | contig 12542 bp, 9 predicted proteins | sample sta12Cox44000080_FD_203760 | JGI IMG/M metagenome (GOLD analysis project Ga0306921, IMG submission 203760) | Lab enrichment of tropical soil microbial communities from Luquillo Experimental Forest, Puerto Rico - statoxic.12C.oxic.44.000.080 (v2)... | ecosystem: Environmental > Terrestrial > Soil... | reverse complement strand
TGCGCGCGAAAGGATTTGCCGATCAGACGCGGACGGTCGAAGCAAAGGGCGGCGGTAGCGAAGAAATCGTGGTCTTTCGGATGCAGCCAGTCAAGGGGGACAAGCAATGAAGGTCGGGCGAAGCTTCTTTTGCCTTCTAGCGGCCGTCGCCGCGCTCGCCACCGCTGCGAACGCCCAAGACAAAAAGGCTGAAGCGCAGCTGCGCACCGTTCGCGGCGTGGTAAGCGACAAATCCGACAACCCTCTCACCGGCAGCGTCGTTTTCCTGAAGAACATGCGGACCAACTCCGTGAGAAGCAGTTATACCGATGACACCGGGAATTATCGATTCAGCGGGCTCGACCCCAACGCGGATTACGAACTGCACGCGGAGAAGGACAATGCGAAATCGGCGACACGAACGGTTTCCAGTTTTGACTCCCGCAAGGACATCGTTCTGAATCTTAAAATCGACAAGAAAAAGAGCTGAGCCGGTCCTATCGAGGCAAAGCGCCGGCGAAATGTCCAGAGAATTTTCCATTCCCCGGCCAAGTTCGACGAAGAAACCATTCTCTTGCTCGAGGAATCTCATAGTGAGCCCCATTTTCTGGAAACCCAACAAATCCTTTTTCGCGGGAGCATAACGCCCGGGGGAGATAATGACTGGAAACCATGAAAAGACAGAGCAGGTTCCGACAACGCATGGCGATGGCGCTTTTGATTGGACTATGGGCGGCTATTTCTCCGGCGCTGGGTCAGCAGCCGGATTCGCAGCAGCCTCCTCCACCCAAGTCCGATCCACCGCCAAGCAGCAAGAGCGAGAAGGATAAAAAGGAAGAAGATCAACTCGGTGGAACCGTAGGAAAAAGCAAGCTGGAGAAGGAAACGGGAACGGTCAACGACCGTATCTTTGAGGTCCTTCCTAATTACGGCACCGTTGAAAACGCGAATGCGCTTCCGCCCCTCACGACCGGGCAGAAGTTTCGCATTGCGACCGCAAGTGTATTCGACTGGGGGGCATATCCTTTCAACGGCGCGCTTTCCGCGATAGCGCAAGCAAAAAACGATCCGAAAGAGTGGGGACAGGGCTGGGACGCGTACGGCAAGCGATTCGGGGCCAATTTTGCGGACAACAGTATCGGCACGTACATGACCGTGGCTGTTTTCCCTAGTCTATTTCGGGAAGACCCCCGGTACTACCAACTGGGAGAGGGAGGATTCCGCCGGCGGGCATATCATGCGTTGAATCGTCTGTTCGTGACGCGCACCGACTCAGGGCATGAGCGATTCAATTATTCGGAATCGATTGGCAATGCCGCGGCGGCGGCGATTTCCAACATTTATCACGTGCCGGCCGACCGAACGGCTTCGCGGAACGCGACAACGTTTGCGTTTCTGATTCTCTACGATGGGCTAGCCAACGGATTGAAAGAGTTTTGGCCAGATATCCGACGCAAAGTGTTTCACAAGAATACGCCTTGATCCGCAGAACGGGTACGTGCATCAAGATCCTGGTAGCGGCGCCAGGACTCGCACCGCCTTGGGCACAACTTCGATTTCAACTGGCGTGGGTCCAAATATCTCGCCATCGCCGTGAAACAGACAAGGCCTGTCCGTGTATATCTTGACGCCGTGCGCTTGCCATCGCCTTACTCGAGAGCTTCGTAGTTCTCCACTACGCATCACCCGGGGCAGCAGTTTGAGAACTTCCCGGATGTTCAAATCTTCAACTAATGCGACATGCAGCAAACCATCATCAATAACCGCATCGGGCGCAAGGCGGACACCCCCGCCATAGCTGGGGGTATTTAGTACGCTCGCGAGAAGGCAGGGGGCTTCGACCGGCGGGAGGTCCGCGAATTCGAGCCGAGCGCGTAGCGGCTGATGCTCTGACAACGCGCGAAGGGCCGAGGCGATGTAGCGAAATCGGCCGGGAAGACGACGGTAAGGCCCATTTGCACGCAGCGCCGCTTCGGCATCGAGTCCAACGCCGCCGCCACCAGCAAACAAACGCGTCCGGCCGTCAGCCGTGCGTACTCTCACCAAGTCCACCGGGCGCGGTTTACCCTTCAGGAGTCTCTCTGCTGCGCGGATAAAATCTCGCGGCAGCCCAAGGGCGGCTGCAAAATCATTTCCGCCGCCTGTCGGGAGGATCCCCACAATGGCGTCGCCATTAAACGCGCCGTTCGCCAAGGCCTGAAACGTCCCGTCTCCGCCCATCGCCAAAAGCCGGCGGTGCCCCCGCACCAGAGCCTGGCGAGCGGCCGATTCGAGTTCGCTGGCGCTGCCGGTTTCGAGAAATTGTGCTGAGATATGGAGAGCTTCAAACAAATCGCTGATGCGCCGCAAATAACCCTCGACCCGGCCACGGCCGGCCACGCGATTCACGAACACCAGAACAGAGCTGTCGCGGGAAACCGAGTGCGGTTCGGCGTGCGCGTTCATCATTCACAACGTGGTGGCCGACATTGACTCTAATATGAACGCAAATGCGAACAAAGGAAATGGGTGCGGAAATCGGAGTTCAGGCCCCCACTGCTTCCAGGTCCCGGGAGGTGGCGGCCCATTCTTGGGATGTTTAGCTTTGTGGAGAATCCAGGCCAAATTCGCGATGCGTGGTAGTCAAGGCGGTTTTCACGTCCTGCTCTTCGATGACAAAGGAGATGTTACTTTCCGATGAGCCTTGCGCAATGGCAATCAGATTGACGCCCTCGCGGCCCAGCGCGCTGAAAGTTTTGCCGGCAATTCCCGGGATGCCGCGCATGTTCTCCCCCACCACGGCCACGATGGCAATGTTGGGATCCACGGTAATGTGTTCCACGTTGTGGTGCGCCAGATCCTGCGCGAACTCCTTGCGCAGTGCCTCAACCGTACGCTGAGCGTCGGCCGCCGCAACGATGAAGCAGATGTCGTTTTGCGAAGAAGATTGCGAGATCAGCAATACGTTAGCGCGCACATCGGCCGTCGTTGAAAACGTTCGCCCGACTACATCCGGCAATCCCACAATCCCTGGGCCACCCACGCTTATCAACGTTACATCCCGAATGGCGGTTAAAGCCTTCACGCCGCCACCGATGCTGCGCCCCTCCGGCGTAATTTTTGTGCCGCGCTGCTCTGGCGCGAAGCTGTTGCGGATCCACACCGGGATCGCCGCTTGGACCACGGGATTCAGTGTTTTCGGATGCAGGACTTTCGCGCCAAAGTACGCGAGCTCTGCCGCCTCGCGGTAGGAAACCTCCGGAATTGTGCGCGCCGCTTGCACCAGCCGCGGGTCTGCCGTCAGTACGCCGTCCACGTCGGTCCAGATAATCACCTCATCCGCATCGAGCGCGGCACCAAGAATCGTTGCAGAGAAATCAGAACCGCCTCGGCCCAATGTAGTTAGCTGTCCATGGGTGGTTGCACCAATGAATCCAGTTACGACCGGCACAATGCCGTTTTCGAGCAGCGGACCCAACCGCTTTTGCGATTTTTCCCGTGTTGCTTCCATCTGCGGCTCGGCGCCGCCATGAAACGCGTCGGTCACAATCAACCCGCTGGCTTCGATCGCTTCACTGGCCGCGCCAGCCTCTTTAACAGCCGCGGCCACCAGCGGTGCGGAAAGCCGCTCTCCGAGGCTCGAAACCGCGTCGAGCGTGCGCGGCGTCAATTCCCGCAAGAGGGCCGTTCCTTCACAAAGCCTGCGGCCTTCCGAGAGAACTTCTTGCAATCTCTGGCGGATCGGCTGGCGCTCTTCCTCCTGCCGCACCAAGCTGCTGAGGGCCGTTTCGTGCTGTTTGCGAAGCGACTCCAAAATCGCAGCCGCTTCGCCCGCGTTTCCTGCCCGCGCATGGTTAGCGGCCTCAATCAAACGGTTGGTGACCCCGCTCATGGCGGAAACTACCGCTACGCAGCGAAACTCTTTGGCGGCATTCACGATGATCTTCGCCGCCCGGGTGATGCAGGACGCGTCCCCTACCGACGTTCCCCCAAACTTCATCACTTGTAACCGCTTTTTCATATCGCTCTTCGGGAGAGCGGGAGCGCTTCTCCCGCCTTCTCCGCTCCATTCCATCGGCGATCGGCTGCCTTGGCTAAAATCCGCTCCAGGTTCCTCCATTGTACGGCACGCGCGTTGAGTTTCTCCGCCTCGCAGCTAGCCTGACATCCGGCTAACTCCGCACCGGCAACGCGCAGGAGCCTGCTCTCCGTGCAGCGTGTCGCAGATCGGTGTCGGAGAGAGGATTCACGCATGCAAGCACGGCGAATTCTAGTGTGGTAGCTGTTGGCCCCGGTAGAGGCCGTGGGTTAGTGGAGGTACACGCCGGGTACACGGTGGTTCCTAAAGTCTCGCGCAGGGCCGCTCACGTCGCACGTGCACACTTCAGAAGGTTGTCCCCAGTTCTGCGTTAGGGCCGCACCAAGCCCTCTGGCAGTTAGATGTTCAGCTCTCGTATCTGTTCGCCATGGGTAAGGTGGTAGGCGCGCAAATGCCCGAGATCGTCGGCGATGGTGAGCAACGAGCCATCGAATCGAATGCTGGGATTGCATCTTCCCTCGATTCCAATTTCGATTCGGAGGGCCGGCTTCGCACCTTTGGCATAGCTGTAGACCAAGATGCGCGTTGCTGCTTTAGATGAGAGGCAAAGAGCCAACCAATTTGTCGTAACAACAGGATCAGATAGTATTTGCTCATCGGCACCAAGAGTTAGGAATTCAGTCCAGCTGTCATTCGTTTTTCTAAAAAGGATCTGACAAGCCGAAGTACTCTGAGTTTCACTGCCGGTCGGTGCTTGAGGCGCGAGAACGGTAGAGCAATCGAGAACTCCGCTTTCGGAGCAAGAAACCAGTCGAACCTCTCCAACTGTTTCAAGCGGTCTTGGGCTAGGCAGAAGAGTCTTGCTCTTGAGACGTAGTTGTGGCAGCTGATACTCCCAAACCCAGAGGTTCTTGTCTTTATACGTCACAAAATCCAAATTGGCTGAAGCAAGCGTGAGAGGGCCGACGAAATGGCCCAGGTCAGGTATTCGCCACAACGCATCAAGCCGCTGCGATGTGGCATCGATGGCATACAAGTCTTGACCACAGACGATGTACCAGGTGGCACCATCAAAGCTTGTGGCAAAACGGCTAATCTCTGCGTGACACCACAGCGTAGCTTTGCAAGATAAGACATCCACCCTCGAAAGAGACCACACGGCACCCCGACAACCCATTGTGATGATCCTGGTGCCGTTTTCCGAAACCACTATGCGATCTGCGGGTTTGTCAAAATGGGCTATCGTTCGACCGTCCCTGGTAAATAGCTTTAGCCCTACTTCCCCCATTGCAACCAGGCATCTTCCGCTTGGAAGCAACACAGCGTCTGATATCTGCGCCGAGCCTCGATCGTTTGCGCCAATGAAGTAGCGTCGGGACGCGCCAAAATCATTGAGTTCAACCTTTCTACCCTGAGATGGCGGCGGCATGTCCGCACGCAGGGCACCGTCACCCGAGTAGTCGATGAGCTGACGCAGAGGAATGGGACCAAGTGAGTGCATGCCCTGTCCGACATCGCGCAAAACGGCCCGTGCCGCCAGCCGCGCCAAGGTTTGTGTCTGCGGGGATTTGGGTTCCTTGCGTAGAGTCTCCGCAAACTCCATTCGAGCTGGAGCGTCTTCCACAGAGTCACTCTGCAATAGCTCAAGAGCCGGTGGCCAGAACTCTCGATATCCGCCCTGAGCCACGCTAATGAGTCGAGCCAAAGATCGCGCTCCCGGTCGCCCCCCGATCGCGGCTGCTTGCCTCATCCATTCGACAGCGGTAGACCTCTCGGACTCTAGGGGCCAGAGAACGTCAACCGCGACTGCCACGTTCCCTGCGTCCGCAAGCGATTGCGCCCAAAGCTTTCGCAGCTCGGGAGCGGCCGGATGGCGCGACTTCTCCAGTCGCAAGACCGCTCCGTGGAAAGCTCCCGTCTTCCGTGCGACTTGGATAGCTCTTTCTTTTTCTCCAGCCAGAAACCACTGCCGAACGATGATTTCGGGAGCCAGCTCTCGGGCTTCTGCGATTTCGGCCGCTTCGCGCAATTTGCCGTTGCGCTCCAAGAAGGCGACGGCTTCCTCGTTTGCCCGCAGCAATTCGGCCAGAACGAACGCGGCTTCTGCAATCCGCCCGTGAGCTTCCAATCTCTTAAACGTTGACCTGTAGAGTTGATGAAGATGGGAATACAGGGACTGACCCAACACGATTGTCGAAGTGGGGCGGCGCCCAAATGGATTGAGCTGCAGACTCTGTCTCGCTCCCGGCAGCCCAAAAGTCATTCTCAAAGTAGGAGAATCGGAGATGGAAGACAGGGGAATCGCGTGTCTCAGCGCTTCGTCCATGTCGCCCTGTTCGAACATTTGCATCACGCGATTCAAGTAGCGTCCTTGTCTCCAGCCAAGAACACGCGCGAGTCGCGTCACCATGACGATCTTGTTGAACGCCGAGGCCAGCCACAGTGAGAGCTTTGACGGTGCTCGCGTGGCAGACACGCGCTGTTCCGACCCAGTGAGGCTTTGGGCTTCATAAGCGTCTCGAGGCCAAAGGCTTCTCAAGGCTCTTACTAAGCCCTGGGCAACAACCGCTACGCTCCGAAATGACAAACTGCGCAGCCAGCCAAACCTAGTTCGATTGTTCGATTCAGGCTCGCCTTTCAATCGCGCCAGCAGGCTTTTCAGTTCGCGCGGAGCCTCAGGAATACGCCCAAGTGTCTCGCGGATATTGGGCAGCTCAAGTGGCTTTGCAACGGTCGGTCCAAGCGGCTCGGTACCGAGGGAGGTCCCTTGAACAAACTCCAGCCCGTCTGTATCAATCCATCTGTGAGCGGCCTCTCGGCTCTCATGGCTCAATGGTTCCGTTGATATGCTCCCTCCTGCAGAGAGCACCAGAGTTTCAAAAGGTTGACCAATGGAGCGGATTTCTTTTTCCTTGAGTGGCACGCCTGTGAGGAACCCTTTGCTTCGGATCAAAGGCAGACCGATCGTCTCGCCGGCGAACACTAGCACCGGTCTGGGAAGAACCAGCACAAATCCATCTTTGATTCGATACACCCGAGCGTTTGGCTCCCATGCCGACAGAATTCGACCAATAGCATCGCGCTCCGTCATAATGCTAAAGGCGAAGAAGAAACCATTAGCCTGAATTTTGCCGCGATGAACAACCGACCTTGGCTTTACGCTAACCATTTCGATCCCCGGTCAGGTAGCGGCAGAGACTTTGCGCCAGAGGGAGCGAGTAGACGGTAACGTCGCCTTTTTTCGTCGAGTACGCAATCCAAGGCTTACTCAGGGAAACCGTCAAGTATGCAATCGAATCGGGGCTCTCAAAAAGAGTCCGTTCCCAGTCGGGACCTTTCAACGTGACCACGTGCCTATTCTCTCTGAGGGAAATGAGCGCCTCGGCGTAATTCGGCTCCTGAATGACGCCCACGATTTCTTGTCTCGGTTCTGCCTGGATCTCGTTACTTCGGTCCTGACCGGCCACTATGAACCAACGAGACGGACTTCTCTGGATGGCCAGCAAACAAAACGGAGCTCGCGCGTTCGCGCCAAACCCAAAGAATGCTTGTTCGACTCCCTCGGCTCCGCTCAACACCACGCCCCGAAACGGTTCGCGCCCCAGGGATGTGTACTCGACCAGGTTCCTTGCCTTGTCCACACTGACATATGTCGGAATTCCTTCCCGGCTCGTAAGTGCCAGCACACCGGATTGTGCGAGCAGAGCCACCGGCCCATCCTTTGCGGGCTTTAGGCGGAACAAATTCCCAGAAGCATCCAAGACAAAGAGGCTGGGCTTTTCGCCTTGTGACATAGGGGGCCGGACACAGGGAAAGAGCAGCCCCTGGTCGGTTTCCCGTGGCCAGGCAAATTGATCAGGGCGAAGAAAACCGTTCTGCCTGAGCCCGATGCTGAAATCCCGCAACAAATACTGGCCCGGTGGAGGGTAGGTTTCCTTTCCAACGTGGGATATCCGCAGTGAAATCTCCTCGACCGACACAATGATGGTGGAGCGGCCCAGGCGATTGGCGGCTACAATTCTTCCAATGTTTCCCAACGCATGCCGCTTCGCGTTCCCAGGCGGGTCCCAAGGCGAGTTGGGTACTGGGAAGGACATTAGGGCGCCGTCGCTAGTTTTGGCGAACAAACGTCTGCCGCCATGTGCAAAAATGAGCCCGGACGAACTGGCCATCGTCGAAAGTTTGCGAGGGATGCTGACTCTAACCGCATAGGGACCTCGAAGTAGCCGGGCGCACACACCGTTGTCAGGTAGGTTCAACACAATCCTTCTTGGCCGCCCCTTCGGACGCTGGATTTCAATAGAGACTTGTCGTACTTGCGGTTCAAGAACATCCTCTACCTTCACGCGGGAAACGACATGATGTGGCGAGATTTGGTGAAGTCTTTCACCCCCAACAAGCCAAATCTCTTCTGGTCGATTTTTCTCTAGCGAACGGTTCATCCAATCGCGCAACATGGATTCGGATACGTTCGCGGATGTTCTTGCGCGCAGTAACTCCATCATTTCTGACTCACTTGCACCGTGCAGGAACGGCAGTCCCGGATTCTGTAGGGTTTTCCACGCGAAATTGGCGCGGGCACGGTCAGCGCGTCGAATGAGCACAACCAGGATTGCAAGGTGTGCCAAACGAGGTGAGCCAAGCTGGTCCGGTCCAGAGTCAAACAGAACAACCGACCCAAGGCCGTGTGCGCGGTCACGTTTTGCAGTTTTTAGAAAAAGATGCTCGCACATTGTTGCACGGCGTTCGAATTCCTCTGGGATTTCGTCGGCAAGTAACCAATCTGAGGCAATCAACCGTTCATAGCTTCCTCGGTTTACTAATCCATCGAAGCCATCCGGTTCATCGTCGCCTGGTACGTCTTCTAGATGCAAAGGTTCAATAGCCGCAGCGATCCTCTGGACCAGAGGACCTATCGCCATACTCAACTCATTGGGAAAGACGCTGAGTTGCTTGGACCAAGGAGACAGTGATGCTGGTAGAGAAATCATGTTGCGGTGAGAAGCCAGGATTTCAGCATGTCTCGGGAAAGCTCTCTTGCCTGCGACAGCGAAACGACAATATTCCTTGTCTCGATAAACGCCAATGGCGGTGGAAAAGGGCTCTGTTCAATTAATGCCTGTTGAAGAAGGTCTGAAGGAACACTAGGTTCGCGATTTGTTGGCAAGAGGAGATGGGGCGCACGGTCGTCCGAGCCCAGATAGCTTACTCCGTCTACCCACGGAAGTGATTCGCCTTCGCCAAGAAGAACGATTGTGTTCGGGGTCGCAACCGCCCTCCAGCTTGCCCACCGCGTGTAGTCCGACGCTAGGAGCTTCTTGGCAAGTTCCTTTGCTGTTTCACCAGAGGCCACAACGGCGACTGGCACACGGGGCTCCTCGCGAAAATGCCAGCTGATCTGAAGAGAATTGGACTTCAATTGGCTACCTCACTGGGCGGCTTGAGATGCGCCACTATTCGAGCCCGCGCTTCGCTCAGGTTGGGAGGCATAGCGTCTGCAGTGAAGGAAGCATCTATCTCGCGCACGACGCCTTCTAGCTTGAGCCTCCAACTCTGTGCTGTCTCTCCATCCCCATCCGGCGGTGTTGCAAGCAGCTCATTTGCAGCCAGGGCTAGTCGTCTCGCCCGAACGAGAGGGCCCGCGGAGGCGTCCTCTGCCGCTGCGGGGAGCGTCACGTTCTCAGTGTGGCGAAGCAAATCGCGAAGGCTTTCTCTAGCAATTTCCTGCTGCTCCTGTGTGGGAACGACGTAGATCAAAGGCCACAAATCGGCGTCGCTGGGCCTCGAACGACCGGCCACTACTGCAGCAGCGGCAATTAGGCACTGCGCCTTCACAACTCTGCGGTCCGAAAGAACAATGCCGGCACCTCGCAAAATTCGCAGCAAGTGAGCCAATTGTGGTCGGACGGAGCTGAGATCGGCGTTTTGAGCAATCTCGGCTAGTACATCTATGTCGTTCATGGATGCAAGTTCTGAGAACTGGGAATGATCGAGTTTCCAACCGCTATCCAACAAAGTTTCAAGTTGTGGGTCTTCAATTGTTTCAACGAAAACTCGGACGAGGAAGCGGTCAGCAAACGCGGCTAGCGACTCATCCGTCGGCAGGCTGTTTGAAGCACCAACGCAGATTCGCAAGGGGCACTTCAACTGCGTGTGTCCCCGTCGAAAGACCCGCTCGTTCAAGATACCCAGAAGCGTATTGAGAATCGCCGAAGACCCTTGAAAGATTTCATCCAAGAAAGCGATCTCAGCCTCAGGCAGCATTCCGCTAACGTCTGTTTCCACCGTACCCTCGCGCAATTTGCGAAGGTCTACGGGGCCAAAGATCTCGTTGGGCTCTGTAAATCTGCCTAGCAGGTACTCGAAATACCGCCCCCCAGTGGCTTGGGCAATCCGGCGCACCGCAACGCTTTTCGCCGTTCCAGGAGGACCAATTACCAGTAAGTGCTCGCGCGCCACCGCGCTAAGCGCAACTAACTCTACGAGCGGCTCTCTGTCAACAAGTCCACGGGAAGCCGCTGTAACCGCGGAACGCAGTTTGGATGAGGCCTCTGAAGGGTTGAGGGTCATGCAAATAATCTAATCCAACCGGGCTGTTCAGGCGAGGGCGTGGATCGTCAGGTGTCCCTTGACCGCCACCTAATAGTCGCCTCGAAATTGAAGAGCCAGTGACTGGAAAAATTGTGAAGGAATGGTGCCGGCGGGGGGAATCGGGATTCGGATCCCCACTGAGCCAGCGTAAGTTAGTGATTCTACTAAGGCAAAAACGCCGAAAACACCGAATTCGCCGAAGTGAGGTACACGGCGGGTACACGGAGGAACCCTGCGGTCGACTCGTTCGGGATGGCTCGAGTTCAACACTCAATTCCATCCAAGAGGGGCCGTTTTTATATTGAGCCCGTGACCGGGCGCTGATCTGTGACCAGTATCTCTGAGCTAGCGATCCCTCCGTTGATTGAAACGCACGTGACACTAGTCTGAAAGGCGAGAACCGAAGCGCTGTTTTCTCTGTTATCCTTGTTTGCAACGATGGCGGATGTTCTAGCAGCCCTTTCGGCAAAGGAATTCTTCACGCCGGATTTCCTGAGAGACCCGTACTCTACCTATCGTCGATACCTTGATGGGCGTGGAGTCCAATACCTCGATATTCACGGCGGCGTTTGGGCCGTTTTCAAACACGCCGATTGCTCGTCGTTCCTTCGCGACCCCAGGCTCTCTGCCAAGCGCACTGGCACCCTGATTGACGAGTTTCCTGCCGAGAAGCAAAAGGAATTTGTCGAACTCGCCCGCACGTTCAGCCTCTGGATGCTTTTCTTCGATGCCCCTGAGCATACGCGCCTTCGCAAACTCATGAACAAAGGATTCTCGCCGGCCGCAATTGAATCTCTCAGGCCGCAGATCGAGAAGATCGTTGACCGCTTGCTCATCCCGCTTCGCAAGAACCACCGGATGGATATTCTTCCGCTGTTCGCTCACCCCCTTCCTGCATACGTGATCGCCGAGATGCTGAACGTCCCCGAGTCGTTTCGCCAGCAGTTCATTCATTGGTCAAACGCCATCGCTACTCTCTTCGGCAATCCGCATCGGGGCCTGGACGATCTGGTCGCCGCACAGCAAGCCATCCATGGCCTCACGAATTACTTTCGCGAAGCTGTTGCGGCGCGTCGTAAGCAAAAAGGGAATGATCTAATTAGCTTGCTTATGGAAATCGAAGAAGACGGAGACGTTCTTACAGAGGAAGAATTGTATGCACAATGCGTCATGCTGCTCTTTGGTGGGCACGAAACCACGCGCAATCTCATCGGGAACGGTTTGCATACGCTGCTTCGTCACCCCGAACACGCCTCCGAACTTCGCGAGCATCCGGTACTTATCCGAAGTGCCGTTGAAGAGCTGCTTCGCTACGAAAGCCCCGTGCAGTACACAGGCCGCATGGTCTTGCAGGACCTTGAGCTCTGCGGCGTTCAAGCACGCCGTGGTCAGGAGATTATTTTCATGCTCGGGGCGGCCAATCGCGATGCTTGCCAGTTCAAGGACCCCGACCGTTTAGACCTGAAACGTGGGAACAATCCGCACCTCGCGTTTGGTGCTGGCTCTCATTTCTGCATCGGAAATCAGCTCGCTCGGCTGGAGGGTCAGGTCGCCATCCTGAAAATTCTCCAGACCTTCCCGGAGATGCGCTCGGTTTCAGCAGAACCGGAGTGGCTTCCCAATTTCAGTTTCCGTGGACTCAAAACACTCCCTGTCGAAGTCTAAGAGTTCAAAATGCTTGCATCGCGAAGGATTTGACTTAACCGGGGCCTTGGGTTATATTTCCATTGTTTTGGAAATATGAATATGTCGTCTGCCGTCGATTCCCTCGCTGCTCTGGCGCAAGAAACACGCCTTAATATCTTTCGTCTGCTCGTCCAAAACGCCCCCAAGGGTCTTCCGGCAGGCGAGATCGCTCGCCGTCTCAAACTGCCTGGGCCAACTCTTTCTTTTCATCTGAACATTTTAGCGGCAACAGAACTACTCGAACCCCGCAGAAGCGGACGGTCTATCT
>Ga0306921_10006117_pt1 | contig 12543 bp, 11 predicted proteins | sample sta12Cox44000080_FD_203760 | JGI IMG/M metagenome (GOLD analysis project Ga0306921, IMG submission 203760) | Lab enrichment of tropical soil microbial communities from Luquillo Experimental Forest, Puerto Rico - statoxic.12C.oxic.44.000.080 (v2)... | ecosystem: Environmental > Terrestrial >... | reverse complement strand
CCGTGCAGCGTCGTATTCTTTTCGAGCGCCCGCAACACTCCGATATAGTCCGTGTTCCGTCCGTATAGTGAGCCATCCTTGCCCACGCTCACGGTATTCACCGCGCCAATTTTTTCGGCAAGCGCTTCGACTCCGTCGAGGTGCGCGAAGATCTTTTCTTTATACGGGAGGGTCACGCTGAAGCCCCGTACGCCGAAATCCGCCAGACACTTCAGAAAATCCTTTAGGTTTTCCACCAAGAAGGGTAGAAACACCGCATCCCTCTTCGCGGCGATATAACCCGTGTTGTGCATTAGCGGCGACAGCGAATGGCCGATCGGGTTGCCGATCACGCCATACACCCGCGTCGCCCGCGTCAATGCGTGCGCGCGATAAAGATGCTTCATATCTCCCAGGGGGATCTGCCCTGGCGCCGTGGCCGTGCCCACCGGCGCATACGCAAGCGCGCTCCCTTCGCGCAGCGACAGCACTCGTGCCGGCAGGCCGATTTCGCCCATCGCCACCGCAACGACGTCCCGCGAACTCCGTGTCAGCCGCAGCATGCGCGCTGCATCGCTGAGGCTCCGAGCCATTGCCGCTGCTTTGATCGCGTTCGCTCCGCCGCTCAGAGGCAGCGTCAATCTTTTCGGAAACGTCGGAGTGCGGCGGAAGTCATGCATCGAAAGCAGCACTTTTTCCGGCACGGCATAACCCCGCACGGTCTTCCCCGGCAATTCGTGCAGCGTCTCCATTTCGAGGTCGCACCACCCGCAAGCCGCCTCGCGAGCCCTCATCAGCCAGAAAAGCTCCGCGCCCGCATCGCCTGTGAACTCGCCGCCGCCGACGCGTCGGCGGCAGGTGGCAATCAACTGCGCCTTCACCAAATGCTGTTTTTTCAGCCAACCCAGAAACGCGTGCCGCTCATCATCGGTTCTCAGCCAGTCCAGTCGAATTTCGACGGGCGTGGTTTCCTGCAAAGCCTGCTTCACCAGCCGGCGCAGTTCCCGTGCCGTGGGCGCCGCCACCACGCCACAAAGCCGCCCGATGCCGTTGCCAAACACGCCAGTCACCGCAACCCCCTCCAATCCATTGAAAATACGGCATCTAACACCCATTTGCAATTAGGAAAGTGCCCCTTCCCATTTTATTGACGCCACCCCAAGCCACTGTTAGTTTCGAAGGTGCAAATCCCCGCACGGCCCTTAGCTGGCGTGAATTGAAGGAGTGCTGATCATGCGCGTTCTCGCGACTGCGATGACTTTGGCGACCCTGCTGGCCTCTGCCGCTCTGGCGCAAGACAATCCCCCTGCGCAAGCGGTCGACTCGACGCAGCGTCGCGCCGAAGCAACTTCACCTGATTACACGGCTGTGTATTGCGCCGGTTTCCTTGCCGACGACCGCGTTCCCGACGAGATCCGGCTCATTTCGGGCGAAGAGTCCAATAACAAAATTGTTTTCGCCGCCGGCGATCACGTATTCATCAGTAAAGGTTCCGCGCAAGGCGTTCGCGTCGGCGACCGCTTCGCCATTGTGCGCGCCGTAAAGGATCCCAACGAAGTTCCCTGGTTCAAATGGCAGGGCAAGCTTTTGAAGGCCATGGGCACCCGCTATCGGGACGCTGGCCAGGTGGAAATTGTAAACGTTCAGCCAAACGTCTCTACTGGCGTAATCAAGCTTTCTTGCGACTATCTCCAGCGTGGCGACATCGCCCTCCCCATGACGGACCGACCTTCCCCGCCCTACAAGCCGGCGGAGAAATTCGATAGTTTTGCGCCCGTCAGCGGGAAGTCGGTCGGCATGATGGTGGCTGGCGTGGACTATGCACAAGCCTATGGCAAAAACTCCACCGTTTACGTCAATCTTGGCACCAACCAAGGGGTGAAGGTGGGCGACTATTTCCGCATCTTCCGCTACCAGGGTTCCACGGCGGAGACGGCTGTCCAGTTTGCCGATTATCAGTACAAGATGTACGGCTTCGGCAGCACCCCCGTAAAGTACCAGTGGAATGACCTGCCACGAGAAGTGGTCGGCGAAGGCGTGGTGATTAACGTCAGCCACAACGCTTCCACGATGTTTATCACTTACAGCAAACTGGAAATGTACGCCGGAGACTACGTCGAGATCGAATAGCTTCCGTTTTTCCTTCAGCCCGCGCTGTTCCCGGCGCGGGCTTTTTCTACGCCGCCGCGTGTTCCGGGATGATCACGCATTCAAAACCGTAAAGCCGCGTCTCCGGATCCTTCCACGCTTCGCGCGGCAAGCCCGCTTTGACACACGTTTCCGCAAGAAACTGTTCTTTGCCGAGCTGATGCTCGGTGGCCACCTGTGGCAGCAGCAAGCCGCGGCGCCCGCCGCGTTCTACCAGCAGTCCGTGCCTGCCAATCTCCACCTCCTCCGGCCGGATCAGCCTCATCGGCGACAACAGCGACACTTCGATATTAAGGCCTTCGACTTCTTCCGGCCGTACTGGTGAAAACCGCGGATCGTGCAATGCCGCATCCGCCGCGCTCTGCACCAGATTTTCCCCAAGGGTGGTAGCCGACTCGATAATGCCAATGCAGCCGCGCAGCTTCTTCCCCGCGTGCAGGCTCACAAACAGCCCGCAACGCTCTGCAAAGATTCCTGTTTTCGGGAAAGCGGCCAGCGGGTGACCATGCACGGCGGCATGGAAAACTCCCTGGCGCGCCACGTCCAGGATGGTTTTTCGATCTTCGTCAGAGAGGCACAGCATCTTGCTGCTTCTTGTGCGGTTCCATCATGCTCAGCTTGCGGCGTTGCTTGATGCGGTCGTCCAACTGATTCCAGAAGCGGTGGAAATACTGCGCGGCCGACACCAGCGCGCTCACGACCACGAGCCACAGCAAGACCTTCGAAAGCGGCCGTAACGACGGGTGCCGCGCGCCCGCAATCAACACCGCCACGCAACAAACCTGCAACACCATCTTCGTTTTGCCCAACGCCGAGGCTGCGATCGTGAATCCTTCCGCCGAGGCAATGTTCCGCAAGCCCAGAATTGTGAACTCCCGCCCGATGATGATCACTACCATCCAGCCCGGAACCAAGTGCATATCGACGAGCGAAATGAAAGCCGCGGAGATCAGCAATTTATCGGCGATGGGGTCAAGCAGGATGCCCAGCGTGGTCACCTGCGCGTTGCGCCGGGCAAAATACCCATCCGCCCAGTCGGTTGCCGCAGCAGTCAGCAGAATCAATACCCCCCAAACCTCAAAATGCACGGGGAATCCCCACAGCTCCACGTTGGGACTTCGTGTCAGCAGCACCACGATGAGTACCGGAACGAAGAAGATCCGCAGTACGGTGAGGAAGTTGGGCAAATTCATGGTCGAGTGCGCAGGAAGGACTGGTCGGCCGCCTTCCGGAACCGCAAGGCCACTATATTCTCCGCCTCCTACTGCGTCAACGTGCCCGGGATTTGCCGCGTTATCAAGCTCCGCCGGTACTTAGGGATAACCGAAGGCGAGCTCTCATGGCAAGGATACTCTTTCGTAACACCGTCTGCTGCAGATCTGTGCAAAAGCTGTTTTAGCAAGTCGCTCAATTCGGCAGCACTGTCAGTCGATTCCATTTCTGAAATACAGTTTAACTGATTTATTGTAAAGAACTTAAAGAAGAACCGCCAAACGACGACCAGACGATTCGGTCTAGCCAACCGCGGGAGGGTTTTCCCTGAACTGACAGTTTCCACAACGTTTTCCACAAGCAGAGTGTCGGGCTTCCGGAGCACGTTTTGGCCCGAAAAAGTGTCATATTTCTTTAACAAATTGGAGGATTTTGGGGTTTACTGCCTGCTAACTATCACTTTCTCGCGGCACCCACTAAATTGCACTTGGCCCGCGCAAAATGCGCACCGGGAGGAGGAACAAAGCGCGCAAAAACTCCAGGACTCCGTGCACCGCAATCCCCACGATCCGGAACGGTAACAGCAGCAGCCATACGATGGGATACGCGACCAGCGCAAGCAACGCAATCGGCCAGCAGAATATCAGTAGTAAGCACCACAGAAAGAACGCAGCCATGGCTAGTTGACCTCTCTCATGTGTTGATACGCAGGGGCAGACCCGGAAGTTCCATTCGCTGCAAAGGCATCCAGTTTTAGCCGCCTGGCGATGCTTTGCGGCACCTCCGCCTGCAAGTCCATGTGCGAATCGCTCACCTCGGAATGCAGAACCCGCCCTAGCGCATGAATCAGCGCCAGTGAACGACCTTCGCTCAGCGGCATATGAAGAGAAAGCTTCACAATGGGATCCATTGGCAGCGCCACGTCAATACGTCGCAGCAATTCGTCGAGCCCTTCGCCCGTCATGCCGGAAACCAGGGCCGGCGGTTCCTCGCCATTGCCGTTGCGCTCGCAAGCCGCTTCCAGTTGCTCCCGCTGTTCAGAGGTCAGCCGGTCTACTTTGTTGAACAGGTGCAGTCGGGGCGTTCCCTTCACGCCGAGATCGCCCAGAATCTTCTCCACCTCGGCGTCCAGCTCTTCGTGATGAGGATTGGAAATGTCGCTCACCTGCAGCAGCAGGGCCGCCTCCTGCACTTCTTCGAGCGTCGCGCGAAATGCGGTGATCAGTCCTTTGGGCAAGTTCCGGATGAATCCCACGGTGTCAGACACTAGAATCCGCCGGTTCGACGGCAAGCGGATCGCGCGGATCGTCGGATCCAACGTCGCAAACATTCGCGAGGAAACCAGCACCTCAGCGCGGCTTAGCGCATTGAACAGTGTCGATTTTCCGGCGTTCGTATAGCCGACCAGGGCGACCGTGCCAAGTGGCACCGCATTGCGCGCCTCGCGCCGCAGGGCCCGCTGTTTGCGTACCTCGTCAATGCTCAATTCGATCTTGCGCACGCGGTCGCGAATGCGCCTCCGGTCGGTCTCCAGTTTCTTTTCGCCCGGCCCGCGCACGCCAATGCGTCCTGCTCCCCCGCCCGCGCCTCCCGCGCCGCCTCCCCCGCTTTTGCCGCCCAAGCGCGACATCTGCGAGCCGCGTCCGGTCAGCCGCGGCAGCAGATAGTTGAGCTGTGCCAGCTCCACCTGCAACTGTCCTTCGCGGCTGCGTGCATGCCGCGCAAAAATGTCCAGGATCAGCTGTGTGCGGTCAATGACGCGGCGCTCGGTCAGCTCCTCGATGTTGCGCTGTTGGACCGGAGAAAGATCGCTGTCAAAAATAATCAGCGCGGCGTGGTGCGCGTTCGCCGCTGCGCGAATTTCTTCGAGCTTGCCTCGCCCCACGAGAGTTGCGGGATCCGCAGCGTCGCGAACCTGAAAAATCGTGCCGGCCACCTCGCCACCCGCGCTCTCGGTGAGTTCAACCAGTTCGGCCAGCGATTCCCGCCCTTGCTCGCCCGCTGGCATTCCAGGAAACCGCGGGGCACGCCTCCAACCCACGCCCACCAGGAGCACACGTTCTGCGATCGAAACTGGATGTTGAGTTTTCATGCCAAGAGGTTCGTCAAGGGGAGCGCCATGCGGTTCGTGCCGGATACCCGTAGTTCGCAAGCCAACTGCATCATTGTCTCAATTATACGTCCATTTTCGCGCCGTTGCGTAAATGTTGGGTGAACAGCTGAGGCCGCAAGTGGCGTCCTTCCTGGTGATGATGCCGACGCCAGCAACATCAACCATGCTTTCTTGTGCATCCCCTTGGGTCTGGCAACCGCCATTCCTTTGCATGGACCATTTCGCTTTCTTCCGCTGCAGGCCAATGTGGCGCTAACAGTCCCTCCGCGATGGCTCACAATTTGGATCTGGTACCGAAGCGGCGCGGAGAGGTGCGCGATGAGTACAGGATCGCAGCGAGCTAGTTCCAGTTTGCCGACCTTGGAGGAAGTGCGAGAGGCTGCTGAAATCGTCTACCGCTTGATGCAGCCGACGCCACAATACCGCTGGCCGCTGCTCTGTGCGCGACTCGGCACGGAAGTCTGGGTGAAGCATGAAAATCACACACCGATCGCGGCGTTCAAGGCTCGCACGGCGATTGTCTACACGGAGAAACTCCTTCGGCGCGAACCCGGTATCCGGGGATTGATCGCCGCCACGCGCGGCAATCATGGACAATCCGTGGCCCTCGCCGCGCAGCGCAAGAACCTCGAATGCATCATCGTCGTCCCGCAGGGCAACAGCGTGGAGAAAAACGCTGCGATGCGAGCACAAGGAGCAAAACTCATAGAGCATGGAGAAGACTTTCAGTCTTCTTTCGAACACGCAGTAAAACTCGCCGCCGAGCTGAACTATCATCTGGTCCCGCCCTATCACCGCGATATCGTCCTGGGCATCGCCACGTACTGGCTCGAACTCTTCACCGCCGTACCGCAAGTTGATGTGGCTTACGTCCCCATCGGCATGGGCTCAGGCATCTGCTCCGCTTCGGCGGTGCGCAACTCGCTCGGCCTGCGCACGAAACTCATCGGAGCCGTCTCTGATCAGGCTCCGATGTACGCGCTTTCGTTCGAGCAGCGCAGAATCGTCGAAGCGCCAACGCGAACGAAACTCGCCGACGGCCTGGCCTGCCGCAAGGGCAACGACGAAGCTCTGCATGTGATGCTGGAGAACGTCGACCACATCGTTCGGGTCACCGAAGACGAGGTAGCCGCGGCCATGCGAGCGATGTTCACCGATTCGCACAATGCCGTCGAAGGCGCGGGCGCTGCCTCCCTGGCCGCCGCCCTGAAGGAAAAACGCGCCTTGGAAGGGAAGCGGGTGGCACTGGTCGCCACAGGCGGTAATGTCGACCACGACGTCTTCGCCCGCGTACTTTCCAGCTAACTTGCAGGGAACCAGACTCGCGGGCTCCGACAGAACCGTTTGAGCTGTCAAATAAATTGCTACTCGGAAGCTGCCAAAAACGAGTACCTTTCCTCTCATGCCGCTCGCTCCGGGTCCCCTGAAGGTCCTGCTTCCGACACTTGGCAGCGCCGGTGATGTGCACCCAACCATTGCCCTAGCACAGGCTCTCCAGGCACGTGGGCACCATGCGACTATTCTCACCAACGAATTTTATGGCGAACAAATCCGCGCTGCAGGCGTCAACTTTGTTGCGCTGGGCACCGTTGCCGAAGGAGAAAAAGTCCTCACCGATCCGAGGCTCTGGGACACCTCGAAAGCCTTCAGCTGCATCGCGCAACTCGTGATCGTCCCCAACCTGCGCCGCCTGTACAACCTGATCGAGCAGCGCGCCGATTCTCGCACCGTTGTGGCCGCCTCCGGCATCTGCATCGGTGCGCGCGTGGCGCAAGACAAGCTGGGCGTTCCGCTCGCCACCGTTCATTTGCAACCCTCGATGCTACGCAGCTATCACGACATGGGAATGGTTGGCCGCCTCGCCCTGGGACCTGGCGTCCCGCAATTTATTAAGCGCGCCTTTTATTGGATGGCCGACAAATTCCTGATTGATAAGGAACTCGCGCCCGAACTCAATGCCTTCCGCCGCGAACTCGGCCTCGCTCCTGTAAAGCGTATCTTCGGCGGCTATATCCACTCACCGCAGCTCGTCCTTGGCATGTTCAACGACTGGTTCGCGCCGGCGCAGCCCGACTGGCCGCCAAATCTGCATTTGGCCGGCTTCGTCCTGTATGACGCGGCCTCGCAAAAGGAAGTCTCTCCGGAAGCCGAACGATTTCTTGCCGCCGGTCCACCGCCGGTGCTCTTCACTCCCGGCAGCGGCGCCGCGACGTTGCATGACTTTTTCCGTGAATCGGTGGAGGCCTGCCGGATGGCTGGCCTGCGCGCGATGCTGGTCACGAACTATCCCGATCAGTTGCCGGCAGGTCTTCCGGAGGGTGTACGCGCCTTTCCTTACCTGCCTTTCAGCCGCGTCCTTCCACGCTGCTCCGCGATGGTCTATCCCGGTGGCATCGGCACGATGGCGCAAACGATTCACGCTGGCGTGCCGCATCTGATTGTGCCGCACGCCCACGATCAGCCTGACAACGCCGCGCGCGTCCAACGTCTCGGCCTTGGAAACTTTCTCTATCCCGAAAAATACCGCGCCCCGGCGATCGCAGCGGCCCTGAAAGAACTGCTTTCGGACGCCGCGCTCGCTCAACGTTGCAATGCGTTCTCCACGCGCATCCAATCCGAAGCAGCCTTGACGAGAGCATGCGCCTTCATCGAAAACCTCCTTGCCAAGTCCACATAGAAGAAGGCTTCGCGCGAAGGTGGTTGAAATCGTGAAGGCTGCGCGCCACGTCTTGCAAAAGCAGTCTCTAAAGTTGAGCGCGAATCGAGGAGAGGGTCCGTTGCTGGATCTGCGTGTCACTTCCAAAGCCGGTCAGCCAAAGGACTTGCGGCTCGCGGCGAAACCAGGTCAGTTGTCGCTTCGCATAGCGTCGTGTCGCTTGCTGAATTGCTGCGCGTGCCTCTTCGAGCTGCATCTGCCCGCGCAAGACCGCGCGCAATTCACGATAGCCGATGAAGTCGAATGGCTTCGCGTCTTCTGGCAAGCCGCTGGCCACAAGGCCGCGCACTTCGTCGATCCATCCAGCAGCCAACATCGCCATCGTACGCCCGTGTATGCGCTCATATAAAGCTTCGCGATCCGGCGACAAGCCGACCTTCAATGTTCGCCATCCTCGCAACGGATTCCTCCCGCTGCGATGAACTTCGGAAAGCGGTTTCCTTGCCAGCAGGCAAACCTCGATCGCGCGCACCAGTTTCTGCTCATCCCCTGACGCGATTTTTTCGGCCGAAGCCGGATCCATGCGTTTCAGCATGCGGTGCAAATGCCCGGCTTCATGCGACTCCGCGCTGGCCCATATGCGCTCGCGCAGCTCCTCTGAGCGCAGTGGCGCATCAGCCAACCCTTCAAGCAACGCGCGCAAGTAAAGTCCGGTGCCCACGGTGAAAATCGGCAACCGTTTTCGCGCGCGCAGATCCGCCAGCACGGCCTCGGCCCGGGCGCGATAACTCCCCGCTGTCGCCACCTCCCGAGGGTCAAGCACACCGATCAAGTGATGTGCGACACCGCTACGTTCTTCTTCGCTGGGCTTCGCCGTGCCTATATCGAATCCGCGATAGAGCTGCGTGGAATCGCACGCCACCACTTCTCCGCCCAATTGCCGAGCCAGCCAGATGCTCAAGGCCGACTTGCCCGAAGCGGTCGGCCCAACAATCGCAAGGAGAGGAGCATCGGCAGATGCTTTCATTTCGGAAACAACAGTGGCCACGGGCACGCCACCAGCACGCTGCTCCCCGCCTGATGCCGTGAAAGCTCCACGTCCTCGACCTGCCATAAGCGCATCCTGGGCCTATTCGACAAGAATAGGCGAAGGCTCGGAACTTAAGCCACAAGCTGTTCAAAAAAGATGAACCGGGACTTACTGGTTCGGCGGCGCTAAGTTGTAATAATACGTGTACCGCAGCTCAATGTAGGGCCCCGTGAATTGTCCCGGCAGCGGCGGAAACGGATTCGACGCCCGGATCGAAGAATACGCCGCGCGATCCAGTGGCTCCTTGCCGGAGCCAAACACTTGCACCGGCATGCCGTCCGGCACGCTGCCGTCGCGCATGATCCGGAACTGCAGCGAAACCACGCCCTGGTCGCCTAGACTCACTGAAGGTGGCATCACCGCGTACCAGTTGTTTTTCACGATGTAATAAATCCGCCGTAGATAGTCGTTGAAGTCCACGCCCTGCGTGTCGGTGAGCATTTCGATTCCCGCGCCCACCGAACCTTTGCCTCCGCGGCCGCCTCCTCCACCGGGCAACGGACTTCCGCCGCCGATCGCAATCGGCGCGTTCGGCTTCACGCCGCGGGCCGCGTCGCGAATCAAATCGCCCGCCGATCCGTTCTTTGGCAATATCAAACCTTTTTCTGGAACCGGCATGTCCGGATTCTCGAGCTTCGCCTGCGGCTTCGGCAAGTCTCCTTGCGAAGGAACCGGATTGGGCGGCGGCTGTTGCACGGCCACGTTCGGCTGCGGAGCGGGGGCGCTCGGCAAATCGCGTTTTGGCGGTTCGGGCGTCGGCGCCGGCTGCGGCGGAGGTGTTGGGGCCGGCGGAGCCACTTTCTTGATGACCTTCGGATCCACACGGACGGCTTCGTGCGGCGCGGGAGGAGGCGCGGGCTTCAGCGATTCCAATGCACCTGGTGGCAGCAACACGGTCATCTGCTTGCGTGCAATGTCCTGTTCTTCGGTTGTTAGCACATGAGGCTTGAAAAGTTTTGGCGTGAATGGCAGTGACAACAAGAGCAGTGCGTAAACGATGGTCGAGACAAGGGTCTGGATGCGCTCATCACGGCCGCGATAGTCGCGGTCTTCCGGCTGGAGAAACGATACTTCGCCGGTGTTAATGACGTTCGGCTCGACGAGTTCTTCAGAAACCGGCGGCAGCGGCGGCAGCTCTTCTGGAGGTACCACGCCCATCGGAATCGTGATGCGCTCATCCATGTCGGTGGGCTGCGGCGGCAACGTCGATTCGTCCTGTTTCTGCACCGCTTCCACGTTCAGGTCACGCGGCACCACCATGCGCGTGGCGATCGATTCGAGGGGCAGATTCGAAGGGATGCTGCTCTTACCATCCAGCGGTACCAGCGGCAATTCCGAGGGCACCAGCGTGCGCTCGTCCAGGCCGGTCGGCCGCCGTCGCATGGACGCGATATTCTCGGCGGACAGCGTCGCTCCGGGAGGAACTAGAATTCTGGGAATCATCGTGTCATAAAGTCCGGAAAGCTCGTGGCCAGAGACCCCTTTGCTTTCACCCCTGGATCCGTTCCAGACCCACTCGTTCCAGGTTTGACGCGCTCATCGTGCTCCCGGATGCTTTCCATCACACGGCTCGCCAGTTCGAGCGCTGCGCGCCCTGCAACTCCATCCGTTTTCGGGGCCACGCGCGTCTCCACCGCCGCGGCGAAGGCTTCCAACTCCGCACGCAACGGCTCCCCGGCCGGTGCTGCGAGCTTTTCAAATGCAAACTCCGGTTGCGGTCCGGCTTTCTTCACTGAAACGCGCAAGGCATCGCGTCGCGCATAATCGAGTGAAATGTATTCGTGGTGCTGAAAAAAACGCATCTTGCGCACGCGTTCTGTGGAGACACGGCTCGCCGTCACATTCGCCACAGCACCGCCTGCAAACTCCAGCCGCGCATGCGCGATATCCACCTTGTCGGTCAAAACCGGTATGCCCACTGCTTTCACTTCCATCACAGGTTCTTTCACTAGCGCCAGCAGTATATCCAGGTCATGAATCATCAGGTCGTAAATCACATCCACATCGAGGCTGCGCGGAGTGAACACGCCCAGTCGATGCACTTCGAAAAACAGGGGGCGGTTCAAAATCGGCTCAACGGCCACCACCGCCGGATTGAATCGTTCCACGTGGCCCACCTGCAAAATCCGGTTGTACCGCCGTGCCGCTCCGAGCAGCGTATCAGCCTCTGCCACCGTCGCCGCCACTGGCTTTTCTACCAGCACGTCCAACCCCATGGCCATCAGCAGGCAGCCGACGTCTGCGTGTGATGCGGTAGGCACCGATACACTGGCCGCATCCACCCTGCCCTGGAGTTCATCTATGCTTTGGAACGCTCGCACTGCAAATTCTTGCGCAACGGCTTGCGCGCGCGCCGCGTTCAAATCCAGCACGCCCGCAAGCTCCACCGTCTCGATCTCTCGATAAACGCGCGCGTGATTGCGCCCGAATTCCCCTGCGCCCACCACCGCTACGCGAATCTTTCGGTTTGCTCCGCCCACACCCGGCCGCCCGCTCATTTCTTCATTCCCCGGGATTTCACCAACGGTTCCGCAACTGCAGGGAATGCCTGTACGGCAAGTCCCGCGGCATCCGCCATGGCAATCAATTGTTCCCGGTCAAACAGCAGAGTGCGGTTTGCATCAATGGCCAGCGCCGTCGCCCCGGCCTGCTTCATGGATTCGACGGTCGGCAAACCGACCACGGGTACATCAAAGCGCATGTCCTGCCGCGGCTTGCTCACTTTCACAACCACCAGGGGCTTGCCGTCGGCAAAACGCGCTGCCCGCGCAATCGTTTCGTCAGTGCCTTCCATCGCTTCTACAGCCACGCAGGCACGATCTGCCACCACTACAGTCTGCCCAATGTCTTTGGCGGCGATGTGTCGAGCGATCCCCAAGCCGTATTCGATATCCCTCGCCTCGTGCTCGTTCGGCGCGCGACGCGTCAGCACACCGGCTTCCGGCAGTAGCGGCTTCAGAAATAGCGTCGAATCCACCAGTTGAATGCCTTCCTCTTCAAAGACCTTGGCCACCGCGCCAATCAGCGAATCCGTATTTTTCCTCGGCAACGAAAATAGCAATTTTGCCAGCTTCCAGTCCGGGCGAATGGAACTAAAAATCTTGTTGTGTTTTACCTGCCCGGCCATCACTGCTTGCTTCACCCCTTCCTTCTGCATCAATTCGATGGCTTTACTCAATTCTCCCAGGCTCACCCAATGCAGCCGCTTCGCCGTTTTCTCCAGGTCTGGCGAAGCCTCTTCCTTCAATGCGATCACGGCCATTTCGATGCCCTGGCTGCGCGCACCTTCGAGCACGAGAAACGGAAATCGTCCATTCCCGGCGATGAGCCCCCAGCCACTGGTGT
>Ga0306921_10006116_pt1 | contig 12544 bp, 13 predicted proteins | sample sta12Cox44000080_FD_203760 | JGI IMG/M metagenome (GOLD analysis project Ga0306921, IMG submission 203760) | Lab enrichment of tropical soil microbial communities from Luquillo Experimental Forest, Puerto Rico - statoxic.12C.oxic.44.000.080 (v2)... | ecosystem: Environmental > Terrestrial >... | reverse complement strand
CCAGAATGGCGGCATCGGGGACGTGAGGGGATGGCGCGGCGCCGAGCCTGAACGGCTGGTTTCCGATCGGTCAACGGACCTCGGTTGCGGCGTCCGGGGGAAGGTCCTGGGGCAAGCGCCAACGACGGGTTTCAGTTCGCTGACCGGACCTTGCTGGCGCGTCCGGCACCGGCAGCCGTGCGCCGAAAGGCGACCTCGCGATCCACGCGAAAAGGCCCCCATCGCCGGCGGCTCAGGCGTTGTTTCTCACAACAGGAGCCATTATCATTCAAAATGGAGCTACAGCAGGCGCCCCATCAGACGTCCGTCCAAGCTCTGCGCCTCTCGCTCAGCGAGAAGTGGTGCATGACCGGACGAAGCCTAACACCTTACTCAATATCGATCGTCTGGCGCGGCGACGACGCCGCGCGCCAGGTGGCGACGCCGCGAAACAATCGCTTCCATCGCGTCTTCGAGGAATTGGCCGCAGTCGGTATCCGGGCCGAACCTGCGGTCTACGACGAAGATGTTACCGACGCTGTGCGCGAGCAGCTGCTGGGGGCCGACGGTGTACTCGTCTGGGTCGATCCGATCCATCAAGGCAAGACGCGCGAAGCGCTCGATCCGCTGTTGCGCGAGGTCGCGGCCCGCGGCCCCTGGGTCAGCGCTCACCCCGATGTGATCTTGAAGATGGGGGTCAAGGAGGTCCTCTATCGCACCCGGCATCTCGGCTGGGGGGCCGACACGCATCTTTACCGGACAGCCGCTGAATTCGCGGCCGAGTTCCCGTCGCGGCTGGAGCCGGCCAGGCCGCGCGTGCTTAAACAGAACCGGGGAAATGGCGGCCAAGGCGTGTGGAAGGTCGAACGTCTGCCAGGAAGTTCGGATCGGGTACGCGTGCTCCACGCGCTGCGCGGCAGCGTGCCCGAAGAGCTGCCGCTGCGTGAATTCTTAACGCGGTGCGATGCCTATTTCGGCTGGGGCGGCTGCATCATCGACCAGCTTTTTCAGCCGCGGCTGCCCGACGGCATGATCCGCTGCTACATGGGGGTCGATCGCGTGGCGGGTTTCGGTCACCAGCTGATCAAGGCGTTGATCCCGCCGCCGCCCGAAGGGCCCGACGCACCAGCGGCGCAACCGGGGCCACGCATCATGTATGGCCCCGATGCCGCACCATTCCAGGCGCTGCGGGCGAGGATGGAGCAGGAATGGGTGAGGCAAATGATGGAGGTGCTCGGCCTTCATCGCGCCCAGCTCCCCATCATCTGGGATGCCGATTTTCTTTATGGGCCGTGCACGGCATCGGGTGACGACACCTACGTGCTCTGTGAGATCAATGTCAGCTCGTGCTTTGCGATCCCTGACGAAGCACCGGGGGCGATCGCCGCGCTCGCTTTGGAGCGCTGCCGCTCCGCCGCGAAGTAGTCGTGGGATGACCGCGCCCTCCGCAAGAGATCAAGCGGGTCACGGCGATCCCGCAGCGGCTCAGCCGCGCCTTGCGGTCCGCGACCTGCGGACCGATCTTCTCAAACCGGCCTCGTTCGACCTGGCGGCCGGGGAATCTATCGCCATCCAGGGTCCGTCGGGCAGTGGCAAGACCTTGTTGCTGCGCGCCCTCGCCGACCTCGATCCCAATGAGGGCGAGGTGTATCTGGCGGGCCGCAACCGCATGACGATGCCGGGACCCGCGTGGCGCCGGCAGGTTGGCTATTTGCCGGCCGAGCCGGGCTGGTGGGCCGAGACGGTCGGCGCGCATTTTGCCAACTGGCCGGCGGCGCTGGCGGTTGCCCGGCAGCTCGAATTTCCGGGTGATGCAAAGGACTGGCCGATCGCGCGGCTCTCCACCGGCGAGCGGCTGCGCCTCGCGCTGGTCCGCGCGTTGATGGTGGGACCGAAGGTCTTGCTGCTCGATGAGCCGACCGCGGCGCTCGATCCGGCTGCGGTGCAGGCGGTCGAGGCGCTCATCGCCGCGCAGCGCAGATTGGGCCTGGCCGTGCTGTGGGTGACGCATGATGCAGCGCAGGCCCGGCGCGTCGCCGATCGGCGGCTTGTGGTGAACGACCGGCAGCTGCACGAGGAGATCGGCGCGTGTCCAGCTATATCGCGCTGAGCTATTGGCAGCTGGCGGCGACCAGCGTTTTCGTCCTGATCGATGCTGCGCTCTCGGTTTGGTTCGGCCTCAGGGTTCACCGTGGCCTGCTCTTCGCTGCTGTCCGCATGGTGGTGCAGCTGGCGCTCGTCGGCCTTGTATTGACGACGCTCTTCTCTGTTGTGTCGCTGTTTTGGACCGGGCTCGTGGCGTTGGTGATGGTGCTCGTCGCCGGGTACGAGGCGACACAGCGGCAGGCGCGGCGCCTTTCAGGCTGGTGGTCCTATGGACTGGGCACCGCCTGCATGATGATGGCCTCGATCGTGGTGACGGTGTTCGCGCTCACCACGGCACTACGGCCGAGCCCGTGGTACGACCCACGCTACGCGATCCCGCTGCTTGGCATGATTTTGGGGAACTGCATGACGGGCGTCGGCCTGGGGCTCAGCACCTTGACCGCGAACCTCGCCAACCGCCGTGCCAGCGTCGAGGCGCAACTGATGCTCGGTACCTCACGGCAGGAGGCCACGGCGCCGGTGACGCGCGAAGCGCTGCGCAGCGCGCTGATGCCGGTGATCAATTCCATGGCCGCGACCGGCGTCGTCTCGCTACCGGGGATGATGACCGGACAAATCCTCGGCGGCGTGCCGCCATCGGAAGCCGTCAAATATCAAATCCTGGTGATGTTCCTGATCGCCGGCGGCACCGGCCTCGGCGCGACAACAGCCGTGCTTGGCGGCGTCTACCGGCTGACCGATGGGCGTCATCGGCTGCGTCTTGACCGTTTAGCACCATCGAAAGCGGCCTGATCGTGCAATCGCGACGCGCCGGCAAAGCCCTAAGCGGAAGCGCAATTGTCTTGCCGGCAGCGGTCTTGCGCAGCCGGTCCCGATCGACTAGTTGTTAGTCCTCGGGGAACGGCAGGCTCCCCGCCAGACGGTTTCCGTCCAAGCTCTGCGCAACTTCGCTGACGCGAGGAGTGCGCGCATGGACGGAACAAGGCCCACACCCCCGCAAATGCTTTACGCCGCCGCGCCGGGTACGCCGTTGGTCGTCGGTGTGCGGCTCCTGGCCGATGTCGATGGCTGCGATGGCAAGCCAGGGCGGTGTTCCCGATGAGCACGGAGCAACAGGCTCCCGCGATCGCCGCGGCACAACGGCGCCCAATCAAGGAAATCGTTCTTTACTTCCTTCGCCTCGGGACGATCGGCTTTGGCGGTCCGGTCGCGCTCGTCGGACAGATGGAAAAAGAGCTGGTTGTCGAGAAGGGGTGGCTAACCAAGGAGGAGATGCGCGACGCCATCGCCGTCTCTCAGTCGCTTCCGGGACCGCTCGCGATCCAGGTCGGCATCTTTATAGCTTATATGCGCGGCGGGTTTTGGGGTGCTTGGGCGGGCGGTTGGGCCTTTATTCTGCCCAATTTCGTTATCGTCGCAGCCCTCGGCGCCCTCTATGTCTATTTCGGCGGGCTATCGTGGATGACGGCCGTCTTCTATGGCGTCAGTCCGGCAGTGATCGCGCTGATCCTCCATTCCTGCTACCGGCTCGCGAAGCTCGGGATGGAGGATTGGCTGCAATGGGTCGTCGCCGTCATCTGTTTTGGCGTGACGATCTGGCTCCAAGCCGAGGTCGCGATCCTTTTCATCGGTGCAGGCGTCCTCGGGATTCTCTATTACGGCTCACTGTTTCGTGGGGGCAAAGCGCCGACCCTGATGCTGGCGGTCGCCGCGGCGCCTGTGGGGGTGCCGGTAGCTCAAGCGCCGACAGCTTCGACACTGGGACAGCTGCTCGCTTTCTTCCTGAAAGCCGGCAGCTTGACCTTTGGTAGCGGGCTCGTGATCGTCCCCTTTCTCGAAAAGGGGCTGGTCCAGCAATATGGGTGGCTGAACGGCCGCGAGTTTCTCGTCGCGGTCGCGGTCGGCATGTTGAGTCCGGGGCCGGTCGTCATCACCGCCACTTTTGTCGGCTTTCTGGTCGCGGGATTCTGGGGCTCCCTGGTCGCGACCATTGGCATTTTCCTGCCGTCCTTTATTTTGATCCTCGTGGTGGCGCCGCTCCTGGTGCGCCATCGCGGCGATCCAAATGTGCAGGGTTTTGTCAAAGGCGCCTACGCTGCGGCAATCGGCACGATCCTTGGGGCCTGTGTGCTGCTCGGCAAGATCGCGATCGGCGATTGGCTGACGGCGCTGGTGGGCCTTGCCAGCCTTGCCGTGCTGTTCCGCTTCAAGGTGAGCAATCCGCTGTTGGTCGCCGCAACCGCAGTCATCGGGCTCATTGCCTACCCGCTGCTGCAGCCCGCCTGGGTGATGGTGAAGTAGCAATGCCGGCATCTCACCTCACGCGCGGCGGGAGCTTCGCCGTCGCGGTCGCAATACTCATCGGAGGAACCCTGATTCCCGTCTTTGGCGCTGAGAAACCGGCGATTGAGATCGGTATCGCCAATATGCCGCCCGCCCAGGAGCCGGCCGACTTCACCTTCTGGCACACCGGTGGCGGCGCGCCGACGGAATGGCTGGTGGTGAGCGACCCGACCGCCGTGCGCCAGTCGGCAATCGCCCAGACCAGCACCGACCCGACCAGCTACCGTTTCCCGCTCGCGGTCTATAAGCCGGTCTCCGCAGCCGATGTCGACGTATCGGTACGTTTCAAGCCGGTCAGCGGCAAGATCGACCAGGCTGGAGGGATCGCGGTACGCCTTACCACCTACGACGATTATTACGTCGCGCGGGCCAATGCGCTCGAAGACAATGTGCGCTTCTACCGCGTGGTAAAGGGGCGCCGCGAGCAAGTTGACGGCATCAACACCAAGGTTGCCGGCAATCAGTGGCACACGCTGGGACTCCGCGCCGAGGGCGATGCGTCCACCATCAGCTTTGACGGCAAGACGCTTTTCACCGCACACGACAACACCTTTGCCAACAGCGGGAGGGTGGCGCTGTGGACCAAGGCCGACAGCATCACCCACTTCGACACGCTAAGGATCATGCCGCTCGATTGATCGGAGGAAAATTTTCGGTTTGCGGCCGCGATGCCCGCACCGGCGGGCGGCGCTGCTGCAGAAAGGGGGTAACGCAGACACCCCGTGAGACGTCGATGTCCAAGCTCTGCACATCTCGCGAGACGAGGAGTGCGCGCTATGAACGGAGAAACCTTATCCCCCTCCATCAACACGCCGAGTACTGTGAGCATCCGGCCGTTGTTGCTCAAGCCGCAATGGATGAACGGGCTTTCCGAGCGCCTGCTGGTCAGCCATTACGAGAACAACTATGGCGGTGCGCTGCGGCGCCTCAACGCCATTCGGGCCCGGCTCGCCGCGCTCGATTGGGAGCGCGCGCCCTTGAAAGAGATTTCGGCAGCGTCGCGGCCTGGAGCGCGCAGTTCACCGCCATGGCCAAGGCGCAGGGCGGTGGATGCGGCTGGACTATACTTGCCTGGTCGGATCGTCTCCGGTGCCTGGTCAATCAGTGGGCCGCCGATCACGCGCATGGGCTACCGGGCGGGTCGCCAATCCTCGCGCTCGATATGTACGAATACGCCTACCACCTCGATTTCGGCGCCCGGGCAGCAGGCTATGTCGATCAGGTGATGGCCAACCTGCATTGGGAGCGGATCGGCGCGCGGTATCGCCGAGCCATCGGTCAAGAAACAGTGGAGGAGCTGTTTCTACCCTACGGCGCGCCGCCACAAGACGAGGCACGGATATCAGTCGAAGAGCTGAGGGCCGCGCTCGCCGGCGCTCCGGATCGCCGGCCGGTGCTGCTCGACGTTTGCCAGCCGCGCGACCTGCCGCGGCGCACCGATATGCTGGCCGGCGCTACCATGCACGCGCCCGCCGCGGTGCCGCGATGGATCGAAGAGCTGCCGCGCGATCGGCCGATCGCCGTCTACTGCATTTGCGGTTTCCAGGTCAGCGGGAACGCGGTGACTGAGTTGCGCAAGCGCGGCTACGACGCACGCGCCCTCGCCGGGGGCATCACCGCCTGGCGTGCGATTGGCGGCCCGACGGTGCCGCTCGATACCTCGACCTACGAGCAAACGACGTAGCGTTTCGAGCTGCCCGCGAGGGCAGGGGATTTCGCAGCCTCCCCTTCAGATGGTCATCAACCATCCAAGGCTGATCACTTCCTATACGGGAGCGATTCCATGGACGCTTGGGACGCATCAACGAACACTCGCTTCACTCGCCGCAATCTTCTCTTTATCACCGCCGGGGCCGCCACCGTAGGAGGATCCGGCAGCGCCTCCGGCCAATCAACGGCGACACCATCGGCAGCGCCTATTGAACCAGCCACGATAAAGCGGCGTGGCGTGGGTCTGCGCGGTCACGATCCGGACCGCGCCTTTGCCGGGTTCACGTTGTTCAGCCCCCTGCCGAGCAACAACAGGACGGTATACCTAATCGATATGCAGGGGAACGTCGTCCACACCTGGCAGATGCCGTATCCGCCGGGCCAGTCGGGCTATCTGACGGAACGCGGCACGCTGTTTTATAACAGGCAAATCCCCAACGACTCCCATGTCGGCCGCGCGCCATACCGAGGCGGCTCGGCGTTGGAGATGACCTGGGATGGCCGCATCCTCTGGGAGGTGAAGCACCCCGACCACAATCACGACGGCATTCGGTTGCGCAACGGTAACGTGATGCTGATCTGTCAGAAGCTGCTGGCGAACGAGATCGCTGCCAAAGTCCAGGGAGGCCGGCGCGGGACGGAATACGACAACGGCAAGATTGACGCGCCCTACCTCGTCGAAATGACGATCGAAGGTAAAATCGTTTGGGAATGGCACAGCTGGGAGCATCTCGACCCGGAAGCCGACATCATCACCGCAGTGCAGGACGACCGCGATGTCTGGACCGTGGGCAATGGAGTGTCGGAGATGCCCGACGGCAACATTCTGCTCAGCTTTCGCGATATCTCGACGGTGGTGATGATCAATCGCCAGACCGGTGCCATCTACTGGAAGCTCGGCGCGCCGCCGCTTGCCGGCCAGCACGCGCCTTACCTGCTGGCCAGCGGCAACGTCCTACTGTTCGACAACGGCCCACACCGGCTCGACCAGTCATTCCCGCATTCCCGCGTGCTTGAGATCGACCCGGCGACGAAGAAGATCGTTTGGAAGTTCCAAGAACTGCGCCTCGCCGATTTCTTCAGCCCGAGGCTGTCGAACGCTCAGCGGCTGCCCAACGGCAACACGCTCATCAACGAAGGCTGGTTCGGTCGATTTTTCGAGGTCACGTCCGCAGGCGAAACCGTCTGGGAATACGTTAACCCGTATTTCGGGGTGCGGCAGAACTTTGTCGTCAATGCGGTGCAGCGCGCCTACCGCTACAGCGCTGAAGAGATCGCGAAAGCGCGAGCCGCTACCTAGCAGCCAGACGGCTGGCGTTAACCGAGCCGGTGGCTGCTGTCGTTTCGCTGAGCCGACCTTCGTCAACACATATGTCAACGGATGGGGCGCGCCGGGTGCGCGCCTGGATTTTCCGCATCTCGAAAGGTGGATCATTTTGTTTGCTCAACGTGTTTCCCTCAGGGGTTTGCCGCGATCACCCCTTCAGGCTTTGGCCCAAGCATCGCGTCCGGTCTGCTGCTCGCGGAAAGGACGTGTCATGCCCACGCTAAGCGCCCTTCATCCCTCCCGTTGCTTTCGCCTATTCGGTCTGGCTTTCGCCGGCGCTGTTGCGCTCGCTTCCGCGGTGACCGCCGATCCGCTCTGGGACAAAGTCGGCGAGACGCTCGGAAAAGCCGGCACCGAGATGCCAGGCGGGATCTATCGGATCGCGCTGCCCCGCACCGACATTAAGACGACGCTCGACGGCGTCGAGTTGAAACCGGGCTTTGCGCTCGGCGGCTGGCTCGCCTTTCAAAAGATGGGCGATAGCGCGATGGTGATGGGCGATCTCGTCCTGACCCAAGACGAGGTCAACCCGGTGATGGCGAAGATGCTCGCCGGCGGCATCGAGATCACCGCGCTCCATAACCATTTGCTGCGCAACACACCTTTCACGATGTACATGCACATCTCAGGGCACGGAGATGCGGAGAAGCTGGCGGCCGCCTTGCATGCCGGGCTTGCCGAAAGCAAGACGCCAATGACGACCGCCACGCCGCCGGCAGCACCGCCGCCGATCGACCTCGACACCGCTTCGCTCGACCAGATTTTGGGCGCCAAGGGCACCAACAACGGCGGCGTCTTGGGTTACGGCATCCGCCGCGCCGAACCGGTCACTGATGCCGGTATGACGATCCCGGCGGCGATGGGCTCGGCGATCGGCATCAATTTCCAGCCGACCGGCGGCGGCAAAGCGGCGATCACCGGCGACTTTGTCCTGCTCGGATCGGAACTGGCGCCGGTGCTCAAGGCACTGCGCGACAACGGCATCGAGGTGACGGCGATCCACAACCACATGGTCGACGAGCAGCCGCGCCTGTTCTTCGTCCATTTCTGGGCGAACGACGACGCCAAAAAGCTGGCGCAGGGTCTGAGGGCGGCACTCGATCACATCAATGTCGCCAAGAGTTGATAGCGCGTTGCGCACCATCGCGCTGACCGGTCTCATCATGGCGATCCCGGCAACAGCGCAAACGCCACCAGCGCCGCTCGTGTTGGAGGCGAAAATCCCGCTCGGAGCGATCAGCGGCCGCATCGACCATCTGGCGGCCGATCTGAAACGAAAGCGGCTTTTCGTCGCTGAGCTTGGGAATAACAGCCTCGGCGTCATCGACCTCGCAAACGCTAAAGTCCTGCGGACGCTGACCAGTCTCAGCGAGCCGCAGGGCGTCGGTTACGAGCCGGTCACGGATACGGTCTATGTCGCGAATGCCGGCGACGGCTCGGTGCGTATCCTGCGGGGCGAGGATTTGTCGCCGCTCGGACGCATCGATCTCGGCGACGACGCCGACAATGTGCGCAACGATGCGGCGCGCAACCATGTACTGGTCGGGTACGGCGCCGGCGCGCTCGCGATCATCGACCCGGCCACCAAGGCCAAGATCGGCGATATCCGGCTCAAGGCGCACCCCGAGAGCTTTCGGATCGAGGGCGACCGGGTCTTCGTCAATGTTCCGGATGCGAGGCTGATCGAGGTCGCGGATCTCGCGAAGAACGAAGCCGTCGGCGCCTGGCCGACCCAGCGAAACCATTCGAACTTTCCGATGGCGATCGACCGCGAGGCGCACCGGCTCTTTGTCGTATTTCGCAGCCCGGTCGGTCTCGTGATCCTGTCCACAGCGGACGGCACGATCATCCGCAGCCTCGACACTTGCGGCGATGCCGACGACGTGTTCGTCGATACGCACCGGCACCGGGTCTATGTCACTTGCGGGGCGGGGGCCATCGACGTGTTCGAGGATCTTGCCGGCGTCTACCAGCACGGCGGCCAAATCCCCACATCGCCCGGCGCGCGCACCGCCCTGTTTGTGCCGGAGATGGACCGCTTGTTTGTCGCCGTGCGTGCGGCGGGCCCCGAACCGGCGGCGATCTGGGTCTATCGGCCTCAGCCATGATCGTCGCGCGGGCCGCGGCGATCTTGCTGTCTCCGCTCGCGATTGGGCGGTGAACGTCCGGCGTCGCGTCCGCCGTCGATCAACGCGAATAAAGGGCCTCAAGCCGGCGCGCATCGTTTTCTGCTTCAGCTAACAGCCAATCGCGGAACGCAACGATCTTCGGCAATAACCGGGTCGCCTTAGGGCAGACGATCCAGTAGGTGTTGCGCAGCGGAATCGCCGGCCGGAACGGCCGCACCAGACGCCCTGCGAGCAGATCGGACGCGGCAAGCGTGGTGCGGGCGAGCGCGATCCCCTGACCGTCGATCGCCGCATCGATCAGCATGCTGGCGTGGTTGAGGATTGGGCCGTGCAAAAGGCCTTCGCCGGTGTGGCCTGCCGCTACCAGCCAACGCGACCAATCGCGCCGGTCGTCGAGGTGCAGCAGAGGAAACTTCAGCACGTCTTGCGGCTCATGCAGACCGCCCCGCTCGGTCATTAAGGCAGGGCCGCACACCGGAAACAGCTCTTCGGCCGTGAGATTGACTGCATCGAGCTCCGGCCATTGCCCGTCGCCATGGCGGATCGCGAGATCCACATCTTCCCGCGCAAAATCGACCCGGTGCATCAAGGCCGCGAGTTTGAGTTCGATTTCGGGGTAGGTCTCAGCGAACCGCCCAAGCCGGCTGACAAGCCATTTGGCGGCGAAATCGGGTGAGGTGCTAACCGTGATCGTGCCCGACTGCTGGCGCTGCAGCAGCCGATCGGTGGCGAGTTCCAGCTGATCAAAGACGTCTCGCACAACGGCGAGATAGTCACGACCGGCCTCGGTGATAAGCAGGCCGTTGCGCTCTCGCTTGAAGAGCTGAAGCCCAAGCTCGGTCTCGAGCGCCTTGACTTGATGGCTCACGGCGCCCTGCGTCACGCAGAGCTCTTCGGCGGCGCGCGTGAAGCTCTGGTGCCGTGCTGCGGCATCGAATGACCGCAGCGCGTTCAGCGGTGGCAGCGAGCGGCGCATGTCCGCGCCATTGTACATGAATGAAATTGGGTCAGGCCCGAGAAACCATGCTTTGCCGATGCGGCCGCGCCCACTCCATCTAACCGGCGCCGTCATCCGCACCGGAGCCCGTCATGACCATCCTGAGCCTTCGCCGGCGACCACGCGCCTTTGAAGCCGTCGGCGAAACGGGGGAGGCCAGTGCGTCCGGCTGGGTCGAACGCTGGCGCCGCAACGTCGCGCGCTGGATCGCGCGTTCGCGCCAGCGGCAGGCGCTGCGCGATATCGCCGAGGCCAACGACCTCCATCTGCTAAAGGACATCGGTGTCTCACGGGAAGAGGCCTTCCGCGAGGCCGATAAGCCCTTCTGGCGGCCGTGACCAAATCGATGCCTTACGCGATTGCCAACCGGCGCGCATCGTCTTCTGCTTCCGCCAGCAGCCATTGCCGGAACGTCGCAATCTTTGGAATACCGGCGGTGGCTTTCGGGCTGACGATCCAGTAGGTACTCAGCATTCCCAGCGATACGTCGATTGGCCGCACGAGGCGGCCGCGAATGAGGTCCAGGGCCGCAAGCGCCGTGCGCGCGAGAACAACTCCCTGGCCCTCGATCGCGGCGTCAATCAGCATGCTGGCGCGGTTAAGGGCGGAGCCGGGCATGGCCTCGGTGACGACCCCGGCCGCCTCGAACCAGCGGCCCCAGTTCGTCCAGTCCTCAAGCCGCAGCAGCGGAAATTTCAGCAGATCGGACGCTTCTTTCACCCGGTTGCGCCCGCGGATAAGCCTTGGGCTGCACACCGGGAACAGCCGCTCCGCGCAAAGCCGTGCCACGTCCAAGTCGGGCCATTGCCCATCGCCATGGCGAACCGCGAGGTCGACATCCTCACGCGCGAAGTCAACGTGGTGGTCGCTCGCAGCCACCCGGAGGTCGATTTCCGGATGTGCCTCGGCAAAGCGCCCGAGTCGGCTGACCAGCCACTTCGCGGCAAAATCCGGCGAGACACTGACGGTCAGGACACAGGAACGCTGCCGCCGCGCCAGACGCTCGGTGCCGAGGGCGATCTGATCGAGCGCGTCGCGAACCACGACGAGGTACTCGCGGCCGGCTTCGGTGATGATGAGCCGTTGGCGTTCGCGGTTAAACGGCTTGAGGCCGAGTTCGGTTTCAAGCCCCTTCACCTGCTGGCTTACGGCGCCCGGCGTTACAAACAATTCCTCGGCCGCGCGGGTGAAGCTCTTGCTCCGCGCCGCGGCTTCGAAAGCCTTGACGGCATTGAGCGGCGGCAGACGACGGGGCATCGGCTATCTTATCAGAAAACTCGGGAGATGGTGAGCTTCAGCCAGTCCTTCTCCAAATCGCCTTCCGGCACTTCCATAGATTTTCTAATCCAAGCCCTAGAAACGATCGATTGCACTTCACGCCGCCGCGCGGATGATCGCGCTTCGTTTCGAATTAAACACGCGTCGGGCTCGTCACGCAGCCGCCCGGCTTTGCAAAGACGCTTCGTCCAAGCGCTGCTCGCGTCCCGCCGGGACGAGGAGCGCCCTATGAGTGACCAAAGCGTCGCGATGCCGCAGCCCGCATCGACACCAGCAAAGAGCGGCGGCTCTCCCGCCGCAGCAGCGCGGACCAAGATGCTGCTCGAGGCCCCGATCTTTCCGACGCTGCTGCGGCTGGCGGCTCCGAACATCCTCAATCTGCTCGCCTTTGCCGGCGTCGTCACCTTTGACGGGTTCTTTCTCGGGCGCATCGGCACCAATGCACTGGCCGGCGCCTCGCTGGCCTTTCCCTGGGTGATGATCGTTCTGCAAACGACCAATAGCGGTATGGGTGTCGGCGTCTCGTCCGCGATTGCGCGGGCACTCGGCGCGGGCCGGCGCGACCGGGCCGATGCGCTGGTTTTCCATGCCTTTCTTCTTGCGCTCGCGATCGCAGCGATCTTCTCGACTGTATTCCTGCTCGGCGCACCCTTCCTGTTCCAATGGATGGGTGGC
>Ga0306921_10006115_pt1 | contig 12544 bp, 10 predicted proteins | sample sta12Cox44000080_FD_203760 | JGI IMG/M metagenome (GOLD analysis project Ga0306921, IMG submission 203760) | Lab enrichment of tropical soil microbial communities from Luquillo Experimental Forest, Puerto Rico - statoxic.12C.oxic.44.000.080 (v2)... | ecosystem: Environmental > Terrestrial >... | reverse complement strand
CGGTAATGATCTCCATTCTGGCCATCCAATGTCCTTTGCACCGGTGCAAGCACCAATCCTTGCACCCGTGCGGACATCAGGCCTCAACCGGCCATGCGGCGCCAGGCGGCCTTCCCCGGAGGCTTACAAACTTTCTATCACCCGACCAGCACCTGCAGCATTGGGAAGGTCGTGGATTCTCGGTTGAATGTGCAGGGCACCGAAGGCTTGCGGGTGGTCGATGCGTCGGTCATGCCGACAATAGTCAGGGGCAACACAAACGCGGCAACGATTGCTATCGCCGAACGGGCCTCCGATCTTATAGCGGGTCCGCCAATGAGGTGAGTGCGCTGGTGTTCTTGATGCCGGCTTAGATGAGCATGTGCGTCAGCGGGTATCGTCGCGGACCGTCTTCATCGCCACTACTGTGGCTATTGCTTGGAGAGTTCGGAAAACCGGGCCACAAGCAAACCCGAAAAGAGGAGTTCAAGTCGTCCACGCCACGGACTGCCGTACAGGCTTTCCTGCATTGTGCTCGTGACAAAGATATTTCCCTCGTTGCCTCCAACCGTATACCCGAGCGACGAGAGAACTCGATTTTAGTTGCAATGCCGGTGTGGGTTTTGGCCCGAAGGACGCAAGTCATCGAGTGAACTGTTTCGCCACGTCTGCTGTGGGTCAAGGCCGGTAAAACTCTCAGGTCGCGGTAGGGAAGAGGGTTACCCCTATCCCCCCGCACAGATCCGGGCGTACGGCTTTCCCGTACCCGGCTCTTATCGGAGGTCAGCCGTGATCCTGCCCTCGGATTCGGAAACCTTCCGGCTTTGATCCGTAGGCGCGCAGTTTCGTGGACGTGCTATTTCTGGCTCTGTGTCCAGAGCATGTGTCCCTGCGCTCCTTCCCTCCGATCAGCCGCCTTCCCTCCACCGTCTCCTCCACCGGCACTATGCAGCTGTCCGACTCCTCACATGTTCCCCGGCCCCCATTTGGCGGCCGTGGTCCAAAGCCCAACACGGGTGATTTGGACCATGTGAGGTCTCCCAGGTTCCGACGTGTTCCTGCTGCGCGTGATGTGGCCCTCGACCCCGGCGGGACGGCGCCCTCTCGCATAGCGAGGGCGTACATATTGCCTTCGATGTACTCAACCATCTCGGCTTTCCGCGACATTACATCTTTCGTGGCTCACTCCCACACCCCACGCAGTTGCTGTGTACGCTTCGCACCCGCCGTCGCCGGCGACTACGCAACACTCGCTACGAGGCGGGCGCTACCCCTTACCTCGACCGGACTTTCACCGGCTGGAGCACGCCAGCTTCCCTGGCGCACTGAGTATATGTTCTCCGAGTTGGCTCAGATAGCGGACAACGCCCTAGAGCGCGATCAGATTGGCGCTCAATGTTTCGGATTGGTTCCGACTGTGGAGGACGGAAAAGTCGATTTCGTTTCAGCACGCAGGCAGTGAGCAAGGTAAGAAAAGATACCGGCCGCTCGGGTGTCCATCTCTGCTGCAACGTGCAATCCCAAGAGCGAATCGTTCGCCGCCGTCGCGGCGAGTTCAAGGAACCGATACTGGGAAGCGACGGATACGCCGCCACCCTCCTGCGCTAACTGACGGCGCGAAAGCCCGGCCGCGGACAGGATGGGCTCCGGATCGATCCCCCTCCTCTCGAGGTAGCCGAGCGTCTCAAGTGCGGCCGCGCCGCGCGTCCACAAGAACGCGCTCTCAGGAGCGACATTTCTCATGGCCGCATCCCGAAAACGTCTTGTTCTGCTCATGCCGTGAGCTTCGAAACCGTCTGGCTTCTTACGTTGTAGCTGGGAAGGATCGCGGCAAGCGTCTCTCACGCCGCGTTAGACACTCCCGGATTCCATGTCTTGTCGCCATTGTACAAAATCGGGAAAGCTTCCATTGTAGGACAACCGTTAGAGATGATTGCCGGCCTTAAGCCAATTCTACAACACGGCCGAGGTCAAAATTCGGGGAGGAGGCGATGGCAGAACAAGATTCGGTCCCACAGATCGATCTCTTCCAGGTCGTCCGCATCGTTGCCAGCTACGTACGGCATTATCAGGTCGAGCCCGATCAGCTCGCGGCTTTGATTGTCGGGGTGCATCACGCTCTTGCCGGTCTCGGGCGTGCCCCGCCTGCGCAACAGCCTTTGCGGCCGGCGGTGCCGATCCGACGCTCGGTCCAGCAAGAGTATGTAGTCTGCCTCGAGTGCGGGTTTCGCGCACAGACGCTCCGCCGACATCTGCGGGACGCGCACGATCTCGAGATCGGTGATTACCGCGTCCGCTGGAACCTGCCGATCGATCATCCATTGATCGCGCCGGCCTATTCGGCGCGGCGCTCAAGGATCGCCAAGGCGATCGGTCTCGGGCGCCGCGCTACCGTGCCGCCGAGAACCGAGCCAGTGCCGACAACGCCTCAGCGGGTGACGCGGCGTCGCGGTCGCCGGCCGAGGCGGCCGACGACGATATCATAATACCTACATTTTGACCTGGCCGAGGAACCGATACTGCGGGCTTAGTGTGATAATGCCCCTTGCACTATGCGGACAGGAGGCCTCGCTGAACCTGGAAATAGAGGGACTGATTGTCACTCAGCAATGGCTCAGAAGAGATGCGGATTAGCATTATCGACGGCCCGAGCACCCCGCTAGCCCCAGTCGGATAGAGGACGCCGGAGCTGCAAAGGCAAATCGGGGACTTCGCGCGCGTCCGCCTCAGGTGACAGCAAGACCGCGATGCGCACCGATTGCACGACTTGCTCGAGGCGGAACACGAGCTTTTTGACGCCCGCGTTGGAGTTCTGCCCTTCAGGCTCCGAGGGAGCCGCCGACTAGAGGGACAACGAGCCCAGATGTGGATCAACGATCCGGAGAAAGAACGAGGTAGGCTCGGCGTTATCGCTTTGCTGCAGATAGGTGAGGGTCGCCATGGTGTTGGCGAGCTCGACGCGTGCCACGGTGTGCATCTGCCAATCGACGCAGGACAGGCTTCCTTTGGGTACGATTTCGTCCACGATGAGCACGTGCCGGTGATCGATCAGCGCAAAGCCACGGGAGGCGCTGACGGCACTCGGATAGGCCGTCGACAGGCCCATCACGACCAGGGAGATCTCATACGCAAACCTTGTACTGATGATTACGGCGCGGGAGGTGGGAGGTTGACTCTGACCGTCCATGACGATGGTGTTGTGTCCAATCGTGCTCGTACGGTAATAGCGAGATCGCATCTCGGGGGTGAAATAGCCCGGAAGGCCGTAATCGTCCGGTCCTAGATCCACGGCCCAACGGATGCCAGCCGAGTCCAGAACGAAGCTGCCGAGATCGTAATGCCCGTGCTCGCAGGCGTCGTTTGCACCGCCTTTGATTCCTAGATAAGTGGTCTTCGGGTCGCCCCAGTCGCCCCGAAGCATCACGACATCGGACGAGCGAAACCGTTTGGCTGTTCGCAAACGCGATGGTTTGCGACCTGCTTTTTCGAACCACAGCAGGTCCATCGGATGGATCTTCTCCACGTGCCGCTCAATCCAATTATCGACCGGGTGGCGGTACCGTTTGGCCAGCCAAAACAGCCAATAGCCGCCGCTATGGCGCTCCTCGCTGTCCGCGAAGTTGAAAAGCTTCCCCGAAGGACCCGCGGCGTGCAGTCGGAAAAGGCCGGTCCTTGAAAGTCCCGGCGACGTGTCAAGCCCCAAATCCGTGTTCAGCGCCGTCGACAAGCTGTCGAGCAAGTAGATCGCGTATTGGGTGGCATAGTGCCAATAGCCCGGCCCCTCCATCCATCCGCCGTCGGGACGATATGCGCTAAACCCATTAGATACGGAATCGCGCACAGCGAAAAGAGCTGCGCAGCCCTCCGGTCACACTCCAATACCGACAGTGCAGCTACCATCAGCGCACCGTTGCAGACCAGGTTCCAGTTCATGACTGTTGTGGTCCAGTAAGGCGGCGATGGTGTGGCGAATTGCAAGAGGCCGGGTTCTACAGCTTTGTCGACGATCGCACCCGCGACACGTTCACGCTCATTAATGTTCAGCGCATTGTACAACCAGTCGTAACCTATCGCGGCTCCGAAGGCTGTCTCGGCGGTGACAAGAAATTCATCGCCCGCCCAATCCGGAAAGGCGCAGACAGCGAGGAGCTCAGCTTTTGCACGTTCGCAATATCGGGGGTCGCCGGTAAGGAGCCACGCGATGCCGAGGGTTTGCATTCTGAGACAAAAGAGACTGGCGACATCGAGCGCCGTAGCAGGGCCGTCCGATGATTGGGGCGGTCGAACACGCGCGAGCGGCGCCGCGGCGGTCTCCTCAGGAACGTGTTTCCAGGTCGGCGTCAACAGCGACAGGCTTAGGATAAGGTCGGCCTGTTTTGCTATTTCCTGCTGCCATCGGCGCGCGGTGGGGTTTCGCTTAAGAAGAAGCTGCGTTCGCGCAACTGCTGATTTTGTTTGCCATCAGGCGGGGCCGCTCTACCGCAACCGGCGCCAGCACGTCAGGACCGACACTATTCATGTCCATATCCGGCGGAATGGTCAGTGCCTAACCCCTTCGGCCGCCACTGGCGCTCACCGAAAGTTCAGCCGCAGATACAGCTCGATTGATAGTTCTGAGAACGGCATTCCCAGCGGGATCGTGGCAAGGGATCGGTCGAGGTCAGTCTACTTCGCCCACCGCCGTACGAAGCCCCGACAGAAACAGCTCGCGGTCGGCGGGGCTGCGGAGCTGGGCGGCGCTGGGGACCAGATCAGGCGTGCTGACGCGCATCCGGGCGGCGATCGCACGCGCTTCATCGAGCCGCCCCATATGGACAAAGCACGCGGCCAGAACACGGTATGAGTGCGGATAACCTGGATTTTCCTGAATGGATACCGACAACTTCGACGCCGCTTCGTCAAATTCGTGTTTGAAGAAATGAGCTTCGCCGATCAGGCTCAGCGGCGTACCCATCCGCTCGCACGGGCTTAGCCGCAACGCGGTCTCAGCGTGCTTGATCGCGAGGTCGTGCTGACCGGCCCATAGCCTGACAACGCCGCTCAAAAACCAGCCGCGCGAGAAGCTCGGGGTTATCGTCAGGGCGCGGTCGATCAGCGCCATCATGGCGCCAATATCCTCGCCGAAATTAGCGAGTACGAAAGCGGCGTTGGCGAGAATGCCCGGGTCATCCCCCGCCACCTGAAGCGCCCGCCGAGCGAGATCGATCCCTTTGCGGCCCGCGTCCTCGGGCTCTTCGGCCCAGCTCTCTCTGACGAGACGCATTTGGCACATCGCCGCCAAGGACAGCGCCGGACCACAGTGCCGATCGATGGCTAGTGCCTGTTGGAGCAATTCGAGAGCGTTGAGAAGTCCCTCTCTTGTTATTGGATGGAATGTGGCAAGCGCGCGCAGATAGAGATCGTAGGCAGTGAGGTCATTCGTCGGACGGGCGGCCGAGCGGCGGACTTCAGCGGCTTGCAACGTGGGCTCGATGACGCCGGCGACGTTGATCGCCACCTTGTCCTGGAGATCGAAAACGTCCTCCAGAGAACCGTCGAAGCGATCAGCCCAGAGATGAGCGCCCGTGTCGGCCTCGATCAGCTGTGCCGCGATACGCGCCCGGTTCCCACCCTTGCGCACCGAGCCTTCGAGGACGTAGCGGACGCCGAGCTCGCGCCCAACCTGCTTCACACCGACCGATCGTCCTTTGTAGGTGAAGCTCGAATTGCGGGCGATCACGAACAGCCCGCGGATGCGGCTGAGCGCGGTAATGATCTCCTCGACCATGCCATTGGCAAAGTACTCCTGCTCCGGATCGCCGCTCATATTCTCGAACGGCAGAACCGCGATCGACGGCTTGTCAGGCAGCGCCAGCGGTGCCCTGGCAGCAGGATCCGGGGTCAGAGTAATGATGTCTCCGGTCATGATCACATCGAATACGCGGACCGGCCGCGCGATATTCTTGACCTGCTGCTCGCCCCTGTCGTCGAAGGCAAAACCGAGCTTGTCACGAACCTGGTCGCGCACCACCCGGCTGACACAGATCCCCCCGGGCGCCGCCAAGGCTTCTAGGCGGGCGGCCACATTAACGCCGTCGCCATAGACATCCCGCCCGTCCCTGATGATGTCGCCAAGATTAATGCCGATGCGAAACTCGATCCGCCGATTCGCCGGCACATCGGCGTTACGCGACGCCATTTCGCGTTGTATGTCGACCGCGCACCGTACGGCGTCTACCACGCTTGCAAACTCAACCAAGAGGCCGTCGCCGGTAATTCTGACGACGCGGCCGCGGTGCTCCTTGATCTTCGGATCGGCGAGCGTGCGGCGCAGCACCGTTAGCCTTTCGAGCGTGCCTTCCTCGTCCTCACCCACCAGCCGCGAGTAGCTAACGACATCGGCCAAAAGGATGGCCGCCAACCGCCGCTGAACCCTCCGCTCACTCATCGCTGCAGCCAGGCCAACAGAAGAGCCTCGAATCTCTATATTGCAAAGAAAATTGCTGCCTTTGCCGCATTATGGCCCCGCCGGTATTAGAGCTTAGCTATCCTCGGATCGCGGTGCCATATTGGCAACGTCGTGTCGTTGGTCATCAACACCCCCTGGCTCTCGCTTTGATGGCCTATACGGCCAAAACTCCGCCGTCCACATGAATTTCCGAACCTGTAATGTAGGACGACTCATCGGAAGCCAGGAACAGAATGGCGTACGCCACCTCGTCGACTTCTCCCGGCCGGCGCATCGGAACGACGCGCATGCGCTCGGCCCGGACGGCGGGATCGGCGGTGCGACCCGACGTCCGCATCGGCGGCATGATGCCGGGATGAACCGAGTTGGCGCGGATCTTGTCCTTGGCGTGCTGCACCGCGACCGATTTGGTCATCAACCGTACCGCCGCCTTCGAGGCGTTATAAGCCATGTGAACGTGCTCGCTACCGATGATGCCGGCAATCGACGACAGGTTGACGATCGACCCGCCGCCGTTGGCGACCATCGCCGGGATCGCGTACTTGATGCCAAAGAATACGCCGGTTGCGTTGACCGCCATGATCCGATGCCAGGCTTCGGTGCTGTAAAAATCCTGCTCGGCGCTGCCGGAGATGCCGGCATTGTTGACCAGCACATCGAGCTTGCCGAAATGCCGGGTGGTGGCGGCCACGACGGCGGCCCAGCTCTCCTCTTTGGTCACATCAAGCGGTTCGAATCGTGCCGAGGCGCCGACGGCATCGGCCACCTGCCGGCCTTCGTGCTCCAGCACATCGGCGATCACCACCTTGGCGCCTTCGCGCGCGAACAGGCGCGCCGTAGCCGCCCCCATGCCGGATGCCGCGCCGGTAATGATGGCGACCTTGTCCGCGAGTCTCATGCTGTCTTTCCTCTTGCCATGAATGGCGCTCAGCGGACCGTGAAATTCGCCCGCCGCTTCTGCGCGAAGGCCATACCGCTTCCTGGTGGTCCTTGCAAAAAGATTGGACTGCGTCTCGAGACCGACGCTCAGGTCCATCATAGAATGGAACCTGACGGGCGAGAAGGAGACGGTGGCTTCGTCCAGGGGAACCGCGAGAACGCCATTGCCGGCACCGATTGCGGCCTCGGCGGCCGGGTCCACGCTGACCTCGCCTGGGCCAAGCTGCGCACGCTTGTCGAAGGCGCCCGCCTCGCGTCGACGTCTCTCTGGACTAGTTGAACACGCTCACGGCCGTCAAAGAGTTCCCATTTCAGGCTATCGCGTGCGCCTGCTACGTCGCAGGCGATGTCGCATACAGCTTGCCGTTCGCGTTCCTGGATCCGTCCGGCGCGGAGATGGCGCTGCACTGCGATGCCGACATGGTTCGGGCGATCGTTGGAGCACGCCACGTAAAGTTCCTGTCGGGTCCTGCCGGTAGCCAGAGCCAGAACGCGCTCGCCCAGGCTCGGTGCGCTGGGTTTGCGTCCCGCTGACTCGCTGGCGGCTGCCCTTGGCGGCCGTCCCCGGCCTCGGCTCGCAGTTGTGGTCTTTGCTTCCTCGGCAGCAGCCGAGGTGGTTCTCCTGGCAGGCGGCGTCTTGCTGACGCGCATCAGTACGCGCTCGGCCGTCTCGAGATCGGTCAGCCGAGTGGCGACCGCTGCGCGATCAGTATCGAGGCGTGTAAGCCGCTCGCTGATCTTCGCCTTCTCAGCGCTGATCTGGTCCAGTATCGTCGGTGTCGTGGTCAGCATGGTGGCCTTCGGTGGTTTCAGGTCGATCGGGATGATCAATCTTACTGGCGTCTAACACTGCAATGCCGGAACTTCAACCATAGAATGCGTCGACTGGCGTGGTCGGGGGCCGGCACGATTTGTAGCTCAGCCCAAAATCTCGGAGCCAGCGAAGACGCTCGTTTTGTTGGGCATTCTGGCGTCGGAAAACTGCGGAGTTACTGGCATGCCCGATTAAGGTCGGTCGCGTCGGTCTGACGATTCCCGTGCGAAATCGGATTCGTATTCCGCTGTCGCCGAATCACTCGATAGGGGCACACCAACCAGCGTCAGCCAATATCCCAGGGGCCCGAGACGCAAAAAACCCCTGGTCAGCTTACCAAGGTTTGGGGGACGAGGATCATTTTGGTTCTAGTGCCCGCGCGATCTCTAACGCAAACCCCTAATCCGCAGATCAGGGGGCGCAAGCGCCCGGACCACGAGGCTATGGCCCAACACATTCGAGTAACCACTCCCGTAGCTTCGACCATCGCCTCCGTGCTCGCGCGCCCTTGACGGCGATCGCCAGTGCCTTTCGCTGTCCGACGAGCACCACCAGGCGCTTACCCCGCGTAACCCCGGTGTAGATCAAATTCCGCTGCAGCATCGGATAGTGCTGGGTCGTCAACGGTATCACCACGGCCGGGTATTCCGAGCCCTGGCTTTTGTGGATCGTCGTCGCGTAGGCAAGCACCAGCTCGTCCAGCTCGCTAAAGCCATAGGCCACTTCGCGGCCGTCAAAATCGACAGCAAGCTCGCCGTCCTCCGCATCAATGCGCGATACGATGCCGAGATCACCGTTGTAGACGTCCTTGTCGTAGTCGTTCTCGACCTGCATGACCTTGTCGCCCGGACAGAAGGTCCAGCCGAAGCGCTCGACGCGGCACTCGCCGGGCGGGTTCAATGCGTTCTGCAGCTCGATGTTGAGGGACCGGGCGCCGAGCCCACCCCTGTTCATCGGGCAGAGCAGCTGGATGTCGCGTATGGGATCAAACCCGAAGCGCTGCGGGATGCGCTTCTGCACGATGGCCAGCAGCTTTCGTATCGCCTCTTCCGGGTTCGGCGCGTCGACGAAGTAGAAGTCGCCGCCCTCGACGGGGGCGAGGTTGGGCATCAAGCCCTGGTTGATGATATGCGCATTGACGATGATCCTGCTCTCGGCGGCCTGCCGGAAGACCTCGGTCAAGCGCACGACCGGCACGGCACCCGATGCGATGATGTCGGCCAGCACTTGCCCCGGACCGACCGAAGGTAATTGATCGACGTCGCCGACGAGCAGCAATGCGGCCTGGTTCGGCAAGGCGCGCAGCAGAGCCCGCATCAGCGGCACGTCGACCATCGAGGTCTCATCGACGACCAGCAGATCGCAGTCAAGCGGCGCTTCCTCGGTGCGGCGGAATGCACCGGTCCGCGGGTCGGTTTCGAGCAAACGGTGGATCGTCTTCGCCTCGAGGCCCGTACTCTCGGACAGGCGTTTGGCGGCGCGACCGGTCGGCGCGCATAACGCGACGGCGACGTTCTTGGCGAGCAGGATCTTCAGGATCGCATTGACCAGCGTCGTCTTCCCGACCCCGGGACCGCCGGTGATCACGACCACGTTCGAAGAGAGCGCCACACGCACAGCCTCGATCTGGCTCGCGGCGAGCGCCAGTTTGGCTCGCTTCTCCACCCAAGGGATCGCCTTGCCGGTTTCGATCACCGGCCAAGACGGTTTTCTGACTGCCAGCGCTCGCAGCTTCTCGGCAATCTCGCGTTCGGCTCGGTAGAGACCGGCAAGAAACACGCATCGCCGGCCATCGAGATCGTCGGCAATGACCGCGCCGTCCCGCAATTCGAGGTCAAGGGCAATGTTGACGAGTTCTTTCGAAACCTCGAGCAATTCCCGGGTCAGCACGAGCAGGTCCTCGTGCGGCAGACCGCAATGGCCATCGTCCATCGCCTCGGCAAGAGCAAAGGAGATGCCGGCTCGCACGCGGATGATCGCCGTCTTCTCGATGCCGAGCTTGCTCGCGATCTGATCAGCGGTGCGGAAGCCGATGCCGCGGATGTCACGCGCCAGGCGGTACGGGTTCTCCGAGATCAGCTGAACCGCGTCGGCGCCATAGGTCTTGTAGATGCGAACCGCCCGCGAGGTGCCGACGCCGTTGCTGTGCAGGAACAGCATGATCTCGCGAATCACTTTCTGCTCGGACCAGCCAGCGATGATCCGCGCCGCCCGCTTTGGGCCGATGCCGGTAACCTCCCGCAGGCGAGGCGGCTCCTGCTCGATGACGTCGAATACCGCCGCGCCAAAGGCGCGTACGAGCTTCCTGGCATAGACGGGGCCGATGCCTCGGATCATGCCGGAGCCCAGGTATTTTTCGATCCCCTCGATCGTGGTCGGCGCGGTTACCTTGAGGAACGAGGCTTTGAATTGGAGGCCGTGGGTGCGGTCGTTGACCCAGCTGCCATTCGCATTGACGAACTCGCCGGGCGCGATCATCGCCGCGTGCCCCAGAACGGTGATCAGATCGCGCAACCCGCGGGCTTTGACCCGCAACACGCAAAAGCCGTTCTCGGGATTGTGAAACGTCACCCGGTCGACGAAACCGGCCAGGATCTCGGTCGAGCTCACCGTCGATGCCCGCGCCATCCACATATGATGAAGATCGAGAGCTCAGGACGCTACCCGGAAGCAGCAGAACGCCATAATCGAGACGCTCAGTGAGCTCGAACCGACGACTGCTGGGCTTACACCGCGCCTAACCGCAGAGGATCTGAGGGACTTTCGCATCACCTTGGTTGGCGATCGCCGTGCTTGCTCGATGCTATCGCGGCTGCGGCAAACGTGAGGTGGTGGCTGCGAGCCATGAGTTTTGCGCAGCCAGACTACCACTAGCTCTGCTTGACTGGGGACATATGACGTGAATGTGTCAAGAGTTACCCGGCGAATGCGAGTTGCTGGACGGAGGCAGCGATTTGGGTATCGAGGTTGGCGAAGCATCGTGCGAGGGCGGTTGGTGCGGCGCGGTGGCCGGGCAGCGCGGCGGCGAGACCGGGGCGCAGGAGACGATTATAGGCTCGGGTGAAGAATAGAGCAGCGCGGAAGCCGGGTTTGGTGACGCGGTAGCGTTGGGTGTTGGGCAGGCGTTGGATCATGCCGTGCAGGCGCAGGCGGCGGAGTTGATAGGTCAGGGCGCCGGGTCCGAGGCTTTGCGGATCGCGACCGCAGAGGTCGGCCAGATGGCGGCGGAGATCGGCTCTGCGAAAGCCGGTTGGAAGCCGGCGGAACAGGATCATGGCATGCCATAGAGCATGGGTGCGGGGATCGGCAAAGCGAAATCCAGAGGCGCGCTGGCCAGCCTGCTCGACCGGGCCATTGATGCGCTGAAAGGTGTCCTCGGCGAGGATGCAGTCGTAACTGAGGCGCTCGACTTCGAGCAGCCGGCGGTTTGCGCGGAAGCCTATTTCGCGCAGTTTCGGCAAGTTATGCAGTCGCTTGCCGATGGCGAAGTCGTAGGTGTTGTTGATGGTCGTTTCGGTGCGCAGAGCGCGCTGTTCCTTGTGATACTGCTTGATCCGGGTGTTTTTGTAGTAGACGTGAAGCGAGGGTGTGACGCCCTGGGTGAGGATGCGGGTGCGCATCCGCCCCCGGGGTTCTGCGGGTGATCCGGCGATCAAAGATGAGCTGGACTTCCTCGGGACGACCGAGATCGAGGTTCTCGCGGATGACCTGCTCGAAGAACATGCGGCCGTGCGCCGGGCGGTCGAGCACCTGGGTCAGGGAAAACTCGGCTTGCAGGATCGAGATGTCGTAGCGGTACCCGGCCTTTCGATCCGTCTCAGTGAACGGGTGTGGCAGGCGGCGCAACCACTTGCGCAGCAAGCCGTTGATCTTTTCGGCCGACAATCCGTCGCAGATCTGTTGCAGCTTGTCGGGGTCGGCACAACTGAGGACGCCGTTGTCGAGCGCCTGATAGGCGATCGCCGGCTGCGCGAGCTGACGCTTGGCGTATTCATGGCCGTTTAGGCACAGCTTGACGTTATAAGGGAAATAGCTACAGAACTTGAGAAAGAACGGCCCGAAATCCCGGTCGACGGCGTAGATGTAGTAGTGGTTGACCATTGCCGTCGATTTGACGATCCACGGGTAAGGCTGGCCGGACCGAGGGCTACGCCGCTTCTCGGTGCGGAAGACGGCAGCCCGTTCCTGCGCCTTGCCGATGAAAACAACGCCTTCTTCGGCCTCGAACCGACGCAGGTGCTCGGCCATCACGTCGTCTTTGCGCTGGCCCTTGACGAACAACACGACCGGCACCCGATGTCTGGCGGCAAAGCGATCCAGTTCTGCCACAAAGCCCCGGCTCATCGGGCTCATCAGCGCCGAAG
>Ga0306921_10006114_pt1 | contig 12547 bp, 13 predicted proteins | sample sta12Cox44000080_FD_203760 | JGI IMG/M metagenome (GOLD analysis project Ga0306921, IMG submission 203760) | Lab enrichment of tropical soil microbial communities from Luquillo Experimental Forest, Puerto Rico - statoxic.12C.oxic.44.000.080 (v2)... | ecosystem: Environmental > Terrestrial >... | reverse complement strand
GATCAGCGAGCGACTTGCTCGCCTCGATACTGATCGCGCAGCGGTCGCCACTCGGCTGACCGATCTCGAGACGGCCGAGCGCGTGCTCTCGCGCGTCAGCAAGACACCGCCTGCCAGGAGAACCACATCGGCTGCCCCCGCAGAAGCAAAGGCCCCAACTGCGAGCCGAGGCCGCGGGCGGCCGCCGAGAGCAGCCGCTAGCACGTCAGTGGGACGCAAACCCAGCGCACCAAGCCTGGGCGAGCGCGTCCTGGCTCTGGCTACAGGCAGGACTCGACCGGAACTTTACCTGGCGTGCCCCAACGATCGGCCGAACCATGTCGGCATCGCAGTGCAGCGCCATCTCCGCGCCGGACGGATCCAGGAGCGTGACGGCAAGCTGTTTGCGACATCGCCTGCAACCTAGCAGTAGCAACGCGACCGCCTGAACTGGGAATTCGTTGACGGCCGCGAGCATGTTTGACTAAGGCCAGAGGGACGTCGACGAAAGGCGGGCCCCTTCGACAAGCATGCGCAGCTTGGCCCAGGCAAGGTCCGCGTGGACCCGGCCGCCGAGACCGCAATCCGTGCCGGCAACGATGTTTTCGCGGCCGACGATCGCCGCATACCGCAGAATGCGGTCGGCGACGAGCTGCGGGTGTTCGACAAGATTGGTGGCATGGCTGACGACGCCAGGCATCAGCATCTTTGCCCGGCGGCAGCTTCGCCTGCTGCCACACGCGCCACTCATGCTCGTGCCGCACGTTGCCGGCCTCGAAGGAATAGGTCTGCGCCTTCACCTCGAGTATCAGGTCGATGATGTGCTCGAGCGGCAGGTCGTGAGTGTGCGGGCCGTGCCAGCTGCCCCAACACAGGTGGTAGCGCACCTTCTACTCGGGAATGCCGACAAGCGCGTGGTTGACGGCATCGATGCGCAGCCTGGCGAATTTGCGGTAGGCCTCGATCGTCGGTTCGGGCTTCAGCATGTCCCACCAGTCGGGTAAGCCGGGGTCGTCGATCTGCAATACGAACCCTGCCGCCACCACCGCCCGATATTCCTCGCGCAACGCGTCGGCCAGTGCGAACAGGAACTCTTCCTCGGTCTTGTAGTATTCGTTGAAGATGAAGTGGTCGAGCCAACCGGGTGCGAGCACTGCGACGAACGCCTCCTCGACGGCGGCGCCCGAGCGCTCAATCGCGGCCTTGAAGGTGTCGAGCTGGCGATTGATGGCTTCGGGCCCCAGGCTGCGGGCGACGACGCGCACTGTAACCGGGACCAGAGTGATAACGTGGCGAATAGCACCTGATTGAGCCACCGGCTACGGCAGGCTACAAGGCCGGATGGCCGGCTCGCCGATCGATCGGATTCCGTTATATGTCACGATGCTGCCCGTGCCCGGCGTCGTGGCCTGGCTCGCGGTTGGCAAAGTGGGCCCGGGGTTCCTTGCACTGGTGCTGGTCGCAGTGCTGCTAGGCAATGTGATAGCTGCCGTGCACCACGCCGAAATAGTGGCGCTCCGGGTAGGCGAGCCCTACGGAACACTGGTGCTGGCGCTCGCCGTAACAGTCATCGAGGTGGGGCTGATCATCTCGATCATGCTAAGCGGCAAGCCCAACCTGACCCTGCTGCGAGATTCGGTGCATGCCGTCGTTATGCTCGTATTGCATGGGCTTGCCGGCGTATGCATCGTCGTCGGCGCCTTCCGCGACCGGGAATCCGAATTCCAAGTGGAAGGGGCCAAGGCTTTCCTCGCGGTGCTGATCCCGATGGCGACATTGGTGATGGTGCTGCCGAACTACCTCGTTTCTGCTCCCGGACCTTACTATTCGCCGCTCCAACTCGCCTTCGTCTCGGCGGTGTGCCTCGGTCTCTACATCGCCTTCCTGTTCATTCAGACAGGTTGGCACCGCGCCTATTTCCTTCCGATAGATGAGGGAGGCGCAGTGGAGCACGCAAGGCCAAGTGGCCGGATCGCGCTCGCATCCCTCGGCATGCTGGTTGTGGCACTCTTGTCTGTCGTGCTGCTGGCGAAGAGCTTGGCGCCGGCACTAGAAGCCGGCGTGCAGACTGTCGGTGCGCCGCTCGCGATCGTGGGCGTGATCATCGCCGCAATCGTGTTATTGCCGGAAACGGCCGCGGCGATACGTGCCGCGGCACGCCGCCAACTGCAGGCCAGCATTAACCTCGCACTCGGCAGCGCGGTGGCCTCCATCGGGCTCTCCGTGCCGGTGGTCGCTATCGCCTCGTTCTGGATTGGACAACCGCTGGAGCTGGGAATATCCGCAGGCGCCACCGTGCTGATGGCCCTTGGTTTCCTCGTCGCCATCATCACCTACGGCACTGGACGGACGAACCTGCTGTCCGGCATCGTCCACCTGGTGCTGCTGGCAACCTACGTCTTCACCGTCTTCGCGCCCGGAGGACGCGGCCAAACACGGCCGGCTTTGCGAAGCTCTTCCACCCGCGCGGTGGCGCGATGGTCAAATGCCGTCGCAGCCGCGTGAAACCTGATCAGCCCTACGGTCCTCTAACCCACGCCCATTACCCCTCCATGCAGTTGCGATCTCGGAGCCCGTCGCCCGGTGGTCGAGGCCGCCCCCAGCCACTCCCTACCCCCCGCCCCTCCTTTGCCCTACGGGCTTTGCGCTTAGATCCGATCCGGGCCGACATAGCGCATCGAATCGAAATACGCTTTGCCCAATTGCGACGACAAAGTCCGCACGTAGAAGGTGTATCCACCCGGTTGGCCCTCCAACCAGCTCGGTCCCCATTGGATCTCGAGATAGGCGTGCGTCCCCGGAGCGAGCCGCACCTTGTCCTTGTAGCCGGTGGGGATACCACTGAGGGGCTGCACCGTGAAGCGATAGGTACCCGGCGGCAGATCGCGATACGAAGCGGCCCCCGGCTCGCTGCGCGCGATGGGCTGGCCGTTCGCGTATATGATCGGCGTTCCTGCTTCCACTTCCTCCGGGTCATTGTCGCGCAGCATCCACACCCGCGCCATTCCCGGAGCGAGCGCCGGGATCTGCGCCTGCGCTCTCGACACGTCCCCCGGTGGCGCGCAGGCGGCAGGCGCGAGCAGGCAGACGCCGAGCAAGGCCAGCCTGATGCGATGGTTTTTCATGATCCGTATGATCCTCCCCCGTAATGCCGGGCTCGACGGCTTCGCTTCAGCCTTGCATGCCAAAAATGATGTGAACGATGCGCCGCACCTCCTCGAACCGCTGCGCGTCCAAGTCGCAGGTCACCTCGACGTACTTATGGCCCTTCCTGGCGATCTCGAAGGTGAAGCGCGTGGGCGTGAACCGTAAGAGCCGCAGCCGGAAGTGGCCAGAATAGTTGTCGTGATCGTGGGTTTCGATGTAGCAGACGCCTCCGTCATCGTCCTCGAACTGCCGCCGAACGATAATATAGGGGTCTTCGTCGTCCGACAACTCGAAGTCATCGTTGCTGGGGTCCGCGTTGTGGAACGAAACTGCAAAGTACTCGCCGCTGGACTCCCCGACAGATACGTATTTGGCGTGAAATCTCATGGCCGATGGCCTTGATTCAGTGCCAACCAACCGATCCTTTTGGCGAGGCCGATCCGGGTCGACAGCGCCAACTCGTTAGAGGGCTTGATCGACTGGAACTCGATGGCCCCGTCGTCGTCCGGGGAACGGCTGCAATCCGGAGCAAACGCGGCGTTCAGCCCGGGTGAGCCGCTGAGTTCTCAGGAACCGAAAGTTTGCAGACTCTTCCCTGGAGGGAGATGGATTCGAACTTCCTGTTCCGCGCCAATAGACAACGGCTTCAACTTCTTTTCCTCGGCCTGTCAGGCGGAACAGGCGCCGGCGGCAGCGACCGGCCCTATGCCACGGGACAGAACTGACTAGAGCTAGACTACAACGGCAGATATTTCGCCAAGTCCTTCTCCACCGCCTTGGCGTCGGCGGCGAGGCCCTGGCTCATGGCGGCCGCCATGTCGCCGGGATAGACGTCCTCGAGCCCCTGCTCGACGGCGTCGAGGGCGATGCGGGCGGCTTCGGCCGGCGGCAGCTTCGGCGGCGGGAAATTCGGCTCCATCTCGGTGTCGATTGCACCCGGCATGACGGCGACGACGAACGTGCCCTGGGCGGCGAGCTCGGCGCGGACGCCCTGGGTCATGGAGAGCGCGGACGCCCTGGGTCATGGAGAGCGCGGCCGCCTTGGAGGCGCTGAGCGAACCGTACATCGGCAAATTCACCCGCGCCGCGATCGATAGCATGTTGACTATGACGCCGCCGCCATTGGCCTTGAGGACCGGTGCGAAGGCGCGGCACATGGCGAGCGGTCCGAGGTAGTTGGTCTCGATCTCGGCACGCGCGGCGCCGAGATCGGCGGCACCGATGAGCCCAGCCTGGAGATTGATCCCAGCATTGTTGATGAGAAGGGCGACGTCGCGGCACTTGGCGCGCGCCGCGGCGATCTCGGCGACGCTGGTGATGTCGAGCTTCACCGGCTCGACCTTGCCATTGAAGCGCGCGGCGAGATCGGCAAGGCGCGCGGGATCGCGCGCGCCGGCATAGATCTTGGCGGCGCCGCGCGCGGCCAGCGCCTCGACGAAGGCGCGACCGACCCCGCGATTGGCACCGGTGACCAGCACGACTTTCCCAGCGATCTGCATGGCTCCGCGCCCTCCTCTCTCGGTCTCCCAATCGGGCTCCAGCCCGTCCTTCCGGTCGAGCCAAGTTGCATCCGGCTCGGGCAGCGGAATGGCGGCCAGAAGCGCCCGCGTATAAGAGTGGCGCGGAACGGCGAAGAGCGATTCGGCGGAGCCCGCCTCGACCGCCGCACCGCCCCGAAGCACTACAACACGATCGCACAGCGCGCGCACGACGGAAAGATCGTGGCCGATGAAGACGAGGGCGAGGCCGAGATCGCGCCGCAATGCGCGCAGCAGGGTCAGGGCCTGCGCCTGTGTAGAGACGTCGAGGCCGGAGACGATCTCCTCGCCGATGACACGGGCGGGCTCGACCGCGATGGCGCGGGCAATGCAGGCGCGTTGGCGCTGCCCGCCGCTCAGCTGATGGGGAAAGCGTCCGCTGAGGCGCGGATCGAGGTTGGTTGATGTAGAGCCGTCCCTTCCGCGATGAGGCCGCCCCAGGTCGGCGTATCGGAGGCGACGAGCAAGCCGGAAGCCGGCGCGGCCAGCGCCGCCGCCACGCGGTCTTGAGCAGATTGCGTCGTGAGATGCGGTGACTCCCTGTTCCTTTAGGTTTCTGCCGTCATCCCTGGTTCGTTATCGCCGGGTAAGTTCGTGTCAGGGCCATCTGCCCACCTATGGCGCGCTATCCGACCAGCGTGCCATCAGCGTGTTCGAGGGCAGCCCTTCATCTACCAGCTTCTTGGCCGTCTCGATGCCGGCGATCGGCAGTCCTTTGGGATCGAGCGCGCCGATCTGGACGAGGACCGAGGCCTGGTCCCAGTAGATGTGCTCATTGTAGAGTTTGCCGCCGCGGAAGCAGACGATGGCGACGAGCGGGATCTCGACATACTTTCCCGACGGCCTGAGGCCGGGCAGCATCCAGTCGATCTCGATGTCGTGGGTGAAGCAGAACAGCATCTCGTCGACGACGCGGTCGGCGCCGATGGTGCGCGAGATCGGAATGAGCCGGGTATCGGGAGGTGTCTTCGGGATGAAGTGGTGGCGATAGAAGCGCGTGAGGTCGCGATCGCCAACGCCGCCCGTCATGGTCGGGACGTGGTTGACGTAAGGCTGGGCGACCATGGTCGCCATCGTCTTGTCGACGTCGCGCTCGCCGAACTCGTAAAGCGTGTGCCGGTCCCACAGCGCCGAGAGATCGAAATGCGGTCCCATCACCCGGCGGAAGAGCCCGATCGAACGCGAATGCGCCATCACCGCGGCCGGCTTGTTCCAAGCGTGGCCGCTGGGGCGCGCGAAGGCGTGGTCGACCCCCGGGTAGACGTGAATCTCGACATCCTCGCGGCCGGAAAAGGCCTTGCGGATCTCGGCGACCGCCGCGGCCGGGACGAACTTGTCCTCGGCGGCGAATTGCAGCACCAGCGGGCATTTGATCTTGGGCACGAGGTCGAGCTGCTGCTCGATGGCGACCCCGTAATAGCCGACCGCGCAATCGACCCCGGCCTCAGCAGCCGCAAGATAGGCAAGCTTGCCGCCGAGGCAGAAGCCGAGGGCGCCAATCTTGCCCTTGCAGGCGGGCTGAGCGCGCAGCACCGCCACGGACGCGACGATATCCTCGACCGCCTTGGCCACGTCAAATTTCTGGTAGAGCGCGAAGGCCTTCTGGAAGTCGCTCTCGTCGAGCTCGACACCCGGCTCGAGGCGCCAGAAAAGGTCGGGCGCCAGCACGACATAGCCTTCCTCGGCGTAGTAGTCGGCGACGTCCCTGATGTACTGGTTGATTCCGAAGATCTCCTGGAGGAGGACGATACCGGGACCGCTGCCGTACTCCGGCGTGGCGAGATAGGCCTTGAAACTCGCGCCGTCCCGCGCGGGGACGCTGATGATCGCGCCTGTCATGAGATCCTCACCCCCCGGGCTTAAGCAAGCGCTCAAACGGTGTCGCTTGGCGACGCGGACGCACAGCGCTCACCGCTCATTGAAGATAGGTCTAGGATTAATATATGCCGGTCGCGGACTGTCAATCCGCAGGACTTCGCACGACTGCGCCAAGTGGCTGATAGGACTCGTCAGCTTTTCCCGGCAGTGGGGTGCCGGGGTGGGTTTCATACTCATCACCGAGCTCGACGGCATGCGTTACGCGGTCCGACCGCAGTCGATCGGCATCATCCACGACGCTGATAAATGCCGCGACGAGACCTTGGTGCAGCGTCGTCCGGGTCCCGTGTCCGCTAGACGAGGTGCTCGGCTGGTTCACCTGACGATCGGGTCGCTCAGGCGCGCACTGTGCGACGATTGGTCTAATTGACGCAAATTGAGCCTTAGCCCAAATTCGGCGGATCGCGACAAACACATCCGGCACGAACCGTGCACGTGTGGCGAACATCGGTCGCGTTTAATCTTTTCAAAGCCCGTGAATGCCGTCAGCCTGTCACTGTTTGCGCAGCGAGGACGCAATGGCGTATGACGTGCCACCCCCGGAACAATGCCCGGAGCCGGGGTACTATTATCACTACAAGCATGACCCGAACGGACCGCTGGACAGCCACGCCGGCATTGTCAACTTAGCCGCCGTGGTATGCCCCACGCAAAACACACTTTGCTGGCATTCTTGAAGTCCCAATCGCACCCATGAGCTATGGTAGAGTTTCATTCCAAAGGTTCGAATCCATTCCTCTCCAGCGGAGATTCACACAAACTCTTTCTCCGGCCTGCCTGGGTACCGCGTCTTCTCAAGTGGCGCAGTATGCGTGGCGCCGCGTTTGGCTTCGGTGGTCTATTCTTGAGCTGCGTCGAGTATGTCATCCGCCGATATAGCCGCTTCCCTCCACTGACTCGTTGCGCACCCAAGTATCGAGTAGCATGCGCAGGGAGGCGACGAAGGCGAGCGGCTGGTCTAGCATGACGTGATGTCTCGCCTCAGGCACCTCGACGACGGGCGCTCGCGGGCCCATCAAGGACGACATGTAGGACGCCGTTTCACGAGTGACGAGCGCGCTCTTTTCACCAAAGATGAGCGCCGCGCGACAACCCACTGCTTGCAAATACTCGCGGACGGGTTCGCCGAAGCGTCGCGCGCCCATGGCCTCGCTGTCGAACTTCCAGACCCAGCCGTTCTCGGCGCGCCTCAGCGAATGGCGACCGATGAATTCGACAATGAAAGGATTATCGCAAAGCTGTTCGGGCATCGGGCGGAAGCGCGCCAACGCCGCGTCGAAGGTCTCATAGACACGCTTTTTCCCCATAGGTGGGCGTGTCAGCGGATGCCGCGCCTCCTCCTCCGGCGAGCGGATCGGTGAGTCTACGATCACGGCACCTCCTAGCGTGTCGCCATATTGGGACGCGACTTTCATTGTCATGAAGCCGCCGAAGCTATGTCCGATAACGAAGGGGCGCTCGCCCAATTGGGCAGCGGCCATCACGGCGTGAATTTCTTCGGCGCGAAGCTCCGAGTTGTAGTGCGCTCGCCAACCACTATCACCCATGCCGGACAAATCAATCGCCGCGACGCGAAAGTCGCGGGTGAAGTACGGCGCAATATAGCTCCACCAGTGGCTATGCGCACCGCCGCCATGAACGAACAGAAGGCCGCGTTCGCCCGTCCTCGGCGGCTCACGCGCCCAAATCAAGTAATGGATCGGGCAGCCCGCTACCGTCACGAACTGCGATTGTCGGGGACAGGAAATGGCCCACCGAAACCAATCCGGCGCCGGCGCACGGATCGTCAGAAGATCGGCTGGTACGGCTTCGCTGCTCAAAGAGGCTGCACGCGCATTTATTGCATCGGCCCTGCTACCGATCGGCCAACATCATATCGGTCGAAGGACCCTGCTCATTCCGTAGCCCTGCGTCAACAGCGCAATCTCGCGGTCGGCGGTGCCGCCGGCAAGCTCGAAGGCTTGCCGGGGCTTCTCTCGGAATCACTTCGGCCGCGGCGACCGGTGAGACAACCCTCTTGAGATCGCTCGCCCCTACGCGGCGCGCAATCTTGTCGGCCGCCCCGTCTCGCGGCGGTTGACATGTGGTTGACATGTGGCGGCGCCTAGCAGGACGTGCCCATCTCGGACAAAGCCTCGAAATTCTTGCCTATCGGGCGCGGAACTTGAAGTTCGAATCCATTCCCCTCCAGCGAAGAGTCCGCAGCAAACTCGGTCCAGACACTTCCGCCATGGAGGCTTTCGCGGAGCCAAGAACGGGGTGGGCCTGGCAAAGGCAAGCGCACGCACCGAAATCCTCTTGTTAGAGATGGAGCATAGAACATTCTCTCACGGCCAAGCATATCCCGAATGAGCAACGACTATTCGGATTACAGAATGCCAAAAAGCTCGTGCGCGCCTTCGGGGAGGCGGTATTCGACGTCATCGAGCAGGAGCCACCTCGCCTGCGCGAGGTGACGGGAATCGGCCCGAAGCGAGCCGAGCGCATAATCGCCGGCTGGGCTGACCAGAAGGTTATCCGCGAGATCATGCTGTTTCTGCACAGCAACGGCGTCGGCACCTCGCGGGCGGTGCGCATCTACAAGACCTACGGCGTCGATGCCATCCGATTGATCTCAGAGAACCCGTACCGAGGATTTGCAGCAGGGCATTGAAGTGCGTATCGCTCACCTGGGAGACCACGATAGCGGGCTGCCGCAGGTTGTCGAGTACAACACCCAGGTGAATGGAGCGGCCACTACGTATACCTTCGAATTCCGATCGCGTCTCGCCTTCTGGGATCAGGCGTTTGCGCCGGTGCTGGTACTTTGCCAGCGTGAAGGAAGCATCTGGTCCGGAAATCCGACCTGGGGACCGCGGTCTTCTACCTACGTGAACCGTGCCATCGTTCCGGCACGCGGGGGACCTCTGCCATCGCTATCGCAATCGGGAATAGTTAGCGCAGAGGTGCTCGAAATGGGCGGTGAGTGGATCCACGTCCGACTGACCAAAGGTTGAACCGCGGGATTAGCGGAGGTGGCATATCATGCAGTGCCCAGCAACACGGGACAGTTGCGCTTAGGCCAGCACCGGCGCCAACACGCCGGGGACAATATTTCTACGGTTACGACACGGCGGCCAATACGACCATGCTTGGAATATCGGGTGAATTTCGCATGAATAGACGGGATCTCCCTCCAGCAGAGTCTGCAGCCTCTTCAGCCATTCCATGCCCGCCGGCTTCCCGCACTTCGTCGCCGACCGCTACCAACGATCTGAAAGGCGTTGTCACGCTAACGGATCGCGCAAGGGCTGCTCGCAGGGTTAAAGTCGCGGCATGGCTCCGCTCTGCTATCGCCGCCATCGTTTTCCGCCCGAGATCATCCAGCCCGCGATCTGGGTCTATCTCCGCTTTACGCTGAACTACCGCGACGTGGAGGAACTGCTCGCCGAGCGCGGGCTCGACATCTCCTATGAAACGGTGCAGCGTTGGGTGTTTGAAGTTCGGCCCGACGATTGCGCGACGGCTGCGCCAGTGTCGGCCTCGGCCCCTCGGCCAAGCGATCGATGGCATCTGGACGAGAGTGCGCCGCGAACGCACGACCAGCAACGGGAGTGCGGAGCTGCATAGAAGATGAGGGTAGGCCCCTCGAAGCCGGCCGTCAGGGGCAGGCTTCAAACTACCGCAAGCTGCGACGGTAAAGAGCCGTGGTTGTGTTTCGGCATCCGGGAGTGACCCCACCATAGACCGGCTCAAGACGCTGACTCCGCTTGTTTATTTGCCTTCAGGGCGGGGTCCCGATCGGCGCCGTCGGGACCCCGCCTTGCGATGATTCTAACAGCCGAATCAAACAGATAGACCGAAATCGTGCAGGGTCCAGGTTCGATGGCGATTCACACACTCCGAAGTGAATCGCACAAAGCGACTTGACTCGAGAGTGATGCGCTATTGCCCAAGCCTGACGTCGGTATGGAGCGCCCCCGGCCCATGCCCACCGCACCGCGGCATGGTCGATGGCTGCTTTAAAAGGCTGATGCGCCGATCTCACCCCCTCATCTCACGCAGCGGGAGTGCTCTGCGATCGGCGCTCCCAACTCTAGAGCTGCCGCGGCTAGTCCACTGTGTTGCTTTCCAGGATCTCGTCGCCAGAACCGACTTCGATCCAGACGGTGGCCGAGCGTCGCGGACCTATTGGTACCCGATTTGTTCCCTAAAGTCAATGCTGCCGATGCCAATACTGCGAAATGGCTTCGGAAGGCCGTTTTGCCGCCGGAAATTGCCAGGAAATGGCCATTCCGACCCTATTTTTGCCGCCGGAAACAGGCGGTTTGCCCGACCGCCGGCGCGTAGCGATTGAATTATTAAGTTGCCGGCCCTCGCGCGCGTGCGTGCGCGTAAGGGTCAAAGAAATAGGTGCGCATCCGTATCATTCAGGTGCTACTGGGCCTTGCTCGGCTGCTCGCTGGCCGTGCCGAAACGGGCGACGAGCCTCGCTGACGCCGGAACGGGAATTGTGGGTTGAATCTGCGTTCACGTATTGTTCATACGTGGTTGCACGTATTGTTTCAAGGCACCGGTAGTGAAACCATCCGGTAAACAACTGTTTACACTGCTGGATGACACGGTTTGTAGGATGCACTAAATTACAGAACCACCAAGCCTAATAGAGCGGGACGCACTATGAGCGATACAGCCCAAACGTGACCCGTCGTGCCTTTTTGGAGGGTAGCACAGCAGTTGCCGCCACTGGAGTGATAGAGATAGGTGAAAATTGGTCTGTGTCGGCAGTCGCGGCGCCGTGCGTGACTAAGCTGCCGATGGAGAAGCACCTAATGACTCAAACATCACGGACCTTTGCAGCTCTGGTATTTATAGCGGCCGCGATCTTGGGCCCTAGGCAGGGCCTTGCCCAAGTTGGGTCGAAACCGCTTTTTCTCAGAGGCGACGTTTTCGCCTCAATCCAGTTCCAAACCAGCACTGCCTCCTTCCACAAGGATATCGCTCTCCCGCACGCTAGCGTTTTCCTGGTTGCGGCAAACAACCTTTCTACCCCGATCGCATCTGCGCTGTCCGATCTCAGCGGCCGCTTTATGCTCAAGACCGATCAAAATGGCATTTTCCGGTTGTGCATCGAGGCCGAGGGTATAAAACGCTTCTGCCCTGATAACCGTGTGGCGCTCGAGCCGACGCAGCGCGTGACCTCCGTGACTCTGCTTGTTCCTGTTTTGAAAGAGTCTGCGACCGAAGGGCTTGCATATGGGAAGGTAACCTTCCAGAGCGGTGAGTTCACACGCACTTTCCAACCGTCCTTCGGGATAAACGCTTATCCAACGATCGAGTTGCTCACCCACTCAGGAAGTCGCTTCAATGGCTTTGTAAACAATTTCGGCGAATACATCGTGCCGCAGATACCGGTCAAGGAAGATTTTACCATTAAGGTGACCATCGAAAAACAGACGACCGAGCGTGAGATCAAGGCGCAGACTGGTCTGATCGCTAGCCGAGCCTACGAGTTTGATTTTGTTCTTCCGAACAGTCCCCCCCGAATACGAGCTGTGACAGCTACGAGCGACGGCAAGCCAATTCAAATACCGGCTCCTGGAAGCACGGTTGCCCTGCATGCGGTTTCTGACGACCGCGACGGTGACAAGCTGGAATACCGATGGCTCTTGCCAGATGGCCGTTTGGTCGGCCCGAGCCCCAGCCCCGACTTGAACTTTACGATCCCCTCCCAAAGGGGTTCGTTTCCGGTCTCTGCAATGGCTAGCGACCAACGAGGAGGGTATTCGCGGAACGACATCGTTATTAACGCATCAAATGCCGGTGCGCCGTTCAGCGGTACGGTTGTGGACGCGTTTGGTCAGCCCATCAATGGTGCTCTTGTCGAGGTAAACGGGCGTCTGGCGAACACTAATTTCCAGGGATGGTTCAGTTTCACAGTTCCGGTCGAAGACCGGTATGTGCTCACAATCCGCAGCCCGGGGGTTGAGATTCCAAACCAGAACGGCTTCGGAACAGAGTCATTC
>Ga0306921_10006110_pt1 | contig 12549 bp, 9 predicted proteins | sample sta12Cox44000080_FD_203760 | JGI IMG/M metagenome (GOLD analysis project Ga0306921, IMG submission 203760) | Lab enrichment of tropical soil microbial communities from Luquillo Experimental Forest, Puerto Rico - statoxic.12C.oxic.44.000.080 (v2)... | ecosystem: Environmental > Terrestrial > Soil... | reverse complement strand
GTTTCGGGTTGAGATGATGCGCATGGTTTCTTGATTTCCGCGATCAATTCCATGTATGCGACCGCGACAACGACCAAATCTTCGAGACGGCCGATCGCCCAAGGGCCGCTGCTCGCCTCCGATCACCTCATCCTCAATCAGGACACAGAAGGGATCAAGAAACACCTCTTTGGGGATCTCAAACGGGAGGCCATGTTTTCGCAAATTGACGCTATTTTCTTTTTTGTCCGATAGAAACCGCATCGCTGGCAGCTTTATCTAAGCTTAGGGCCGCACTCCTTGCTGTCAATACAAATGTGTACGTACGGTCAGGATCCTGCTTTGACTTTACACTGGCCCGTACCTCTGGCAGAGTAAACAGTGGAAACGCAATCGATCGTCGTCCTTGACTTCGGCGCGCAATATTCGCAACTCATTGCCCGCCGCATCCGCGAACAGAACGTCTTCTCGGTCGTCCTGCCCTGCACGGCTTCGCTGGAGGAAATCCAGAGCTTTTCGCCCGGCGGCATTATCCTCTCCGGGGGCCCCTCGTCCGTCTGCGACGCCGATGCTCCGGCTGCCGACGACCGCGTACTGCGGCTCGGATTGCCGGTGCTGGGCATCTGCTACGGGTTGCAGTTCATGGTGCACAAGCTCGGCGGCAAGGTACGGGCGGCGGACAAGCGTGAATATGGCCACGCCCAGGCCGAGTTGCTCAGCAACGATTCCCCGTTGTTCAAGGGTCTGAATGGCCCTATTGCCGTCTGGATGTCGCACGGGGACGAAGCGGTTCAGCTGCCCCCGGGGTTCGAACTCATCGCACGTACTTCTAACGCGGTTGCCGCCATTCAAAATCCAGCCCAGCGGCAGTACGCGGTCCAGTTCCATCCGGAGGTTCACCATACTCCGCGAGGCACGGAGATCCTGCGAAACTTCGTCTTCGACATCTGCCGTCTCAAGCCCAATTGGACACCACAGCACTTCATCGACGAAACCGTCGCCAGTATTCGCCAGCAGGTCGGGAAGGGACGGGTAATCTGTGGGTTGTCCGGGGGTGTCGATTCCTCCGTGGCGGCCGTGCTGGTCGATCGTGCGATCGGCGATCAGCTCACCTGCATCTTCGTGAACAACGGCGTGCTGCGCAAGAACGAATTCCAGGTCGTGCAGAAAAACCTGCGCGACAAGCTTGGGCTGAACCTGGACGCCGTCGACGCCAGCCAACGCTTCCTTACGAAGCTCGCCCGCGTGACCGACCCGGAACAGAAGCGCAAGATCATCGGGAATGAGTTCATCGCTGTCTTCGAAGATGAAGCAAACCGCATCGAGCAGCTGCACGGCAAAGTGGAGTGGCTGGTGCAAGGCACACTCTATCCCGACGTCATCGAGTCACGCTCCGTTCGCGGCCCCTCGCAGACGATCAAGAGTCATCACAACGTCGGAGGGCTGCCCGAAATCATGAAGCTCAAGCTAATCGAGCCGCTCAAAGATCTGTTCAAGGACGAAGTGCGCAAGATCGGTAGCGATCTGGGCATGCCCGAGGACATTTTGCAGCGCCAGCCATTTCCTGGCCCGGGACTCGCTGTGCGGATCCTGGGTGAGGTCACGGCTGAGCGCGTGGCGTTACTACAGGAAGCGGACGACATTGTGGTCGGCGAGATCAAGCGCGCCGGCCTCTACACCAGGATATGGCAGTCGTTTGCCGTGCTGCTACCAGTGATGTCGGTCGGCGTGATGGGAGACATGCGAACCTATGCCTACACCTGCGCAGTCCGTGCTGTGCACTCGGAAGACGGCATGACAGCCGACTGGGTCGAATTGCCGCACGAGGTGATGAAAACCATTTCCAACCGCATCGTGAACGAGGTCAGGGGAATCAACCGCGAGGTGTATGACGTGACCTCGAAGCCTCCGGGCACGATTGAATGGGAATGACGGAGCTTTCAGTTGGCAACTGTTAGCTGTCAGTTACGGGTTACGGGCTTGAGGTTCTTGCCTGCTGTCTCGCACACGGCGAAGGGGCGGAGAGATCGCGGTTTAATGGAAAATTTGTGGGTTTGCCTTGCACCAGCTATCATCGCAACTTTGGTACCTGCAAGTCATTGATAATTGGGAACCAATGAGGGGGTTCGCGCGCGCCGGTGATGTGCCAAAGGCCAGCCAATAAATTTATGAGCCATCCCTCAGTCTCACGGAGCCTCGAACCGGCTCCACCATGGCCCGGGGAGGCGACATGTTAAGGTCGCTCTTCATCGGGCTCTCCGAAAGCAAAGGCCTACGCCATTTTGCCGAGACCTCGCCCATGGGCTTGCGTTTCTCCGGTCGCTTCGTCGCCGGGACACAACTGGCCGACGTGGTGCGCGCAACCGAGGCGGTGAACGCTTCCGGCGCCAGCGTCAGCATCGACAACCTGGGCGAGAACGTGACCAATGCGGACGAGGCAAAGCAAAGCGCCGAGTTATACCACCATATGCTCGACCAGATCTCGTCGCGCCAACTGAAGGCCAACATCAGTCTCAAGCTCACCCACATGGGCTTTGACGTGAGCGAAGACCTCGCTTACGGCCTGGTGACAGAGTTACTGGCACACGCGGTCAGTATTAACAATTTCGTCCGCGTCGACATGGAGGGCTCACCCTATACCCAGCGCACCCTCGATTTTGTGCGTGCGCTGCATCGCGAGCCCGGACACGCAGGCAAAGTTGGGACCGTCATCCAGTCATACTTGTATCGCAGCGAAAAGGACGTAAATGATCTGCTCTCGGAGCGCATCCGGATCCGCCTGTGCAAGGGGGCGTACAAGGAAGCCCCGGAGATTGCGTTTCCCAGGAAGGTCGACGTAGATGGCAACTATGTGAAGCTGGCAAGGACGCTGGTGAAGAGCGGTGTCTATCATGGCCTGGCCACTCATGATGAGAAGATCATCGCCGAGATGAAGCAGTTCGCCCAGGACGAAAAGATCCCAACGACAGCGTATGAGTTTCAAATGCTTTACGGCGTACGCCGGGACCTGCAACATCAACTCGTCCGCGAAGGATATAGCCTGCGTGTGTACATCCCGTTTGGTACGGAGTGGTATCCGTACTTTATGCGGCGGCTGGCAGAGCGCCCCGCTAACGTGCTCTTCATCGCGAAGAATATATTCCGGCAGTGAGAGACCTCGTCAGGTGTCGGGGGAGCTGGTTTTCGGTCTTAGAGCCCTTCGACTCCGGCGATCAAAAGGGGTGGGACCCCGAAGCGCACAGCCTGGCGAACATTAAGCCGAAGCCGAAACGGTCGCATTTCCTCTCCTGGAGCTTTCACGCATCGCTTTCGCTGGATTACACATCCAATCCTCCCAACGATGTGGTCACTAGATCGAGAGCGAAAGGCCGTCGCCGAGTTTGCGACCCTTGTGGACTCCTCGCGCGAAGACCACCTGATCAGCCTGCCCGAAGGTGCTCTGGCTATCGCGCGGGTGGAATATCCACAGCTGGACGTCCACCCCTATCTTGCGAAGCTGGAGGCACTGGCGCAGCGCGTTCGCTCCCGGTTGCGCAGCCGCCCGACCGCCAGCGAGACCACGACTCTACTGAACTGGGTGTTGTTTGATCAGGAAGGGTTACGCGGCAATCGCGACGACTATTACGACCCGCGCAACTCGTTTCTGAACGATGTCCTCGATCGCAAGCTTGGCATCCCGATCACGCTTTGCGTAGTGTACATGGAAGTCGCGCGCCGGGTTGGTTTTACGACGGCAGGTGTCGGCATGCCAGGCCACTTCCTGTTGAAGCATTATGATGCGCGCTCGGGGGAAATTTTTATCGACGTATTCAACCGCGGCTGCCTCCTAAGCCGCGAGGATTGCGAGCAGAAGCTGACCGACGTGACAGGCGGGCAACTGGAAATGCAACCCGAGTTCCTTCGGCCGGTGACACACCGCCTGATCCTGACGCGCATGTTGAATAACTTGCGGCAGATTTATTTCACACAGCACAATTATCACAAGGCCTTGAGCGTCATCGAACTGTTACTCACGATTCCGCCTCGTTCGCCCGAACTGCTGCGCGAACGGGCCTTGGCGCGGTTAAACCTGGATCAATACCTGGGAGCGGCACAGGACCTGGGAAACTACCTGAAGCTTGAACCCGAAGCTCCCGACGCGCAGGATGTGGAGGAGACCCTGGAGATGGTGCGGCAGTTGTTGTCGCGATTGAACTGACCCGCACCCACCCAGGCTAGGTGTAAATTTTTGGTAGCGCGGCGGCCGGAAGTTTGCATCCAAGATAACGGCAGCTTTTTAGAACTTGCTTTTCGACCGGAAAGCTGGGTACCATAAGGGTGTCCTCCAATCGCCGCACTTCTCGTGCAGGCGTTCCTCGCGCAGATTTTTCGGAGCGCCAGACGGACGCAACTGACTCGATATCAAGAACGAATCCACCGCAGATTCACCGGCTACGCGGATAGCAATGCGAGCCTTGGCGGTTAGCAGGCTGCTGAGACGCGCCAATCATTAAGCCAGGCGCGGCCAGGATGTGGGAATGAGGACCAGCCTTCGCAGTAGCACGAGTCCTGCGAAGGACACAACGTCAGCAGTCCGTAAAGCGGTTCAGAAAAGTGGGAAACCCGCATTCCGCGGGCGAATAACGTTAAGAGAGAACTATGGATCAAGGAACTAACCCTCCTTCCGGACCGCCCGGAGGGAAAGGACGCAGGCGGCGGCGCGGACGTCGTCCGCCCGTAGCGCACGGAGCCCAACAGCATCAGGGCCAGCAACCTTACGGACAACCCCGGCATGGCAAGAAGTTTGGACGTGGACGCAAAGCTGGCCAACGGCCCGGCCAGCGACAGGGTCATGGACAGAACCTGCCAGGTTCGGGCATCTATACCGCACCCATGGACCACAGCTATCGCATGCAGCAGGGCGCGAGCAATGGCAACCAGCACCGCCCCAATCGCGGGCGGCCTGGTCAGTCCTTTGGCAAGCAGTTTTTGCCTGTCGAACCGGAGCCGTTGCCGGTCACTACGGAGGAGACACCGACACGGATTTTTGCCTTTGTTGACGACTTGTTCTTTGTGGCGAAAATCCAGGAGACGGCGCGCAAGCTGAACGTGAAAGTGGAGTTCGTGAAGACTGACAAGGATCTTTACGAGCGGCTGGGAGAAAATGGTGACCACAAGCCGTCGCTGATTATCTTCGACCTGAACGGCGCCTCCTCCCGGCCCCTGAGCACGATTCCCAAGCTAAAGTCGAAGCTGAAAAAAGCCACCAACATAATCGGCTTCTTGTCGCATATCCAGGGCGATCTGAAGGTCAAGGCGCAAGAAGCGGGGTGCGACATGGTTGTGCCGCGCTCTGCCTTCTCGCAGAATCTGGCGCAGATCCTGCGACGCCATGGGGCGCCAGAAGAGCTGACCCAGCACGGTGACCAATCGGTTGAGTCGGGTGGCACTGCCTAGAGCATTCGGCGTGTCTCATCGAGCCGCGGCGATGGTTACCGCGGCAGCGATCCTGATGTTCTTGCAGCCAAGCGGCGAAAGACCGCTAGCCTTCGCTAATGCGGCCGACAATTCCTCTGCTCAACAAGGACAAGGAGCCAAGCCAACTTTTTACAGAGACGTCCTGCCGATCCTCGAGAACCACTGCCAGGTTTGCCACCGTCCCGGCGAGATCGCGCCCGCGCCGCTCGTCACGTATGAGCAGACACGTCCGTGGGCAGCAGCCATCAAGCAGGCCGTGCAGTCCCGACAGATGCCGCCATGGTTTTCCGATCCGCGGTATGGCAGGTTCTCGAATGATCCATCGCTCACACAGCAACAGATCGCTCTGATCATCGCATGGGCTGACGGCGGTGCTCCTGAAGGCTTGCCGAAGGACGCGCCCTCCCCGCGACAATGGGTCCATGGCTGGAACATTCCGCAGCCGGAGAAGGTTGTCCAAATGCAGGTGCCGGTGAGTATTCCAGCGACGGGCGATGTCGAGTACACCTACGAAATCGTCCCGACCGGATTCACGGAAGACAAGTGGGTGCAAATGTCGGAAATTCGGCCGAGCAGCCGCGAATTTGTGCACCACGCGGTGGTCTACATTCGTTCCCCAAACTCCGCGTGGCTGCGCAAAGCGCCGGTTGGGGTACCGTTCACTCCATCGAGTTTTGCCGATGCCCACGAACGCGCCGAAGCCCACGAGACCACCAGTGACATGCTGCTGGTCTACGCTCCCGGCAGCGAGCCCGACCGCTGGCCCGATGGCGTAGCGAAGTTTGTGCCGGCGGGTTCTGACCTTGTTTTCCAGATGCATTACACAACCAACGGACATGCGGGCACTGACCAGACGAGCATCGGGATGGTCTTCGCTAAGCAGCGCCCAAAGCAGCGGGTGCTGACCTTGCAGCTCACGAACCGTACGTTCATCATCCCGCCTTACGCCGATGACTATCGTGTCGAGGTTGCCGGAACTTTGCCGAACGACGCCACATTGCTAAGTTTTTTTCCGCACATGCATTTGCGTGGCAAGCGTTTCGAATACAACATCGTGCATCAGGACGGAGGCGTAGAAACACTGCTGCGCGTGAACTACCACTTTCATTGGCAGCTCAGTTACCGGCTGGCGCAACCGCTGTTCCTGAAGGCAGGCACGAAGCTTCAGGCGGTCGGGTGGTATGACAACTCCGAGGACAATCCCCACAATCCTGACCCGGGCAAAGCCGTCACCTGGGGCGGGCAGACGTATGAAGAAATGATGGTCGGCTTTTTCGATGTGGCGGTTCCGGCCAGTATGGACAAAGAGCAATACTTCATTCGGCATGCGGCACCACCGCACTGAAACCTCTCCCTTCTGTCATCACGGACTTCCACTCCACGAGGGATCTGCTGTGCTGTCCTTCTTAAGCACCCCAGAAAAAGGGGGCTCATTCGGCTAGCGTTACCACCACCACCTCATCCACCAGGCCAGCAGGCCGATCTGCCAGTTTCAACAGCAAGCCATAGTCATTCACTGTATAGGGGACGGCGCTTCCATCGCGCAGCAGGCGCGCGCCACGAACCGCTCTGCTGAGCTTGGGAAGCGCAAGGGTTCCATCGTTCCAGTCGAGCACATGAACGTACACGGTGTCGCCGAGCTGCGTGGTCACCCCCCAGCTTCCCGGTGGTATCGGGCCGCCCCGCGTGCCGTAAATCGACTCGCCGTACTGCCTGGTCCAGGCGCCGACTTCGTGCAGGCGTTCCACGAACTCAGGCTGAATTTCACCGTTCGGCATCGGCCCAACGTTGAGCAGAAAGTTTGCATTGTCCCCGGCCGCCCGCACCAGGTACCGAATTAGCTCGGTGGTGCTCTTGAATTGATCGTCGGTGATGTTGAAGCCCCAAGAAGTATTCATGGTTTCGGCTGTCTCGAGCGGCAGATCGCTGACTGACTGGTCGGGATTGAAGCCGGTGGTGTGCTGGCCAGGCAGATCCTTCTCGAACATCTGAAAGTCTTCGCCGGGGAAGGGTGCCTTGTGGTGGTTCGACCCGATCAACGCCTGTGGTTGAAGCTGATGGATCAGCGAGTACGTGCGTCCGAGCTGCCAGTCGCCATCAGGCTTGTCCCACATTCCGTCGAACCAAATCCCGGCGACCTCACCGTAATTCGTCAATAATTCACGTAACTGCGCGTTCATATAGTCCAGGTAGGCATTCCAGTTTCCGGATTCAGGCCGGCCGGTGGAGTGCCCCGTACGGCCACGCGGAAAGTAATCGGTGTTGTGCCAATCGAGTTGCGAGTAATAGAAAAACAGCTTGATGCCTTGCTGGTGACATTGCTCGGCGAGTTGCCGGATCACATCTTTGCCGTAAGGAGTTCGCGCTACCACGTTCCAGCCGGACTGGCGGGTCTCGAATATCGCGAAGCCATCATGGTGCTTGGAGGTGATCGTGATGTACTTCATGCCCGCCGACTTTGCGAGCGCTACCCACTTCGCGGCATCGAACTTCATCGGGTTGAAAAGCGGTGGAAGCCTTTCATAGTCGTGGACCGTAATCGGCCGCAGCTCCATCACCCACTCGCCATTGCCAAGCACGCTATAGACTCCCCAGTGAATGAACATGCCGAACCTGGCGTCCTGGAACTCGCGACGCGCCTCAAGATTCGCGGCGGTCGGCGTGTAGCCCGGTTGAGCCAAAACCCTGAAGCATGAGACAAGTGCGATAGCAGAAAGAAGCACGAGCTTCGTTGTTGCAGGCAGGAAACCGTTACGTCGATTCCGGCTTGACGTGTCGATGAATAACATGCACGCTCCTCGATGATCTGCATCATTCACGAATACTCACTACATCAAGTTGTCATCCCGAACAAGGACAGCGCAAAAAAAGCCAGGCACCCTTGCCTGACGCAAGCACGGTCCGGCTCGAGGGATCTGCTTTCTGCCGAACCTTGCCTTCCGGTTTGGCAAAAGTAACACCAGGTTCCCCTGACTTCACCCGGGAAGGCCTTCGAGGGCGCAAGCCGCCCAAACCGCAAAAACAGCGGATCGGGAAAATTGGGTGAGCGTTCCCCTCAGGATCAGCGCGCAACATGAGTAATCCAGTCTAACGGAGGAGATACGGTAAATTCGAAGCTTCCCAATTAGAATCGTAGCGGCAAACGTGAACGAAACCGCCCTTCCAAGTTCTTCCGCGGTTCACCAGCTGCGATGCAGTTTGCTCGGCTGGTACGACCAGCATCGTCGCACGCTGCCTTGGCGAGTCGACACTGATCCTTACCGCGTATGGGTGTCGGAGGTTATGTTGCAACAAACGCGGGTGGCGGCAGTGCTGGAGCACTATGCTCGCTGGTTGAGGAGATTTCCCAGCGTGCAGGTGCTGGCCGAAGCCCCTGAGGCCACCGTGCTGGCAGCATGGAGCGGCCTTGGATACTACCATCGCGCACGCCGCATGCACCGCGCAGCGAAGATGATCGTCGGCCAACGTCGCGGTACGTTTCCGCAGACTGCTGAGCAATGGCTAACCCTCCCAGGCATTGGGCGCTACACCGCCGCAGCCATTGCAAGCATTGCATATGGGGAAACCGCTGCCGTCGTCGATGGCAACGTCGAGCGTGTGCTGACCCGCATGTTTGGTCCAAAGCAGTCGAAAGAAGCCGTATGGCGCTACGCTGAGGTACTGCTCAGCCCAGAGCGGCCAGGTGACTTCAACCAAGCCATGATGGAAGTTGGCGCAACCATCTGCGCTCCGCGCGCACCGCAGTGCCTGGTGTGTCCCCTGGTCACTTGGTGCAAAACACGGGGTGTCAATCCTTCAGAGCCGCAAACTGCCCGCCGGCGAAAACAGCTCTATTACGGCCTGGCATGCAAGGGAGACTCGGTCCTGCTGGTGCAGCGGGCACACGACGCTTCGCTGATGGCCGGCATGTGGGAACTCCCGTCACTGGACGGTGCTCCGGCAAACGGCGACGCATCCCTGGCGAGGTTGCGCCACTCGATTACCAACACTGACTATGACGTATCCGTGATCATGGTCTCGGTGAAGAATTCCGCCGACCTCGCGCCCGGTGCCAAATGGTTCAAACGCCAACGATGGGAACAGCTGCCACTGACAGGCTTGGCTCGCAAGATCCTGAGAAGACTGGTGGTTGAGTCCTCACAGGGTGATTCGCAATCTAACTGACCTGGCAATCGCTTGGGGAGGTTTCATGCATGGCTGCATTGAATACGGGACTGGTCGCACCCGACTTTACCCTGCCGACAGTCCAAGGTTCGAAGGCATCTCTCGTTGAGGCATTGAAGAAGGGGCCGGTGGTACTAGCCTTTCTCAAGGTGAGCTGTCCTGTTTGTCAATTTGCGTTTCCATTTCTTGAGCGGGTTTACCACGAGCACAAGCACGCCAACATCACCGTCCTGGGCATTTCTCAGGATGACAAAAAGAAGACACAGGCGTTCAGTCGCGAGTTCGGAGTTACGTTCCCGGTCGCGCTGGACGAACCCAAGAAATACGCCGTCTCCAACGCTTATGGCCTGACCAACGTCCCCACAATGTTCTACATTGCTCCCGGCGGCGAAATCGAGGTCTCATGCGTAGGTTGGTCGAAGCGTGACGTGGAAGCCATTCACCAGAAGCTGGCGGAGTACCGCAATCAGCGGGCCGTGCCGCTGTGGCGCAGCGGTGACGATGTTCCCGACTTCCGCGCTGGTTGAAGCTCTAAGAACTGATCCGCGGTCGGCGGATCAATTTACCCCACCTGGCGTCAGATCAGGTCTCCTGCCTTTCACGTAGAATAAAGATTTTGCTCTCTTGTGTTTTTCCTCCAGGAGACCTTAATGCGTCGATCATTGCTTCTTACCCTGCTGCTTACCCTGCTCCTCGGTTTATTGCTTGCCCAGGAAGCCAGAAATTCCGGCGGCAGCAATGCCGGCATCTCGGCCATGTCCGTTCCAACGGTTGCCTCTTTGCCGCCGGCGGCAGAGCAGGCCATGGCCACGGTTAATCCCGAGAACATTCGTGCGCATGTGCGTTTTCTGTCGCACGACCTGCTCGAGGGCCGCGGCACCGGCCAGCGGGGCGGAGACATCGCTGCCGAATATATCGCCACGGAGTTCGCTCTCTATGGACTGAAGCCGGCGGGCGACAATGACACCTACCTGCAGAAGGTCGCGATGCTGGGCATCGCAACGACAGACAGCACCACCTTCTCGCTGGTCCCGGCACAGGGTGATGTCATGGATTTGCGGAACCGTGAAGACTTCGTTGCCATGGACGAGACGGGCAAAACTTCCAACGAGGTGGATGCGGACATCGTCTGGATGGGCTACGGTATCGACGCACCCGAGTTCAACTGGAACGACTACAAGGAGATGGATGTGAAGGGGAAGGTTCTCTTGATGATGGTGAACGAGCCGCCATCCGAAGATCCAAAATTCTTTGGCGGCAAGGCGCTCACCTACTACGGGCGCTGGACCTATAAGTTTGAAGAAGCGGCGCGCAAAGGCGCAGCCGGCGTCATCCTCATTCATAAGACGGACATGGCCAGCTACGGGTGGGACGTTGTGCGTAACTCCTGGTCCGGCGAACGCTCTTATCTGCGTGACGATCCTGCTCCCAAGCTGAAGGTTGCGTCCTGGATCCAGCTCGACGTGGCACGAAAGCTTGCACAAGACTGTGGTATGAATCTCGACGAGATGATGGCCGCCGCGCAGAAGCCGGGCTTCAAGGCCCAGCCTCTGCCGGCGAAGCTCAAGGCGCACATCGTGAGCAGGGTGCGGCCGTTCGACTCTCAGAACGTGGTTGCTGAACTGCCCGGCTCCGATCGCAAACTTAAAGGTCAGGGTGTGATGTACAGCGCACACTATGATCACCTGGGAATCGTGCCAGGCATGCCGGGCGACAACATCTACAACGGCGCACGTGACAACGCCACTGGTGTCGGTATCCTGTTGGAGATCGCGCGGGCCTACGCGCAAGCTTCACAAGCACCGAAGCGTTCGGTTTACTTCGTGTCGGTCACAGCAGAGGAGCAGGGCCTGCGCGGCTCGGAATACTTCGGCAAGCATCCACCCGTTCCTGCCAAGGAACTTTCACTCGACCTGAACTATGACAACGTTGCCCCGCTCGGCGTGCCCGAGGAAGTAACGGTTTCTGGTGCCGAGCGTACGACCTTCTATCCCACGGTGGAGACAACAGCGAAGGACTTCGGACTCGGGATTGTGCCTGACTCCAACCCCGGCGCCGGACACTACTATCGCTCCGATCACTTCAGCCTGGCACGCGTCGGAGTCCCCGCGTTCAGTATTAATGAAGGCGACCTCTATCAAGGTCGCGATCGCGAGTGGGGACTGCAACAGGCGCGCGACTTCGTGGCCCACGACTACCACCATCCCAGCGACGAGTATCACCCAAGCATGGATTTTCGCGGCGACGCCGTCATGGCCCGGTTTGGCATTGCCCTTGGATGGCAGGCTGCCGATCAGGCGAACGAGGTAGGCTGGCTGCCGGGCGACGAGTTCGCTAAACCCCGTACCGCCAGTGGCAAGCAGTAGCAACCGGGCTGCTCCACGTTCTGCGGGCGCTCCGTCCGGAAGAGGTGGCGAACATGCGATTGCTGGCGGCCAGGTATGTTGCCAGGACAAAGCGACTACCCATGCACGCGGTTAGAGCCGCCCAACCTGGTCACGAGTGAAACGCTCCGGGACGGCTTCGGCGTTGGGCCTGTGCAACATATGAAGCGGTTCGTAAGGTGCAGGAGCGAACGCGAAGCTGTTCCGGATCGAAATGTTCGTGCACGCCAGTCCCTGCCACATAGTGCGAGCAGTATCGGCAGATGATCACGGAGCCACCGATCACCGCTGCCGAGAACCAATCGTTTCCGGCGGTATCCACTCGGATACCCAACACAGGCACAGTCAATGGAGCACGCTTGACCTCGTCGAAGACCTCAGCTCCCCTCCATTTTGTTGCAAACACATGCTGTTTTCTGCCCGCCCAAGTCTGACAGCCACCGACTTCTGGCGCTGGCAATGCACCTGCTCTATGTACAGGCGTAAACAGCAACCGAAAGCAGCAAGCTTCCGGCACGCGACAAAAATTCAGTCTGGGTTCCACTGCGAGGAGCCCCACAAGGAG
>Ga0306921_10006108_pt1 | contig 12551 bp, 11 predicted proteins | sample sta12Cox44000080_FD_203760 | JGI IMG/M metagenome (GOLD analysis project Ga0306921, IMG submission 203760) | Lab enrichment of tropical soil microbial communities from Luquillo Experimental Forest, Puerto Rico - statoxic.12C.oxic.44.000.080 (v2)... | ecosystem: Environmental > Terrestrial >... | reverse complement strand
CGGCTGCACCCTCGGCATCGTGCCGCACATGGCGGCGGCAATCCTGGGCCTCGCCGCCCTGCTGCACACCAGCGCGCTTGCCTTCCAGACGCTGAAATGGCTGGGCGTCGCCTACCTGCTCTTCATGGCGTGGCAGGCGCTGAAGGAACATGGCGCGCTCAAGGTCGAAAAGGACGTCGGCGCCCGCTCGGACTTGGGCGTGATCGTCCACGCCATCCTGATCAATGTCCTTAATCCGAAGCTGTCGATCTTCTTCTTCGCCTTCCTGCCGCAGTTCGTTCCCACCGACGACGCCGCGCCACTGCAGCTCATGCTGCTGCTGAGCAGCGTGTTCATGCTGGTCACCTTCGTGATCTTCGTCGGCTACGGCCTGTTCGCCGCCGCGATCCGCAACCATGTGATCTCCCGCCCGCGCGTGCTCGCCTGGATGCGCCGCACTTTTGCCGCGGCCTTCGTCGCTCTCGGCGCCAAACTCGCCTTGGCCGAGCGCTAGTCTTCGAGGTACTGCCCGGCGTCGAACTTCACGTAGGCATCGGCCTCGCTGAAGGCGACGCCGACCGGGTCGCCGCCGGCGGCCACGGCGTCGACCTGCTTCTGCAGCAGGAAGCGCAGCATGCCGACGCCCTGGTCGGTGGTCATCAGGTGCTCCTCGGAATGGAAAGTGATCGGCCCCTGGCCGACCTGGGCCTCGGTGTCGCCGGGAAACTTCTGGTGTTCCTCGGCCGAGAGCTCGGCCCAGGTCTTGCCGTTGTAGCGTGACTTGAACTTGGCGAGCTCGCCCTTCTCCTTCACCCGGCCGGCGACGTAGATGCGGTAGTGCGTGTCGTCGATCGGCAAGGTCCAGCCGATCGACTCGACCATGCCGTACTGCGCCACGCGCGGGTTGGGCACCACGCGCAGGGTCGGCACGATCGCCTCGGTGACGCGCCGGAAGCGCTTGCCGTCGGGCCCGGGCCTGGCCGAGATCGCCTTCACGCCCTGCTGGCCGTACTCGAACTTCACTTTCGGGAACGCCGCCATTTGTTCGACGAACTGCGGGCCGCTGAAGCTGCCGTGCAGGATCGGCACGTGGTAAGGGTCGACGACGTTCTCGAAATGCTGCAGCCAGTTGCACGGCGCGATCACGATACCGCCCGAGCCGATTGAGGAATCGTCGGCCTCGACGAACTCGCCCGGAGCCATCACCTCCAGGCATTCATAGCGCGGCAGCACCGGCTTCTTCTCCGGCGGACCGAGATAGGCGAACACCAGGCCGTAGCGTTCCTGGGCGGGATACCACGGCTGGCGCACCCGCTGGCATTGCGCGCCGGCCGGCTCCGGCTCGGCCGGCATCTCGAGACAGCGGCCTTCGACGTCGAACAGCCAGCCGTGATAGCAGCAGCGGATGCCGCGCTCCTCGATCTTGCCGTAGTAGAGCGTCGTGCCGCGATGACAGCAGCGCGGATAGACCAGGCCCGGCCGTCCCTGCCCGTCGCGGAACAGGATCAGCTCCTCGCCCAGCACCTTGACCGGCCGCGGCGTCGCTCCGGCGTCGGCCGCCAGCCCCACCGGATGCCAGTAGCGGCGCAGCAGCTCGCCCATCGGCGTGCCGCGGCCGACTTCGGTCAGCTTGGCGTTGTAGGTCGGCTCTTTCAGCGTATAGGCAGTCGTCATCATTCAACCTTCGCGCCGGATTGCTTGATCAGTTCGGCCCAGATCGGTGTCTCGCGCTCCAGCACCTTGGCGAGCTCCTCGGGCGTCGAGCCGACCGGAGTCTGGCCCTGCGCGATCAGCTTGTCGGCCACCGCCTGCTCGGCGAGCACAAGGCGCAGCTCGCGCTGCAGTCGCGCGATAATCTCCTTCGGCGTGCCGGCCGGCGCATAGGCCGCGACGAACAGGCTGAGGTCGAAGCCCGCGACCAGCTGCTCGGCGAAGGTGCTGAGCTCGGGCATCGCCGCCGAGCGCTTGCTGCCCGCCGCGGCGATCGCCTTCACCCGGCCGGCGGCGATCTGGGTCTTGGCGCTGACCGGGCTCGCCCAGGTGAGATCGAGCGTGCCGTTGGCGACGTCCTGCAGCGCCGGCACGTCACCGCGGTAGGGCACATGGCTGTAGAGGCCGCCCAGCGCCTTCTCGAGCATCAGCCCATAGAGATGGCCCGACGAGCCGATGCCCCAGCTGCCGTAGGTCACGGGACGGCCGAGCGCCTTGGCCCATGCGCCCATGCCCTTGAGGTCGACGAACGGCGCGTCGGCCTTGGCGCAGATCAGGATGGTGCCGAGCGACACCAGCGACACCGGCGCCAGATCCCTGGCCGGGTCGAATGGCAGCTTGGCGTAGAGCGTCGGATTGTTGGTGTGGGTCGAGTTGGTGGTGATCAGGAAGGTGTAGCCGTCGGGTGCTGCCTTGGCGACCAGGTCGGAGCCGACGATGGTGTTGGCGCCCGGCTTGGGATCGACCAGCACCTGCTGGCCGAGCCGCACCGTCAGCGAATCGCCCAGCACCCGCACCATGGCGTCGATCGCCCCGCCCGGATTGAACGGCACGACGACGCGCACCGGCTTGGTCGGCCACGTCCCCTCCGCCCGCGCCACCAAGGGCGCCACGAGGGCTGCTGCCAGGACCATCCGTCTCTTCATGGGACCCGCGAAGGGAATAAAATAATGGGAAAATATAGGGGGCCCCCCGGGCGCGACCCAGGATTCCTCATGGGGGCAGAGGCGCGAGACGAGCGGACAGCGATCATGCTGCGCATTTTACCCGGACTCGGCGCCGGCACCTATTTTGGTCATTAGAAGTTCAGCCGAGCCGCCGCATCGATTTTTCGCCTTGGGGGTCAGCGGCTCAGCGCCGTTTTCGCCGAGGCACCACGGACGCGGATTCCCGCTGCTTGAATGGTCCTGCCAACTGCTTTTCCAGAAAGTGCACGAAAGCCCGGGCTTTGGCGCTCGCCTGTCGCCCGGCGGGAAAGACCGCCCACAGCTCGATCGCCGGCAACGTCCAGTCGTCGAGCACCGATGTGACTACGCCGGACCGAAGCTCGGACTGGAACAGCCATTCGGACGCAATGACGAGCCCCAGTCCTGCGAGAACGGCTTGGCGCACAGCCTCGGCGGCGGTCACACGCACGCGGCCGTCGATCTTGATGGAGGTTTCGCTCGCACCGCGTCGGAACGTCCAGTCGATTCCGCCCGCTTGTTGGTCATAAATGACCGCTTGGTGCTTCATCAGATCCGCCGGCGTCTGCGGTACCCCCATCCCCTCGAAGTATGCGGGCAGGCCGACGACCCGCCGGGGGCTTTGGCCGATCTTGCGGGCAGTCAGCGAGGAGTCGCCAAGCCCGCCCATGCGGAACGCAACATCGATGCCTGCTTCAACCAGGTCGATGTTCTGGTCGTCGAGGACAAGCTCGACATCGAGCTGAGGGTGCTCGGCGAAGAAGGCCGGCAAGCGCGGGATCACGTGCAAGCAGGTGAAGGCTACCGGCCCCGAGACGCGCAGGTTGCCTGACAAGGCCGCGCCTTCGCCTCGGGCGGCGAACTCGGCCTCGTCGGCTTCCTCAATCGATCGCTTGGCGCGCTGATAGAAGTTTCTGCCCGCCCCCGTCGGCTTGAGCCCGTGGGACGACCGCAACAGCAGGCGGACGCCCAACCGCTTTTCGAGCTGGGCGACGGCTTTCGAGACTGCCGGCTGACCCACGCGCAGCAACTTGGCCGCGCCGGAAAACGAGCCGGCGTCGACGACGCGGACGAACGTCTCCATCGCGGCCAGGCGGTCCATGGTCGCTCCCTTGAGGGACAACCATGCTACTCCGTCGGACGCGGCCATGGGCAGACCCGGTCAAAGCGGTTTTTTGCTCGTGATCGGGAGGTCGCGTATCCCGTTGCCGGTCGCTTGATGCGGTGCCTCAGCTCCGGCGCTCATGCCGGGCTCCTTTCCCCGACATTCGACAACAGGGGCCCCAGGCCCTCGGCATAGGTCAGATGCGCTATGACCGCATCGCGCACCATCGGGTACGGTGCCTTGGCCAGCATCGCCATCTGCACCGCCGCCATCACTTCACCGGCTTCCGCGCCGAGCATGGTGAAGCCCAGAATGCGGTCGTCGTCTTGAGCGACCAGCACCTTCATGAAGCCTTGCGTTTCGTCGGTCGCCTCGGTGCGCAGCACGGCTTTCATCGGCAGCCTGGCGACGCGCGCCGCAATGCCCTGGCGCTGGGCGTCGCCCTCACTCAGCCCGATGCGGGCCAGCGGCGGATCGGTGAACAGGCAATACGGCATCAGCCGGTCGAGCTTGCTGCGCTGTCCGCCCGCCATGTTGTCGCGGACGATACGAAAGTCATCGACCGAAACGTGGGTGAATTGCGGGCTTCCGGCACATTCGCCGATGGCCCAGACATCGGGCGCGGTCGCTTGCAGCCACTCGTTCACGCGGACGTAGCCGCGGTTGTCGAGCTCGACGCCGGCCTTGTCGAGGCCGATGCCGGCGGTGTTCGGGATGCGCCCCACCGCGACAAGGATATCGCTCGCCGCGATCGCGCGATCGCCTTCGGCGGAGCGCATCGTCAACGTAACCTTCCTTCCGGATTGACCTTGGACGCCCAGCACTTGCGTGGCGCACAGGAAGGTGACGCCCTCCTCGCGCAGCAGGTCCTGCACGGCGGCCGCGACGTCGGCGTCCTCGCGGCCAAGGATCTGCGGTCCGGGCTCGATGACCGTGACCTCGCTGCCGAAACGGCGGTACGCCTGGGCCATTTCGAGCCCGACATAGCCGCCCCCCAGCACCACCAGGTGCGGGGGCACGTAGTCGAGTTCCAACGCCTCGACATGGGTAAGCGGCCGGACATCAGCGAGGCCGGCGATCTCCGGTATCGCGGCGTGCGTGCCGACGTTCAGCACGATCTGATCGCCGGCGAGAAGGCGGGTGCCGCCGTCGTTCAATTGGACTTCGACCGTATTGGGCGCCACGAAGTGGCCGCTTCCCATGATCAACTCGGCTCCGCTTTTCTTGTAAGCGTCGAGATGGAAGGCCACCTCGCGGTCGACCATCGCCCGCTTGCGCCCGAGCACTTTCGCCATGTCCGTCTTAATCGCGCCATTCACTGCGCCGAACGCCGCCGCATGGCGCGACAGATAGCCGACCCGGGCGCTCCAGATCTCGTTCTTGCTGGGCATGCATGCCACGGCCGGGCACGATCCTCCCACCCACTGTCGTTCGACGACGGCCGTCCGCCGGCCCATTTTGGCCAAATGCCACGCCAGCAACTTGCCGCCCTGCCCGCTGCCCAGAATGACCGTTTGGAAACGTTCAGGTTCAGCCATGGCATCCTCCCTGGCGCGGTTGCGACGCGAGACGCATGATGTCCTGCTTCAGCAGATAGAAGGACACGGCAAGCAGCACGACGTCCTTCATCAGGAACGGCACGTTGCCCACCATCGCGGGGAAACCGCCAGCCGAGGGCGCCCAGCCGTCCGGCATGAAGGGAATGATGGTAACGGTAGTCACGAAGGTGACGCACGAACCGGCCGCGCCGAGAACACCGATCCGCTTGTCCCAGAAGCCGAGGAACAGCAAGGTGCAGATGAGCCACTCTGAAGCACCCAGGAACCAGCTCGCGCCGCGCACGCCTAAGACGGGATACATCCAGGAGATCAGCGGGCCATTGCTGATGAAGGGGATCAGCACCTGCGCCTCGTATTCGAACCACTTCTGGTATCCGAACAGGAGAAAGATCAGCACCATCGAGCCGCGCATCAGATGGTAGTCGAGATCCTTGGCCAGAAGGCCGAGTCCAGCCACGATCTTCGTGATTAGGTCGACGGGGAGTCGAAGGAAGCCGCCATTTGGATCTGCGACGTTCGCGTCCTGCATGCGTCCCTCCGCGGTGAGTGTCGGACGCAACATGCATCGGCTCGTTTCGGTGGGGCAGACAGCCGAAATCAATACCGACTATTCCCTTCGGGAATGCAGCTGATGCTGCCGGAATAGACTCTATGCCGCCGAGCGGGCTACCAGCGCGACGGCCCGCGACTAACTTGGCCTCGCACTCGTGGAGGCAGTCATGGTCACACGCACACTCCGGCTCATCTCTCTCGTCGTCGCCTGCACGCTCGGCCCGCAATTACAGGCGCAGACAATGATGCCGAAGTCGATGGCGCCTATTCGGATGGAAAGCGTGACGATCGGCGAGCTCGGCACCGAACTGCTCGTCCGGTTCGATCGCCCGATCAGCCATGACCAGTCCTCGCTATCCCTCAGCCGCGACGGCAAGGTTGTGGCGACCCTGCATCCCCGGCTCCAGTCCGCCCCCAACGTTTTATTCGTCAGGATTCCGACTCCGAGTGCGGGCAGCTACCTCGTGCGTTGGACAGTCTGCCCCGAGGGTGGGAACGACAGATACGACGGTGAGTTTGCCTTCACGGTCGGCGGCGCGACAGCAAGCACGGCCGATCACACGCGAAAGGAGCGCCAATGACCACAACAGCCCTTATCACCGGAGCGACCAGCGGAATCGGCCGCGCGACAGCCGACAAACTGGCACGGTCAGGCGTCCACGTCGTGGTCGTGGGCCGCAATGCGGAGCGCGGGGAGAAGACGATCGGCGAGCTGCGAGCCGCGGGCGGGAAAGCCGATTTCATCTCCTCCGATCTTCGCGATGCCGCGAGTGCCCGTGCAGTCGCGAAAAAGGCTGTCGAGTTGGGCGGCGGCCACGTCGACATCCTGATCAATAACGCCGGCATCTTTCCGTTCGGTCCGACGCATGAAACGAGCGAGCAGACGTTCGAGGACGTCTACGCGCTCAACGTGAAGGCGCCCTATTTCCTCGTCGCCGAGCTTGCTCCCCTCATGGCGCAACGCGGCAAGGGCGCCATCGTCAACCTCTCGACGATGGTTTCCGACTATGGCGCGCCGGGTCTCGGCCTCTATGGATCGAGCAAGGCCGCCATCAATCTGCTGACCAAGGCTTGGGCGGCCGAGTATGGCCCCAGGGGTGTGCGCGTGAATGCGGTCAGCCCCGGACCGACCCGCACCGAAGGCACGGCGGCAATGGGCGATGCGCTGCAAGAGCTCGCGGCGCAAGCGCCGGCCGGGCGTCCGGCCGCGCCCGAAGAGATTGCCGAGACGATCGTGTTCCTGGCGACCGACCGCGCCAGTTTCGTCCAGGGGGCGATCCTGCCCGTTGATGGCGGCAGGACTGCCGTGTAGAGCCTAAATGTCCGCAAAAGACGTGGCTTTCCTTCTTGCCGCCAGGATGGTCAAACGTCGTGCCCCGAGCGCTGCGCGGGGACAGCAAGTTGTAAATCGAGGGATTGAACGTGAAGAATTCGAGCCCCGTCATCATCGACCGGCACCCGGGTCGTTCCACGCAAGCCATCGGGCTTGCCCGAGCGATCGGCACGGATCCGGATTTGATCCATGAACCCTCGGTGGGCGTCGTCGGCACCAAGGGCGACAGCCAGTGCTATCTCGGCGTCATGGCCAAGGTCGAGGCGATCCACCAGAAGCTCAAGGGCCGGGTCGGCGCCGGCCAGGGCCAGCTCAAGCTGCGCCTGGTCCAGCCCGAGTACACGATCGCCACGTCAGACGGCATCCGCAACGGCACGCGCGAGATGCGCTACTCGCTGATCGGCCGCGAGGTCACCAACGACGCGCTGTGCGAGCATCTCAGCGCCACCGGGCTCGCCGGCACGATCGCGGTCGTTGCCTGCGACAAGCCGCCGGTCGGCACGCTGTCGGCGCTGCTTGAGCACAACCGACCGGCCATCATCATGTCGGACGGGCCGATCCATCCCGGCCACGATCCCAGGACCGGCGAGGCGCTCGACATCGTCAGTGCCTACCAGGTCGCGGGTAATCCCGACGCCGCCTTTCGCGAACACATCGCCCTGCATGCCTGCCCCGGCATCGGCAGCTGCGGCGGCATGTTCACCTACAACACCATGCAGACCTTCATCGGCGTGGTCGGCATGCAGCCGCTGCACATGGTGGCGCCGCCGTCCGACGACCCTCGCCGCACCGACCAGTTCGCCGGCGAGCTGGTCGACTTCCTGTCGAACCTGATCGACAAGGACCTCAAGCCACGCGACATCGTCGTGCGCGATTCGATCCGCAACGCGGTGATCGTCGCCATGTCGATCGGCGGCTCGACCAACGTCACCCTGCACGCGCCGGAAATCGCGCGCGCCGCCGGCTACGGCGACTTCTGGAAGGACGTCATCACGCCGGAGGAGTTCAACCACCTCTCACAGCACGTCGTCCCCGTCCTCACCGACGCTCGGCCCTACGGCAAGTACTCGATGGTCGACATCGACAAGGTTGGCGGCGTGCAGGTGATCGTGCGCGAGCTGCTCGACGCCGGCCTGCTGAACGGCGACGTGCTGACCTGCACCGGCGAGACGCTTGCCAAGCAGGTCGAGCGGCTGGGCGCGAAGAAGGCCGACGGCAAGGTCGTCTACACCGTCGACAAACCCTACAAGCCGACCGGCGGCCTGCGCGTGCTGGGCGGCAACTTGTCGCCGGATTTCTCCGCGATCCTCAAGCTCGCCGGCGTCGAGGGCGGGCTGGAGAACAACATCTTCCGCGGCAAGGCGCGCGTATTCGAGGGCGAGCAGGCCCTGCTCGATGCGCTCGACAAGCATCCCGAGCGTTTCCAGAACCACGACATGGTGATCGTGCGCTACGAGGGCCCGAGCGGCGCGCCCGGCATGCCCGAGATGCTCGATCCGACCTCGCGCATCACGACGCTTTGCCGCGAGCGCAACATCACCGTCGCCCTGATGACCGATGCGCGCTTCTCCGGCGGCTCGGTCGGCCTGGTGATCGGCCATGTCGGTCCCGAGGCGGCGCTGGGTGGCCCGATCGCCTTCATCGAGGATGGCGACGAGATCGTGGCCGACCTCAACACGAACGAGCTCTCCTGCACAGCGCTGAACGACGCCGCGACTCTCGCCAAGCGCAAGGCCGCCTGGGACAAGGCCGTTGCCGGCAACGGCGGCATCCATCCCAACTGCGGTACGGCAGACACCCGCCTGCTCCGCCGTGCCCGGCTCAGCGCCGTGCCGGCCACGCAGGGAGGAGGCCTGCATCCGAATCGGCAAATTTGGGTTCGCGAGCCACGAAGCGCACAGCGATCAGGCTTCGAGGTCCGCAACAAGCATCGCCCCGAGTCGAAGAAGGCGTTTTGACCATTTGTGCTCGCGTCATCTGGGTCGGGGCCAGCCATCGAGGCGAGCGTGGTAACATGATCCGCATGGACGAAGGCCAGCAAGCCTCGCCCGTACCGACGAGTTGATCGAACGATCGGCCAGAGGCCGCTCAATGGCCCAAGGGACATTCGGCGGCCGACTGGGAGGAGGAGGGACGCGCATGCGGGACCATCCACGAATCCTGATCGCGAACGATATGACAGCGCGTGGTGATCGACCTTTCGACCGGGCAACCCGGCTGGCGCGCGGGCGGCAGGGATCAGTAATCTTGTTGCACGTCGTAGACGTTTCCGATCGCCGCATGCCTTCTTTGCCGTTGGACAAGGCACGCGAAGACATCATCGCACAGCTACCGCGAGCCGAGGTGCCGCTGGAGGTTATCGTCAAAACCGGTTCCCCACCGGCGATTATCGCGGAAACGGCCGCCGATATTGATGCCGACTTGGTTCTCGTCGGAGCAGCCCGCTTCGATGATTTGGCGGACCATTTCTTGGGCACTGCCGTCGACTATTTGGTGAGGCGCACCACCATCCCGGTGCTCGTTGTCAAGAGACGCCCACTATCCGATTTCAGGAACGTCATGATCGCCACCGATTTTTCCAGATGTTCGACGCACGCCGCGATGGCGGCGGCGACGATGGTGCCGCACGTCCATCTCGCGATCCTTCATGCCTTCAGCATCCCTTTCCAAACTCGGCTTGACCGTAGCGAGATGTTGCCGTTTGCCCAGAACAGAGCGCAGGAGGAGATGAATGACTTTCTCGCATTGGATGAGCTTGCTCCGATTCGAGAGCGGTTGGCCCCGCAAATAGAAGAAGGTCCGGCGCTTTCCGTCGTCGATCGGTACATTCGCGACAAGGGAACCGACCTCGTTGCACTTGGAACGCATGGCCGCAGCGGGTTCATGCATGCGCTGATAGGCAGCCGCGCATCGCAGATTCTCGCGGCTACTTCCTGCGATGTCCTGACGGTTCGCGAAACGGACGGCAAGTAGGACACCGATACGGTCAGTCATCCGCCTTGACTGACCTGCTGCGGATAGGCTTGGCCTTGCCCGCCCTGCCGGCGGTCGCGAGCTGCCGTCGTCCTTCTGTCACGAACGAGTTTTCAAGCCCAAGCCAATGGAAATCCAGCCCGCTCCCGTGACGATGAGGTCAACTGCAAGGAAAATGCCCAGGATGTAGAGGCTGCCCCACGGCCAATGTGAGACGATCACCAAGCCCACCAGCAGCGTTATGACTCCCGCCAAGACGACGACGCCCCAGGATGCTCCGGCTTTCATGTTGAAACCGAGCACGATCTTGGTGATGCCCGATGCAATCAACGATGCGCCGAGCAGCAGCGTGAGAAACTTCGCCGTGAGCAGCGGATTCTCGAATACCAGGAAGCCGGCAACGATGTACAGGCAGCCGAGCAGCAGCCAGAGGATGAACTTGCCCCAGGATTTCACTTGGAAGGCGTTGATCACCTCGGCAATACCCGAGACGAGCATCATGATGCCGACGAGAAAGACGCTGATCACCGTGGCCATGGCGACACTCGAGAGCGCGACGGCACCCGCAATCAGATAGACGACTCCCAAAGCAATGATCCAACCGCTCTTGGCCCGCAACGGTTCCATGGCGGTGCGTCCAGCTTGATCAGAGACAGTCATCTTAAGCTCCTGTGTACCTGTGATTCCTCCTCAGCAATGATCCTGCGTTGTACGACTGGTCACTGGCAGCGCATTGCTGCACGTCAGGTCGACGCGCGCGCAGCCTTACGCGACGCCAATGCCATGGCGATATAGGCACAGCCGGCGAACAACAGCGAAACACCCGCCAATGTAGCGGGCGTGAACGAGTGACTGTACGGCAGCTTCATGAGCAGCAGTGCGCTTGCAACGAGAGCGATGCAGCCCGAGACAAGGAACCAGTGCCATCCCTGCTGACGCCGAACCCGAGTGGCGAAGCCGATCTGGGCAAGTCCGTGGATGGCCAAGATGATTGCGATCAAGAGTGTAATCGCCACGACACCGGCAAATGGATCGGTGTAGATCAAGGCGCCCCCCACAGTGGCGAGACAGCCCAGCAAGATATGCCAGGCAAACCCCGTCCAATGCAGCATCTTGGTGGATTGCACGATCTGCAGCAGTCCGCTGATCACGAGTACGGTGCCCAAGACCTTGCTCGCGGGAGCCGCAGACACTGCCGGCATCAAGATCGCGGCACCACCGGCAACAACCAAAACGAGGCCGAGAAGCACCAGCCAAAGCCAGTTGCCTCGGAAAATCTCCGCTGTATGTCGTCGCTCTGTTCTTCCGGTGTAGCTGCCATCCATGTCTGTTCCTCCCATATGGGCTGGAACCAGAAGCCAACGCTCGAGTGCGCCACCGCTGCTACTTTGGCTAGAATGACCGAAACCGGTGCTGATTGCCATATCCCCCCGTCCGGGATTCAATCGGGCAGCGGAGCCTGAAATCTCGTTTCTCTAATGGGTGAGACCCCTTGGAAACGACGGTCGCCATCGTAGGTGGAGTAGGCTTTTTCCTTCTCGGCATGGCCGTGATGACCGACGGCCTGAAGGCACTCGCCGGCTCGGCCCTTCGCACCGTGCTGGCAAAAGCCGCGGCCACCTCGCTGAGCGGCACCGTATGGGGCGCGGTCGTGACGCTTCTCGTGCAGTCGTCCAGCGCGACGACCATGACCACCATCGGGCTGGTCAGCGCCGGGCTGCTGACATTCCCACAAGGCTTAAGCCTGGTCTTCGGCGCGAATATCGGCACGACCGGAACGGGATGGCTGGTGGCGCTGCTGGGCGTCAGGATCTCCCTGACCGCGTATGCGCTGCCGATCGTATTCGCCGGCGCGTTGCTCAAGTTGATCGGCAAGGGCAGATGGGCGGCGAGCGGCGCCTCGGTTGCGGGATTTGCCCTGATTCTGGTGGGTCTGACGACGCTGCAGCAGGGCATGAGCGGACTGGCCGAACAGCTCAACCCGGCGGATCTTCGAGCCGTCCTTGGCGAGCCCGGCGTGCCGTGGTGGCCCGGCGTCCTCGGGCTGCTGGTGCTGGTCGCTACCGGCATCGTGATGACCACCGTCATGCAATCCTCGACCGCTGCGATCACGATCACGCTCTCGGCGCTCAATGCCGGCGCGATCGGTCTCGACCAGGCCCTGGCGCTGGTCATCGGCCAGAACATCGGCACATCGACGAGCTCGGCGATGGCGGCGATTGGAGCCAGCAACACTGCCAAGCGGCTGGCCGTGGCCTACATCGCCTTCAAGCTGATCGCCGCAGCCATTGCGCTTGTCCTGTTCCCCGTCGTGGCGCGCCTGATGCTTCGGGCCTCCGGCACCATCGATGAGGTGACGCTCGTGGCCGCCTACC
>Ga0306921_10006106_pt1 | contig 12552 bp, 9 predicted proteins | sample sta12Cox44000080_FD_203760 | JGI IMG/M metagenome (GOLD analysis project Ga0306921, IMG submission 203760) | Lab enrichment of tropical soil microbial communities from Luquillo Experimental Forest, Puerto Rico - statoxic.12C.oxic.44.000.080 (v2)... | ecosystem: Environmental > Terrestrial > Soil... | reverse complement strand
CCAGCGCTTCGTCTTCCGGGGTGCGCCAGTTCCAGCCCCGCCAGCGGATGGGTTCGCGCTCCAGGGCGTCCCACAGCGAGTCGACCGGCAGTCCGGCCGGGGCGAAGATGTCGTCGCGCTCGGCGAGGTCGAACTCGGTGAGCAGCGGCCGCGGCACCTGATAGAGCCTGAAGTAGCCGCGCACCCCGCGCATCGCGACCAGGCGCTCGAGCGCCTGGCCGAGCTTCCAGCTGCGCTGGAGCCGTGACGGCAGCAGGCGCAGCGCCCCGAAGCCGGCGAACGGCGAGCGGCGATCCCCGGCGCGGCGATACATGACCCAGCGCCCGTGCTCGGCGGGCGGGCGGCCGGTGAACAGCGTGGGCAGCGCGCCGGAGCTGAACCCCAGCACGGTGTCGAGCCGGCGGCGCTGGGGTAGCGCCGCGAGCAGGGGTGAGCAGGTCTGGCCCAGCTCCCAGCCCAGCGCATCGACCAGCAGCACGACGATGCGCGGGGTCACGGCGCCTCCGCGCTGCGCTGGCCGTCAAGGATCCAGCGGTCCCAGCAGCGCACCAGCTCGCGCGCGGCGGCCGCCGGATCGTCGCGGCCGCGGGCAAGTCCCAGCCGGTCGAGGGCGCGGCGCCACGCCCGATCCGCCGGATCGTCCTCGAGCGCATGGATGATCAGCGCCGCCGCCCCGGCCCCCAGCCGGTGCTGGGGCGTCCCGCGCCACCACACCGCCAGCCGCTCGAGCAGGGTCGGCCCGGCACCGCCGCGGGCGCGGAAGGTGAGCGCCTGCCGCGCGCGCCGGGCGAGCCGCGCGCGCCGCGCCGCGCGCGCCACCGCGGCGTAGGGGTCGGACGCCGGCGCGCACGCGCCGCCATCGAGCGCCGCCACCCGCGTGCGCCAGGCCGCGAGCCAGGCGGTGGCGGTGGCGCGCCACTCGGCGGCCGCCGCGGCGGCGGGCAGCGGCTCGACCCGTCCCGAGCGCCAGCCGAGTGCCGCATCCCATGGCGGCTCCGGGGCGCGCGCCGCTCTCAGCGTCCGCGCCCGCGCGACGCGCGCGGCCGCGCCGTCGGGGTACTCGCCGGCCGCGAGGCAGACGACGGTGGCGAGTTCGAGCGCCACCTTGAGCACCTCGTGGCGCCGGCGGAGCTGCGCGAGCGGACCCGGCTCGTCGGCGCCGGGCTGGGCCGCCAGCAGCTCGAAGGCGCGGTTCTCGAGCAGCAACAGGATCTCCTCGGGGCTCACGTCGCGCCCCGACCATTGCGGCACGCGCGCGAGCAGGGCGGGGTCCCCCTCGACCACCCGTCCGTGGCGCCGGAGCTCGATGGTCCCGGGCCGGGCCGGGAGGGCCGCGACGTCCTGCGGGGTGAGGATCGCGACCTCGAGCGGCGCCGCGAGGCCAAGGGCCAGGGCGCGGGCCGCGAGCCCGGGGCGCGCGGCGGCGGCACGGCGCTCGGCCGCGCGCTGCGCGGCGCGATCGCGCGCCACCGCGTAGACATCGAGGTCCGAGAGGAGGATCTTGCGCCCCTCGACCTCGGCCCACACCGCGTCGCCGCGGGCGTGGCTCCCGCTCAGGATCAGGGCCAGCAGGTCGGGGCCCGCCAGCGCGCGCGCCAGCGCCAGCAGGCCATCGAGCGGACGAGGTGCATCCAAGACCGGGTCCTCGAGTACGGCCGAGAGCTCCGCGGCTGCCGGACGTGGACGGGTCACCGGGCGGTGCGGGCTAGATGCGCCTGTAAATGAACCCGGGGATCTCCAGCCGGCGCCGGTTGAGCACGCTGCCCATGACGTGACCTCCCGCCTTGCGCAGCAGCTCGACCGAGCGCTGGAGCACGGGCCGCTTGGTGCGGCCCGCCTCGACGACGATGACGACACCATCGGTGATCGCCGCGATCGGCGCGGCGTCGGACGACTCCAGCACCGGCGGGCCATCGAACACCATCCAGTCGTACTGGCTGGAACCCCAGTCGACCGCCTGGCGCACCTGCGCCGGCGAGAGCAGGCCGATCTCGTGCATCTGCTCGCCCAGCGGCCAGGCGTCCAGCGCCCGCTCGGTGCCGGGCGGGGCGCCGGTCGAGTGCTGGGGCCGGGGCCGCGCCCGCCCACGGGCCGCGGCGGACCGCGCGCGCTCCTCGCCGTGCAGGGTGGGGCGGTGGGTGTGAGCGTCGACGTACAGCGTACGAACGCGGCGGTCGCGGGCCAGCGTGAACGCGAACTGGTAGGCCACGGTGCTGGTGCCCTCGTGACCCTGGGAGCTCACGAACATGATGCTGCGCGAGCCGCGGTCGATGAGCAGCGACTCGATGCTGACGCGCAGCCTGGTCATCTCGCGCACCACGTCGTTGGGCAGCTCGACCGCGGGCGCGATCGGAACGACCTGCGGGTGGACCTCGATCGCCGCGCTGCCGGGGGCCGGTTCGCCGCGCGCCGGCACCGGCCGCAGGCCGCGCAGGCCGAGATCCGGGGGTGGTGCGGGGTGCAGCGCCGGCGGCGGTGGCGCCGGATGGAGCGCCGGCGGCGTCACCGGGTGCGCGACGTGCGCCTTCTTGAGCGCGTCGAAGATGCGGGTCATGGGATGCGGGCGCTCCCCCGGGGGCTGCAGGCGATCATCCGGCACGGCGGCGGCGGCGTTCGTTGACGGTGGCGAGCACCGGCAGCTCGGAGGCTTCCTCGGCGTGCCCCGCGGTTCGTACCGTGATGTCGAGACCGTCGATGAAGAAGGCGAGGCCGATGCCGACGACGACGCTGAACGCCGGCGCCAGGCCGATGCGCACGTAGTCGCGCTTGTTGCGCGGGGTGGCCGTCGAGGCCGGGCTCAGCAGCACCAGCTTGACCGGCTCCGAGGTGAACTCGGTGATCCGCGCCGAGCCGCTCTTTTCGACCAGATCGGCGTAGTGCCTCTTGAGCGCATCGAGGCGCACGTCCATCTCGCTGAGCCGAGCCTCCTTGTCGGGCATGCTCTCGAGCTCGGCCTTGATCTGCGCGATGTCGTGCTGGATCGAGTGCAGGCGGTCGGTCAGCGCGGTGATGTGGGTCTGCGAGATCTCGAGCCGGGCGGTCACCTCGCGGCGCAGGATGCCCTGAAGCGTGGCCAGCGTGCTCTCGGCGCGCGTGACCTCGATCGCGTCGTCGCGATAGCGCTCGTGGAGGTCGGCGAGCCGCGCCTCCTGTTCGATGATGCGGCGCTGGACCTCCATGATCGGGTCCTGGCCCGTCGGCGAGGTGCCGGCGGTCGGGTTCGAGATCTCGGGCCGCGTCTCGAGCAGGCGCATGTCGCGCTGTTCGGACTGGGCCTGGGCCAGCTCGGCGGCGGTCTGGCTCTCATTGGCCTCGAGGGTCTGCAGCAGCGCGAGCTGGGAGCGACGCTGCGCGTCGAGGTCGATCACCCCCTGCTGGGCGGCGTAGGCGCGCCGCTCCTCGGTGAGCCGGCGCAGGTCGGCGTCGGCCTGGGTGATCTCGGCGTTGAAGAGCTGCTTGGGGTAGCTGAGCGTCATGTTGTTCTGCCGGAACTCCATGTAGGCGTCGATCACCGCCTGGGCGCAGCGCTGCGCCACCTGGGGATCGGGATCGATGTACACGATCGCCATGACGTTGCTCTTGCCCAGCACCTCGGTATCGACACGGAGGGGGTTGAGGCGTGTCGGGGTCCCGGGGAGCGCGGCCAGCTTCTGGCGCGCCATGTCGAGCACCGGCTGGCTCTTGACGATCTCCATCTCGCTGCCCAGCTCCTCCTCCCACTGGTTGGTCACCTGGCGGCCGGCCGACAGCACGCTCTCCTTGTCCCCGCGCTTGACCAGCACCCGGCCCGCCGACTGGTAGACCGTCTTGGCGGTGAGCGAGATGGAGAGCACGGTGGCGGTGGTGACCACGAACAGCCCGATCACGACCCACTTGCGACGGAACAGCACCGCGAGGAACTCGCGGACCGTGGCCTGCCGCGCGATGCCCGACGGGGCGGCGACGGATTCGGGGCTCTGCGGGGGGCCGATGCTCATGGCACGAAGTGGTAGACCTTGGACAGGTTGAACAGCTCCCAGCCGACCAGCCCGGTGTTCAGGATCAGGTTCGCCGATCCGAACACCTGCTGGGTGAACACGGTGATGTTGCCGATCGTGTTGCGCGGCACGTACACGATGTCGAAGCGCTCGAGCGGCATGTCGGCCGCCAGCGAGCCGTGCTTCATCATGCGATCGAGCGGCAGCACGGCGACACTGACCTCGCGCGCGCCGACGCGGTGAAACACCACCACGCTGTTGCGCGCCGCGTCGTCGGTGAAGCCCCCGGCCTCGGTCAGCGCCTGGGCCACGGTGACGAACGGATCGGCCGGATAGGACCCCGGTTTGGTGACGCGTCCCAGCACGTGCACCAGGTTGCCGGCGATCTTGGTCACCTCGATCGTGACCCGCGGCTCCTTGTAGGTGGTCCCCAGCATGTCGACGATCGCCGCCTCGAGCTCGCGCGGCGTGCGTCCCGCCGCCACCACGTCGCCGATCGGGAACACGCTGATGCGGCCGTCGGGCCGCACCTTCAGGGTGCGCTCGAGGAAGCCGGTGGGCGACTCGGAGCTGGGGCCGAAGTTCAAGATCATCTCGTCGCCGGGGACGATCCGGTACTCGGCCACCTTGCTCCAGTCGCCCGCGGTGCTGTCGGGCAGCGGGTTCGCCGACGGGGTACCGTTGACGAGGATCGGCTTGGTCCCGTGGACCTCGGCGATCTCGGCCGCGGCGGCGACCGTGAACGAGCCGAGCAGGATGAGGCCGGCGCAGGCCAAACGGATCACAGGTCCTCCACGTTCAAGGAAGAATCCCGCAACCCGGCGTGGGGGGAACCAGGGCTCCGTGCGAGGAACGGGCCCACGAGGTTGCCGGACGCAGGGATCGGGATCGGGGAAAGTCCCGGTTATCGATCGGGGATCAGGGTCAATTTCCGCAGCCGACCCGGCCCAAACCAGTAGCAAATTGCGTCTTGGACAACCTCCGCCTGCGCTCGATCGTCCCACCGCAAGTGACGGTGGGGAAAGTGATTCCAAAGTATATGGTTCGGCGACGAGATTGTCAATCCGGACGCGAGCGGACAGGGGGCCCTAACCCACAGCCTCGCAACGATTATGCCGGGACGGGGCGGCTGATCGCATCGAGCACGGCGGCCGCGAACAGCGGCACCATGATCTCGTGGTGCCCGGTGAGCGCGTAGCCGTGGCTCCCCGCCCCGCGCGTCGGGCGCTCCACCAGGTTGACGCGCGGCCGGTAGTGCTGGATCTGGTCGAAGTTGACGGTGGTCAGGTCGGAGAGATCGGCGCCCAGGTTGCGGGCCACCGCCAGCGCCTTGAGGAACACCTCGGGCAGCAGCACCGCGGAGCCGAAGTTGAGCACCGAGGCCCCGCGCGCCTCGGCCATGGTGGCGGCGAGGATGCGAAAATCGCGCAGGCTCGCCTCGCCCAGCGCCGCGCCATCGCAGCGCGGATGGTGGTGGATGGTGTCGGTCCCGATCGCCACGTGGACCGTGGCCGGGATCCCGAGCCGGTAAGCCGCGCCCAGCAGGCTCGCCGCCAGATGCGGCGGCCGCTCGGCCTCGAGCGCCCGGCCCCACGCCTCGCCCAGCCCCTCGTTGCGGCGCGCCCCCTCGCTGGCGGCGCGGTTCATGAAATCGCCGGTCTCGTCCACCATGCCGAAGGTACCCTGGTGGAGGTGGGCCTCGACGTCCTCGGAGGTGCGGCCGGCGCGCGCGATCTCGACGTCGTGGATCGCGGCCGCGCCGTTCATGGCAAGGTGGGTGATGACCTGCTTCTCCATGAGCGTGATCAGGCCGGGCGAGACCCCGACCTTGACCACGTGGCCGCCGCACATCGCGACCACCGGGCGCGCGGCGCGATGCGAAGCCGCCACGCGCGCGACCGCCTCGCGCAGCGCCCGCGCCGCGAGCTGATCGGGCAGCGAGGCGATGAGGGCGCGCGCCGCGCCGGGCTCGAGCGGGCCCGCGAACTCCTCGACCCGGACCCGGGTCGGCCGCGAGGCGACCGAGCCCACCGTGAGGCGCGAGAGATCGGCCTCGGGATGGCGGCCCATCAGGACCCGGGCCGCACGTCCATCAGCACCACGCTGATCGATCCCACCGTCACCTTGCTCTTCATGAGGACCGGCATCCGCCGCTCGTCGTCGGTGATCCAGATCACCAGCCGGCCGGTGTTCTTGAAGATGCCGCCGGCCTTCAGCATCGGCTCGATCGCCACGCAGTTGAACTTGCCCGCCGGCGTCTCGACCCGTTCGCGTCCGATGATGCGCACCAGCAGCGGGGCGCTCTTCTTGCTGGCATGGTAGTCGAAGACGATGCTGCCGCCCAGCGGCAGGGGCTGGTAGCGCGTGTAGTAGAAGGACGAGAGCGCGTCCTGGACCTGGGGCGGAATCGGATAGGTCGTGCCGTTCTCGTAGTGCGCTTCCATGCGATCGAAGTCGAACTCGATCGCGTCGTGGTAGCGGTGGCCCCCTTCGCGGCGGTCTTCGGAGTAGCGCCGGCTGAAGCGCCCGCTGGTGTCCCAGAACGAGTCGATGCGGGTGCGGACCTTGTAGAACTTGCTGAAGAAGCTGTTCGACTCGGCGCGCGCCAGCAGGTGAAAGACCGTGTGGCCCTGGTAGTCGCGCACCTCGGGCACCTCGAGGTAGGCGGAGCCGGCGTGGATCGGCCCGTACTGCACCTCGAACCGGAGCGCCTCGCCGGCGCGGAAGGGATGCGGCGAGGCCGGCAGCACCTCGGTCTGACCGGGCGGCGGGAGCTTGACCGACTGGGTCAGCTCGCTGGTGTCGCCGACCACGCCCGGCAGGGTCTCGGAGCCGGGGGCGGCGGGCGCGGGCAGGACCGCCAGCCCGGCCGCGATCGTGAGCGCGGCGAGGCGGGCGAGGGAGGCGGCGCGGGATCGGGCTGGCCGACGGGCCAAAGCCCCTCTAGAATGCAGGTATCCGGTCATTCGGTCACTGGTTCAGGCAAATCCAGTGCCGCGCCCATGAGCCACGCCATCGAGGACACTATGTCGTCCAGCCAATCGCCTGTCAAACCGCTGCTTGCGGCGTCGCAGCGGCTCGCCAACGTTCCCGCCTACGCGCTCGCCAGGGTGTTCCAGATTCGCGACGAAAAGGCGCGCCAGGGCGTCGATGTGATCGATCTGGGGGTCGGCAATCCCGACATGCGCCCGCCCCAGCGCGCCATCGAGGCACTCGAAGCGGCGATGCGCGACCCCGCGATCCAGAACCATCGCTACCCCTCCTTCGACGGCCTGCCCGAGTTCCGCGCCGGCATCTCGTCCTGGTACCAGAGCCGCTTCGGCGTGGCGATCGAACCCGCTCGCGAAACGCTGCCGCTCGAGGGATCGAAGGAGGGCATCGCCAAGTTCTTCCTCGGTCACGTGAACCCCGGCGACACCGTTCTGCTGTGCACCCCGTGCTACCCCGCCTACCTCGGCGTCGCCGCGATCGCCCAGGCGCGGGTCGTCGAGGTGCCGCTGCTCGCGAAGAACAAGTTCCAGCCCGACCTGGGGGCGATCTCGAGCGACGACGCGCGGCGCGCCAGGGTCATGTGCATCAACTTCCCCAACAACCCGACCGGCGGGGTCGAGAGCGCCGAGCTCTACCAGGACATCCTGCGCTTCGCGCGCGATCACGATATCTTCGTGGTGTCGGACATCGCCTACTGCGACCTGTCGCTCGACCCCGCCTACCGCGCCCGCTCGTTCCTCGAGTTCGACCGCGACAAGGAGCGCTCGATCGAGTTCCATTCGTTCTCGAAGTCCTACTCGATGCAGGGCTGGCGGGTGGGGTTCGCGAGCGGCAACGCCGACGTTATTGCCCGCCTGGTCAAGCTCAAGTCGAACATGGATTTCGGCGTGTTCATGGCGATCCAGCGCGCGGCGCTCGCGGTGCTGACCGGGCCTCAGGATTACACCGCCCAGGTCTCGGCCACCTACCGCGAACGGCGCGACGCGTTTCTCGCCGCGATCCAGCCGCTCGGCTACCCGATCGAGCCGCCCCGGGCCACGATCTACGTGTGGCTGCCCATCCCGCGCCGCTACAGCTCGTCCAGCGATTTCACGCGCGACCTGGTCGAGAAGGCCGGGGTTCTGGTGTCGCCGGGCGCCGGCTTCGGCGCCGCCGGCGAGGGCTACATCCGCATCGCGCTGTGCGACACCACCGAGCGCATGAAGCTGGCGGCGGAGCGGATGGTGAAGGCGGGGATGAGCTACTAGGAGCCCGACCGGCAACGTCCCACCCCCCATTCCGATTGCCCGAGCAGGCCGCTCGCTCGGCGCCGTTCGTGAGCGCGGCTCTCGCTTTCCTCGGGTATGCGTGCACCGCCGCGCGAACCATCACCTGGTGGGACGGCAGCAGTTACCCGCTCGCGGCGGTCACGCTGGGCATCCCCGGCGCGCCGGGGTCGCTCCTGCTCACGATCCTCGGTTGGATCGTGAGCCGGATCCCGATCGTTCATCCGGTCGCGTTTCGCCTCAACCTGTTCGCCGCGCTGCTCGCGGCGACGCTGGTCGGGCTGGTGAGCTGGCTCGGCGCCCGTCTCGCCACGCCGGAGGGGCGCGAGCCGGGCGCCGTCGAGGGCTTGGCGGGCGCGCTCGCGGGCCTCAGCTTCGCCTTCGCCCCCACCCCGTGGACCTACGCGGTCCAGTTCACGCCCTACGTGCTGAGCGCGCTATGGACCGCACTCATCCTGCTCGCCGCTCTGGCATGGTGGAGGCGGCCTACGAGCTCGAGCGGGCGGGCCGAGCTCTTCGTGCTCTTCCTCCTGCTTGGACTGGACCTCAGCGTCCACCGCACCAACTGGCTTCTATTTCCCGCGGTCCTGCTGTGGCCTTCGATCCGGAGCCCCCGCGCGAACCCCCTGCGCGACGGCCGGGCGGCCGCAGCCGGTCTGGTCCTGGGCCTCGCATTTCACCTCCTGCTCATCGCCATCGCGGCGCGGAGGCCAACCTACATGGACGAGGACCCGGGCACGTGGGCCGGGTGGTGGTCGTACGTCACGATCGAAGAAAAAGGCGGGGGCTTTCTCGTCAAGCTCCTCCCGCGAACCGCGAGCTTCTTCTCGTTCCAGATCGCCGACTACCTCAGGTTCCTCGGCCGAAGCCTGTCACCGCTGCTCTTCCTGCCCGCGGTCCTCGCGGCGCTCGGCTGGCTCCACATCGTGCGGCACCATCCCCGACGAGGTGTGGGGCTCATGGCGTTCTTCTTGTGCGCGGGCCCCGGGGCGGTCGTGTACTTCAACCTGCCGCAGCATTACATGCGCCCGATCGACCGGCATTATCTCCCGTCTCTGGTGATCCTGGCGCCGTGGATCGCGGTCGGAGCCGCAGCGCTTCTGCGCGGCGCGGCGCGTCTTCCGGCCCGCGTCGTGCTGGCGCCGGGCCTCGCGGTCGCGATGGCGCTGGCGCCGGTCGACGCCTGGCGCTCGAACCACAGGCGCTGCGATCTCTCACGCACCCGCTTCGCCGACAGCTTCGCCCGCGATCTGCTCGAGCCGCTGCCAGCGCGTGCGGTCCTGCTCACGAACGGGGACAACGACACCATCCCGCTCTGGTACCTGCAGCAGGTCGAAGGGGTGCGCCGCGACGTGACGGTGGTCAGCCTGCCGCTCTCCAGCACCGGCAGCTACGTGACCCAGCTCCGACGCGGCGACCCTGATCTCGCGACGCTGCTCGGGGGAGAGCCGCTGCCCGTCGTGCTGAAGCCGCGTCCCGTACGCGGACCGGTGACCACGGTGGTCGAACCGCGCACCGGCCTGGGCCTGCCGCCCGGCGCGCGGGCGCCGGAAATCGTGCGGTTTCAACCCGCAGGTCTGTTATACGGTCAGGACCTGGTGGCGCTCGATCTGATGCGGCTCACACGCTGGAGGCGGCCGGTCTTCATGGCGTCCACGGTCTCGCCTGACAATCTGCCCTGGCTGTGGCCGTACGTGCGCCTCGACGGCCTCGCCTGGCGTGTCGTCCCGTCGACGGATCCCTCGGTTCAGGACATGGGTCACATGCGGGAGCAGTTGCTCGAGCACGTTAGCTACGCGGGGGTCGCCGACACCACCATCGTGATGGATGTCGATTCGCGCGCGATGTGCACCAACTACCTCGCCGGACTGGTCCAGCTCGCCCTGGCCGAGTCGCGTCGCGGCCGTGCCGACGACGCGCTCGCGACGCTGCGCTTCATCGATGTCCACGCGCCGCCGGCGCGCCTGGGCTGGGACGCGGGCCAGATCGACATGATGCGCACCCAGTTCGAGGCTGAGGCGGCGAAGGCCGGCCGCGGCTCATCGCATTGATCCTCGGCCCGGGCCCGCTACCCCCAGTCCTTCTCCCCGATCTCCCCGCCCGGCGCGGGACCCAGCGCGGCGAGCGCGAACGCCGCGGGGTCGAGCAGCCGCCGTGCGGTCGCGGCGACCTGGTCGCGCGTCACGGCCATGACGCGCGCCACCTGCTCGTCGGGCGGCACGTAGGCGCCGGTCGCGATCTCCTCGTGGGCGAGCTGGACCATGCGGTTCGAGACGCTCTCCTGCCCCATCAGGATGCTGCCCTTGAGCTGCGAGCGCGCCGACTCGACCTCCTCGTCGCCCGGGCCCTCGGCACGCAGCTTCTCGAGCTCGGCGCGCACCAGCTTCAGCGCCTCGCGGCCGCGCTCGGGCGAAACGCCGAGCTGGATCGCGAGCAGGCCGGCGTCGCGGTGGAAGTCGGCGGACGAGAACACCGAGTAGGCGAGCCCGGCCTCCTCGCGCACGCTCTGAAAAAGCCGTGAGCTCATGCCGCCGCCCAGGAGCGTGCTGAGCACGACGATCGGGTAGCGCTCGGGATCGGCGTGAGAAACGCCGCGGGTGCCGAGCGCGAGATGGAGCTGCTGGAGGTCGGCGCGCACTTCGTGCCGCACCGTGGGCGTGAACGCGGGCGGCGGCTCGGAGAGCGGCAGCGCCTCGCCGCGCGGTGCGGCGAAGCGGCGCTCGATCTCGGCCGCGACCTGCCCGTGGGTGATCGCCCCGGCCACCGCGATCACCAGATGGTCGCCGCGGTGGCGGCTGGCGTGGTAGGCGCGCAGCTCGTCGGAGCCGAGCGCGTCCACGGTCTCGACGGTGCCGAGGATCGGGCGTCCCAGCGGGTGCCCCTCCCACACCTGGGCCGAGAGCATCTCGTTGATCTTGTCCTCGGGGTTGTCCTCGCACGAGAAAATCTCCTCGCGCACCACCGACTTCTCCTTCTCGATCTCGGTGGCGGCGAAGGTCGAGTGGCACACGATGTCGCTCAGCACGTCGACCACCTGGGGCAGGTGCTCGGCCAGGGCGCGGGCGTAGTAGCACACCTCCTCGCGCGCGGTGAAGGCGTCGAGATGGCCGCCGAGCGACTCGAGGCTGCTGGCGATGGCGCGTGCGTCGCGGCGCGCGGTGCCCTTGAACACCATGTGCTCGATGAAATGGGTGATGCCGAGCCGCGGCTTGGGCTCGTCGCGGGCCCCGCTCCGCACCCACACGCCCAGCGACAGCGAGGCGCGGTCGGCCATGGTCTCGGTGAGCAGGGTCAGCCCCGAGGGCAGCACGCTCTTCTGAAACGAGGTGGTGGTCATCGTCACTTGAGATGCTCCAAAACGACGGGAGGCAGGTCGCCCTGCCTCCCGTCTCGCCCGCAACCGGTCCGCCTAGCGGCGCCGGCCGCGGTCGCGGTCGCGGTCGCCACGGTCGCGGTCACGATCGCCGCGCTCGCGGTGCCCGCCGCCCGCCCCGGCCCCCGCGGGCACGCCGCCCTCGGGCTCCGGCAGCAGGGCCTTGCGCGACAGCTTGATCTTGCCGTCGCGGTCGACACCGATCACCTTGACCATCACCATGTCGCCGACGTTGAGCACGTCCTCGGTGCGTGCGACGCGATGGTGCTCGATCTCCGAGATGTGCAGCAGCCCGTCGCGGCCCGGGACGATCTCGACGAACGCCCCGAAGGTGACGACGCTGCGCACCTTGCCCTGGTACACCTTGCCGACCTCGGGGTCCTCGGTGATGTTCTTGATCAGCTCGAGTGCGCGCTTGCCGCCCTCGCTGTTGACCGCCGCGATGCGCACCTCGCCCGAATCCTCGATGTCGATCTGGGCGCCGGTCTCCTCGGTGATGCGTTTGATGATCTTGCCCCCCGGGCCGATGACCTCGCGGATCTTGTCGGGGTTGATGTGGATGATCATGATGCGCGGCGCGTAGGGCGACATCTCGGTGCGCGGCGCCGACAGCGTGCGCTCCATGATCTCGAGGATGTGGAGCCGCCCCTGGCGCGCGCGCTCCAGCGCATCACGCATGACCGCGAACGAGATCCCGCCGATCTTGGTGTCCATCTGGAAGGCGGTCACACCCTCGCGGGTGCCGGTGACCTTGAAGTCCATGTCGCCGAGGTGGTCCTCGACGCCCAGGATGTCGGTGAGCACCGCGACCTGCTGGCCTTCCTTGATCAGCCCCATCGCGATGCCGGCCACCGGCGCCTTGATCGGCACGCCGGCGTCCATCAGCGCCATCGAGCTGCCGCACACCGTGGCCATCGACGACGAGCCGTTGGACTCGAGGATGTCG